>JAAUXU010161054.1_pt1 | contig 20491 bp, 16 predicted proteins | sample 7278151 | NCBI WGS metagenome assembly JAAUXU01 (sample SAMN14350113, study PRJNA611818) | marine sediment metagenome | isolation source: surface marine sediment (1.8m) | place: French Polynesia: Moorea | collected 2018-08 | reverse complement strand
GGGCCGGAGTCAGAGCTAGGGCCGGAGCCAGAGCTAGGGCCGGAGTCAGAGCTAGGGCCGGAGCCAGAGCTAGGGCCGGAGCCAGAGCTAGGGCCAAAGCAAGGGTCAGAGCTAGGGCTAGAGCCAGAGCCAGAGCTACGGTAGGAGCTTCACTCACAATCAGAGTCAAAAGCATACCCAAAGCATGGCCCACAAGCAGCCACTGGTCAACTCAGTCAGCAGGGGGATGGGTCAGAGACGTTCCCGTATGCAGTGTGTACATAACAAGTTATATATTTGTGTCCTTAGGGCTCGATACTTGGACTGGACCTTCATTGTGGACCTCAGCAGCCAGGATGGCGTCGCAGCAGAAAAGAGAGCAACAACCTTCAGAAGTTTTATTTGGCTATCGCGTTACCAACCCCACCTGCTTCATGTCCATAGTCAACAACAACATTTTTGTGTGCCACTTTACAGCCTCTTCACAGATCATCATGCAATTTCCCCCAAGAATTTGTTCAGCACCTAATGATTCCAGATCATATTGGTCCGAACATGCGAAGCTGTTGCGTGACACCCACGACCAGGGTGAGGCCGAGTCTGAGGGAGTCGCAGTGACATTTGTTCTTCTAATAAAAATTAAAAATTGGCATGCAGCAATTCCCAGATCTCATTTGCATGCGCGCATGCAAGCGTGCACGTGGGATGACGGGTGCGACGAGAAGGTCCATAATGGATGGCAAGGGGGAGGCAAAAAGTCCCCTTACAGAGCGACTCGATTATGGTCAACTCGGATACGTGGCAAAAAGTGTGTTTACAGCAAACAAAGTCTTTATGGCCGAAACTCGGTCAGAGCAGAGTCTGCTGCTCTCACCGACGTGGCAACCCCGACGAGACTGTGTCGATGCACCCGGGGAGTCAACGGTTCTGCTTTGCTATACGCGAGGTCCCCTGTAGCTTGCATTTTTCACGGTTGACAGCGTTCCCAGGTGAGTTTGTAAACTGCTTATCAAGTCACCTCTCTTCAATCTTGGGAAGTCTCAACCCTTTAAAATTTCCTCACGTCTGCATATGTGTGTGTGCACGCGCGCAGCAGCGCACACGCGCCGGCGTGCGCGCGCGCGCTTGTCGAGTCATCTCCCCTCTTGAAAACAAAGGAGAGAGAAAAAAAAACAAAGGAGAATTTGCTTCTGGGAAAGGTAATTAAATGCGAACATGATCGGCTGAATGTTTGTGTGTCTCAGAAGTCACAGCCAGAAGCAACTGTCTGAATTAACATGGGGCAGATTCAGAACCGACTGCACATTTGTGTCTCCTGCCAGATTTGTCTGCAAAAAAAGACGAGATTTGTCTGCCTCGCGCCAGACAAAAGTCTTCCCCCCTCTCCGGGTTCGCTGGTCCTTCCCCCTCCCGTCCTTGGAAGGTTAATTTGAAATCCTAGACCCGGTTTTAAAGGTGGGAAGAGATGATTGAAAAGGCCACCACCTGCTCGGCTCGCTCGGGGTGCACAAAAGGGCTGACCCCAAATTAACCTGCTACATGAGGCGAGACGAACCTCCCCTCCTTGCCGGGACGGCCCCGACCGGCCGGGCCAGGGACCGGACGCGTCGACACGCGCGGGTACAACGTGGAGACTCAGGAGTCCATGCTTTAAGACGTCCTTGGACGCACATTAAAGAGGAGGGGAGAAGAAATTTGCTTCTTTTCTCTTCTTCTGCAGATTAAGTCACGCATTGTTTTCTGTCATATATGGGCACTTTATGCTCTACGAGACTATATAAAAATCAAGCGTTGCTTTCTGACCCCTGTCTCACCGAGTTTCCTCCTTCTACCAGCTTGTGAAAAAAAGAAGGAAAAAAAATTTCAACTATTTTCGCACGCTCAAAAGACACAAAAAAGGAGAAAATTTCCTCTTCTTTTCGATTATTGTTTCCACTCACCCGTGGAGAAACTCTTCAACTTTCTCCTGGCCACGTTTTTGGCTCTCATGACTCTCCACTTAACCCTGTTCTTAACCGTGCCCCCCGTGGTCGTGGTCGTGGTCGTGGTCGTCGTCCTCCTCCTGGCTGTTTCTCTTCCTGTGTCAAAGCATTGACTGCTGCTGTTTTCTAATGATTGTTCTAACATTCATCATCTTTCTTTCTCGTGTCATGCCCCAGCAAATAGGAAGACCTGATCCAAACACGCGCGCACGCAGAAGCTCTTGTGGCTTCTCCTACGTGGGTCTGAACGTGCCTTCGTACGTAGTGGGAGCCCTGACTTACATGGCAATGCAGAGAGAGAGAGGAAGAACAAAAGGGTGACCAATAAGGCAACACACACATAAACACAGCTTTGTTGTTGCTGCACCTTGGGAGAAGAAGAAATTACGATGATTTCTGGCAGCTGGAAATGAGCCACAAAAACATGTTGAGTCAGAGTCCACAATGTTGCTCCACCGATGATGATGCGCGCACACCAATGAGCCCTCCACGCCCGAGGCCATTCATAAAGAAGGGTGAAACAGCGTTGGGCAAAGGCTGTCGTCATGACCTCAAAGTGCCCGCACGCACGCACGCAGATCTCCTCGTCTCGTCGGGCTCTGGGCAAAGGAGGTTGCGTGAGCACACGCGCCCAACTTTGCGATCTCCTGAATAGGAGATCTCAGGAAAAATCGTCCGTGGCATAAAGATTACCCGCGGTCACTACTTCACCTCATACGCTCACTATACTGGGACATTTTGAGGAGGAAATTCGATTCGGAACACATAGATATGATGATTGGGCACAATGTTGAGTACAGGGGTTCCGTGTCAAGGCTGACCATTGTAGTGCTGCAGTGCTCAAAACGAGACCAATTGGAAGGGGCGGCACGCCAAAGAGGCAGGAAGTTCAGCTTTTTCAGGGGGGAAAACGTTGATGACATGGACTGAAAAGTTCATGAGACAAATCCGAGCTTCCTGGCCAAAGGTTAGTAGGTTCTGTGAGGGGCCAAAAAAGTGCAACAGGTGTCGAGAGGGTGACAATTCGACGTTCAAGCAAAACGCATCGGCGACAGTCCGCAAATCTCGGCCTCATTCTGTCGATACTTCTGATGACAACCATCTGGTCTGCCTTCTCTCTCTACTTCTGAGGCCAGCACTCCGGAGAACTGCACTCGCAGCTCCCTTGCAATCTTAAAAACTAATACTAGTATGTGAATGGGGTCGAGTCTTGTGCTTGTTTCATTATGATTTTCCTCATATAATGATAAAAAAGCAATGCACAATGTACATAGAGGTCAAAGACTTTGTCAATGATAATAGACCTCGATAGTTGGTGCAACGCTGCGATTGGGAGAGCAAAGCAGTCCAGAGCTTCGCCGACCAGGTCGTCGTCCTCAGCAGTAGCAAACGTAATGGTCCAGCGCGCTGGCCTCAGATGTAGCGAGAGAAGGTAGTCCAGATCTTGGCAGTCCAGATCGTTCTCAGTCGTAGCTCTAGTAGTCCTCCAGTTGGTCTCGTTTTGAGCACTGCAGCACTAAAATGGGCAGCCTTGACACTGAACCCCTGTACTCAACATTGTGCCCAATCATCATATCTATGTGTTTCGCATCGAAATTCCTTGTCAAAAGTATAGTGTAAAGTACCAGTATAGTGGATGAGGTGAAGTCATGCCCGTGATCTTTGCGCCAAGAACTGCATAGCGAACTTATTAATAACTTCGGTTTCTATGTGCTCACAAGTCTTTGACTCTATCAAATTAACATTCTCTCCTGTTAAGCACCAGCCTCAATCTGCTGTGCCGAAACCAGCGCAGTCAATTCTCCGTGGTTCGTTATTAACGTTAGGTGACTTCGGTAGGTTTGAATGAAAACTATGGTTGAAGGTGTGAAAAACTGTTTTGCTGCTGACTGACCTTGGCCAAGGTCAGAAAAACATGTCCCTGCATGTGTGTGCGCTGTGCAACAGCCGTCAGCTCACTTCAGTCAGGTCTGCTGACGCGCTGCACCAAGTCCTATTCTCAGCTTTGTGCTGGGCCTAGCAGAAAACTCTGGGTGCTCTTATGGACTCAGCTCGCCTTGTCTGACACCGAGTCCATACAGTCGACTCCGCTTGTGGTGTCAGGAAACGCTATCACATAACAACTCACTGAGAGGCGTGACATTGTAACGCCTCGAGTGATCCAGGTTCAAGTGTATGCATACGTGCGTCCTGCACTGCTTGGCAGAGTTGCCACAATGAGCGGCACTGACCTAATTTCGGTAGGGGGGGTCAAAGTTTTGTCTAATAACTATATAAGCAATTCTGTGCTTGCAAAAGGAGAAGGGCTGATATCTGGGTTCCGCTGTACTGTACTCCTAAATGTCGACATCAAATCGTCTTAGAAAAAATATATGCGGTTTTAAGTGACCAATCTATGTAACTTTGGTATATGGTCGAAATGACGACAAAAAGTAGCAACTTCGGTACGAGGGTCGCTCGAGCATGAACGAGTCTGCTCTTTGCATGCACCTAGATGACAATCTACAACAGCAATTTTTTTGTGAATCATCTGTACACCTTTGCAAACAAACTCGAGCATAAGCCGAACTGCTCTTTGTGAAGTTATATGATGGCCTCTGGATGTGAATTTCTTTGTGAGTAATCTCTGGGCCTTTGCAAACAATTTGCATTTATTGCAGATCAGCCGATTCTTAAGACAAGACGAGTCACACAAGCACTTTCAAAGATCTTTGATGTAGGAAAGGTGGAATGCATTGGGAGCATGAAATGCTGATCAAGGAGAACATTTGAGATTGTGAGCAACATTGACAAGCAGGACCAATGAGTCAATGAAGCAATTTACAGTTTACGTAGAGTAGATTTCATCTTCCACCAAAGCCTAACATCTTTCTTCAAGTGAGTCAGATGACATGAAGTAATTACAAGTTGTTTTCAAAGACTCATATATTTGTTACAAAAGAGTCGCTGCCAGAGATTATTGCATAAGCGCATGCGAAGTCTGGTCTCGTTGTATGCTTGAGCGCCCTTTGAACAAGCTTCTGGACTAGACGCGGAAGTTCCGCCTGAAGTGGCCACTTGAGAAGTGACTCCAGCTGCACCCGGAGGACTCGGACACTTGGAAAGAGAGGATCAGGTACTGCAAAGGCTGGATTAGGGGATCCTGTCAGTCAACGGAAAATAATCGTTGAATGGAGACCTTTTCCACAGACAACAAAAAAGTTAATGCAAAATTAGAGTTAAATCGAGACTTTACTGTCGTTGCCCAGCGATCCTGACACTGCAAGACTGCATAAGTATATGCGAAGGCCACCCTGAGATATTATGAGGTCAGAGCTGTTTTATCAAGGGAGCACAAATCCAGACTATGCTTGGCAAAGGTCCATCTTCTGAAAAATGATGATATATTTCGCGGAAGAAATTGGTTTGCTGTGCCTTTTTCAGCGAAATGAGTGAGAGTTTCACAAAAGATTAAAAAATACAGTGGAGACACAGGGGGCTCCGTTTCAAACAAGACACGTTGGCAAGGACCCAATCAAGAGCAAAAATTTGGGCTTGGAGTGGGATGTGGAGGTTACATATTTGAAGTGCAGTACACTGGGACTTGGTCATCAATTAATGCTCAATCCAACCCCCATCGTTGGCAATGATGTCCTCCAACTTGGACCAGAACTTCTTGCAGCAGTTGTAGATGAAGGTCTTGTCCAACTTGGTGCAGGTGTCAATGGTAGCAGTCTTCCGCTGGTGTTTTGTCTCGTACTGGACACCACTGAATATGCTCTTGACATGCCCAAATATCGCATAGTCCGGGGGTACTGCATCTGGGCTGTGGGGCGGCCAGAAGTCCTTGGCAAAGAAACCAGGAGTCTTGGCAGCAAGGAATTTCTGCATGCATTGGTCGTGTGGCAGCTGGCACCCTCATGCTGCAGCCACCATGAGTTCCCATATGTCCTACAGGCCCAGAGGTTGATGTGCTGCCTCAGGTACTTAATGTATGTGCGTGCATTCAGTCTTTCACCAGTCTCCTGGAACACAAGGTTGCACTTCTGGCCATCAGACCCCACTGCGGCAATGACCTGCAGCTGGGAAAAGTGCCTCTCCTTGTTGTTGAGGACAGTCAAGTCAGGGGCAGCTCCACAGGCTTCAGTGAGGTGATGGCCTGTTTCTGAGGTGACCATCTCACCAAGAGAAAAGGGCTTTTGTCAATTTGCACAATGACAAATCCTGCCGGTTTTTTCTTGAACTTGTTGAGGCACTTTTTGACACAGGTGAGCCTTTTCTGGCAGTCATTTGACTTTAGGGCATGCCGAGGAATGTGTTTGTAGCTCATGAGGCCAAGGTCATCCTGTGTGAGCCGGATGTGATGTTGATGTGAGGATCGCTTTGGCACCAGTGAAATTGATCCATACATGGGTCTGATCGATAAATCAGTCAACAGTAAATATTATGAAATTGAATTTGTTCCTCAGAAAGTCACCCTTGTCAACGCCTCAGCCTTGGGTCCCATAGTCTTAATATACGTTTTGCAATGCACTCATTCTATTACTAAAACCAACGACGACAACAGATCACTTTTTTTTTTTATAAAAAATTGAAAGTTTACATCAATGACGAGTCCTCCGACTCATCCATAGAGAAGCTGGCTGAGAAGCGGAACTTCGAGGCTGTGGCCGTGGACGCAGAATGAATGATGGACATGGGTGAGCGGCTTGAAATGCATCAACGAACGAGCAGGTGTCTCACAGAATCGTTACTCTTTCCTTTTATGCAACTAAACCTCGAGTTTTCCCTCACTGTAGAAAATATTTAATATTTGATGAGATGATAATTATTTGCCAGGGCAATGCGCGTCCGTTTGACTTAAAAAAACAACAGATTGTGCGAAAACATATGTGCATTTAAAAGGAAAAAGCACACTTTTCCGCTCTCTATTTTATGAGTCATGAGTCATCTGGGAGGGAAAAGAACAATTTGTCAGACATTCATTCAAGCCGTCGATCAATGATACGTAAAAAAAAATAGAATCCTCCAGTAAAGAAAACATTTCATTCTTTTTGGATCACACTGTAGCTTGTCTCAGCCGATCGCCTCTCACAGCCTGCTTAAAAATGACGGTAATTTAACACGACCAGTGGAAAAATCAGTTATTTGCCCACTGTATAACAACTTATCATAGGTCTATTGTGTCACTGGTCTCGCCTTGGAGTCCGCATTGCACTCTTTTTGTCCTCATTGAAGTTTCATGGGCAGAAATTATAGAAAGCGCAGCTTTTGTATGAAATCATTGTCCACGGCCAACGTAGTCAGTCATACCTATGGTGGAGGCTTTCTCAGGGCCAAAAAGTTGCACTCCTCCAAAAGGCTGGGTTGAGCTGGCGCAATTGAAAGTGCTACTCCGTCCGCGCCCTAAGAAGCAGAAAGCTCTTAAAGCAGAGGTGATTTTAGTCCTTTTCGTGCCAAAAAATCCATTCGGTATCGACTCGACCAGACGTTAGCTGTTTATGCAGAGGTGCAGACGCCATTTGGAAGCAGCAAAAAAAAAATGGCAAACTTGGCACGAGCTTCGCTGGTCCTTTTTTGGTCGTTAGGAGCGTTGCCCCAAAACAAATCAGACGAAATTGTTGTCTCCTGTGTGCACCTGGGCTTTCTTGCCTAACAATATGGCTCATCACGGACAGGGATACAGTGTGAGTCAAAAAGAACAGACGCAGTGTGAGCGTCTTGGTAAGCTGCACCGTCTTTTGGCGGGGCTCCAGACCGGGAGAGGGAGAAGGTTAAGTCACAAAAGTGATGTCTTTTTCTTTATGGTTCATACAGCTACTTGATCCTCGTGAGGCTTGGCCACACCGACCAGACAAGAGTCAGTTGTTTGCGGATTTCCACAAGAAGTTGTCTGGTGGAGAAATGTCGGCCTCTGAAGAAAGGAGAAGGCAGAGATTTGGAATGGGTCAAAGAAGAGAAATCTGCGGAGAAGACAATCCTGGTAACAGCTCGGTCAGACAGGCGACAACACTTGAATATACTTCTTCTACATACATTGCTGTTCAGTTGAATGCTCTGGTGACTTCTGTCGGTTTATCTACCAACCTCCTCCGCCAGACAGAAAAAATGCAAAATTATATCCGGAGTTTTCTTCAGTCTGGAAAATGCTTAATTTTCACCTCGTCCAGACAAACCTTGACTTGACTCATTTTCAGGCTTCAGCCTCTGGACTTCTGCCCACGGATTTCATCACTACAGCCTGAGCAAAAGTGTCCTCTGGCGTTGCTGCTGGTTCGTCCTGGTGCTCATCTGCGCCGTCGCCCTCATCTGCTGCGTCACCTACTATTTCTACTACGTCTTCAGCACTTCAGTCTACTCCAGGATCATCATGGAGGCGCCCTCCAGCAGGCAGTTGCCAAAAATCATCATCTGCGACAAGGAGGCAAGAACAGACACGTTAATGTATCAAAGTTTACTTTCCTTGCACTTCATTTTGATACAGGGTGGCTCTATACTTGGAGTGTGTGTGTGTGTCCTGTTTTAGTATGAAGTATGCTTTGAGCCACCTTGAACAAGGTGTGGAGGAAAAAGCCATTTATGCAGAGACTATTTTTTTGTTAAATAGATGACTTTTTCATCCCCTCAGGCCTTTAGGGCCAGCAGGATGAGCCAGGCGCCGCCCCTAAATAATCTACACACGTCCTTCCTCGCCTACTCCTTGGGCGGGGAACTGGCCAAACCGGACGCGGTGGAGAACGACACCCGGATGTCTAATATCAGGAGTGTGATCGAGACTAAAGTAAATATTACGAAGGAAAAAGTGGTGCCCCTCAAAAGGAATCGCTTCAAAATAACCCAAAATAAATAAACACACAGGTGGAAGAGATAAAGTTCAACGGGAATTACGACACTCTGATTCGCGACTTGACGCCCACGTGCGAAGAGTTCATCCTGGAGTGTCAGTTCAAGAGCACCAACGTTCTCACCGGGGCGGAATGCTGCGGGGAATACTTTGGCAGTGAACCGATCATTAACCAATACGGTACATCTTTATGTGTCCTCGAGAACTACTTTGAAGCAACAAACTTATCAAAAGTCTCACCCCCCTCCATCCGCTCCCTGCCCCCTGCCGGCAACAATGGGCCGGAACCGCCCTCAAAATTCCCAGTTTCTCTATTCCTCAAGTTTAAGTTTTGGACTGCTCATGCTGTTTCTCTTCTCAGGCACTTGCTATTCAACTGCCGGTGGCAAGCAGGCCCTGGTGACCTCGCAGGCCGGCGAGAACAACGGACTCAGGGTGGTCACCATGCATGAGTCTGCCATAACTTTTGAGTCGAGGTATTCCACAGCATCCCAGCAAATTTGCAGGTGACAAAGCCCGGTTTTTTCCAGCATCGCTCCTGACATCATCTTGGGCACGCGGGGCGTCAACTTTGCCATAGTGGAGCCTCACACCTCCGCCCTCACGGCCCTCAGGACTAGAGGGCAGAGTGCGCACTTAGGTGCTGGCATGAGCAGTGACCAATTTTTTTTACTCATCTTCCTCGATTGTAGTGGAATCCGGACATGAGCAATCTTGTCCTTGACAAATGGCAATCGTTGTTTTCATTTGGATTCCACTGCACACATGATTCCCCAGGACTTGATAGAAGAGACATTCAATGAAAAAACTCTTAATTCCCGCCTAAATTTTACCCCCATAAAGGTACCGAGGTGAGAGTGGGCATCAGCCGGGTGTTGGTGGACAATCAGGATCTGGAGTTCAGCCTAATTGGTCGCATGGAGTGCACGGGACTCGGAGACTGGGCCGTCGACGACGACCACCTCACGGGGTTGGACACGGATGGATCTGGATACACCCGGGAGAACTGTCAGACGGCCAAATCCGAGCTTCTGGTGCGCACGCTCGTCAACTGCACCTTCGAGACGACCAATAGTACTGGGGGATTCAGCAGATGCAGCCCGGACCAGGCGACCACCTACTACAGGTCATTCGTGGACCAGAACAACACGGGGACGAACAATATCCAGGTCTGGTACCGTTTGAGTCTCAAAAAGCAGTCTCTGTACCCTCTCTGTGGATCTCTCAGGTGGTCAACGTGACAGACGACGTACGGCAAAGGTACAGAAAAGAATGCCCTCAGCAGTGTCAAGTGGATACATACTCAGGTGAATGGTTAATGGATCTGTTATGCTTCCACTTTGGCCGGTCTCGGCCGTTTTGGCACGACCAGTCTAGTGCAGTCCGTATAGTGTATTGAGAAGATCACAGCTGACCAAGTTTCTCCTCCACTTAGTGACTATTTCGTCTGGTGACATCAGTGATTCCTTCAAAGCTGACGTTAATAGTAGACTCCCCGACTCCGCAACCAGCATCAACGACTTTATCATCTTCAACTTTTACCTGAACAGTCTCGAGTACCAAAGAATCCACAACTTCCCCCAACACGGGATGCAGTTCATCGCAGAGGTGAGGTTTAAACCCAACAACACTGTATGGCACCAGATTGCATGGCCTGATCCTTGACTACAGGTTGGTGGGTTGATGGCGTTCTTCTTGGGAATCTCAGTAATCTCGGTCCTGGAGTGCTTCTGCTACTTCTGCTTCTGCGTACGAAATAGGTAGGATTTAGGTTGTTTTTTTTTCGGAAATTCGATTTTTTTTAGGGGGGAGGAGGGAATTCTAGATATTGTTGAAAAAATATTGAAAAAAAAGTAGATTTTGTGATTGCAACGTCTGGCAGGTGTTGTGCCTTCTGCTGCGATGACGACGATGGCATAACTGAAGATCTTCCGCCACCCAAGGTGAGCTTTCCTACCCGTAGTGCGACCAGAGCATCATTCAGTCTCGAGTTCTTCTTCAGGGTCGCGGTGGGGTCGTGGGTGTGGACCGGAATGACTACCACAGGAACATCGACCCGGATCTGGAGTACTCCGGAGTGAACCGGAGAAACCGCCCGGACCTTAGCAAGTTCAACGAAAGGGACCGATACTGAAGGACTGCAATTAATGCAGAGTCGGAGTTGATCTCCCTGTGGGGTGTGCGACATCGACCGATCGATATGAATATCGACATGCACAGTACATCGATGCGCTATCATGCCCGGAAGGCATCGTCGTCCGTTCACTGGCGAAAACCCGATATTCGATATTTTTTATATGTACTCCATCACCTTACATGCTGATGAAAATACTGCATATTTTTGTTGCATCCACAAGTTGCAACCGCAAATATTCTTCCCCCCATTCTTTTCCCCTACTCGGACAGCTGACGCAACTGTGTCTGCAACTGCAACTTCCAAGCAAAGGCAAGCAGAAGCCTTTAGAGAGGTCACTTGACCTCGGCCTGACTTAAAAATCAAACTGGACAAAGTGCTACCCTAAAAGTAGTGAGGGCAGAGTTAGAAAGCATCTTTTTGAGACGACATCTTAAGAAATGAATCTCATTGAGAAGCCTTGAAGTCGCCTCATTCTCGATCTAACATATTACTCAAAATTAAGATAATAGGATGCCGTAGATCTGTTCTAGACACACAAATTATGCACGGATACAGTGGTCTCCTCTTCATATGGATTTGGATAAACAAGATTTTCCGTTAAACGAGATTTCTCTGGGGGACAAAATCTGTTCTAGGAACTGCATACGGGGCCCACGAGCAAAGAACATTTTTGGCTGCAAATTTTTAATTTTCTACACATGAGAGCATCTCCTACGCATTAAATTTGAATATTCCGCCAAAACAGCAGTTCCTGTCGGATCAACCTGATCTTCGGTTTAACGGGATATTCTCCCGATTCTGACAAGCGCAGAGCAATGTTCTGGGGAATCCCCGTCAAGTTGTGCCCTGAAGTGGTATTTTCCGTCCACATTGCACGGTAGCGAGGGTAATTTTAAGTGCTGCCATTTAAAGTTAAAACCTTGAACTGTCAATCGACATCAGTGTTACTTCTGGGGTCAACTTTGTACCGATTTCTGGTCACTCTCTCACTCTTCCTCTAGCATATCATTTAGATATGTGCATGCTCTATTCTATTGCTGCTTTGTCCGTCTCTAAACAGGTGTAAGTAGAAAAGTCTGATGCTTTTTGTTACTAGCAACTCACTTCTTGACCACTTCCAATTTACTTATTCTCACCATATCACTGTCACGACTCATGGCTCTTGTCACTGTCACGACTTATGACCAATGTTAGTGACACTGGCCTTTCTCAAGCTCAGTTATTCCTCCTCGAGTAAGCGAGGTCATGGGTGAGTTCTACCTTTAAGATTTATGCATGCCTGTCTTAAAAATATATCAATACCGACATAAAGACAGGCTACAGCGTGATCAAGCTACACATCTTTTATTTTCAAGCAAAAAAGGGTTGCCACTTTGTGCCTTGGGGTAAAAGTTAGTCCTCGTACTCTTCACAAATAAGGGCAGCTGTAGCACGGGCATGGACCGAATAAGCAAGTTTAAGCACCACCTTTTCCCTCATGACTGTCGTTATGAACCAAGTTCTGGAGTACCTCCAAAGGCGTGCCAGCAGAGTTGCCAGCAGACTTAACGGTGTCCTGAGGCAGGACAATGACTGCAATAACGCTATCTGTTTTCGTCGACAAGTCCAGCCTCAAATGGGAACACTTCTATCAAGCAGGTTCTCTGGCAAACCCACTCGAACGTGTGCGACTTTATCAAGATTTGCTAAAACAGAAATGTCCGATGGAATTTAAAGTCACCCGGAGTATGCACATTATGCACGAAAAAGAACCACTATACAGTAACGCCACTGCTTATAACCTATTGTCTTACGCATCATCAAATATCGGTCGACAGTAACTTCAGCTGTCGTTCACAATATACAAGATGTTGCACGCCATTCCTGGCTCCAAAGGGTCATGATGAACGAAACAACACCACGAGTACGAAAAAACTCAACCAAGTTCCCTGCACGTCCAAGAGGAATCTCAATACAAATTGTATTTTCCCCTTGAAACCAGTGTAATATACACGATAAAGTGAGGAATAAATCGTGTGCTGCGAACTTGGGCTTCTCGACTATGAAATTCGGTCATAAACATATGACGTCACCTCGATCAAGAGGACGAATCCGGCAAGACAAAGGCCAGTGAGCACCAGCAACTCTTCCTTGGACCTCTTGTGCACCGTCGACGTGACGAAGTGCACCAGGCTGCCGGCTAGGACCTCCACGGACTTTGTCCTTTCCCTGCCAAACTTCGTCCACGACACTGATGCCATCGAACAATCCTGATCAAGGCCTTCGAAAGACCTTCTCGAGGTGCCTTCAGGGACGCTCTTAGACCTAGGATTGAAGGCCTTCCTGCTGATATGTCAAGGTCGTGACAAACCGGCTAAGATGTTACCTGCTGCTGGACCAGGTGTTGCCAGACTTGGGCGTGAAATCAAAGAAGCATCTGATCTTCCTGATGAAGATGTCTTCCTTGGCGAACTTGCTCCACTGGCCACTCTCGCTCAAGGACGAGTTCTTCTTCGACTTTTTGAAGGCCTAGGCGTGACCAACGAGCATTTTGTGGCCAGCAGTCATTGCTACGGAGAAGACGGACAAAATCTTACCACCAGCAGGAATAGATCATTCTTGTTGTGGTCGCTCTTCTCGTAGTTGAACGGGGTCTTGGTGAGGACGATGACCACCGAGGAGAGGGCAGGGATCTCGCCTTGGCTGGGCACGGCGAAGTAACACCTGTGTGATCAACACCCCTCAGGAAAGTGAGGGCATCTATAAATCTTATACTTTCCACTTTAAAACGTAAGCGGATAAAAAAGAGTCTCACAAGTTCCTTTACCTGGGTGCGTCAGTCTTGACTCTGAATTGCGCGCGGAATCGCGTGCGATTTCGCACAGTGACTCCGACTGAAGTCGGGGTTGTGAAATCGCCGCTGAAGACGACGTCGGTTGAGGGTTCGCACTCTAGCAGCAGCTGCTGGCGAGGCATTTTTGTCTTGTTTTCTTATAAAATCACTCTATTGTGCTAAACGAAACGTGCCCTTAAAGTGTCCTTGTCGTGGTCGATTGTTGTCTTTCACTCACAGCTACCGTTATCACTCAATTTCAGCTAACACAAACGGCTTTTATGTACCCCTTCCACCCCATTGTAAAGACATCAAGATACCCAAATCGTAGTCAGTCTACACCAACTTTAAAGTAATTGTGGTCGACTGGAGAGCCAATCATTGTGTGAGCCGCTTTCTCAGTTATGTTGCATAACTAATGTAGCAAACTGCAACTTTTTTTGTTGCTTTCATTTTCGTGTTAGACTTTGATAATTATATTTTTTCACATAAGGTATGCTTCACATAGAGCATTACTTTCAGTCATAAATTTCCATGACACATCAGATGGCACAACACATTTTATGCCCCAGTCACTTGTTTCATCTCTATAACGAGGGAGCGGAAAAAGTATGTGATGCACCTAAAACTCTGGCCGCATCTCCTGCTTCACCAGCTGATTCTTCGTAGCGCCTGTGACCTCAGAAACCTTTAATCTCTCCCATTGGAGGTGTATCGAGCCGAGGCCCGACTCGTTATCTGAGGCCTAAAATCCTATGCCCGGCTCGGCTCGAGGCTCGAGAAATTCCTGTCCGACGCAGCTCTAACCTTCTGAGGGTGCACAGAGGACGGTCAGAGCTCACACGCAGGGGGAAAAATCATCTAGTCTGTACCACGAAGAACGTCACAGTCAACACAAGAGGGTCAATTGCCCATGTTCAAGTGGACGTCACTTCTGGCTAAGGTTAAATGGGCGGGTTGACCCCAACCCGGGCACCCCGCACAACCTGAAACCACGTCTGCACCCACTTGTTTCCCCGGGCTACAGCAACTTGATCCTCCCTCTTTCTCTGCCCTACGTTAATAAGCTCCGCGCGTTAACTAACATGGGATTACACTTATCACGTATGAAGTGTGAACCCAAGTGACGTCAGAAGGTTCTGTGGAATGCAAACGTGCTTTCTCAGACCTGGACCTCTTTATTACTGAGCTGCATATTTGACTCTCAGGTAACTGTGGAGACTCTTTGCACTCCCAAAGCTTAGTTCTGTCGTCAGAAATGTAAATAAGAGCTATGAAGACAAAAATTGTTTGCCCACGATTCAATATTCTGGGTGTGTTTACTTGTTTGTAGCCCTGTTCATCCGGTTCATAACAATGGCAGCAAAGTTCAATTGAGTAAATAGTTTACCAACAAATGACAAAGTAGAGTCAAATTTAAAAAAAAAAACCCCAAAGTTTCAGCAGCCTCCAGTTTACTCTATCGAAATCTTTACTGTAACAGGGTCGTTATGAAGTACACATTCGGTGCGCATCATAGCGGAGTTGACTAAATCGAAGTTTGACTGTACAATGCAATGAGTGAGATGCACAAAAAACGTGATCAGTATCGTCCAGTCCGTGGATGTCGATATCCGAGGCAGCGTTATTAACAGTTGCCTTTTGACGCACTTCTTCTTGCTGCAGTTGGAGAGACCGGTAACAAATCACGTAGTCAGATATTCACTCTCTTTTTGTTCTGGGCCTTTAGCTGCTGCTGCCAGCACACCTGTCCGAAGACTTCTACCTTTCGTGCCGCCACCGCCGCTGCCACCGCCGCCGCCGTAGTCGTCGTCGCCGCTGCTCTCTTATCAGTAGCAGCTAACTCGGCGAAGAAGGAGTTTAGCTGTTGCAGCTAAATAGTTCATGGTGAAGAGGGAAAGTTCAGGACGAAGTATGTGAAGCTTTCGTTGGTGAGAGAGTGGACGACGGTGCTGATTTGTGGTGTCTGGAAGTTCCGTTGCTGCGCTGTCTTGAGAGTGCCAAGGAGAAGCTACAGAATGATCCACTTCATCTTGCTCTTCAGTCGCCAGGGAAAGATCAGGCTGCAGAAATGGTCAGTGTACTGATTTAACTTATCATTGGATATGACGAGGTGAAAAAAACAGCCTTGAACTAGTGCAGGTATGAAGCCCGGCCGGAGAAGGAGAAGAAGAAGATCACGCGCGAGTTGACCACGACCATCCTGTCCAGGAAGCCCAAGATGTCCAGTTTTCTGGAGTGGAAGGACCTGCAGATTGTTTACAAAAGATACGCTTCACTTTTCTTCTGTTTTGCCATAGATAAGGTGAAAACACAGAGCCAAAGACCCCTTTTAGCGACCAAGTACTATGGAAACAATGGTTTCTTTTTTTGAAGGAGGACAACGAGCTTGTCATGCTTGAGCTGATCCACCGCTATGTGGAGGTGCTGGACAAATACTTTGGCTCTGTGTGTGAACTGGTGAGCACCACAAATATGCAGACCAATGGCAACGATGAAACTGTGGAATTTGGATCATTTTTGTCTCTCCAGGATATCATCTTTAACTTTGAGAAGGCTTACTTCATCCTGGACGAGCTGGTCATGTCTGGAGAGATCCAGGAGACGTCCAAGAAGGCAGTCCTCAAACAGATCGAGTTCGCCGACAACTACCAGGAGGAGGAGATCATCTCGTTGGCCCTCAAGGACGTGGGACTCATATGACTGTTTGCAAATAACTAATCATTACGCCAGATATGTAGTGCCACCATGTTAGAGATTGTAAGCAGCCATGACAATTGCAAAAAAAAATTGGCTGGCGGTGTCAGCTTCGTCGTCGTGCTGGTCCAGGGCGAAGGCGGCCAAGGGGGGCGCAGTACTTGGGTGGTTTTTTTTGCAGCTCTCTCGCCAAAACTGAGTCTGACGTGCCTTCTACAGTGGCACCCTTACATACAAATACAGCGAGCCCCGAATGATGTGTGTCGAAGTGACCCAGTCAGCGGAGGCAGAGGAGGCTCTGAAAATTGCACTTGTCGCGAGAGTCGAGCTCGGCAGCTGGCGAGCTTTTCGCATCACGCTATCATCAATCGCAAAAAAATGTGTCAATCTCCGTCTGCATAACAAAAGGTGGAAGCTTCGACGCTGCTACCATCAACACAAGACCGCACTAATGTACACAATACCGATGTGAGGGATGCGCAGTCCGGATCTTGACTCGTTCTGGCTTAGAGACGTATGCATTGATGTGAATGCTGAAAAGAGGACTCTTGAAACTTCGTTCGAATGAGCTTTCTTGAGTAATTTACTTAAAAAAAGTCTTGCTCAATAATGATTTTAACATTGGTAACTGCTTCATTTTGGGGCCATCAACCTGTCATGGGAGAAGTGAATAAGCCACTTAAGCTGATCAATGCCGAAGCTTTGTGCTGACCATCTGATCGTGCAATCCCGCTAAAGTTGCGACCGCTAAAGTTGCGACCGCTAAAGTTGCGACCGCTAAAGTTGCGACCGCTAAAGTTGCGACCGCTAAAGTTGCGACCGCTAAAGTTGCGACCTCTTGATAGTCAACCATTTGGTTCGTGTGACGAGCAAGTACTTCTTCGGGCAGTTCAGAGTCCTGGACCCTGACCAAGACACGGCGATCCACGCTCGTTGCGGAGCAAGTGTTGGGACTGTAGAAGCGGGCTGCCATCTGCTGATCGGACACTACTGTCATAACAAAAGCAGCTGCGGGGGAAAGTCACAGACTTCGGAAAAGAGCCAGTGATTTAGTCACAGGCTGCTCTTACAACCATGCTAAGCACACTGAATGAAATTCACTGAACACAACTGCAGCGGTTTTAGCAGTCTACGTCAAAATCACTTTTTTGACGCTTTTCTACAGCTTTTGTCCTCACGAGCCGACGAGTCCGAATCGCTTTATTTGAGCGATATTACTCTACTGGAGCATCTCTACTTTCTTGAAGTGTCTTTTGACTTTATGGATGTGTTTTTCCACTTCCTTGCAGCATTTTCATCTCAGTTGCGGAGGAAGAGGCGTCACCCATTGCACTGAAACCGGAGAAAAATGAGGAGTGCGCAGAAATGCACAGTACTCGAGTACTCCTCGAGACAGATCTCATTTTCTCAGAACTGTATCAAAAAGCTACAGTCGAGCAAGAATTTCGCGTCAAATTTCCAACGGCCCCTCATGTCGGAGCATTTTTCTACTGTTGAATCCCCTGTATTTAATCGATCCTCGAATTCTTGACCGGCTGAAGGCGGAGCCCGAGACCAGACCAAAGCCCGACGCCAGATTAAGTACTGAGGATTCAACAGCTGAAAAATTCACCAACAAAGGCCCAGCCAATGGCGAGGCAACATGTACTTATGATCAAGCCATGAGTCACAATTGTCATAAACAGACAAGACTGCGAGTCGTGCTGTTACAAGTTATAGCTGTCGCAACAAGTCATGGTCGTTGCCATAAGTCATTATTGTCCCCAACTGACTTCTGTCTAAAATGTCTAGACCGAATGTAAAGATGACGTTGCAGCAATTGAGGATTTAAGCGATTGGTAACGGTTGACAACTGAAACGCGGAGAGTGAAGTTTTTAAACTCCACAAAGTTTTGGTTCACATCAAAAGTGGTGGTAATTCTGTTCAGACCTGAGAGGTGCGGACGAGATAACTCAGTTTCTCTTTCCCCTGATGTCACTTCAGACGTGGTCGGTGAGAGGCGTGAAAAAACACTTTCTGGGAAACCTGATTTTTGCTCGGACCCTGCGTGTGGCAACTTGGTCGATGCCTATGAGGAGGTCGGGGTCAACCAATATTCTTATTATTTGTACAGACAAAAACGTCCATCGTTTGTCATGTTCAGGTATGCCAACGATCATGCTGCGTGTCAGAACTCCCTGGTGAATGATTGCGAGAGAGGGAGGAAAACTTCGCAAATGGACGATATTTCGCGATGTAAATTAAGCCTTGGTTGATACCGACATTGTACTTGATGAAGTTGGTCCGGGATGTCCTGAACCCCCACTCCTGTGAACAACTCGAGAACTACTGAGGAGCTTCTCAAACCACGACGAAGCTGAAGATCTCTCGGTTCTGCCTCAAGTCCAATAATCTCAAATAATGATTAGGCTGCGGAGCAACACCTTTTGAATGGCTGTTCCAGCACACTTTTTTAAACTTTGAAATGTTAATTCCTAAATAGAGTTTCCAAAGATGTTACTTTTCATCTCTGGGCAGAACCAAGTGATATTCAAAGCTTCAGTTTGATGCAAAAAGCTCTCTGGTTCCTTGAACGTTTCTTGAGTTATTTGCATGTTCAAATGTTTCAGGACTTTACGAACAAGATGAAGTAACTGACCTGACCAAGCGAAGTGCCAGAGCTAGACAAGTTGGTTCAACCTAACTATGGAGTCACGAAAGGTGAGGAAACCAATTTTTCCTATTTGCTAGAGAATTTTTTTATAATGAAATAACAGAAGCAAGCTTGAAGTTGTCTCATTGCTGGTGCTTGTCCACAAGAAACACTGCTAACTTATAAATAATCAACAAAAGTAGGAGAAACATACCTTTTTGTGCTTTCATGGTGCAAACAATCAATGCAGTCACCATTCAATCTTTGCACAACTCATCACTCAAAATAGCTCTACAAAAATCAAGGTCATACTGGCAGACCTTTCTTTGGCCTTGCAAGCGGTTTGGAGGTGCTTTTGTGTCTGTCTCAAGAAACGCGTACTTGAGAAAGCTTGAGGCTACTCCGAAGGCCTGCACGTAACCAAGGTAATAAACATGTCTGTATATGTCGGCGGGATTCAGTGAAATACGGCATTTCACGAAGTTCACTGAATCCCACCGACATATAGAAGACGTGGTCACAGGCAGTCGCACCAACACAATGAGGGTCGTTGGACATAAAGGCTGGATGCTTAAGCTCTGCCTTTTCCTGCTTCTTGCTTTCCTTCTTGTCATCTTCTCATCAAAATATGGAGAACTGGATTCACTATGGGAACGAATTTTCATCCTCTTAGTGATCATGATCCTAGCAGGGGTGGCAGTCTTGGTATCTTCCTGCCACTGGATCAAGGTGAGCAAGATCATTCAGTGCCTGGAGTACAATGACAGCTGGATTTTTCCTATGAACTGAAGCCTACCCAATATGGCATTACTGTATGCTGTAGTAGAGCTCATCGTCACCCTGTGAGTGGTCGCTATGTCTTCGTCTGGCCCTTGATTCAAAAGCTCTACGTGATGGACAAATTGACCGAGTTGTACTTGGGCCCTCTGGAGATCCCCACCAGCGAGAACTACCTCATCACTGTCTCTGCTGTCATTCACTATCGTGTTGTGGTAAGTCGATTGCAACAACTGCAGAAACTTGCAATGCTGCAACCATGTTGCACTGCAGCCGTTATAGTCGCAAGATGAGAGCAAAGATGAAAGCTCTTGGTTGCTGCGGCTCAAGAAGTGGCGCCAGATGCAATGGAGAGTGTCCTTACGGATTAGAATTCACGAAAGTGACCAGGACAAAACGCTCTATCTCGAGCTAAGTACACTTTTCGCAGAACTAGGTCACGTGTCACTGGACTCGAGTTGAGTGTATAGAGTGAGCGCGCCTCAACATTAAGCTTAAAACTAAAGAGTATAAGAGAGAGAACACCAAATTTTGATAGAATACGTGATACTGGGTCTAATTCTGGAGAGAAATCGAGGATAAGTGAGAGAGAGAACTTAAATATAGAATTAACATGCAGTGAAGCTGGACTGGACGATCTGGTGAACCTTT
>JAAUXU010145912.1_pt1 | contig 20504 bp, 15 predicted proteins | sample 7278151 | NCBI WGS metagenome assembly JAAUXU01 (sample SAMN14350113, study PRJNA611818) | marine sediment metagenome | isolation source: surface marine sediment (1.8m) | place: French Polynesia: Moorea | collected 2018-08 | reverse complement strand
CGAGGACCAGACGGCGAGGACTGCGGAGGACGACGGCGACGACGAGGAGAAGGGGGGGAGGTCGGCGGAGGACGACGGCGACGACGGGGTCGAAGTCGGCTGGGACGGCGGAGGACGACGGCGGCGGGGGGCGGGCGGGGGGGGGGGGGGGGGGGGGGGGGGCCCCCCCCCCCAACCCGGGTGAAATTAGCCAAGTTGAGATTGTTTTCCTGCAGTGTGCGCACAAGTTATGAGCCTTTTCGGATGTTGGACCCATGGCAGCAGGGTCTCAGGGGTCCCTGGAGGGTCGTGAAACGCACATTACGGGAAACATATACGTACATAGCTTGTCGGAGGGGTAGCCTCAGAACCCAACTGTGGAAAACCCATGTGGTACTTATCAGGTATCGCTCGCTATGGGAGAACTATGCTGTACTGCACAGGATGTGTGCGCGTGCGCAGAAGCAAAGAATGGAGGGGGGACCATTGTTCATATTTCTCTGCGCAAGAACAAAGACGTTGGCACCAGAGCGAGGTAGAATTCAAAGATTTCTGCAAAACACGCCTGTGCGTGGTGTCTCCTCGGTGAAGGACCTACGTGCCTTGACAAAAAATCGAGGACTGCTTCGTCCTTGCCACCCGTTGACAAATAGCCCTTTACTTGTTTATGTAGACACTTGTGACAACTTAAGTAGTACTGAACTGTCTTCCCCCCCTCCCCCAAGAAAGTATATATTGATACCCCCATGAGTGATGACGACCGCGCATTGTGTTTGGCGAAGCCCATTAGGGTGCATCCCCTCCCCCTCTTGGTTCTTCTTTCTTGTCATCATCATTATCATTACCATTATAAGGACAGATCATCCGTGACGACGTCGTTAAGTTGGTGCCCCCGTGTCTTGTCACTAATTTATGCACTGGCGCATAAATAACGAGGCCGAGGTGCTTTCACCAGGAGCTTTTTGTCTTGGTTAAAGCAAACTTTTCTGTACTGTGTTGGCCTCACTCGCCACCCAGCGACCTCGGCGAGGACGAGGCAACTTAGCTCAGAAGCCAGAGAGAGGCAAAGAAACTGGTTTTACATTAATTACGCTTCTTTGCAACATGAGGGCGGTGAAGGAGGGGGGAAATTAGCAGGATTAAAAAATTTCTCGGCGCTTTGCCCCTTGGGGGGTTTCTGAGCCTCTTATTTTGGTCGCATAAATCATGGATATATTTCGTCACCCGCACGTCTTATTCCCGGATTGCTTTTTTTTCTATTTCGGTCATTTCCCCCCCCCCCCCTCCTTTCCAGTCGCGAAGCCGCAAATGGCCGACAGCAGGAAGGAGCAGGAGGAGGCGGAGGCGGCGGAGGCGGCGGCGGCGAAGGAGGAGAGGGGGCAGTTTGGCTATATGTACTGTAAGTGAGCGAAAGTCGTTTCGATGAAAAATGCTTTTCGGCCAAATGGCGCTCCTTCGCTCCCTCCCTCACTCCTCCCCACGAGTAGTCAGAGATGAACGCGCTCTGCACGTTCTTTCGTATGTACGACATGACCAATGAATTCGCTAATGACCGTGAAAAATGCAATTTCGAATTCGTGAAAGCTCTCAAGCTCTCCGGGTGGCAGCCGGCCCGGCCCCGATGAAAAATGAGAAGCTTTCGAAGTTGTGATACTTCGAGCGGGTTAGGTCAAAATCCTAGAGGGGCATACAAAAAAAAACTGGCTTCTGTCTCCTCTGAGCCAGTGAAGTCCCTATGGCAGTAGCATGGGTCCCATAAAATGGTAAGTGCATTTAGCGCGGTCGACGGCTTGACACATTGTTTTAGCTCCAATGGAAGGGTTATACACGTGCTGGCTATATGTGCTACAGTACACAATGGCTTCCGCGGAAGAAAGAGCAAACTTTTTTCTTCAAGCTAAGAAAATAGTGGAGGAAAGGACTGAGGGAGAGCGAATGGACAATATCTGTTTGGACATCAATGGAGGGAGGGAAACTTTGTCAATTTGCAGTCAGTCGCACATACGAAGCAGTAAAAAAAACCCAAAACGTGTACTTGAAAATGCTTTTTACAGGGTGCAAAAATGGCTTGTCCGTAAATACTTTTGGGCCAGCACTGGGTGTCCTTTTTCGTCTGACTCCCTGGAGTAATGTTTTCTATCTAACCGAATTTATTTAGGTCATAAAATCGGCGACTTCTTCTCAGGACCTGCTGCTATTTCTGACTTGGTGCTCGCGCTCTGCAAAGTGTAGTCTTTCCCCATGTCTCTGGCGACTCTCAAATGAGGGAAAGAGTGCCAAGAAGGGGACATTTACTGCTGTGCGTTCCCCCTCCCCCCCTTGCTGCCTTCACCGAGTGAAAGCGATATCTGGTGCGCGCGCGCGGGCACGGGACACAAGGTTGCCGCGTGCGTGCGTGTTTGATAACATGAAAGTGTAGCAGCGCAGCGGGCCTCTCCGGAGATTTTTTCCTCCCCCCCCCCATGTTTGGGGACCAGTATAGCAATAATGGTCCGGCGTGTTATGGGTTTCATTCACGAGAATATTGGGATCGACCGGGGATATTAAATTCTACGGTGACCGCCCAACTTCGTCGGTCATTGATCGTACTGCAGATTGGTTGGCACGACTACGCAATGAGACGGAACAAGAGAGACAATAACACAAGTCGTGGTACTCTCGACCCCACCTGCCACAATTCCTGCACCAAAACGGGGGTGACGCCGTCAACTTGGATCTATGCATGTCAGTGCCAGGACACGAGAAAGAAAGGAAAAAGAGTGGGAACCAATTTTAACCAGATCGTCCAGATCAAGCGAAGCGATACAAAATGGCCACACAAAATCTGCCCTCATAAAATAAACGGTGCTGGAGGCAAAACTATGGGCCTCTTTGATGCCCAATTACGCTCACAAAGGAGGGGGGGACAGGGGGTGGGTGGGTAAGGGGTCATATACGGCGTAGGGGACATCAATAAAACCCCGCGGGGGGGTGGTGCGGGTTGGCGCAACTGGGAGAAAGGCAATAACGAAATTCCAGGATACGCCTTCTCTTTCCTTGTTTCCTACTCGTTACTGTCACGCGCACAGCACGCGGACGCGCACGCGGACGCGCACACAAACACACACACACACATGTAGGTATGTGCACACGCAAATGTCCTTGCATGCCTTAAAAGGGAGGAGGAGGACAGGGAAAAATGAGAGCCTCAGGAGAAGAATGGTTTAGCACGTTATAATAGGCTCTTTTCTATTTTTTTTTCAAGAGGCAGCCAAAGCAGAGGTGGCTTTAACGTTATTTTTACCACAACGTCTCGCCAGGAGGAGAGAGAATTCTGCCTCCAAGGGAGTAGGCCTGCGTGAAAAACGAGGCCTTCCCCTTTTTTTAAGGGCTTATTAGCTGCTTTCACGTAGATGGCGGCCCAGCGTAGTGTCCTTGACTGGTACGAATGGACGCTCCGTGTTCGCCGGCCGCGGCGCCGGTCCAAACAGACACCTGGCTGGCCTTTAAGGTGAACCACTAGTCAGTGCTCCTCTGGAAACGGCCGCACTGTGGTAAATTGTTTTTCTGCCACTGCTTCTTCCTAAGACCGACTGAGCAAACGCACTAAATTGTCTGTACGGACAGAAATGGCATTCATCATTCCTGGCGTTACAGGAACGCTGGAGTACAGCGAAGTCCAGGAAGCCTTTAACTCCCTGAGGGCCTCGGTCGTATATCGTAGCTCACCAACGATCGATGTGCAGCAACCGCGGAGTACTGAAGATTTATGGGATGTAGTAATGTGTGGCGGGGGCCTGCTAATGTCTAGTACACACACGAAAAAAACTATCTCTCTCCCTCTCTCAGGTTATTGGCCAAAGTTGTTTATAAAATAACAAGGACAGCCTTGAAAGACAAAGAGGCTTTTTGGCGCACATATTCCGCTCGTGGGCCCTGCAATTGCAACATCTCATGACTAGCACGATCATACAATCCGTGCCAGCCTACGTATATGTGGGCGAGTGTAATGAGGATTAGTCACGGAACGTAATCATGGCGAAATTCGCTTCTTGCCAGGCATCCACACAATGCTGCCAGGCCCTATGAGAGCGGCTGTACCATGACTTGTCAGTACGTGAGGTACATGAGGGCCGTGACGAACATATGCAAGCCGAAAAGTTACGGACTTCAAAAAAGTTTTTGATGTGAAGCAATCTGCTTTATCCTGGTTGACCCCCCTGGCTTTCAACATGACTGACGTCTAACCAAGCTCGACACACGCAATTGCAAGTAGCAATTAAGGCCGCATGCAAGCAAAAACGAGTAGAGGGAAAACAAGCGTCAATGTTTTTAAAGTCTTCCTTTAAAAAGTTGGATACTTACAGACCATGTTGATCCTGACTGAGGTCTCGGCAGGCTGGGTTAGATTAGAGTTTGTGGCCTTGCACGTGATCTTGGCTCCGTGATCCTCACGCTTCAGGTCCACGAGGCGCACGCTGTTGCGGACGCGAGACTCGGCAGCATCCACCTCTTCTATGACGTCGTCCACGATGTTCTTTCCCTTCCACCTAACGTGCAAAGCAGTGTAGCACGTGCACAGTGGTGATGCGGGTGAAGGTGCTACATGTCAGCTTTGGGTACTCTTGTCTCTCCTTTACCTCTTAACCCATGGGACAACACTACATTTCTATGCACCCTTGAATATCAGTGAGAGCAGAATGTTCTACCATGGAGGACTTTTATGCACGCACTGAATTTTGCCCTAGAAAATAAAGTCTTCTCTGAGCTTGGGGATAACACAGCAATTCCCCAGGCTTTTGCATAGCTGTGAAAGCAAAAGTTACTCCGTCATATTTATATTAAGGTCACTCATTTCTGAATGCTGCTCCCTTTCTTTAATGCGCATGAGGAAAGTGTATGACACCAGTCACAAAACATTTTCCCAATCAGTAGAATTGTATATCGTAGAACATTGTATTGGCATATTGTAGAACCGTGGGACAATAAAAATAAAAATGTATCCCACTACTTCTCCTACCAGGCAGTCAGGACAGAGGGCAGCATTGGCAAAGGGGAGCGTGGGCAAGAGACGGAAGGACGAGCAGGCGGGCAGTCGGGGCAGCCGGCAGATTTGGCAGGAAATGGGCACTCCGGGAAAAAGAAATCACCCTCATTTGAAAAAGGAAACTTCATGCAAAAAAGGAAGCTCCGTTCAGAAAGTCATAGTATTGTACCCAAAAAATGACAGCTGCATATGTGGCCAAGGTGTCCCTCTGTTGAACAGTACTTCCCAAGAGTTCCTTGACATCCCTCAGCCTTGCACCATCGAGAAGGTCAAGGTACTCTCAGGCAATAGAGTTCAAAGTAGGGACTCATTATCCTGCAATGACTACACTATAATATATAGCTCATGTGTATTAGGCTAGACCAATGCATGAAAATTTTGAAATTTGGCTGAGTGCATCTCACGTTTGTTTCTCAATGCCAAATGGTGAAGACGTAGTCAAAAGGGTTAAAGATAAAACACTAAAAATTTTTTGCACCCCTCTCTCTTGCAATAAAGTTTGGCACATAAGTTTGTAACAGAACAACCTGTACAGATGTGGAAGACGAGGCTAAAACACACTTTGTTTCCAACTTCAGGAGACCCCAGTTTTGGATGTGGAAAGTAACTAAGCAGGTCCAGTTTGAATTAAAAAATGCTGACCTAGCATCCCTCGTACTGTGAAGGCAGAGAGGGAACCCAAAAACTGATCTCAGTTCTTCGATCCTTATGACGAGAGTGTCGTCCATTGACAAAAAAATTCCCTAGTCTATATTTTACGTACGTGATGTGGAAACAAAATTTAGTTACCAGGTGAGTCTGGGCAAAGGAGCTCCTCCCATGCTCTCGCAGACGAGTGTGGCGATCACCCCTTCCCTGACGTAGTCGGTGGCGTCCAGCAGCACCCGGCCGCTGTCGCTCAAGATTACAGGTGGGGATGGAGGAACTGAGGAGAGAAAACATTCATCCCTGTCAGGAGCAGGTGCTAAAATGTCGATACCACAGCATGACATAAACATGAGAAACGGACTGTGCTACTTAGAATATTGATTGTCAATGCTACAAAGGCTTCGGTAACCACGCGTATGATCAATTGATGGTGGCGTATGTGTTTTTCGGGACCCTGACCTGTTGTGGATGATTTTCTTATTTCTGCACGTGTATATTTCATCGACCTGGAGGTGAAACAGGGAACTTTGAACGACCAAATGACGTCACTTTGAAAGTTCCCGGTGAAAATGGTTGCCAGGCAAAGTTTTCTACCTGTCAGTGCAGAGATTCTCATGCTGATGCCATTGCAATCCTCTCTCCAGTGTCAGTGAGCTCGAGGGACATCTTAGTCGGCAGCTTCGCCATGCACTCACACTTAAGGAAGTCGTACCATAGTACCAGTCCACGATGACCTTTCCCAGCTGCTTATTTATTTATTCACCACTTGAGTGTCAAGAATCAAAAAACCTTTCTTCCGTGTCATATCGGAGACTCTCCGCACAGACTGAAAAATCCCCGATCTACAGGGAGGAATGTCCCCGATTTTTGTTCACCCACACTGTACGTCTCCCGCCTCCCTCCCGGTGTGTGTGTGCGTGCTGTGCGCCACATGTGACATGTGCAACCGTGGCCGACTGAGCCACTCAGCACAAGAGAAACCTGTCGGTGACAGTCGCGTTAGCGAATGAATAGATGAGTAATTTAGTTTTCTAGTGCGAAGCCAGACGCGCTTTGTGCAGGCGTGTTATTTCTCTCTTTCTCTCCTGCTGATGATCAGACCGCTCAACCAACAAATACAGTGTGTACAGGGTGTATCAGGTGACTACGAGTATCACTCAGTCGTCTCATTCATCCTTTGACGCTCGGATTTATCACAACAAATGGGGTCTGTCCGCAAATGAGTAGAGCTTACTTAGAACGTCAGTAAATAAGCACGTTCAGACACACGCGTGCGTACAAAGCATTCATGGATCTGATGGAAAAAAAGAATGACAAGAAATGGGTGAGCGTCATTCTCGAAAAACAGAAACCACGAAAAAACTGCAAGAGTGAAAATGCCTGAAGTAGAACAACAGCCTGCGGGTTCTCTTGTTGTCCTCACCACAGCTTCACCAGAGGTTTGCAAAAACCTTCTTTTTGCCCCCGAATGACCTCCAGAAGGCAATTTTTTTAGCTTTTGCGTAAAAGGGGAATTTTCGCAAGTTGAGCCTGCGTTCTCTCAAATGGTACCCTTAAGGATAATTGCACAATCATGGCAGAATCACCCGTACAATTTCTGCTGCAGCAGATCTCTGTACTTTGACTGTCCTTGAGTTCAATCCTTGGTAGAATCCTTGGCACAATCCATATCTCTTCATCTACGTGACCACTCGACTTCATAGCAAGCCGCTAGTTCATTCTCAATCTTCTTCAAAATCTAAGCCGTGATCTAAAGCATTTTCGGACTTGGGTAGATGTTGGCTGTGCACTATGGCCTTGACCTGTCCAGTGGTCTCCAAGTTCATTAATGGGGACCTTTGCCTAACTTTTTTGGCCCGAGTATTGTACTGCCTAATTAATGTGTCACTCTGTATAGCGTCAATCATCACTCACTTATTAGCTGCAGCTTGATTCTAGTATTTCTGGTGGGCGCTTCCCTGAAGTCCACTCTGCACCGGTAGATGCCCCCGTCGCCCTCCCTGAGCGGCTCCACCACCAGGAAGGACTCGATGACCTTCGCGCCCGTCTCCGAGGTGATCCCGGTCTCCCTGAAGCGAAAGGAGGATCGACCGCCAGCCGTGCGGTTGTCGCGCCACTGGAGGGGTCCACTCGGCTGACGCAGGTCATAGCTAGAGAGCAAAGAGGTGATGCTTCACAGTTCAAAAGGCGAGCTCTGCGTCAGAGAGTCAACTTGTACGCACGAGTCACTGCATAAAATGTCAAAATTTTTCGTCCTTGTTTTGTAACAGTCACTCTTAATAGATTTGAGAGAAAAACCTGTAGATGGGGGTGCCGAAGCCGTCCTTGTAGAAGAGAATGAGGTGCGGCGAATCCGTCGGGAAGGGCGCAGTCAGCTCGCACGGGATGAGGGCCTTGTCTCCCAAGACGCCAACGACCTCTTTTGTAGCCACTAAAAGGAAATAACGTGACAATTCACAGCGGCGTCCTCAATGAATCCATTCGCGTCATGACGTTCTTAAGACGGGAACACGGCTGCAACCACTTGTGTCCCACCCGTGATCCTGGAGTAGCTACACGTGTCTAAGTGAGCACTGCTCGCCTCCATTGTCGTGTACGCAGCACTGAAGGTGCTGTACGTACACCCCGCCGGAGATCTTCTGCGCGCGCGTGCGTGGGCTCTCAAGAAGGGAGTAACACCACACGCAAATATATCTCTGCCAAGGCTCGTATATCATGCACTTCATACGCACCGCCTCAGTGGGCTATTCAGGCCAATTCAGGCCCGGCGAGTGATAAGGCTTCTTTGTGTCAAAGTCAGGACGGTGACGCATAAAGAGGGAAAGTTTATTGCTGCGCAATCTCATTGTCGCGGTGGACCAAGGTAGGGGGAAAAAAGGTACGAGGCCTCTCCTCTCCTCCCACGGGCCGTCAAAAAGTTTGCCCTGATCTAGTAAACGGGGCTGAGGCGGCAATGAACATAACCGAATAAAAACATGCCAAGTGCTAATAAATCTTTGCAAATCCTCTTTCCTTCGCTTCTCTCTTTCCCTCTGGAAAATAGCCGAGGGGGGGGGAAAGTTTGGCCAAGTTTAATCGATAGGTTGCCCGAGGAGGCTTTATCGGCAAAGCCTTCTCGACTCAAAGATTTCCGAAGAATTAGAAGTTCAAGAGAGAAAGCGAGGAGAATAAATTTAGCTGTCCGGCGATGTTTTTTGTGTGTGTGTGTGTCGGTTTCGAGGTCCTAGAGCTATCTCCAGCTCTCCCGTCGAGGGTGACCCTCTTAAACGAGGCCTACGACGACGCTATTGGCATTATTGGCATTTGAAATTCTGCCCACATCACATCTACCAAGAAATCGTGCCTCTCAAGCCCTTTGTTTTGAAGTCAGTCCTTGCCAAAGAAGGTTGTCTAGCCTTCCTCGGCGTCACCTTGGAAGTGACCCCATGACTCATTTGTCGGACAAAACTTTGGTTATTTTTGTGTCAAAGTCCCTTCAGCTGTCACCTCTCCCCTCCCCCTTCCCCTGTACACATGGCATCAGTAGGCTCTGGATGTGTACCCGCACTACTTGCGACCCATGCGTCGGGCTAGCTCATTTTTTTCCCGGCTCGAGTCGAGTCGAGCTGATGAATTTCGAGGTCAGATGGGCTTCAAGTAGGGGCCTAGATTCGATGTATCTCTCCTAGAGATGCTAGGCTTTTTTTGGACCTCCTTTCCGGTCGGACTGATAAAAGTCGAGGTCGGCTCGGATGCGGACTAGCCTTGGGAGCTTGGGTCCAGATTCGATGTATCTCTAGTAGCTTTTTATCGTGCTTGGCCTAATGAAAGAACAAGCTGGCAAAAAAGAGAAGGGCTTGGAGTTCGAGCCTGGGCTGGAAGCATCCCTACTGCCTACGCACAACTCCGCATGCTGGTCCGAAGACTCCATTAAATGCACTTATTCCTTCCTGTCCTGAGAAAAACTCGTCCATAGCCAGGGTGGCTGTTTCCTTTCCTTTGTGTTCCCAGCGTTGACCTTGCCTACTTTGGTTTCTGTTCCCAGCTCTGGAGGGGGGAAAACATTAATGGGACGAGAAAAGAGAGCGAAGGGGCCTGAAACGGGATCGCTCTCGCAGTTGACATTCCTCCGAGGAGGGCAGGACGTGCGTGACTGCAGGCCAAATGGTCGCTTAAGCGGTCCAAAGTGACATTCATGCTCGTGTAACATGTAACTCGTTTGTCTTACACCGTATAGACGCGCGCACACAGAAAAGGAGATGCTTATTGATGCTGCTGTGCTCGTGCACTCTCCTGGAGGATCCCCATTAATATTTAGGGATCGTACGAGGAGCTCAGCAACTGCGCAGTATTGATCGCCAAAACACTCAGGGGATTTTTTTTTCTAGCCTCCGTCTGAAGGCTGATCAAGAATGTACAGCAATTCTTCGTTTCCACCACGCAAGTACGAGCTGGCTCGGTCTTAAGACGGACTCTCACGGGCACAATGAGCTCATATGTAACTGAAAAGTGTTGAATGGACCAGCGGCAAGACAAAAACAACCGGCCTTCCACGCAACAAATGCGTAGTGCCGCAGTACTTAGATGGGTGGGGTCCTGAAAACTCGATTCGATGTTGGGGCAAATCTGTCCTGAGGAGAAAAACAGACCGAAAAAAAGAGAGGAAAGGAGGGGGGAAAAAACTCTTTGGACAAACATTCCCCACGTAATAATTACTGTTCTGACGGGTCCTGTACGACCACGTGGGCGACCGGCCACGGCCACGCACGAGTCAGCACCTGCTGTAATGACGAAGAGTAGGGTTTGAACGGCTTTTGTGAAAGAGGGTGGAACAGCAAAAATGTCACTGAATTCTCAATCTCTCGCCGCACCTTGGTGATGAGTCTCTTGATCCCCGACCAAGAGTCAAAGCGTCCGTGTGATTGTTCGAGTCATTTTCTTCCTTAATCACATTGACTGGGCTCAAGACACTCCATCACCAAGGTGTGGCGAGAGTTTGAGACTGAGTGACATTTTTGCTGTTACACCCTTGACTTCGAGATCGGGTAGGGCCAAAAAATCCAGGAAGATTTGGGGGTTTCCATTTCGACAATATTGATTTGCACATAGTCCAACCAACTTATTTTTTTATAAAGTTTTGGTTTCATGCCTCTCTTTTACTTTTTTGATGACGGAAGTAAGCTTTTTAGAGTACAAAGAGTCTCCACAGAGTCAGTTGCGCATCGAGTACGTAGTTTGGCAATAAAATGATCCACATTTAGAATAAGCACGTTCACAATTCGTACATTCTCCAGTTGTGTTTACGTCACTTGGGCACAAACCTATGAGACACAAAGCTCTCACTTCACACGCAGGAAGTAGCAGCATTGTGGCACGCAAAACTAGACAGCCATTTATATCAGTTAATGTGTGGAGCTTTGACAAACATCAAAGTGCTGAAGTCCCAAGTTGCTCAAAGTTCAAACCGGGGTGGGAGGGAGTGGATGAAACCCCTTATTTCAGGTGGGAACTGTTGTACGGGGTACCCAAGTTGGGCGAAACCCACCTATAAAAAGCCAATGGATTGTCTACGACGTTGTATCAGTCGTTGAATCACTACACACAGCTCCTACACGATCGAGTGCAACGTTGTTTGTTCAAGGACGACCATCTTGCAGCCAGGCCAAAACAAAACTAAGGCAAGCAAGCAAGAAGCTTTGAGGAGTCAATCGATACGTGGTCGTACATTCTTTATTGTCATCTAAGCCAAAGGGTTCAGTCTTGAAGCAATGGAGTGAGAGTAAAGGCATCTTCATTTTCTAAGCCTAGCATGGTGCAAGAACTTATTATGAAGGAGATATGGCCACGATGAGGGAAGAGCCAAGAGCCAAGAGCCAAGAGCCAAGAGGCAAGAGGCAAGATGGCCAAGAATGAAGCCCCTGAAGACATCGAAGTGGGAAATCAACACTCGCCATGGGCATGACAAAGAAAACTGCTCTGGGTTGGAAAACAAACCAATGGTCAGATCATAGACGTCCAAAAAATCTATGAGATGTTTCGACACGCGATCTGACACGCGAAGGTCGCAAGAAGTGATGCCAAGATTGCCAGGTACCAATGTCTGGGGATCAGTGAAGCTTTGATGACGGCCAGCAAGATAGTCCAGCAGCGTTCCTGAGAGAAGGAAGAGACTGGCACAGCAGTGAGGCAGTTCCGACTGCACCTATAAACAGTGAAACTGGCCTAGAACATGAAGAAGGCTTCCGAGAACGTGCGGAAGACCAAGAAAGTGGCACTGAAGCCATTCGAAGAAGCAAAGTTGAGCAAGAGACCCGCACGAGACAAGTGAAACAAAAGGTGCAAGAAGATGAGAAGGATGAAGGAGAAGACTGATGAGCAGAAAGATGTTCAGGAGCAGGATGATGACGAGGTGATGCAATGACCTAATCTACGACGATGTCACCGAGGAAAAATGCCCAGGAAATGGCACCACAACCGGCTAACCAGCCCAAGACTGAGCCATTTGGACTGCAATAACATTGATGGCACGAGAAAAGAAAGATGTGAGGAGTCAGACCCTGGAGGGTCGCGTGTACAATATTATTGTTATCTCAATCGTGCTGACCGTATGTCAAAGGCTCCTTCTTGAAAGAAGCGAGCAGAAGCACGAATATCGTCTTATTCATTCCCGGAACATAAGAGAAGCAAAATAGGTAAAAGGGATTTATTTCCCTCTCCCCCTAGTTTGCTTGAAAAAGTTCGTGTTAGACACCAAGCTCAGGTTTGCTTCAGCAGTGCACACCACTACTGACAAGCACGATTCTAGTTCTCTCCTGTGTCTATATTTGAAGTGTCGATATCATGCAGGTAGAGCAATCTTCTTTTTGTCGTTTTGCATATAGACATGCAGATCTGTGGAGAGAAGAAAGTTAGTTTACTCTTGTGATTGGCAGTCTGGCATTTGAGGAGCACAGTGGCATCCTTTACAGTGCCTATTTTGTCTCCTCAAGCCTTTCTCCATATGTGCAGCACCAGAAAGTGCCAAGCAGTCTTCGTGTCAACTTTGTTGCCTCTCCTCTGTGGCAGAGCGAGTGCGAAAGCTGACGCGAGCGAGGAGCAAAAAGGAGAGCAATTTGCCAATTAGCTTTAAGAGTGTCCTTTGAAAACGTTGGCTAACTGACAAAAGGCTTCTTAGCAACGACAAAAGGATATTACTCCATGCTATACATAGAAATTGCCCCCGAGCAGACTAGGCCTTCATTATGCAGGGCCACGTTGAATTATAAAGCATGTATCATCCCCATGCACAAGGCCGCCTCAAGTCAAGCCAGCTTGTGTCGAAGTTGACGCTTTGCTTCTTCTCTGGCCGTGCGCGCAGATGCGACAGCCCGACCACACTTTTAACGTCTCACAGCTCCCAAGGAGAGCCAGTGCAACATTTCTCCCTGGCTCAATAGACAAAACACCGTGAGTGACCTCTGTCCCAGTACCCAATTGGACTTGAACGACCTCGTCCTGCTCATGTATAATAATTTAGGCCCGAATGTTCCTAACAAGTTGCCTCATTTGTAAGCTTTTGATGATCAAAGCAGGAGCGTTCGACACCGATGAGTGATGATACCCAGGAATCATAACGGAGAGATACTTGAATTTTGCTGCTACCAGACCTCGGTGCTGACATACCTTGTAAGGTCTCAAAAGTATTGCAATACTGCGAGAATCGCATTTGTTAAGCATTTTCTCCTGAACATCACACTTTGAATTGTTGTGCTGCTAGCGCGATATGACTTCATCCACTTAGAAGTTGTGCACAACATCCGTATGATGTAGGACAGCATGAGAAGCAAAATGAGCAGGGTTCGAAAGTATTCGTAACACTGAGATCCTCATGAAAGGCGGCTCATGAAGAATGATCGTTCATGTACTTCGAAAGAAAACGTGTGTACACTTCTGACTTGACATTGAATGTCCTTGAAATCATGTATGAAGGTGAATTATGTAGAATAATTCATGAAATAGACCTTGCCGAGGACGTTCCCAGCTTTTCGACGTTGCATTGCGAGCTGAATTTGAAACACCCCGTAAGGAGTTTTGAATAACAAATTCATCTTTTCGAGCTCTTGGCTGATTCGTGCCCGCCGCATGCTTAAACACTGAACATCCCGAAACTAACTTAATTTGAGGGAAAATTCTATAACACATATCTTGTGGAGGACATTCATAGCTCTGCAGGCTTAATTTGAACCACCCTGTGAGGAATTATGACTGGCCATTCTTACTGGAAGGTAGCAGAAGTTTTTCTTGTCACTATCCTCTACGTGACCGCTGTCTTCCGCCCTGATCACATTTCTTGAGCGGTCTTTCAAGGGGTATTTCACCATTACGAATACATTCAAATCTACTCCTTTTGCTTCTCCTGCTGTCTTCCCCGATGTGGATGTTGTGCACAACTTTTAAGTGGACGCAATGATACATCACAGGTAGCACTGCGATCACCATCAGTGGATTTTCTTTTAATGTGTGTCGTTCATGAGTAAATGCAATTCTCGCAATGTTGCGAATACCTTTGAGTCTGATTGTGCGTGACAGGTGTGCCTCCAGCTCGTTCCCCCCTATAGATCATCCACTTCCAACTCCAAGGACTCATTTGAAAGTAAAGAGTCCGACCTTTTCAGACGATATTACCTAAGCACCTTGACGGCTGCTCAAGCATGAAAGAGGGAGGGAACAAGGTCACTCACTGCCTGATTGTACAAGTGTTCACCCTCATGTCACCGTAGTATCAGCTCCGCGTAATTGGCACAGGTCCAGCAGGCCTTTGCTCTACGATACCTCTTTTGGTGTGTAGACGCACGAGCTCTTTTGGGCTGCCTCCGCCGGGCGAATTTTTTCCCCCTCACCCTTGTGCCACTTCATACGCACGCACATACGTACATATCTGAGGTACTCACAATGCAGTAGCAATATACCAGTACTGCCAGGAAGGGTAAAGCTAGCCATGCACGTCAAATTTATGGGGTCATAAGACCCCCTGGCATGCCCTTGTTTATGTCGTCGTACCAGCAGCAGCAGCATCGAAAACTTTTTACCGGAGCTAGAAAAGTTTGGGCCCCAAATCACTGAGGACTCGGGGGACCCGTTTTCCTAGCTTTCTCCTTCGCCTCCTGGCCGAAAAATACTTGAGCGTGGCAGTGTCAAGTGGTTGCCGAAACGTCCATTAAAGGGTAGAGCGTTCGATTTCATCTGGGATCCTTGAAAGAAGAGTTCCTTCGTCGAGGTTCACACGGCTTTTTCTCCGAGAATCAATTTGTCCGTGAGAATGTCACCCTACAACTTTACTGCGTTTGCAGTGAGGAAAAAGTTTTTGTCCACGATGGAGCAGAGAGGGGACTCCTTCTTCCTCCTGGTCAACAGAAAGAAGAGCAACAAGAGTTGAAAAGGCAAAAAAGGGTTGGCATCAGCAAAAAGAAGAAAGAAAAGAAGAAGAGGAAGTGGAAATGGAAGAAGAAGGAAAAGAAAGAAGAAGGAGAAGAGGAAGTAGAAATGGAAGAAAAATAATAAGAGGCAGACGAAGAAAAAATGAAAGTAAGAGAAGAAGGAGAAGAAAGAAGAGGTGAAAGCAGAAGGAAGAAGAAGAAAGAAGAGGTAAAAGCAGAAGGAAGAAGGAGAAAGAAGAGGTAAAAGAAAAAAGAGAAGAAAGAAGAAGTCAAGGAAAAAGGGGAAGAAAGAAGAAGTAGAAGAAAAAAAAGGTAAAACAGTGGAACGCGAAGACGCCATGGCCAAGGACGTGGAACGAGAGCGCCGGAGATAAAGTTAAACAAATCTTATCTCCAGCATGAACCGTACGCGTGAATGAATGTGCAAGATTTTCTCACTCAGTTGTTGATATAGGATCTCGATGGCCATGTTAACCTAAGGGATGCCGAGGAGGGCGAATTGAGTCTCGTTCCCCCCTCTTCTTCCAATAAACTACTGCCAACCACTCAAAGTTTTCCCCAATTTCTGCGGAAGACACTTTCAACAACCTGAAAATGATACCGCGAAGTATCTTTTCCGTCCTTATCACCGGAGTACATACGGATGGAGCGGGACGAGCTGGACGGACGCATTTGGGCCGTCCAGCGCATCCCCATTACCTTTGTACAATTCATTATTAGCCTGCGCATGGTGTGTGCGTATCACACTGCTGCATGCACGCGAGCACACCAGCAAATGGAGAAAGCAATGATTGTGTGCATAACAGTGGGATCATCCTGGTAACAAACCCTCCTTCCAGTACTTAGAATGGGTCTGTATGCATAGTCTATTTGCCCACTACCCCCTTCCCCCCATTATGTATCACATTAGTACGTGTCACATATCGCTGTCCACACGCCCGCTATGCAGAAAGGAGGTGAGAAATGAAAGTGAAAGACAAATAGGTTGAGACAGGGACGATATCGGGAGCAGAGACACTTTTATTTCCAACTCAGGAAGCAGAGGAAGAAAGAGAGACAAAAAACGTTGTTACACGTGCCAGACCTGATGAATTGGTTTCCGCTCTTCTTCCCCCTCCTCTCCTTATGGGGATGAGTTATGAATATGCGCCAGAGGTGAAAAACGAAAAAAAAAGGGGGGGGGGGGTACGAGCACCTTCAGCCGTCCTAGGAGTAATAATGAGTACGGACAAGTTCACGACACCGGAGGACCGATTGATCCAGAGTCTTGCTTGAGTCCATGGAGGGGAAACAGCACAAAAAAAGAAGTCCTAGATCAACCCAAGCTGAACTGCGGACGGTGCTAAAACGCTCGTGTAAAAAAAATATGTACAATGTGCCCCGTTGAGGGCACCCAAGGGTGGAACGTGCTTGAAAAAGAGGAAGAACGAAATCTTTCCTGGACGTGACCTTCCCTCTTTTTCCTCTTTCCCTCGCGCCCCATGAATTTTATAGTCTGTCGTCTGTCTGCGATCAAGTCGCTCTATAGACGGTTCTTCTATAGACACTGCGAACCGGGTGCGGACCCGCACAGCGGAGCAACCAGTTGGGGCCCTGAGGCATCTGTCAATCTCTCAAACATCCCGGTGTGCACGTCCGATGAGAGCCAGAGGCTCCTCACCAATGTAGAGTCCAGACTCAGCTGTGTAGAAATGAGTGCCTGTTTATAAAAGATCTGTCTATCAACCAACTGTCTCTATCTTTCTGCTACTTTCACATGCTTGGTTAGTATGTAGTCGTCGTTCTTTTTTTTCTTTACCATAGCTGATACGACGGAAGAGAAGGAGAACCATTGAATGGCTATTGGTTTTCAATAGAGGAGAGAGAGTTTTCACTCCCAAGACAATGAGTTTGCTCTCTTTTTCTCTGTTGGTGGAGGCCACGTGAGATGAGGATAGTCATCTCACACCTCCGTGTTCATAAAAGAAGCAGTTAAGAAAGCTTCCCGCAGATTGGAAAGAGGGGAGGTGAGAGCTTGATTCGTCGTCCCGCTCCAGTCCTGACTTTCCATTTCTTCCTCGCTGTCAGATATCACTTCTTTTGTTTTCAGACAACGACGCCGAAACTCGGGTGGGGGAGGGTGGATGGAAGCAATTGAATTGCCCGAAAGTGCCCAAAAGAGCTAAGGCAAGTTTCACCTAAGTTTTTCTCCTCCTCATATCTTTAGGGAGTCCTTCCTGAAATGCAAATGAGTGGTACTAACGAGGCGGGAAGAAAAGAAGGAGGAAGACATGAAATTGCTCTGCTTTACTAAGTAACACTGCCAGTGCATGATGTGCTCAGGCTATGTACGAAGTTTAAATATTACACGGCGGAGAACAAACCTGTCCTTTCTCTGTGCATTGGACAGAGGCAGGGAGGGCATGGAGACCGCAAATGGCCACAGGAAGACGGTAATCTTCACGCTGCGTAACAACTGTCTCCGCATCCACAGGGCCAACGTGGGCCCAGACAGGGATCACTCCAGTCATAGCCGCCTGTCAGCCTCGTCGGCCCAAACTCTTGAGCGTGCGTGTGTGTGTGTGTGTGTGCTTTAATGCACACAAACCTGCGCTGCGCTATGAAATTGGTTGCTTACGTATGTTGTACATACGAGCTCCAGACACACGCGAATAATGTGTATCCTCTCATTTTTGGCCCGCCGTGCTCACTCTCCAGAACATTTTCCGCCATCCCAGACGTGAGGGAGCAGCGCGGACCGCAAGTCGCCGTCAGGCCCATGACCACGCTCTGCCAGGACTGCTGTGCGACAGGCAGCTTTTCTGCAGTGGATACGCCAGGCTATATCATTCCAAAGCCTGTACTTTACCAGCCAGCAGCTTGAAGCATTCTCACACTTTTCTCCCTGAAAGTCTTCCCTCAAGTGTCGTCCACAGGCCCACAGACGTGCAGATCTTTTTTTCTGCGTGTATGGATATGACAGTGGACACGATTTTTCGAAGTCTGTCGATACTCAAACGCAGTAGTTCAGGTCCTTAATGCGCGCTTAAAATTCTTGCGGACAATTTCTTTTAGTCTCAGTCGGACAATTTTCCGCGTTGCTCAGGAAAAGAAAAAAAAAAGACACGCCTTTTCATTGTTCAGGATGTTCTCCTCTTCTCATTATAGATTTTTCCTCTATTGTGTGCGCACTGACTGCTCCTAAGCGAGGACAGAGTTTGCGAGGACGACAAGGACGCTCATCCTCTACTGAGCAAAGAAACCCAAGCAGTTGCTTTGCTTTTTCTCGTGCTTACTTTGCACACACGGAGTTGTCATGTCTGTGAGAAGAATGTTGTTTATCCCCGCGTCAGGACTTATTTCTCTACAATAAAGTGCAGCAGGGACGGACCCCGAGGTACGCGCTGCCTGCGCGTGTGAATGAACGCGCCCAGCAAATGTACTCTTCACTTGCAAAGTCACAGACAAAGAAGGGAGAGAGAGCAAATTCCGGCAGAAGTGCTCTGGCAACAGCTCCTTCATTAAGGCTGAAAAGGGTGAGGAATGAATAGGGGACATGCACACACACCCGGAGAACAGCATGACTCGGACAATGGAGCTTGCAACCATGAGGGTAGGGAATAAAATGTCGGGAGATTAATCTCCCCTTCACATCTGCGAATGCTGTGCGCCAACATTCCAACGTTGTTGTCGAGCATTATATTGTTGCCTGCATGCCTGCGGAAGTCAAGTGTGCAGAAGAAAAACCTGCTTCTTAGCAAACACGATGAGGTGATTTTCTCGGGTCATGCCACTTTGAGCGTGAGATTCGAATTTGGCAAAGTGGCTGCCGGTCTCCAAATTTTCGCCGAAGGTCGATATCATCATCAAAAAGGCATTAGGCCTTCCCAACCCCAACCCCCCCCTCAGCCTTTCCCCGACTCGATCCTCTGCCAAGAAATGAAAGGCTCCCAAAGGTAAACATCTGAAAGTTCCCTTTTCTTCATATCGCAAGTTGAAGAGGCTTTGAATCCACTTGCGCGAAAAGCAGCATAAAGGCGAGAGAAATTTGCTAATGATGATTCCTCTCCTCCTTAATGCGCCTGCCTTGACATGGGCGGCCTGAGACGAGGAATCTTGACGCAGGCAAAAAATTGACAGGGTCCAGGAAATTGCGCGTTGCGGAAAATGCGAAAAGGAGAAGAGATCTGACAAAAAAAGTGCGCTCTGTTCGCAAAAAAAAAAAAAACAAAGAAATTAGCGAGCCAAGCATGCGTTGTCTGTACTGATGCATCGCTGGTACTGGTGCATGTTGGGGGGGGGGGCAGCCGAAGTCACCTCGTACAGCACCTGCAGGTGCGTGGATGGGTGCACAAGTGCGGGGAACTTTGTGCACTGCCAGAACAAGCGCGGCCGCTACGTGAGCTGCTGGACTGCACTGAGCTGCTACAAAAGCTCTCATCGCTTCGCCTCCGTCGACCCAATTTTAAGGGGGGGAGGGGGGAAATACTCAAGAAGAAGAAGACTTTGGGGGAGAAACAGGAGGAGGCCGGGGCAACGGAGCAAAAAAGAGGAGAAAGCTGCTGGGACATTGTGTTGTTGTCCACTTCCCAAAAGTTTTCGCGCTCTGCTTCAAATTGACTTCGTGCCCTGTCTGTACTGCCTCGTGACAAACTTCTTGAGAGTGCAGAAGGAGGAGTTTGTATGACCCCATAGACACCCTTCCTTCCAAGTTGAAGCGCGCTTTTTTTTTTTTTAGCGAGAGAAGAAGCGCCATCACTCTGTTTTATTTTCTTGACTGTGCACACATCGTACTTACGGACTCGAGTGCAGCCTGTATTAGATTATTCTATAGCTCTTCAAAGTCGTTATAGCTCAAAAAAAGAGGAGCCCGGATTCTTAGTTCTGCGAGTATTTTGCAGCCCTTGGGTGCGCCTGACTGAGCCAATCAGTCCTTTTCTTTCGTCTCTGGGGTTCAGAAAGGCACAAAAGACAATTTCGTGAAAATATTGGGACGGATTTAGAATTTTGCCAATCAAAAGAAGCTCCAATTTTTTTAAAAAAAAAAAAAATTGAGGCGATCCGAACTTCTCTTTCGCTTTTCATGCCAGGGAATTTCGTCTTAAGCTTTTCTTTGACAAAAAAATCTATTCTTTTCAGCTCTGAAGTTAAGTGATTTTACAATCATTATCTGTTGAAGCAAATGTCACTTAAGCCCGAAAAGGAAAAAAAAAGTTAAACTGCGCTTCGAGACTTGACTACCCGCTTTCTCTCAATAAATTTTAATCGGACATCGATCCCGTCCAATAAATCGCGATTATCTCTTCCAGCGGCTGCGATTGATTTGGGGCAGAGGAGAACTGTAATTCCTCTCCAGTTCTCATCAGTGAAGTCGCTTCATTTTCATTGTCGCGCAGTCCAATTTCCATCTTCCCCCGTTGGGCCGCGGCGCCCCCCCCCGGGGGGGGGGGGGTGGTGGGTGGGGGGGGGGGGGGGGG
>JAAUXU010179781.1_pt1 | contig 20505 bp, 22 predicted proteins | sample 7278151 | NCBI WGS metagenome assembly JAAUXU01 (sample SAMN14350113, study PRJNA611818) | marine sediment metagenome | isolation source: surface marine sediment (1.8m) | place: French Polynesia: Moorea | collected 2018-08 | reverse complement strand
TTCACTGCAAGCTTCTTCACTGCAAGCTTCTTCACTGCAAGCTTCTTCACTGCAAGCTTCTTCACTGCAAGCTTCTTCACTGCAAGCTTCTTCACTGCAAGCTTCTTCACTAATCTGTGAAGCATCTCCCTTTCACCTTCACTACTCTCGATTGCTCCATTGTAACAAAAAGTACCTGTTATGTCCTCTGAGAATGGCAGGTTTAGAGGGAACCTGGGAGCAATGTAGAAGTACTGCACAGTATGATGAAAAGTGGTACTCAGGAGGAGTTCCCATACCTTCCTCTCATTGGCGTCGTCCATGCCTATGGATACGAAGTAGACCATTTCTGGACATTCCCTTCACTTGCGAGCAGTCATGATAAAGGTGAAGCCTACGTTGATTTATTTCGTCAATGCATCTGAAGGGGACCTTGGTCAGCTCCTGGAGTGCTATCATGTAAAGAGCGGTGGCAAGCACCTGCTCACCCCCAGATTGCACGCAGGCCGTGAGCCTATGTGAGTTTCTGCCACCTCAATATTTGACCATGACAGCAAGTCCGCACGAATTAGACCCATCACCCTCTTCTTCCTTGTCTTCTCCCTTGAGCTCAAACTCCACTGTACCCTGCCTTCTCCATAAGAAACGAGAACCTATTGTTGACCTTGTCAACAAGGTTTGCAACCTGCTTACTCAGATCAAGGTCCAGTTGCCTCATCTGTGCTCTCTTGGCTGTCAATTTATGCTGTGTCTCCTTCACCATCCTCTTCATTTTCAGCAATGACTCGTTTACCTCCTGAGCATCTTTCAGTTCTTGATCACTGTGCTTTGGCAGTGCATCCCATTGACTGCATACGGTCTCCATCTGAGCCCTCAACTCCAGCAAGTAGGATGGCATGTCGGTGAGCTGGTACATCTCTGAAAACTTCTCTACTGAAGCCTTCTTGCGACTCTTGGCTTCTCTCTTCTCTGTCTTGGCACTGTCCTTGTTGGACAACTTATCATCCCACTGAGATTTGAATTTTTCCCCCAGCACTTGACTGTGAATGACAGTGAAAGTATTTTAGTGGTGAACAACATATCCCCTACTTGGAGCACTTCCCCACATGTATACTATATACATACACACCATTCGCACCTCACATTAACTACAGTTGAACACTCTTACATCAATCTGTGCCAGCTTTGTCTGCATGATGAGGAAGTGATACTGCATCTCAACGTGTTCCTGGGTGTTAAGCATTATTTCTGCCAAGGAGTCCACCTGGTTTTGGACAAGGCTCTTTCTTCATTCCACGAGGCACTCCTGCTTTGAGTTGCTCTTCCTTTTCCTGGATGCTGATGAGGCATTCTGCAGCTCGTCTCTTCCTTTCCTCATCTTGTGAATTGACATGATCAATGTTAAAGCTGCACTCGTCCAGGTCCTTGCAAAGATTTGCAAGAAACCAGAACAAGCTCAAGAGCTTCTCAGCTGACAAGTTTAAGTCTTTTCCCTCACCTTCAAGACCGTTTCAATCTTGTTTCTTTGCTTCTTGTGTGTCTTTTGAGCTGTTTCAGCTTCCTCATGCTCTTTCACTGCCTTAGCTAGCTCGGCACCCTTATCCTCCACCTCCTTGGTGATGAGTTTTGCCGTCCTTTTCAACTGGAACACCCGCAAGTACTTTTCTCACAGTTGGAGTTGGGCAAGATGGTCTTCCAACTCCTTGGTACTGGTCATGTCTTCGACCATGTCCTGCCTGTCATTGTACCACCTTTGAAGTCCAGCACATGTGTCTTTCATGGTCGCCAGGCTGTTCTCCAGCTGTGTCCCCCGCATTCTGGCCTCCACAAGCTTGTCGTGCAGTTCAAGAGTTTTACAGTCACCCACAGCACGCACGGTGCTCTCAAAGATTTGGCACGGGGCCATCTTAGGAAACTTTCATACTACATCTTGTGGGAGAAATTGGCACAGGTTGTCTGCCTGCACCATGAGCCTCTCAGTCAACTTCCTGATGGCAGCCCGATCAACAGACTTGTCATCCATCTCATAGGTAATTTTGTTACGTGAACAGGAGATGCTGCAGTCAAGTTTGTAGAAGTCACCATCTGTCCCATGATGGAGGTGGATGCAAATATGAGCAATATCTTTGTCAGACATGTAGTTGATGAAGTTGGTGAGTCTTGCCTGCTGACCCAGTTCTTCTAAGTTGCCTCCCAAGGCAAGCGTGATGGCTGACACGAGGGTGCTCTAGCCGGAACTGTTAGGTCCGATGACTACATTGAACCCGATTCCCAGTGAAACACAGACATGATTCAATCCCATGAAGTTAATCATGCAGACGAAAGCAACGGAGCCCTCCTGGGGGCACAAAGATGCAGATGACATCACAGAGATGCCACCACATTGGATGCCACCTAAGTCACCGATTGACCCCTACAATTCATGATCAAGTTCCTCTGCACAGTTTTCACTGTAGGTGATGCGTACAGCAGAACCAGTCCAAAGAAATCCTTTCTGTAGACCAGCCTCCTAAAGCTATTCCGACTGAAGCTAGATGTATAGAATATGAATCGCTGGCCGTCCTCTGATTAAGCCAGACCTGACGCAACAGCCGGATTGCCATGTTTATTTCTTTTTGACGCCAGAGTTGCCAAAACCTTGCAGTTTCGTCAAGGTAAAGCCGAATCTACTGTGCCACAATCTAGAGTCTAACTTTTAGGCTAGTTCGAAAATATCATTTTTGGAAATGGTTACTTTGGCCTGGGTTTTTGGCCTTTTGCCGCAATATTAAGATTTAGCTATTTATATGGGGGTAGATCGCTTCAGAAAAGTGACCCGTGTCTTCTCGGGAATTTCACTTTCTGATCCCGAGGGCGAAGCCGTGGGGATCAGAAAGCGAAATTCCCGAGAAGACACGGGTCACTTCTCTGAAGCGATCTACCCCCATGTATTAGGTTTTTTCTTAGGAGCCATTTACCATCTGCATTTTTTACGCAAAGTTTTATTCCACACTGTTCTGACTAAGTGTTGTGGGCGCTTCTTCTTTTTAGCTGTAACTTTTGATTGTATTGAGCTACAGAAGTGATTTGCAACTCTATGGAGAGCTAAGAAGTTCCTCTAAAACTGAACTAATTTGTACTTTTGCTGGAGGAACACTCATTTGGTCGCAATGTAGTCAAACTGTTACATGGTGAACTCCGCTGCATTACATAAATCTGTTGTTCCCCCACGTTCAAATTCGCGTCTTTTCACTATACATATTGCGCTTATTTTTCGGCGTTTGACGAGTCGATTGGACCTGTCCGAGGCCTTCCATTGTCCGAGACCGCAGTCGCAAGCTGTCATCACCGGAGGTAGACGAACGTAAAGGTTTAGCTTAATCTACAGGTTGCTAAGTCTGTGTTCGCTCATATATGCACACGTGAACATTATTGATGCACAAACAAAAAGAACCTCTCAGATTTCATCGGTTAGGTTGACTGGCACGGGCTGTACTAGGGCAACACAGAAATCTCACAATTCAGTGTAAACAATGGTGTAAGATTTCTGTGCAGTTAAAGCAATAGCGAGAGGTTGCAGGAGAGGAAGACGAAGAATGTGCTAAATGGTCAACGGTTTCGTATTGCAGGCCATATCATATTCATCGTTTGTGTTAGCCTCAGGCCTGAAGAAGCTTGAGCTTGTATCCACTTTAATCTGAAGGTAGTCAGTCATTCAGCTTTCAAGTCTACTCTAGTACTCTCTATCAACTAAGATCATCGTTTGAAAAAAAAATAAGCGTTTCTTTTTTTCAGTCATTTTCACGAGGTCCAAGCACAAGTCTCAAGGTCAACAAGGTCTCGCCTCCTGCAAGGAGGCGAGAGCACACGTCATGTCTGTACGTCATAGATGTCTGTGCATGCCGGCAAGAACAAAACTTTTTCATCCAAAATGCTGTCATGCAAAGTGCATAGGCACTACGACTACATCTTCTTTAGTGACTTATTTTTTACGGCAGTAAATAATCTATCGTTGCTAAGCCAACTAAGGGACGCAATGCACTGATTCTCCGAAAAAGTGGAACCAAGATCATACTTCTCAAGCAACAGATGTCGCTAAAGTTAGATTAAAACCCACCGTCCGAGTTGGTCCCACAGAGCAGAGAAGTCTGTGGTTGGTCTTGCGTCCTTCGTTGAAGCGACGCTGCTTCGACAGAACGTCACAAGGGATCACTCCTTGGGTCTGGAAAGAGCACCAGAGGGGAACTCCCAAGTACGGCGACCTCAGATCCATAGTTGCAGTCGAGTCGACGCAAGTGGGATCCCCTTGACCAAGAAACCAAAATAAGCATGGCAAACTTTTTGAGTGGGATGGAGGAGCAGTGCCCCTACGACCCGGGCCACAAGTTGCAGCCGGGCAGCAGGATGCAGCGTCACTTGATCAAATGCCGGGCCAACCACCTGAAGGACACAACCTCGCCTTTTCACATTAGGGCTACAGAGATGAAGATTTGCCAGTTCAGCAGCGCCCATCATGTCCACCGAGACTTCTACAATGAGCACCTCCGCACGTGCCCGGACAGGATGTTGGTTGCGGATCTCAGGAGTCAGGTAAAAGTGTATAACCGGGTGTCATTCAGCATCAAGTGGGCGAGATCAGCGCAGGTTGCTTCAAGTATCGCTTTGATATGGTCGCTGGGATGATAAAGAGTGCAAATCTGTTCCAGGATCATAATGAAGATGAACCTTCTTGGAAGAAATTGGTGCCCCGCATAAATTCTGTCAAGGCACCTGATGGTGACGAGGAGAACTGGGACGACGATGCTACAACCACTACCTACGACCCGATGAAGAAGGTCAGATCGGCCAAGGGAAGCATCTTGCACAATGTACAGGGCAAGACGAAGTCGGAGAGACGTGGGTTTCGACAGGAGACCCGGTTGGCGGCCACCATGGGTGACGACGACTACAACGACGACGAAGAGGAAGACAAAATGGAAGTGATCGCCCGTAAGGGAACCGTGGCTAAGTCAACCGGATCTTCCTGCCCTTCAGCCCCACCTGCTCAGTCAAACTCCACTACTTCAAATCAACCTCTGGGGAGGCCGCGTGGCCCTCTGCGCAGACCTCACAACAGAGGCCGCGGCCGCGGCTTCTCCAATCTAAGCGCTGACCTAGCTTCAGCACTGGATGATGGTGATGAGGCGTCGATCACGTGGATCCCGCCTGGCTTTGGCAGAGGTCGGGGCTCAACCTCACCAAAGCAGTTGTAGCGTCGCTGTGACTGGGATACTTTTGGATCTGTTACTGTGCGCTTGACGACCACAATGCTTGCATTGTCGAGAGCTTTGACGAGTCCTTGGAGACTCTAGCTGACTAGCAGCGTCACGTGAGAGGCTGCTCCTCCATTGAAATGTCTGAACTTGGCCATGAATATACTTGGTGCTGCCCTGGCCGAGCAAATAGATATATTTTCGAATCAACTCCTCAGTCAAACTCCACACAGTTCAGTGTGTGTTCAGTTTTTGGCGTCTCATTTCCTTCTGGCAATGACTCTGTGGGCAAGTACTGGCATTTTCGCAAGTCCGTTTTTTCAAGTTGTATAGCTCCAGCTCCTCATAGCTCCAGCTCCGTACAGCTCCAGCTCCGCATAGCTCCAGCTCCGTATCTTGTTTGTCCAAATATCTACATGGAGTACAATCAGGCGTTGTTCCATGAGGAAACGTCCTTTCCGAACCACAGGAGCTTCCACAGATCCCCGTCCATTGCTGTTCAGAAGGGTCGTGTCGCCGTCCCCTTTGCGTCTGGGTTATCTTCATCGTCACTAGGAGTAGGCGTTCTGCAGTTAAGTTCTCCCCACTTTCTGGAAAAGTGGCGTCACTGTTGTCAGAATCCGTATTGGCGATGATGGCGTCCGCGAAGATTGTGTCACTGGCAACTGTGGCGTCCGTGGAGATGACAAAGTTCGCGGCGGCGATAACGGGCTCCACAGACAACGGAGGTTTTACCATTACAAGGTCTTAAACGCTCAAGACCTCGGTTGCTTGTCCAAAGTTCAATGTAACACACCGTGCCTCCATGAGTAAGAGAAATTAAAAGTTACTCTGTGCATGTGATGAGGACAGAACATAGTAACAGTTAACAGCAGAAGGTCACACTGAAAGGTAGTGCTTTTCACTGCGCTTTACTTTTTTCGACCCCTCGATGATGATGACTTAAGGGATCTGTGAGTGCGCGTGCCATCTGGACGAAGTGTTCGTGCCTTCGGAGCATCAGCTTCCAGCTCCTCAGTCTTACTGAACGCCAGATTCAGGCAATCGGTCTTGATGTTCGTCACATACTTCTATTCATGTGGAAGAAGGCTCACCTAAGAGGCTAACCATGGTGAGCTAAAGTGCGCGTCTCTCTTACTTTTACGTAAGGATTGGCTATTCTGTCCTGGAGAGGTAGGTCCCAGCACCGTGACCACAACGAGGCCCAGAGGTGGTAACATCTCAAGTGGATTGTGCCAAAGTGGGCAGATAACTGTCAAACACCAAGTGACCCGCGTACCGCCAGTAATGTCTTTGACGTGATGCATCAATGGTACCTATGGGCAGAACATGTGCAGTGTGCGGTCGTCATAGTCTTGTAGGGCCGACCGGTGAACAGCGTGTTCGAAGTGACCCACAGTGCTGTAAGCTAAAAAAAACCAATGACATTGTGGAACAAGCTCAAAAAACAGCCTTAGATTACCGCGGTGAAACGTCCCCGTGATCTTTCTGGGTGTCTCCTCGCTTAAGCAGCTTCTGGACCTTTTCTGTCCCGACCTAAGCATTCAGAAACTTCACAAAAGGCAAAAAGAGCCTTTTCAAAGTCTCTACAAGAAGGCCCCTTATACAAGTGCAGTCAGCATGCTGGAAAACCTTGAGCAGATCAAGACAACCACGCTCTCTATCAAGAGCAACTTTTGGAATTATCGGAACGGGACCTATATTTTCCGTTCTCCCGCATCGTTGAAAACTTACAGAATTCCTCCGAGAGCGACTCCGCCAAACTCGGAGTTGATCTTCTCCTTGAAGCAGTGCTTGAACTTGGATGCCAGGGGGGTCAGCCTCCCGGCCGCCACTTCCAGCAACGGTTTCCAGTCCTCCTCAGCCTGGCCGCAGATCTTCCTCTTCATGCCCTCGTTCCAGGCGGAGACAAGTACCCTGAGTGCTGATTCAGGTCCTAGGACTGGAGTGCTGCCGGTCAATGTCAAGATGACGTCATCCAGTACTTCTGCGAAACTGCTGGCGGGCAGGTTCAAGATGCAGAACTTGAGAGTCTCTTCTGCGATGAAGCCTTTGCTGCTGTACTTTCCACGCATGGCGGCCTTGTACACCTCGTAATTGAGTTTGGCAAATCCGATCGTCTTCGTCGACATCGCTGTCTCCATCAGCTTAGCCACCAGCAAGAGGGTTTCTCCGTCGTCGGAACAGCTCTTGATGACGTGCTTGATACGTTTACGAATGCTTTGGATGCTTTTCTCTATGGAGAGGAGGAGCTCAACCGAGTAGATGACGAGGAGGCGCTTCTGCCGAACGTTGGTGTCGCAGCAATTGAGGTCAACCGCGGCCAGATCTCTTATCTCCTCCAGGAACGGCCAGCTCTGCCTCTCCCTCAAGAGCGCCAACGCCGTCGACAGTTGGAGAGCGAGGACTCCGTTGCGCACCGAGTGGTCTTCGACGCCTTGCACTAGTTGTGCAAGTACCAACAGCAACCTAAAACGAGTGGGGTCGTCGGTCACGTCCACAGACATCTTCCACAAAGCCTGCTTGATCCATTCCTGCGACGGATCCGATAGAGAAAGCAGTACATCTTTGTTGGCATGAAGAAGAAGCGCCGTCGAAGCTGTCAGACCAGTGTCTCCTGTTTGTAAGTGCAGGAGAATCAGGCACTGGAGAAGCGTTCTCCTCTGTTCTTGTCGGATCTTGACACATTCTTCCTCGTCGACCAAGATGCTCTGGACCACTTTCAAGACAAACTTCTTGTCCGCGGCCTCCGGTGACGCCTTTAGCAACCGCCCCAGGAATATCAGAATGCTGCGGCCGCCAGAGAGTTTGTTTTTCGGGGCTACAATTGCATCCAGCAAAGTCTTGATCCTGTCGGGATCATTGGCCCATATTGCCGCATCCAAGAAAAACGGGTAGAAGTCTTCGTCATCATCCCGGAGGCGATGGAGCGCTTGCAGTTGATTCACGACGGCGAAGCTCCCGCACTCAGTGGCGCAGTGGAGGTGGTGCCAAAGAAATCTCCTTTGCATCCTGGTCGCAAGTTCACCTTGTTGCGTCTGGCACCAAAAGACCAGAGCCTCGCAGCTCTTGATGCAGGCAGTCCACAACTTCCTTTTCTCAGTGGTCTTTACGAGGGCCATCCCTAACTTCGCCACGTGCTCTAGCCTTGCAACGTCCGCTGTTAAGTTTTCGGAGGTGCTCCAAGCGACGAAATCTAGAAGAATTTGCGTGGCTGTCATTGTAAAGTTCTCTCGCGGTTCCATCTTGGACAGAGCCAAGAAGAACAAATCCTGCTTCTCCTTGTGGTCGTTCTTGCACATATCCAAAGCCCGGCTCAGGACGACCCGTACTATTCGGGGGTCAGGCAAATGCGTGACCGCGATATTCAATGCTTTCTTGGCCAGATCCAGAGGCAGGGAAGGCAGTGAGAACAGCTTTTTGACCGCCTTCAACGAGAATGTACCGGTAGATGATGATGAGCGAGCGAGGCAGAAAAACTCAGCCAGTAACGTACTTGATGCTTGGCGATCACGCATAGCCTCCAGACACCGCAAGGCGTCGTCCCACATCCCTCTGATGGAATAGAGCTTGGCCAGGGCGAGGAAGCACCTATGAAAAGACATGGATGAGCAAAGGTGACTTTTCACATAAATATCAAGTACTTGTCTGCAGTTGTGATTTCTTCGACTTCTCGCGCCAGCACCAAACACCTCCTGAACCAGATCGGAGCAAGCAAGGTCACTTCTTCCTCGAGTCGTCCTTCAGTCAGGTCAAGCGCAGCGTTGAACGAGACCTGCAACATTAGCAAGAGAAAAAACAAAAGAGATTGAACTTTCAGTCAAGTCTTGAAACAGTCCAGTTTGAATTCACCTGGAGGAGATATCTGGTCTGCGAGGGCGTCCTCTCTAACTGCGAGCACGCTAGCAAGGCGTCTCCAGCCTCCGGCCAGTCTGCCACTGCGATGCTGGACTGTAGCCTGTCCATGAGCATGCGAAGGCGACCCTGCAGGCGATTAAAGCGATCGCTGACGTCCTCCATAGGACGAGTTCACGATCCCCACGACAGGACAGCTACTAGGGTGGATGGGGTGAGGACAAACCCGGTTATGAAAACCAAGTTTAGGCACCTCTTCTGTTCTCTTTTTGTTTACGTATAGTCGACGACGACGTTTTCACAAATTTATCCTGAACCTAAAATATTCCATGCACGTGACTGCACAGTGGGTTGAACGGGATAAGAGCGAATTATCATTCTACTGACGAGCGCTGCTTTATATCTGGCATTACATTATTAAGTGTTTTAAGCACAGGCTCGAGACAAGACGGCCAACGACGTTGACATAATGGACATGTCGGGGTTGTCGCCAGACCTGTTTGAGGTAGCGAACTTGGACGATGACCTGTCAGTCGATGGTAACCCCAGGGACCATGACCTCCTCACTATTGTCGTGGATGTGGACGAAGTTAAGGTTGACGTGGAGCCACAGCCTCCTTCGATATCAAGGAAGTGACATCCGGAGTGGAAAGTGTAAAGAGGTGCATGAAGTTGACAGCTTGTATGCCTGACATGATTGATTCGCTTTTTCAGGCCTGCCCTAAAGACTGCCATGGAGACAGGACTTAGGAAATTGAGAAGGCCACCCTGGACAGGTTTTTACACTTCTCGGGACAGATTAGACTTTTAGACGTCCCTCACGCGATGTCCACTTCAATACCAATATTAGGTAGAAAGCAGACAATTTCAAGAGCAACACTCGATCGTTGTCATGCAGTTAGAATTCATCTCTTGGGTAAACAAGATGTCGTCTTATTATGTACATCATAGGCTTATTGTATTTGTTCATTTTACACTGATATCATGGCTAATTTAAGTATCCAATAGTCCTTTCTCCTTAGCCACTTTTGCCATCTGCTCGGGGATGCTCACAAGCTTGGCAATCTTCCTTTGGATCTGCTTGGGAGTCAACTGGAACATATTCTTGGGGTCCTTGGCCATTGCCTGGAAGAAGCAAGTACAAGCAATTACAATTACTGTTCCTCTTTTCTTCACTGAATACAACCTTGAAGTCATCCCCGTGTTTCTCCATCATGTCCGCCATCCATCTGACCTCCTCGTCCGAGAATCTGAACCTTGGCTTTCGCGCCTGCTCGAACGCGGCCTCGGCTTCCTCCGTCAGCCTCTGGACTACCTCGCTGGGTTCTTTTTCCTCCTTGTCCTGGTCAACGTCAACATCTGGCTTTTCTCCCTTAGCTTGCTTAATAAACATTTGTTTCGTTGACCTAATTTTGAGTGCCTAAAGGAGTAAATGATGATAAAGCGCTTGGATAAAAGCCACAAATACTGGCTATCCGTACGTCGTTGGCGTCAAAGGCGAGGCCCATCTCAGTCAAGTTGTCTTTGAGGGACCTCCTGGCATCCCAGTGTGCCTTCATCACTTCGCTGGGGAAAAAGAGATACTGTCAGAGCGACTAAAGAAAATGAAGTAATCACAATTTTGTCCTGCATACACTGCAGTTGCTGCAGTCTTAACTCCAGCAGCCTCACCTGTTGACTCTGACGTTTGAATTCTTGGTCATCTCCTGCGTCTTCTGGACCCTTTTGCGGTTGCGGTTGTACTGGAACTTTTGGCGCCTTCTCTGCTTCCTGAGGCGAGGCATGATGGAGAAAATGAAGATGATAGAACTTGCGTCGCGTTTCTTCTCTTTTCGTTCGTGTGCGTGGTTATGTTAGTAAACACGATCGGAGAAAGGAAAGCGCCATTCCAAAATAGAATTTTTCATGAAGCTCAGCCTTCTCGGACTGCTGAGACGTCGTAGCCAGAGGTACCGTGTTAACCTCTCTCCGGGTAGGAAACATTTCGGTTTTAACCAATTTTGGATGCTGTAGGTCAATCTTGAGAGGATGACTGGACCAAACTGGGCAACTCTCGATGATTAAGCTTAATCTTGCTCAGTCCTTTTGTCTCAGCCGATGCTTATGAAGCCTCCCCAACAAGAGCCACAAATTCCCAAAAGTATTCTGAATTTCCTCTTGACAAAATCAAAAAGAGCTGGAAGAAAAGCCTCACCCAGAAAGAGAGAGTTTTTAGAAGTTAAAAAATTGAATCAACCTTCCAGGACTTTCAGCAAAACAAGCCCGAGCTTCTTTTTTGACATCACGCCTTTGGGGCTGAAACAAACAGCCTGACGGCCCCAGCCCGGGCTAAGAGGACTGAATATGGGCGGGCTAAACCAGCGGTTGGCTAGCCCAGCCCGCCGGCTCTGGCTCGCCGGCTCAGCCCGACCACAGCTTTACTCACATCTGGCGGCAGATATTTGTTTACCTCCTTCAAGTCGGTCTTCACCGAACTGTGTATCAACATCAACGTCACCAAGTGGCCGAGGAGTTTCAGTCTCCACCGCCGGATCCAACCCTATCCCTCCCTTCCCTTCCCCCCTCCGACCTGCGCGGTATGACCTCATCCTCGGCGTCCTCCGCCCTCCCAGCCAGCGCGTCCGTCCCGGGATCGACTGCGGCATCGTCGGGATCGACCTCAAGCGGCTTCGGGTTGGAAGAAATTGGCATCCCAGGAAGGGACTTCCTTCGAGAGGCGCTCACCTCCTGCACCGACCCGCTGAAAGCTATCGAAGATTTCCAGGTGAAATTCTTAAGCATCTTTTTTAAGCCTTTACCTACTCCAAGACTTTCTCGTTTTCTTCAAGATTGAGAATGGCATCCTGCTACCGTCGTTGCGTCCGATGCTTCCCCTGCTCGATCTCCACGGGATCAAGCGTTTGGACTTTCACAACTCAGTCCTGGAGGATCTCCGAGAGAGACTGGTGGCACAGATCGCCAATGTCGCCTCGTCGGGCGCCAGTGCCAAGGAGAGAGAACGCAGGTTAGCTATTCACTTTTACCATATATGCTTGGTAGTACCACTGTTGCTCCCTTAGATTGAAGGAATTACTGGTGAAGAGCTTCCCGGTGATCAAGATCCGCCAGCTCCGCCCAGTGGTGATGGCCGTGCTGAAGCGAATGTCGTTCATTGAAGACCGCTACCTCCGGGTGCTGGTCAGGGACAAGGAGTTGTACGCCGACTGCGACGTGGAAGTGAAGCGCCACCTCTGGAGGGACAACCAGTCGCTCTTCGGCGATGAAGTTTCGCCCCACCTGAGTCAGTACATTAAGGAGAAGGAGCAGGTAGGTGCTGGGGAATCAATACCAAGCAGAGCAGCTAATATGGAATTTGCCACGTATTAGGTGTTGTACTCCCACGAGACGACGTCAAGTGTCGGCGGCTTTTTTGGAGCCTCTCCCAAGGCTCGCCGGCAGGCTGAAGTCATCCAACGCCTGTCCGCCATGATCGGTAGCAACGTCAAGTTGTACGACATGACGCTCCAATTCTTAAGGACCCTGTTCTTGCGCACCAGGAACGTCCACTACTGCACTCTCAGAGCTGAGCTCCTCATGACTCTTCACGACGCAGAAGTGCAGGACATCATTTCAGTAGATCCTTGTCACAAGTTCACCTGGTTAGAGAGAGACTCTAGATTTGTTTAGAGCCATAACAAGTTGCCACGACTATTTAGGTGTCTGGATGCCTGCATTAGAGAAAAGAACGTGGATGTAAAGCGTTCAAGAGAGTTGCAAGGTTTCCTTGATGCAATCAGGCGAGGACAGGAGCAGGTAAGATGATGACAGTGAGACTTGATATCAACGATCATCATTGCTTTTACTGCTGTTATTATTTTATTCTAGGTGCTGGGCGACCTCTCGATGACATTATGTGATCCTTTTGCTATCAACTTTTTGGCGTCGTCAGCTCTTAAGATAATGAACCATCAGGTCAGTCACAAATAGAGATCAAATTCAACTAAAAATCTGGCCTCCGGCAACAGAGTACAGCCTGAACCAAAACTAATGTAATCCTGAAATTGAGCATTTCGCAATGAAGTAAAGGCGTGAAATGCTTTCGTTTCTGCACGTAACTCCGTTGCGGGAGATCGGATCTTGGATTAATCACATAAGTTTCGCTCCATTGTCATCAGTTCGACAGTTTTTGCTACATATATGTCCATACCTTGTGTAGGTCGACCGAGATGGAATGCCTAGAGAAAATGCTATCCTCCACTTACTGCTCCGGATGCTCGTGCTGGGTCTCTCTGCCTGGGATATGATTGAAAGCCAGGTAAACTTTCGTTGTCCATCAACACTGCGAAGCTCATTAATCGAGTTGCGCAAAAAGTGCAAACAAAGTGAAAAATGGAGGGGAGAGGGAATGATGTTTCTTTGCAATTTTTGGACAACTCTACTCATGAGTGATGTTGTATAGGAGTTTTCCGAGCCCAAGCTGGACCCTCGACTGGTGACCAAGTTCGTACCGTGTCTTATGTCTCTGATAGTCGACGACTCCGTTCGGGCTCTGCATAATAAGTTGCCTCCGGACGACCGAGAGGCCGCGCACATCATCATAGAGCACTCCGGACCCCCTCCAGATGCATTTCAGGTGGGTTCATAATCCCGGTACTACCCGATCCATGTACACAGCACTTCTTATCCCGATGCTACTTGCTCGTCGCAGGTCTTCATTGATGAGAGCTCCGTTGCTGCGGTTCTCGCCATGCACTACACGTTACAAGTGTCCCGGAACCGCGACCGCACAGCCATCATTCGGGTGCTGGGCATCCTGGCCAACGCCGTCAAGGGAAACCCCTTCGAGGATGCTTTTATGCATTGCCTGGTCACAAATCTCATTCAGGTAGACGTTTTCCTTTGCGCAATTTTCTATCTGCTAAGCAAACAACTTGCAGATGAGAGATGACTTCGAGAGTGAGGAGTTCTGCACCATCGTGTTCGACGAGTTCTTTTTTACCTCCATCTCATCCGACAACTTTGTCAGACATCTACTTCGCCTCTTGTGGTGCGTGTACAGTGTATTCTTGTTCATGGTTGCCGCTTTCAGCCGGCTCTGTCCGCAGGTTCGTCTTCCCCAAGTTGTCTCCGACCAGGATAGAGAATCTGATCAAGCTGACGGAACCCACAAGCACTGCTGGAGCATCGCACGACCCCATTGCCAAGGCAAGATCACTTCCAGAGGGAAGGTTTATGTTCTCCTGGTGTCTAAAACTCATTTTCTGTTACAGATGCATGGAGAGCTGCGTCAGCAAACGGAAGTCCACCTGGCACAGGTGGCTCAAGCCCAGTTGGAAGAGGAGTCCAAGAACGATCCTATCATTTGAATGTTTCTCCAATGTACGATATAAAGGTACCAGTACCTGTGACACCTGTGGCACGTAATGAATTTAGTGTCTGGTGATACTAAAGAGGACTACGCATATATGGGTCAGTAAATAACAACCTCCTCGTAGTAAAAACTGCCGTTACTGCATGCAGCAGTGGCCAGCCGTGGCCAGTAGTGACCAGCATTAAAGCATACAGTATTGGCCAGTAGGGTAGTGTACCACACACGCAGCAAGCAGCTACATACGGTACACACGCAAGGACTACGTACCTAGGGACATACGCAGGCACAGCTACTGCGTACGACCGTCGAAGCTGGTTCGGGTCCACTAGTACAGTACAGATCTCTCGTCGATGCGTTGAATAAATAAAAGTTCTAGTTGCTCCTTTAAATCTGTATCGTCAACTTTCACATTAGAATTTTTTGTTCAGTTTGCGCGTTAAACAGTTTCTCCCTTCCTATCTCTCTTATGTTGGTTGCTGTAGGTTCTGTCCCGATCCCACTTGTTGTCCATACGCTGGTCGAGCGCAATTTCCACCCTGATCCTCTTCCCGTTCAGCCAGGCTTTGTGCGTGGTTTCTTGGGCTTCCTTCGCTTCTTCTGACCGGTTGTAGGAGACGAAGGCGAAACAGTCAGAAAATCTCCCTGCCCGTCGAATCAGGCGCAAGTTCCTGATCTGACCAAAACGAGAGAAAACAGTGTCCAGGTCCCTCTCGATTGTGCTCGAGCAGAGGTTAAATATGACGATCTTCCTGCCCGACCTTGGCGGCCAGTCATTCCTGCCATGGTGAAAGCCGTAAAGTCTTGAGCTGTGGCGACGTCGTGAAGCTGACGGAGACCTCGGGCGACGCCGAGAAGAGACCATCTCTTCTCGCCAGTCGTCCCAAATTGATTGTGACTCCACCTGAAGTGGTTCCCCAAATATTCCAATTCCTGACCAGACTTTTCTGACCAAACATTCCAATTTCTTAAAAGTAGGTTTCGTGTCGCGACTTTTGAAACTTACGAAATGGAGCCGATCAGTACAGTTTGTAAACAAAAACAAAACAACAAACACGTGAATGTAGAGTTTAGCCATGGGTCGGCACAAACGCGGCTTCAACGCCGAGGCCAGAAAGGTTGTAAAGGGGAGACTCGTGGACGAGAATGAAGTCAAAAAGCTGCGCGCCCAAGTGTTGCTTGGCGGTGGTGACGGAGATGCTGCCGAGGGTGACTCCAATGCTCTTGTCCTCCCAGCCAAAAAGCGCGTCTTCAAAAAGGACAAGGAGGTCGTCGGAGAAGGCAGGTTTCTTTCCAAGAAGAAACGCCGCCGTCTCGAGAAGATCGTCGAGCAAAAGAAGAAGAAGGCCGAGCGAGGAGAGCTGCTGGAGCGACTGAAGGAGGTCCAGATCGCTCCCGAAGCTCTAGAAAAGATGGCCTCCATCTCGGCCGTGCAGACCAAAGGCCTAAAGAGGCAGTTCGCCGAGGACGAGTGGAGGGAGAGGTTGGAGAAAGAAGGAAAAGAGGAGACAGAAGATTTTGAGCGAGTGGCCATGCAGACGTTGTTAAAGAACCCTGTCAAGAAGCAAAAACTGAGCAAGATGATACCAAGGAAGGATGCCCAGCTCCAGGAGAGGGACGATGTGCTGGGCTTCGAGGAATCATCCGAAGAAGAAGAAGAAGACATAGGAAATGAAGAAGAAGTAGAAGATAAAGATCTGGAGGAAGTACAAGATAAAGAGGAAGAACTACAAGATCCGACTGTTACGTCAGAAAAGCCGAAAGCGTTACAGACAGAGGCTACTGAGAATGAAGAAAAGAAGATTCCTCAGGTTACAGGTCCTTCGTGTCACGCCATGCCTATCCCCACCGCCTCCACAAGTCACATCTCTGTGTCTCGAGATCCTTCTGTGCAACAAGATAGGGAGAAATTGCCCATTTTGGCCGAAGAACAGGTCATCATGGAGGCGATCAACGAGAACCCAGTGGTGGTGATAGCAGGAGAAACGGGCTCCGGCAAGACTACCCAAGTGCCGCAGTTTCTCTACGAGGCAGGGTACGCTAGAGGGGGCAAGCTCATTGCTGTGACGGAGCCTCGTCGCGTCGCCGCTATGGCGATGTCTCGTCGAGTGGGACTTGAACTTGGCGCCCCAGAGCTCGCCTCTTATCAGATTCGCTTCGAGGGCAACGTCACTGATACCACGCGGATTAAGTTCATGACTGACGGCGTGCTGCTGCGTGAGATGGCCAAGGACTTCCGCCTGAGCAAGTACTCCGTTGTGGTTGTGGACGAAGCTCACGAGAGGAGCGTGTTCACAGATATCCTCATCGGCAACTTGTCACGTATTGTGCCCATGAGACATCGGGACGAGGTCAACGGGCCGCTTCGCCTGGTTGTCATGTCGGCCACTCTGCGCGTAGAGGATTTCACACAGAACGAGCGTTTGTTCCGGATGCCACCACCCTGCGTGAGGGTCGACAGCAGGCAGTTTGAGGTGACGTGTCATTTTCAGAGGAACACGCCGGAAGATTACTTGGCTGCGGCCCTGAAGAAAACGTGCAAGATTCATCGCGAACTACCAGAGGGAGGTATCCTGGTTTTTGTCACAGGCCAACAGGAGGTTAATCAGCTGGTCAGAAAGCTACGGAAGCTATTCCCGGTGAAGAAGACTGCCACCGATGAACGAGACAGCGAGGAAGAGGAAGAGAGTGTCGGGAAAGCTCTTACGAATGCTACCAAAAAGAGCAGGAAGAAAAAGTTCGCTCAGGGTGCAGTCTCGAGAGAAGATATCGTACCTAAAGTGAATTTAGATAATTACCGTGTGCTTCCCTTGGATGACACCGAGAGCGATGCTCTCAGGTGTATGGATGAGGATGATGACCTAGAAGGCGATAATCTCAAGGATGTTGAAGATGAACTTCTACACGCTGGTCTGAGAGACCGCTTGCATCCAATGTGGACACTCCCGCTTTACTCGCTACTCAGCACCGAGAAGCAAAATCGTATTTTCAAAGGTGCGCCCGCAGGCCACCGTCTTTGCGTCGTCGCTACCAATGTGGCCGAGACGTCTCTGACCATTCCGGGCATCAAGTATGTAGTGGACACCGGGAAGATGAAGACTAAGTTTTACGACCGGCTTACCGGAGTCTCCACTTTTTTGGTCTCTTGGACCTCTAAAGCTGGGGCGGCTCAACGCGCTGGCCGAGCAGGAAGGCAGGGGCCGGGTCATTGCTATCGACTCTACTCCAGTGAGGTGTTCAAGAACTCATTCCCTGAGCACGCCCAGCCGGAGATCGCCCAACGGCCGGTCGATGATCTCATGCTGCAGATGAAAGCCATGCGCATCGACAACGTCCGCAACTTCCCTTTTCCCACTCCTCCAGATGCCACCCAGCTTCTCGTGGCCGAGAACAAGCTCCTCGCGTTGGGTGCAATTGCTCGGTTGAAGAAGACCAGTGTGAAAGAGCGGAAGATAAACCCTCCAATAATAACGCCCCTAGGTAGATCAATGGCCGCCTTCCCGCTGGCTCCCTGCTTTGCCAAGATGCTTGCTCTAAGCGCTCAAGATCCGCTTCTCCTTGGTCACACCGTGACGCTGGTGTCCGCCCTCACAGTGCAGGAGGTGTTGCAAGAAGCTCCCGTAGGAGTCAGCCCGGATGTTGCTAATACAGGTCAGGACTATAAGACGGTAGCTCAAATCCGTGCAGAGTGGGCTGGCAGGGGAGAATCTGCATTGCTGGGAGATCCAATGGTGCTGATGGAGGCGGTTTATCGCTCAGAGAGGTATAAAGGCTCGCTGGCCGAGTTCTGCGTCAAGTATTCGCTGAGGCTGAAGGCCATGGTCGAGATTAGGAGACTAAGAAGACAGTTGACGAACGAGGTGAACGCTGTGGTGCCAGATGCAAAATTGACACTAGACCCAAGCGACAGATGGGCTCATGACGAGAATGCCGCTGATCGTCAGAGAAGATTCAGACTACTGAGGCAGATTTTGCTCTCCGGCATGGTGAATCAAGTCGCGCGCAAGGTCGATGTGGAGACCGAGTTTAAAGACCCCAAGGAGCGCAAGGCCCACAGACTAGCCTATCGCTGTAGCAGATTGGCCGAGCCAGTCTTTATCCACAGCAAGAGCGTCTTCGCACACAGGCCGAAGCTGCCTGAATGGGTTGTGTTTCAAGAGGTGTTCGAGACCGACCGAATGTTCCTGCGCGGGGTGACAGCGATCGAGCCCGAGTGGCTTCCTGTTCTGGCCAAGGCCAAGTGCAACTTTCTGCCTCCGATGGAAGATCCTGAGCCTTGGTTTGACAGTGAGAAAGGCGAGGTCATGTGCGAGAGGCGGGGTACCTTCGGCGAGCAGGCGTGGCCTTTGCCTACCATGAAGTTGCCCTACCCCGTGGACACGCCGAAAGTATTTCAACTTTTCGCGCGGTTCCTAGTGGAGGGGGACGTGTGCGAGGATCTCAAGGTCTTCACTGAAGGACTTCTGCGTCCCAGCTCACTCTTCACCCGAACGGAGATGGTGCGAGGAGAAGTGTTGACCAAGTTCATCCGACGCTTAGCTGATGAAGATGTCTACTCTCTAGAGACTTTGAAGCATGCGTTCGTCAGGGACAAGGACTTCTTAAAGCAAGAATTCAAGACCCTCGTGCCCAAGGCCAGGCACGGTGAAGTTGACGTATCTTGGCCGCCTATGAACTTGGAATAAGTACGGAGAATGTGTTTGGATTTAAACACCCTTCTATGTACGTATAACATAGCATGGCTTCACGTGGTTAGACTGTTTATGACACATTCTTACTCTGTAAGACTGGCAGGAATAAAAAGCTGGATCCGGTCGCTCAGATTTTCAGTTTTCTTCCCCTTTATTACTTCACCTCTCCAAGTAGAGCGATTCGATGTCTTTCAGATGACCCAAACTTTACAAAACACCTTGAGTTCAGTTATGCCTTCAAATTTTTGGTGGTGTTGTTTAAGTTATCTGTCCTGTGTTATTTCTCCTCATCGACTGGATGCTGAGATTAAGAGACTTTAAAGGACTGTTAGAGTCCACTCTGATAGTTCTAATGATTACGAATCTTATATCTGAAGCAGCAACCCCCTCCGCGTATGTCTCTGCGTGGGTGCTTCAGTCTGACAGACTGATCTGTGTTGTGGCCGACAGTGTAGCTGTAGGACATACGCAGTTACTAAATAAACGACCACTGCATACGTCCATAGATATCACGACACACGCAGTTACTACATCGGCTACTGCTGTATACGCCCGCGAAGCGGGACGAGTCCGCTAGTCTCAGGCATGAAGCAAGAACTCCGGCTCCATCGGTCTGTCTGTCACAGGGTGTACTGTGCTGTACATCCGCAGTTACTGCATACACAGTTATTACTGCGCACGCGGTTGCTACATACACAGTTACTGCAACATACGCACTCAATACATACGCAGGCACGACGAAACCACAGGTACTACATAACGGCGAAGCGGGTCAGACCCACTTCATATTTTTGCCACTCTTCCCACCCTGCACAGCGGGTAGCGCATAAGTGGTAGTAATGAATTAAAGCTAAATCCCGGGTGTTCGTATCTTTTCTTTGCCCTGCGTATCAACCTTTTAAGTGCAGCGATTGAGGGAAAGTGAACCTGGACCACCCTAGCAATGACAGCGAGTGATTTCGACCAGCGTCTCCCTCGTCCTAAAGTATCAGAAGTCACAACTCAGTAGTCACGAATGACAACACGACTCCAGCACTCTGAAGGTAAGTTTTCACGCAACTTGGATGGCGCTCGATCTTTGTCCACCGGCCAAGAGGTCACTGACGTGCGTGCAGAATGTCATCAGGTGGTTGATGGACGGCGCCGTCTGCTGCGGTTTAATGAGGTATTCATGGGTTAAATCAAACAAAGGAAAGCATGAACTAAATTGAATTGAATCCCTCTCTTTCTGCCCCACCTTGCACTATCGCAATTGTACCGTTAAGCAGAATCACTCTCGTTGTTGGACAACGCACTTTTACTTGTGCGGACACCAGAGCCGCATGCGTGGCTGAGGAAAAGAAAAGGAAAAAGGAGAGCGAGCAAGAGCTGTGAAGCATGATGTTCCCATTCCGGAAGGTGC
>JAAUXU010119028.1_pt1 | contig 20511 bp, 18 predicted proteins | sample 7278151 | NCBI WGS metagenome assembly JAAUXU01 (sample SAMN14350113, study PRJNA611818) | marine sediment metagenome | isolation source: surface marine sediment (1.8m) | place: French Polynesia: Moorea | collected 2018-08 | reverse complement strand
CAGCCAATTTCATCCACGTTTACCCCCTGAAAAACCTGAATTTCTATTCTGTTTGGCATACCCCCCCCCTCCAGGTGGCTCCCCTTTTGAGCACTCTGGCACCAAAATGGGCAGCCTTGACATTGATCCTGTGTACTGAATATTGTGTCCCAGGATCACATCTACACGTTCCACATTAAAATTCCACCTCAACATGTTTGAGTACAGCGTAGGAGGTGCCGTCATGATCGACGCAATTACTTACAGCAAGCACTGTACGTCACTTTTTACGTCACTTACCGGAGCCCGAAAGTAACACATTGTTCTGCTTCACGTGATGGCTGATTCTCTTGGCAACCATTGACTTTCTAGACCAGCCAGACATTTAGTAATGGAAGGTAACTTGGTTTTAGACCATTTATTCTTGAGTATCTCATGGTCAGAGTCACAATTTTTGGTGCAACTTCACGTCACAGCAACTGATGCCAGAATGCTTAACATGACTGGTTGACCAATCACCTGATGGACTCACACGTCAACACCAATCTCAGGACCTTGACTGCAATTGCTATTTGTCAGTGCCACTGAAGAGTAGATAGCCAACCCTCAGTTGCGGATGCTCCTGAGACCCCAACTTACAGCCATCACTGTTCAATGTGCCAAATGCAGGTTTTGCACAACCTACAGATTTTGGTCCGGCCGTGTAAGTCCATCAGAGTTGATGTCACTGCCTCCTTGTCTGTTACCATGAGACATCACATTACAAATTTTGCTGCTTCAACCTGAAATGTCTTATCTACGGATGCCAAGAGCAATTTTTGGATGTATTGACCTTCAGTGCTTTCATCCCCAGAGAGAGAAACAACATCTTGGCCAGAATTGCCATTGCTCCGGAATCTCCTTCACCAGCTGACTGAGACAGTATTGAGTGGTGTGACAACATACTTGTTGTTACATCAGTAAATTGCCCATCTCACTACATCCTCGCATTCCCACTGACCCGGTTGAACTCTTTGACAGGAGCCTCCTTCATCACCCACTTTTTGCCTGAGTGACACTAATTCTGACACACCCTGTCAACGTCACCAGCCTTGCACAAATATCTGTCTGTCGCTGTGTGTATCAATAAAAACTGCATGATAATGTAGGTAGAGTTAATGCATTTGAAGGAAAGATGTTAGTCTTCCAGTCAAGCCTGCTGCTATTATCGTAGTATCACAATTGTCATTGCAGCTCTGCTATCGTCAAGGTTGCCACTGTCCCAATCAGAATCTTCTATTGCGACGGAGGCAGACAGACGCTTCGGTCCTGACCTTTCAAATGATCCAAATGCAGGACTTTCGCGGTGGCAGACAAATACAACCACTCACATACAAAAAGCTCCGATGAACGTGCAAACAAATGTGTGAAGATACAAAGCCTCGACTAAAACGATTAGTTACGTTGAAGGCGTCCGGCTGTTTGAGCTACAGTATGCACCAGTTCGGAAAAACTCTAGCATTTGCGACTTTTGCACTTGGACTCCTGGAGCATCCGGTGTCTGCTCTGCCTAACCTGAGGATGCTGTCGGTGATTGCCCAGCAGTTCTTCATCCTCAGACCTCATTTCTTCTGCAAGGTCAGCAACGTGGTCAGGCAGAGGGAAATGATGGAAGGCTTGGGAGTACCACTTCGAGTGTCTGAAGACATTGCCTCGCTGACTGCGGCTGACAAAACACTTGATGACAACATCATAGTCTGCAGAGATGACTATACCGACAAGGAAATCACCGAGCTGCTGACAAAGGCTCCAACGCTGGCAGCTGGAAGAGACGCGCTGATATGGGAGACTAAGGACAGGACAAGAGACGACGATTATTGCGAGGAGCATTGCTGGAAGAAGCTTGTCGGAGTGAACCAGAAGATTTACTCCTTCAATGAAGATACTCTAACACTCTGTGAAGATTATTTCATCAACCAGCACAGCGTGCACACAAAGATTGGCATGCTGCGGTGTAAGCACAAGTGACAGTGAAGTACGATAAACTATTGCAACGTGCTGCACAGAAAGAGATAAACAGTTTTTATCAATCTTATCTTTTTTCTTCATTGTTAATTACCATTCTTATTATGTAATTTTACTTCTATCATTTCTTTTATCACCGTCATTATGATTATTACTACAATGGTTTTCCAAAAACAAAACCCGACTTGTGCTTACACCATGGTGCGAAGATACAGGAGCAGAAGAAGACGACTACGAGTACACTCCCCTGGTGGACTTCGGTTTCTTGGAGAGGCGCTCTGACCTCCGAGGTCTGGCAATTCGGGCCATGACCGAGGAACAATTTCCCTATGTCTCTATGACTCCACCGGTGAATCGCCTCCACGGCCTCGACTACACAGCGAGCGGGGACAAGGTAAAAGACGTCACTAACCACTCTAGTACGGGAATCTTCGCCAACTTGGCAGGCATCTTGGAGAGGGAGATGAACTATTCGCTCACCCGCATCATGAGACAGGATGGTCTGTGGGGCCACAAGTGGCCGGGCAACGGCTCGTGGTCGGGCATGCTGTCGAATTTGCTGAAGGGGGAGGCAGACTTCATATTGGGCTCGTTTACCCTGACGCCGGAGAGAATAGCCGCCATAGACTACCTCCACCCCCTCGCCATGGAGACGATTGCGGTGTACATTCTCAACGACGCCTACGAGGTGCACGGATGGTTGTCCTATCTCTACCCATTCAGAAATGACCTGTGGTGGGCGATGATGTTCATAGCTATCATAGTCACGATCGCCTACAAGTCTTTGGACGTTCATTATGGCCGGCAGAAGATGAAGCAAGAGAAGTGCAAGAAGATCGTGGCCTCCTCGTTGGGCGACTTCATGATGATCGTCAGCTTCTACTTTGGGAACAGACCCCGGGAAAAGCCTGTCCACGACTATTTGCCTCTAAGGGCGGTGCTGTTCATTGTCTGTCTGGCGGGCAACTACGTCTTCCTGGTCTACAGAGCCTCTCTGACGGCGGTTCTGTTTGCCAGGAAATACGTGCTGCCCTTCGATTCCCTGATAGGGCTCTTTCAATCGGATTACAGGCAAGGCACTACTCAACACACATGCAGAACGTGCTGTTCCAAGTGGAAATACTGTATAATCATCATATGATGTCCTCTGCAGAGTCGTCGTCGAGGAGTCCTTTGGGGTGGGATGGTCACTCTTCAAGCGCGTAGAGGGCGGCTCACTTCTGGAGAGGAATAACTACTCCGCCCACTTCCACTTGACCGAGACGCTGGCCGGGGCTTTGGAGTATGTCGTCAGGAACCCGAGGCATGCCCTGATCATGATCAAGGAGACCATGCTGAAGTATCCTGAGTACAAATGCCCGCTAGTGGAGGCGTGGAAGACCGATTACCCTAACCTCTTGTCCTTCGCTTTCCCCAAAGACTCTCGACTGCGAGTCTTCTTCAACTACAGCTTGCTCAAGCACTTCCAGAGGGGGACCCTGGACGTGCTGCGCAAGCGCTACTTCAGGCAGGGCTTGGATAGTTGCACGAGTCAGTCTGACCAGGCCCTGGGCTTTGAAAAGACCATCAGCCTGTTCGGCATCCTGGCGTTCGGATTCGTCACAGCAGTGACGTTACTAGTGCTCGAGGCCTTTTCCGAAAAAAAACCCAGCTGCAATCAAGTGGGAGTCGCTCAGGTAGACTCAAACATGGGGACCCGACAGTGGGGAGCGAAACAAAATTTTGGCATGGACTTTCAGCAGAAGCTGGCGGACCCTCCAAAACAACGAAAAGCTTAAAGATCTGTTGTTCTGCTTGGCACAAAAGCACCGAACTCATCGGTGATAGACGTGAGTTGCACAGCACAGCTACCCAACTTCTACTGCAAGGTGATTTTTTTTTAAAACTTGATTGTTAAATCCATTTCTTCTCTCTGATAACTAAAGGAAATCCTAATAATACAGTAATTTCGCGGGTTTCTGTCCGTCAACACCAGTCTCCACGGCTCTGCGCCATTGATGCTGTGTTCTAATGATGTATTCAGGGGTGTGTATACTTCATTTGTAGATGGGCGCCAAGTTTCTATAGGTTTCTGAGCGTACGTTCGGACAGTTCAACGTATTTTCAAAGCGAATAAATGTAAAGATCATTTGCTTGACGAAAAAATGTGTTTGTTCTCACGAGCACTGATTCGCGAGTCAGTCCTGAAACACTTTTTCACGGGGAAAAAGTGAAAAAATTGCCTCGAGAGGATCAGGACGAGGTTTGTTTTTTGGAGGTGAGGAGAACTGACGTGTTAGACTTGTAAATTTCTTTCACAAATAGAATTATTGGCTCACCACAAGTGCGGCTAGAGCTTTGTTGTAGAAAACAATGAATAAGAGTGATTTTCAGGGGAAAAAAAGGTCAGACACAGGTACATAGATACATGTATACATAGATACAAATGTAGAAAAGCGTACTTTAAAAAAAACTTTAATGTAAGAATGATTAACTTAAGGCAGGATATGAGATGGTCGTGATTGAAATGCCAATGATGCATGAGTCTCAACACTCAAGCGTGGTTGCTTCGTCTTAGATATTTCTTGCGCTGAGTCCTCCGTAGATCCTCAGGCACTTAAGTCTTTAAGAACTTGCAGTTGCAATAGTACTTTGAATGATCTGCCTAAAGCAATTTATTCTTCAGCAAGACTGAGGAACACTCAAAACAATCATCAAGTGGATTGACTTCGATCCCCCCCAAAGCAACTTGGGCTGATTTCATTAAAGATACTGTGGAAAAGGTACAATTATAACTGTAGTGTCGAAGCAGTGGTCTGATCTGATGGCTCCAGTGATTGTTCGGGAGTTCATCCATTTTTCTCTCGCCAGAACAGTACTGAAGTTTTGAGCCATCTATTTGCTTGTGAGGTTATGTGACTTGTTCGGCTTAAACTGAAGATATAGTAAGCAATTAGGTTGATCGTCTCGTATTCCTCCATCTTGCTTGTGCTCGACTTGCACTAAAGAATCTCTATAAGTGAGTAAGAGTCTTATAAGAGTCTTAGGAAGACGGGTAAATTGATTTTGGCAGAAAACTCCAACGATATATTTACAACCCATTTTGTAGTTCATATACGTCGTTAATTTGAAATTGAGTGCCTGGTTTTCGGAGTCAAGATATTTCTGTTTCCACACAAATTGAAACATGAATTTGTGCAACGCAGCGCAGAAAGTGAGACACGATTCACACTCCATTCAACTCCCATGCATAACGGAGAGACGGGACATATAGTGCAAGAATATGTCTCTCCAGAGAGAACATGGACAGGGAACTATTCCGAAATTGGTCCGTTAAAAGTATTGTTGTAACGTCAAATGCTTCAAGAAAGCGGCCCCAGCACCAGTTGACGTGATTCTCATTGCAACCTTAAGTCTTTATATAAAAACTCAACACACCTGCGCCCAGGGTGTAACGCTTACTTGAGGAACTCCCAGACGTTCTTGAACAGTCTCATGACTATGACCCTGAAGAGAGCACCGAGCTTGACAATATACCAGATGAAGACGGGGACGCCGTACAGAGCGTACATAAGGGTGAAGATTTTGCCCTCTAACGTCACCGGAACGATGTCACCATAACCTGAAAAAAGAAAACAAACTGCAGTGCATACACCAAAGTCCTCGGCGTAAGTAACTTTAGAGGGTGAAACTTAACGTCATTCATTGCAGGTTCTTGTGCCACTCAGGTGCCAATACCTGGGCCCTCCTCAGAAAACTTGCACAAACCCTTGCAGTTTTGCCAAAAAACACCCCTGAAACTCTGTCCGTTACTGCAAAAAATCAGAGAAAAGGTTGCAAAAACCGAGATTTTTGCATAAACTAAAGGTGTAGTAATATCTACTGCTATACAGAAAAATGGTGGCTTTCATAACCTGCTTCCAGAGACCCAAAATCTACACCGGAATTGTCATTCCACAAGACTGATATATTTCCCTCACCGTTGTCACATCTCGCGGATCTTATACTGTGAAACCCGGGTATAGTGACATCCGGATATGGTGGCAAGCTACTGAAGAACCATTTTTTTATGTTATACGATTGCCACCCGGGTACAGTGACAACCCGCTCATAGTGACAATTTCACTTCGACCAAATTGTGTCACTATACCCGGGTTTCACTGTATTCAGTTTGATTCATCGACTTACTAGAGACGCTTAGGAAATCAATGGTTTGACTGGTCGATTAATATTCCAGTGACCAAGAGCGCACATAAAATACCATCGCCCTTGACGTTTGCAAGATCTCAATCGTGACTGAGGTCTGAATTCATTTGTTCTTCGTAACCTAGGGTGGGGTTGGCATTTCAGGGGAAATGAGAGTCACTCACACGGATGAGGACCTCCAAGGGTCAGCAGGTGAAGTGTCCCGCCTGATAAAAGCAGCTTTACAGTCAAGATGTGTATTTCGTATATAGGAACTACCCGGTTACAGCGTCCAAAAAGTGGTGACTGCAACCGGCGTCCACTGTCTCAGCATCCAGCTGGTCAAATGACACGAGGTCCCCCGTCTTGGTCTGCAAGAAGTGGAAGCGACCTTTCTTGTTGCGTTTCTGACAGGTAGACAGATTAGGTAATTTGCTTCCACGCAAGACTTACTTCGGGTTGGCCTTTAAGGAGAAATCCTTTCCCAGTAGCAATGGGAAATTTGCGTGCAGTGTTCGATAAGACAAGATAGGGTCACATCGGAGATCGAAAAATCAAGTTCCAACTGCATGCGATTTGATATTCTTCCTACCGAGCCAAAAGAATGGTAACAAGCTAACAAATTTTGCTGTCATTCAGGGTGGAAGTTGAGTAAGATTTCGTGCATCCCAATGGGAACGACCGACTCATCCGCAAAGTTGCCAATGTCCATAAAGGCCAACAGGGTTGAGCAGCAAACCAATTTACCCCTGATGTGTCGGGAAATTTACATTGCCTGCACGGGAGATGTTCTCGTGTGCTCGAGCAACGCCTCTATTTGGCCTCGCACATTTCTACCCTGCCTGCAGAAAAGCGGCCCTGACGCATCTTTACTTACACTCCAGCTTTGCGGGTGACCTTCGAGAAAGTCTTGTGGGAGTTAAAAATCAGCTGACATGACGTAAATAGAAGTTATGTGGTAAGAGTCAACGATGACTCACAAAAAGTCACGGCTAAAGGTTGTCATTTACGCAAGGATTGCCAAGTTTGAACGCGCTACATGAAATGCAAACTTTTCTGTATTTTTTGACCTGGTCACCTTGCGAAATATCATATATTTTACAACCCGGGTTGCTGGATCCGTCATTTCCTCTGAAGGAAAAGGTCGTAGTTGATAATGCAGGAGCAGGTAATTGCTTAATAGCCAGTTATTGTTGTCCGGGGATTGCAGTACAGCAGAAGAAGGGTCGCCCAGGACTTCATGAGGGATATGCAGATACATAATTTACACTTTTTTGTGGTTTGTCTCTGCATCGTGGAGAAAAAACGGGTGTGTAGTGGCGTGACATACAGGGTGGAACCAAAAGTAACCCGACACTCACTGCTCAGCAGGGTGGTTTTTTCCCTGCACATCTGGGAGTACAATTACCAGGGGTTGAGGTTAGGCCTAAGAAGGTTGGATGCAAAAGCATTTGAAACCTGCCTAACAAATAAAATATCGTATGTATTGCAGGAATGTTCAGTGGGCACAGTTTTAGGAATAAAATGGCAAATGGAAGCTTCTCAGGGCACTGCTGGCAAGCATGGTACCCCTTGTAACACTGGCATCTTGTAACTTTGGAGCGGTGCTAAATAAAGTCCAAAATCTGCCTAACAACTTAAAAATCTTATCTATTGCAAAAATGTTCAGCAGGCACAGTTTTAGTAAAAAACTTCAAATCTAAACTTCTCAGGGCATTGGTGGCAGAGAAAGTGTCCCAGGCAATACTGCCAACTTGCACCATCTTTGACCAGGCCGAGCACATTACCAAGTAGGAGCACACTCAAATGGTTTTGCATCCAATCTTCCTAGGCTTAACCTCAACCCCTGGCAAATGTACTCCCAGATCTTCAGGGGTAAAATCAACTTACTGCTCAGCCTGTGTCTGATGTACCAATACGCATCCGACTCTTTTGCTAAAGGTGATTCAACATTTTCCCTGGCAAAGAGAATTTCCAAACCCGACAGACATCAGGAACTATAGCGTGCAAAAAATTAATGTATTTGGTATATATCTGGCCAAACTTTCTTTCTGAAGATAGAAATCTTTAAACTTGTCCTTCAAGCAGGCCGCGTTAATCATTTGTCAGCTTTGGTTAGGCTTGGTTGACATTTAGGTAACATTTGGTCCGTCCGAAGAACGTGGTGAAGAAAAAAAACTCTTAACTGTGACTACTTTTGGTTTGGTCCGACTAGCAATTTTTTTTTGCAAAGGAAACTTTCAACCAGGCTGCGTCACTCATCTTTGCTGATGCCACAGCTTGAGCAGTGAGCCTCAAGTTATACACATTAGGCTTACTCTTTGTCCACCCCGTATGTCTGACTTTAGCACAAAAAATAACTTCATATATCCCTAGTTTTTTGGCATGTGCGGAGTCAAAACAGGCCCAAAACTCTACCCTCGTTAGTAATTACACCTCATGGATCCTCCTGGACGACGTAATAAAAGAAGGAATAGCACGCAAATACCACTAAATGTTGCAATTACTTAAGGAGCATCCACACTTTCACACTGCTAATCACACATATTGCATTAGCATAGCCAAGTCGACTATCCTCACCTGTGGTTGACGACACGGAGGTGACGAACGCGCTGGCCGACAGCATGTCCCATTGGATCTCCTTTCTCGTGGACTCCAGGCTGCTCAGTTTGTGCGAGTAGTCTCTGAGGACAGCCATCGCAGAGGTCCGGTTGAAGCGGACGCTGCTGCCCAACATGTATGAAAGGTTGCGCTTCAGGATGCTCACTTCTTCTTGGAGTCTGGCCCTGACGGCAAATCTCTCCTCCTGCGCCGGACCTTCCAACTGTATAAATATAGCGGCGCACATCATGGAGACCAGGCCGTTGAACGTGATGACCAGGAACAGGCGGAGGACGGGCCGGTTCTGCAGGAACCGGGGCCAGTGGACGCAGTCCCCAGGTTGCTGCTGCTGCTGGGAGTCCTGACGGCGGTCGTCAGGGGCGGCGACGTCGTCGGCCGCGGAGGAGTGCCTTGAAGTCGGCGACGTCGCACCTGGGAAGGACTTGCTCCTGGTGTCCAGGTTGGTGTATGTGGTGGATCTGCAAAACACAACTCGTGTTGTAACTGTCAGGACGACACAGTAGAAGAATTGGACAAATGTAAATCGATTTGTACTCGCGGCAAGTCCGGGCTCCAGTCTGAGTTCGAGCCTAGGCTGCTCTTGCATTGAGAACGACTTTACTTTGTTCGTCTCTTCTTATAATTAATTCACTACTTATGATACGGACATTCATAACGTTGGAGACGTTACATCAACGACGTCCCACTTCGCGGTAGGTTAGGATAGGCTAGGTTATACCTAACCTAACATACCCCTGTATAACCTACTGGTTACACAGGGTGAGGGGAAAGTTCTGTTGTTCCATGCAGTTCTATAAGCACATACCTGCAAGATCGAGCACTGGCAAAAGTTTTACTTCGTCTCCACCTCTTAAAATGTATACTAACAAAAGTTGACGAAAATATTAAAATCACCCATACATAAAGACATTGGCTTCACAGCGTGCTTTGCAATGAGTGTTCCCAAGATGATAAGGATTGCAAACATACGAAAAGAAACTTAACTATACTCCTGCCTCACTTAGAAGATGCCTCACTTAAAGCATGCCTCACTTAAAACGCGCCTCACTTAAAATACGCCTCACTCAATATGTAAATCGTTGACTGCGGCCAGAAAGTACATTGAATGCTCTTGGCCACGCAGGAGGTCGCCCCAAGAAAAAAGTCTTTTCACCGAAACTTGAAACAGTTCAAATAGTTAAAAAGGGTGCTAGGAAGTTAAGAATGGTGTAGCTTCGACATTCACGGGTTGGAATTACAGATTGATCACGTAATGTCACGCATGTCTCTTTATTTCTTTTGTGGCATGTAACGCCAATGTAAGTAAGTATCAACAGAATTTTGGTGTAAGAAAGTCAGAATATCATCGTGGTTGATCATCGATTTCAGTGACATATCTTGTGGCTTCTCTCGAGAGTGAAGTAGTGATGAAACTTGCTTTTGAATATTTGGGCTTGGGGCTCATCGGGCCATTGAAAAGCACATCTCATTGTTTGTCTCTTTGGCTCAGTCTAGTTCCATTTCAAATTTGAAAAGGGGCAGGAAAGTACAAACCTAGGATAAAGTTGAGTTCTAAAAAAAGGAATATCATGTTGAAGGCCAGAATATTCGTAAATGTGACTAGGAGCACGTTATATGTACCCTTGAGCAATTCTGACAACATTGAGCGTTTTTGATCGTGTGGAAGGGGGTGATGTCTAAGATTGACTGAAGATTTCGGCCAATGCACTGTTTCTGTCTCTGGAGGAGGAATGATTAAATAACACTACACGACAATATTGCCGGTGGACTCAGACGTACATGGTGAACGAAGCAAAAAGTTATGACGCACCCTGTAAAGCAAGGACACCGACTGCAGTCCACACCGCTTATTTGGCAGAGATATCGAACGAACCTTTTCGAATAAGTGATTAAAATTTGAGAGGACGGGTGAAAAGGACTCGAGAGAAGAACAAAACAAAACTACTCGCCATGAATTGTGCATTAGTCTTCCGGGGGAACGTCTTCTGGTGCAGGGGGATGATGAGGGTACTGTTAAAGAAGGGGGGGGAGGGTGAGAGAAACTTTTCCGTAGTTTTTGCTGACTGCAACAATAAATTTCCAGGGAGCCATGATGTCAGTTCCTATTTAGGGGGATAAATACAAGAGCAGGGATCAGTTTTCAACCCCATCTGTTGGGGAGGAGACAGTTAGACGAGGAAATGTATAAGATAGGACGTTTAATGCAGTATTGACGGTACCACGTCATACATTTCCACGTACTGGGGAAGGTCCACGGAAGGAAGAATTTGCTGACAACATTGAAAGTTTCCGTTCAAGCCGCCCTTCACTCCTCAAGTCGAAAGCGTTTCTGCTTTACAAGGCCTCGAGGCCGTCTTAAGGACTATGCAGAAGTGAAACCAGCCAAAGGAGTGAGACAAAACAGAGCAGCCAAAAGTTGAGTAAGCATGATTGAAGTTGAGCGTATCTTTCAGCTGAACTTTCTCTTGAGGGAAAAAAAACCACTGGAACAAGTCTAGACCACATCGACCTACTTGTGAGGGCTGCTCAGGTACATTATTTAAGGGTGATTTGCGGTTCGGCAATTTGCGGCTTGGCATTCGTCCGGGATCCAAGGTGAAACGAGCCCTGGAGGAGTACAAAAAAGAGGCTGTGTTCAAATGCTGCGCCTGATGAACCACATGGAACAAAAACATAGGGTGGACCAAGATACGTACGTACATGTGAGTTACAGCCTTAATGCTTATCCAAGACCGTGACCCCGATCATAGAAACATTTTCATATGCAGAAAGACTTTAAGCATGTATCACATTTATCATCATGTCTCTGAAGTCAAACGTGTAGATGAGTTTGGACAGTGAAAAACAAGTCTCCTAGCAGTTTTCAATTGAACTCTGGTCAGAATTTGCTTAATGTTGATCGGACCTGGAAAATACTTTTTGCAAATAAAAATTTTAAATCTCCTCTCTCAATCGAGTTACGCACTTGTCTGTCCAACAAAATTGAGCTATGCCATACTCACATCGGGTCTGCCGACCCTTAATCCATGCATTCACTTACTCTTCGGCCTCGTCGACGCTACCGCTATGTCGACTGTAACTCTTGGTGTCGTCTCGCTCTACCGAGGACTCCTCGTCGACCTGGAAGTTGCTGTAGAAGAGTCCGTTGTCGCCGCGCTGCTCGACCGAGTCGTTGACCTTCACGGCGGCCTTGTACGGCGGCGGAAGCACGTCGTCGGTCCTGTTCCTATCGTCGAACCTCGGCGAAATCCTAAGCTCGTTCTCGTCAACGGTGATTAGCGCCAGCGTCGTCTGATGGTTCATTCGTGGCTTGCGCGGCTGGTTGCCCCTGCTGCCGCCGCCGCCGCCGCCGCCGCCGTTGCTGTTGCCGCTGGTGCTGCCGCCGCCGCTGTGGACATCCAACCTGACGGTGCGAGTCGAGTCATCGCTGCTCACCGACCGCCGACGGCGCAGCATCTCCACACGGCGAAACTTGAACAATAAGTACGACGGTCGTAACGTTATTTATTGAACGTCTTGAACACTGCAATGGATCTAGCTGAAGTAGTCTGATGTAGTCTTAGTTTGACAATACATTAACATTATAGAGTGTGTACTGCTAGGGTTGCCTGATGATTTGCATGGTGCCTTTCCCTGTCACCATTTTCGCCATGTCCACGTTCCTGCAGCGATATTTTTGCATGTTTCTTACTCGATTGGCAGGTGCGGTACTTTTAGATAGCTATAGATATCTTTAGCAGCTTCCTATCTAGAGCAACTTGCCAAAAATTCTTTTCGGTCGGTAGCGCTTCGGTTTTTTAATTGAAGTAGTCGGTTTCGATTCAGTATCTTTTTTTTGGCTGCGGCGAAGGACAAAATTCCACTCATGCCCAATGTCCATGCTTGACACTTTTTCCAATTTCGTCATTGTGCTGTTGGTGCTGCACAACAAGGGCGAACACGTTGTTGCTGTCTGGAGTGGTGTCTTTTGCTGAGGCCAAAGTGCCTAATTCTCAACTGCAACACTCATACACCGGATCTGTCAATGACTCCTTTCCCATTGTAGTGATGCCAGTGATGGCCACAACTGACTTTTAGAACTGAAGTAACTTGCTTTTAACTTGCCTTAGTACATCATAGTTAGGGTCACCGGTCTTTGTGTCATTTCACGTCAAGGCAGCTGATGCCGGAATGCTTAACATGTCTGTTGGCAGATCATCTGATGGACTCGCATGTCAACACCAATCTCGGAGTCTTGACTGCCACATGAACTTGTTTGTAAATAATTCAAAGGTCGCAGGTCAAAAAGCTGGTTCAAAAATGTCAGTTTTCGTTATTTGGGGTGGAAAATTGACGTTAGACACTGCTTTAGCTGGTCCAAGTCACTCATTTGTCCACAATAGGTGATCAAAGTATAGCAGAGTTTACTATGACTTAGGCACTTTGACTGTATTGTGAACAAATGAGTGGTGCTATCGCAAAAGTGCATGTCGGTTTGGTTTAGTTGGGCGTTAAACTTTTAGTAACTTCATCGGCAAATTTGGACCTTTTCCTACTTTTTTGAGATTGTTGACACATAGATCTATTTACTGTCATTTACTGCATTAAACCAGGTGCAGCTTGCATACTTCAATTTCGAAACATGTACAGTTTTTATGGTTGGACATTCAAAAGTGTAAAAATGTCTCCATCGAGTAGTGCAATAAGAACCTTGACAAGTCAGAGTGCATCGTCAGACTCACATTTATCCCCGGCAAGATGTCCCCGCCGGACCCGTTGAGCAGGATCTCCACGATGTGGTACGGGGTCCTGGGCCTCCCTCGCTCTATGTCTTCGCCGCCGTCGAAATAGGACGGCGGCAGGTTTTGCTTGTTGTGACGGTTGTGCAATGGCTGCTGCAGCGGCCGCTGCGGCCGGCCTGAGCGGCGGCCGGCCATTACCCTCAATGTCGGATTCCCATGTTGTGCTTCTTCTACGTTTCCCTCTCGTCCTTTCAATCTGTCCTTAACTGATGAGCAACATTAATGGCGAGGCTGCTGAGACTGCGCTTGTGGCCTCAGCCTCGATCTCGCGTCCTCCGTTGATTTGAGGCTTCTCTGCCTTACTTCTCTCTGTTTCATAACATTCATTTTGGATGAGTATTTTTGTGCTTTCTCCATCCGAGTACAGAGAGTGAAGGAGAGGAAGACATTGACGAAGAGAACTCAATAACCGATACCCCGAGACTGAGTAAATGTTTCATCACTTCTTCCATCCAGATCACCAAGATCAGGAAAAGTCAGAGGTTGCCTGCAGCGCTCAAGGTTCCACAGGAGACCTTTATCATGTACCTATTCTAAAAGCTTTCTGTTCAAGTCCGCTATGAGCCGCTTCCTCTCTTCTGTCCCTCATCCACATGCCCTGAAGACACTCCAAAAGTAGCCGGATAAAGTGGAAGTTCTCTTCAATCTTGTGAGCATTGAGAACAATCTGGCTGTGAGCACAGAGTTGCTCGATCTTTCCTCGTGCCAAAAAGGTAAAAACAGCAAGCTAAGGGCCAGCACCACATCCTTCAGGCTGATTCTCATGGAGAGGTTTCGTTGCTGCGCCACACGACCAACTAGGAGGAGTCCGGACAGGTGAGGGTGGTCCCCGCCGCCGCCATCTAGGTGGGCGTCGACTACTTGTGACCTAAGAACATTCCTCGGGTGATCCCGATGCTATGTTGAACGGAAAGCAGGCAGGTAATAGCCAGAGGAGCTTCTGTTATCCCGGCAAATCGATGAGGTGACTTATTCATGCTTGCACGTCACAGCAGAGACAATCCGAAGTTACGTTATGCATTCGGACTACTAGTCCAAGTTGCATCGCTGCTAGCATTTCAGATGAGCCTCCAGGCCAACCAAACATCAGGTCTCCGCAGTTGACCTTAAGAGACTTGTTTTTTTACAGGGTGTCTCAGATTTATTGACTCTTTTCAAAAGATTATATTTTCTTGCTTTTCATCTGCTTACGTCATCTGCGTCGAGTGCCATTCCAGAATATGGACGCTCTTTTGTGCCTATGAAGGTTAAAGGAGCAAAAAATCGTGAAAAAAGTGATGAAGGCAACATTCGAGAAAAACAACTACAAATCACCGGTTTGTTTGTTAGAGGGGCGCACATCAGTTCGATTTAAGCGAGCCGTGTGCTGAGAGTAGCCCTAGTGGGCCTTTTCCCCCACCCCCAGATGGCAAACATGTGAGAACTCAGCAAGTGATAGAGCCGCTCGTGGCGCACTCGCCTCCGAGCTCATCTTCATCTGCCCTCTGTGCTACAAATCACCGGTATGGAAAGTGAAGCTTTTTGTCCCAAGGGCTAGCTTGATTTCCCGAGACCAAGGTGGCCAGGGGTGCAGGCCAAGGTGCTGGCCAAGGTGCTGGCCAGGGGTGCTGGCCAAGGTGCTGGCCAAGCCTCCGCAGATGAAGGGACAGAAGATGATAAATGCACCACGTGAATGCTCAACAATCTTAGATATAGCAATCGATGTCACAAAAGTGTTGATGTTTCTTGCCATGAGGACAGAAATGAGGTGACTTCTACACTCGGTAGACTTTTTGTCACTACCAGAGAGTCTTTTGAGTTGCACTCACGATTCCAGGGACAATAAAGTCGAGTTCAGCCAACACAGGACCCCTGCTACAGAGAGACATTCTTTTACAGTCGCCTCTCAATTTAACGTACTCCTTTAGGAACCAGGCGTTTGTGCGGATAGCTGAGGGAGTGGAGTGGAGCTGCTTTGACACTTGGGCTAGTGGAACGCTTATTTCTTGAATTACTCAGTAATGGTCAACTGTCAGTTTTTTGCTAAACTGTTTTTGACATCGTCTCTTTCAGTGTGAGACAGTGCAGTTGGCTTTTGCTATACTGTAGCTTTTACACAGCTCATCTTCATTACTAACCATCCACCGTCAACGCCGATGACTGCAATGCACAGTGTGCAGACTACGATAAGCCAGAGATCTGTGCAGTAGTTCATCAAAAGCTCAATGCCAATAAAGCGGTACTGTGGCAAATGGGAACTCTGCTTTTGTGCAGATATCCAAGGGAATACTGTTAAACAAGAGAAGGCTAATCAAGAGGCAGCTGTATATTTTTAATATGGTTCTTACAATGTCTTCATCCATTCGGTTGCATAAAAAATGTGTGCCTCACGTATCATATAGGATTATATGTATGCTTGACGATCCCACAACAGGTATGCAACTAATGTGGTACAGTGGCATTTATGAAATTTCAGTTGGTGTGGGCGAGAGACTTGAACTCCTCCAGGACAGGCCCCATCTGCTCAATGGCATCGATGCAGGTCGCATCCGCATAAGTTCCTGCAGTGCCACCCAATTCCTCGGGCAGTGCGAACCGGTCGACATGATTGTGCAGGCTGGCCAGGTCAGAGTGGAAGAGGATGCCATCAATGAGTTCCTTTGCCATGAAGGGCTTCACCATTTTAAATGCCAGGTGGAAGAAGATGGGGGCATTGACAACATGAGCTGCGCGAAACCACAGGGGAAAACAGTCCTGGAGAGAAATTGCTTTGTTCAGGATGTCACCAAGAGGGTCTGGGATGCTGTGAAGACCTCGTCTAAGACTAACAGATCTGAAAACTCGTTACCTGGATAAACCTAGCACTGTTCTTAGCATCCTCAACGGTGAAGTTCCAGAGCTGCTTCCAACCAAAGTTGGAGGCATCGGCCACACAGGTGACACCAGCCACTTGAGTCTTGGGCTCCAGGGCCATCATCTCTGACATCATGTAGCCCAGGGCAAAGCACTCGCTGAAGGAGAACTTGTTGGGGTTCCAGAAGCCAGGACGACAGACAAAGACCCGCCTGCCATGTTTGTCTCGTCTGGGCATTACGGTTAGGAGCATCTGGCTATAGATATTCCGTGCCAGCCTGCTCTGAGCATACCTGAAGTACTGTGGGCAGTCTGTCATCAGCTGCATGTACTTGTTGAGGACATTCAAGGCTCCCAGGATGGTAAAGTCCCCTGTCACACAAGGAGTAGGGGACCTCTTCAGCAATTAGGGCCAAGGGAATAAAAGAAAAGGAAGGTCCTCACCCGCTCGGAGCATCTTCAGACAGAAAGACCTGCTGGATGTGATCCTGATGCTCCTCTCCTCAAGCACCTCCTGCAGCTCCGCCAGCAAGCTCTCCTGTTTCTCCCTGGTCTCCCCAAAGATCGTTTCGGCAAGGGCACGAAAGTCATCATTGAAGTGTTCATCGTCATCCTCCTCCACTGGAGCAGTCACAAAGGGCTCCACAGTCTCCTCGGAACAGGAGGGCAGGCTCGCATACCCAATGGAAAAGGCCGGCATGAATTAAGTCGGGTAAAATTGGCTATGGGGGGAGATTTGAGGTGGGTGCCAATATTGGCATGCTTAGAAGCTCCTGACAGAGTAAATTTTGGTTCTTACCCTATCCTTTGCTTACATGGGAGGTGGGGGTGTCTTGGTGGGATTGGGGACCTCGGAGGAAGGTATTTTTGCAACTCACATGGAGTGTATCCGAGTGGTTGTGTTTACTGTTGAGCAGCTGTATGCGTTTGTTGAAAACTATTGATTCTCCCCTACCACTTTCAGCTGTAACTGCAAAAAAAGTGCAGTCGACAAAGCTTGAACCAGAAACAAATGTAGATAGAGACCGGACACTCTCTTCCGTTTACAGCGCGAAAAGATGATAGAATGGTGAGAGACCCCACACAGCTGTGTGCTTGCCCCCTTCGCAGTCAGCTGCCACTCAGGACCCTAACCATAGTATTCTTGTTCTTGTTCAAGTCGTACGAAAACTTTCGACCTCTACCAACAAAAATTGGACCCATCCCTGTTCTGTCCAGCTGGCTCGGACTTTGTATCTGTCACTATTTTATTCATTTGACATCCCCTTATACTTTGTCAGCTGATCGAGCGTGAATTTGCATTCTGGAGGCAGCTGACTTCAAAACATGGAAAAGTCGGACCACAAATATAGCAAGTCCCAGTTTCATCCTGGCAAAGGCTGAATTTGCTCACATATTATTATGACACATATGAAAGGTTTGTTTATGCAGTCAACGGCTGCAATCCTCGAGCTGCAGAAGTGTCCGGTCTCTTGCTACACTTGTCTCTGGCTGAAACCAAGGTTTGCGTCGAACACGGTGTGGCTACTAATGCGGAACGTTTCTGCATCCATGATATATATGCACATGCGGCCGACTGCGACAAGAGCGCTGCAATTCCCAAATTATAACATTTCGCTGTTCACGTTACATATTACTTTTTTTTCACCTGACAAAAAAGTCATGCAGGATACCGTAGCAAGTAGAATTGTCAAAAAAAGTGCAAATAAAAATATCCAAAACTGCAAAACCCCCTGAAAATTCTGCTGCATTTTAGTGCGGTTTCAAGCCATTGCTTGATAGAAAAAATAAGACTCTATGAAGCGTAAAAATTGACCCTAAAACTGCTGAAACCTGCGCTCCTTGAAGAAATTATGATATTTTTTTTGGAGACGGGGAATTCATTTCGCTATTTCGAGAGTTTCTTCACCGGTTTTGAAGTGAAAAACAAGGTCAAAAGATAAAATGAAGGTCCGCAACTTTAGTTGCAAACAACTGTCTTTGAATAAGGAGAAGTCAGACCTTTTGGCGCTCACTGATTTTCACGAGGGCAGAATGGTATCGTTGTAGGCCACGAGTGCACAAAACGATGAGAGTAGCATAAAGCGATATCAGCTGTTCGAGTGGTATCAGAAGGTGAAAAAGGCCTTATTTTTCCTCACTTGTCGAACCTGAAGTTTTCTTTCGGGCACTCATCTTTTGCACAGTAGAATACAATTGCTGTCATTCGAGTCATTAATTTCCCAAGAAAGCAGCCCTGAATGCTTAGTAATCATCATTAGTGTCTTGGAGAACGAAGACTCCGAAAATGACTGGAAAAAAAGTAAGATGCGTGAACTTTTTTTTACATACATGTATTTTATTCATGCACCCTTGCTTCAAGTGGTTTCTTTTACACATTTTTAAGGGGTCAAAAAGTGGCTCCACAAAAAATTATTTTTCGACAATAAGCGCAAATTCAGGAGTTTTTCTTTTCGACTTTGATGGACGTGAACTGGTCGAGGAGGTCGCCCATTTGTTCTATTGCGTCGGCGCAGGCTGAGTTGTCGAACGTCCCAGCGGTGCCGCCGAACTCTTCGGGCAGCGCAGCCTTGTCCACGTGCTGGTGGAGGCTGTCGTAGTCCGGGTGGAACATGATCATCTCCGCCGCCTCCTTGGACAGGAATGGGCGGACAATGTTGAATGCCAGCGAGAACATTCGGTGGGCATTGATGACGTGTACAGCCCGGAACCAGAGAGGGAAGCTGTCCTGCAAAAAGCGGACGGACCTGAAGACCTCGTCGATGCATCCGATTTGGCATCGCTCGAGCGTACCTGTATAAATTTGGCACTATTTCTGGCGTCGTCCAGAGAAAAGTGGCGAAACTGCTTCCATCCAAATCCAGAGGCATCTGCTACAGTCGTCACCCCTGCAATCTGAGTCTTTGGCTCCAGAGCCAGCAGCTCTGATATCATGTACCCAAGTGCGAAGCATTCCTCGAACTTGAACTTGTCCGGGTTCCAATTCCCTGGCCTGTAGATGTAGACGCGCCTGCCGTGCTGGTCTCTCCTCTGCATGACGCCGTGGGCCTTCATGCTGCAAATGGCACGGGCTCTCGAAGCTCTGGCATGACCGTAGTACTGGGGACAACTGTTGATGTGGTTCACGTAGTTGGTCAAGACGTTCATGGCCCCGGGCACCGTGAAGCCACCTAAAAAAAGGATGCTTCGAAGTCTTGTGTAGTACAGTGGTAGCAAGATGAGGAGTCCGATCGACTTTTCAGAATGAGTTCAGATTCATACTCAAAGCGACCAACCCAACCTTCGAGACCAACAAAGCAGGAGTAATCAAATTGGTGGAAAAACGGAGATCGAGCGAGTACGACAGCTTCGAGATCATCGACCTCAACTACCTCTGGGCGGTGGAAGTGGGGAGGAGTCGAATTTGGCAAAGTTTAGGGGCTGCCATTTGCAAAATCGACGTCATCGAGATCCTCCACGATGCGTAGCTCTTGCTTTTGATGAGATTGAGCCTGCTTCGACGTCATCCAGTCCAATTTCCGTATTAAAGCCAATCGGACTCTCAATTTTGCCGTAACTGGTGCTGCAAGATTATTATCAGTGATGATGCGAGCCTCGAGCCTGGACTCGCGAGCCTTTTTTGCAAAATTGGCGGCCTGCAAAAACTTGTAAAATGCAACTATAGGCGTGTACTTTGTACGTTTACTATGATTGATGGATGAGCAGCAGAATAGGCGATGTTCTGGAGATGAAGCTGGAGATATTTTTGATTTTTGCTGGTTCGATTGGTGCAAAAACGTTTACTTTTGCACGATTTTAATGCTCACTGAACTTTTATACAGAAAAGAACTTTAGTCAGTTTCAACTTTTACGCCAAACTGTCCATTTTGAAATCAGTTAATTTTTACTAAGGAGGTCTGGAAAAGAACTACTTTACAACACTCCTTATGCACTGAGATCGTGTCATAAACATCTCGTCCGCACTCCTTATGCACTGAGAGCGGGCGGTAAAGTAGAGGTTGAAGAAGCGAAATAAAGTCACCAATGTATGCAGCTATGCAATTAAAGTGACGATCAGATCGACCAGAGCCATCAGACCTCCTTAATATGAACCAAATGAATGCGAAATTTACAATCTGACGTCAAACCT
>JAAUXU010157678.1_pt1 | contig 20518 bp, 20 predicted proteins | sample 7278151 | NCBI WGS metagenome assembly JAAUXU01 (sample SAMN14350113, study PRJNA611818) | marine sediment metagenome | isolation source: surface marine sediment (1.8m) | place: French Polynesia: Moorea | collected 2018-08 | reverse complement strand
GTCAAGACAGCTGTAATTTCATGACATGGGGTTGCCTCCCATGTTACTTTACAGATGGAAATTGCTTCATCTTGCCATCTTCAAAGCAGGAGAGAAGATGTACTCTCATTCCTGTCTTGTTGTAAGTAACCTGTGATGCATCAATTCCATGACACAAGTCCACTGCAAATGCAATGGCAAAAACCCCACAATCATTTGCATTGTCCTGCTGGCTTGGTAGAGGTAATTTGATGGAGCATCTCTGCTGCCTGCTTACTGCTTGCTGCTGCAGCCACTGCAGCCATCATCATCCCCATCAGAGTGTGTGTGGGTGTGTATCATGTGGTCCTGAGCAAAAAGTCCAGTGAGACAAAAAGTCCGGTGAGACAAAAAGTCCGTATACAGTGTGTGTGAGTGTCTGTCAGGCTATGGGGACTACATAGGCTGGGACCACATGGGTGGGAGGGGAGTACAGAGGCAGGGACTACAGAGGCATGGGACTACAGAGGCAGGCAGGACTTAAAGAGGCAGGGACTACAGAGGTGTTGGGAACATTTGAGAACAATGGAAAATTCATTACGTTCCCAACCATAAGATTTGATTAGAAAGGACCTTTTAGTGCCACACACTAACACCATAATCAAATCTTATGAATTTCTGTGTATAAGTATTGTACATGTGAGATTCATCCCAGGGGTTAACAACCACGGATGAATTGTACTTGCTTGTATGCCACACAGATAATTGATGCAGGATGTGATAGTCTGTCAAATATCAATCAAGTTATGTATGAAAGGCAACAGATGGCCACCCGGTGCTTTCTCAGTGACAGGGCCCTCTAGTGGCAAAAATGTGAATGTAAATGTACCATTAACAGCACTCACAGAATAAAGGCACCAACAAACATCTTTGCCTAATGCACCTGCATCTGCATCAGCACCTTTTGGGGGTCCATTAGTATTTCCAGATAATTGCGACATTTTAAGAAATGACAACTCAGCAAATTGAAATACTGAAGGAAACCAATAAAAGTAGCACGTGTGGATGGCCAACGGGCATTCATAACTGTATCACCTGGATGCCATTGCCTGAACTCTTAAGTAGATAACCTAGAAGATGTTCTTCTAAGTTACTAACCTGTGTTGTCACCCCTCACCTATCCTCATCTGTGTGCAAAGTAAGGAAGTATAAGTGGGAAATATACATTGTTGCTTGACACATTGTTCATGAGTAAGTGGTTACAAACAGAGAGGAAAAGGAAAATACCCTGTACCCAGTGTAATCAATTGGTTGGACCCAGTAACTTAATGATTCTTGCACTACACTTCAAGGGTAGGCTGTGTGATCAGATGTGTCTGGCAGCTCAGTAGCATGAGTTCCAAGGTTCGTCTGAAATCCTGTCTAGGCAGATTGTTCTCTGGTATCATAGTCCACCAACGCAATCCAGAAGCTGGTTGAATCGAGTGGGTCAGCGGTGCCAATACCAATAGGGATTGTCTGTGGCTCACTCCCTTGGCCAGTGGTGAAGGCAAGTGGTTAGTAGTGCTGCTGGACCCCAGGAGCGGGTAATGGTTTCATTTTGTATAAAGGGTTCTGACACTTTCACACTGAACACTTCTTCCCACCAGGGGGTGGTGGCTCAGGTGATCAGCACCAGAGGCATAGACTCACTAGAGTTAATAAATAATAAGTAGGGATTCAATGGTCGAATTCATAGGTGAGACTATTGCAGACTATTGCATTGGGCACTCCGGATACCGGAGATACATCTAGTGTAGAGATGGGCTCCTACAGTTAGCTGAGGTAAACTGGGTAAAACACAAACTCAATCACATATTATGGACAGGCAGCGATGGATGTCATTTTCCTCAGCAATCCACCATCTTAGTATTATTCCCAACCACCATAATATCCCTACAGAGGCACAGACTGAACAGGCAGTGTGACTTTATAATTTTTGGGCTTCATTGGAACTACCAGCAAAGCGGGTCAGGTCTGCTAGTAGACTATATAGCAATAGTATATCTATGTTGCAATAGTGCACTAAGAGTACATTCTATTACAGTACAGCAAGGGCATATTCCACTGTACTAGGTTTCTCCAGACATCATCTGCAAGATGATGGGGCACATGCTGAGTCCTGCCGGTCAAGGTCAGGCTTTCAGTATAGCTGAAATCATAAACAAGACTTCAGCTATGCCAGTTGTTTCAAAAGTCTGATTAGGTATCTGAATCATAAAACCCTGGGTTCTGTCATTTCCATGCATTTTTAAGTGAGTTTGCAGCCACCTTCGGCAGTATACATGTGACGACTGAGCACAAAAGTGACCTACACCTTTGCCTTTATGCCACATGTACCCCTAGTATGTCAATAATGTCATGCATGCTGTAAACCTCACCAATGTATACCCCCCCCCCCCAAAAAAAAAAAAAAAAAATTGTAGTCATGAAACAAATTTTTTTTTTTTACCTTCTGTTAGAGAGTCACGAAATCTCTTTGTACACAACATTGGCCATGTAGCTATCGCATTTTTATGCGATCACTATTGCTCGGCCATTTTAAGTCTGATATCACAGAATGAGAACTGCCTAACTTCAACTTCATATTTTATGGGCTCATTCGAAAAATCAATGAAAACATTATTTTCTACGTTTATTTCATTCAAAATATTTGCCCTTGGCACCATTGCATTTTCTAAGCCACTCTGAGATGGACGCACAGGCTTTCTTGACCCTCTCTAGCTGCAGAATGATGGTCTATGCTTCTGAAATTTGTTTCTTGTGGACCTTGAGGTTTGGTGACCTCTTCATGCTGACCTTGGCCTGGACCACACGAAGTAATCAGGGGGTTCAGGTCTGGTGAGGACGGGGGCTACTTCTCCTGGGCCCAGAAGACATCATCACCAAACCTGATCCTTAGGAAGTTTTGTGTTGCGCGTGAGGAGTGGCTCCGTCTTGTTGAAGGGCGACCTTCTGGCTCCACCTGGCGACCTCACCTCCACGCCCCTTTTGGTGGGAGCTGTGACCTTTCCAGTCTTGTTGATGCGTGTGAGGATGTTGGCCACAGAGCACTGGTGGAGATTGAGGGCCATGGCAATGGCCCTCGTGCCCTTGCCATCCTTGTCGAGTGTCCAATTGGCCGTTCTTTTCTCCTGGGCCTCGGCAAAGGATCCGCAGAGGGTGGTAACCTTGCTGGACTGACTGTTGCAGCTGCAGCTGCTGAATCAGTAAAATCGGAAAAATTGCTATATTTTAGGCAATTCTCATTCGTTTTTCAATTGCAATGTCTCATTTTAAAGCTAAAGCTCTTAGGCATTGAATTACAATATCGTACCAGACTTTTCCGAAAAATGTCTGGTATCTTGATGTAATTGATGGCATTGGAGCTTGACATCTTGCTCATATTGGACAAGGGATACATTTCCTTGTTTATTTATGATTTTTTTGCTGATTATCCTGCTGTGCAATGGCATCCTCTTAAAATCCACCCACCTCTGAGACCCTATAAACATTTAAAGTAGACACGCTAGTTTCTGGCGGATGCTGTACGTCCCTTACCATAGGAAAACACCATGCAAGGTTTGAAGCTTGTACGAGCACTTTTGATAAAACCCCTATTTGGGCGCCCTGTGAACTAAGAACACTGGGGTTTTGTGCTCTACAGTGAGCGTAGAAGAGAGTCGAAGTACCAGTCCCGGAGGGAGCATAGGATGAGGCAACTGAGCGGAGCTGGACTCACTATGAATTTCAGTTGAAAATTCCTCCTTGGCGTTCCACATTGAGCAAGTCCTGGTACTCCAAACAGTGGTACTGTACAGTCTACTGTACTCTACAGTTCTGAGCCACGAATAATCTCATCTAATAACTAATAACCTACCTCATTTAATAACTAATGACCTTGTCTAACAATTTATAACCTTGCCTAAACCCAATAGCCTTGCCTAAAAACTAATAACCTTGTCTAATAACTCCCTGTTCCCAACTGAAGTGACTTGGACACCTTCGAGTGAGCCAATGTAGCAATCGGACTGCTCGTCGTACGCTGTTCAGCGCTGTACACACCAACTCGTCTTCCTTTCTTGTCTACCTCTTACTCTTTCACTAGGGAGGTTTTTTCCGCTCGATTGAAAAATGATTCGATTTGCGGAGAGGCCAGTCGAGTCCGTGTCCGTGCTCTTCCCTCGTGTTCTGCCAAGATTAAAGGGGTGCCAGAGAACTTTCTTGCCACAGCTGAACAGAGCAGAACTGAGCTGACTTGTGGGAGAAGCTCAATCTCTTGGCTTAACTAGTGTGACTCGACCAAACAAATCAGCATCTCGGCAGATCAGGCATGTCACGGGCTAACTGAACTGACGGGTCGGGTCGCGTCGAGCTGGGCGCACGAAAACTACTGTCAGGTCGGTATTGGGCTGACTTCTGTGACTCAGCCTAATCACGTCTCTAGTTGACACACTGCTGGAAAGTTTGCGCTACTGTTTGGCCGAGAGGAAAGAAATGACGCGCAGCTACTGAAAGTTACTGCGCACTGACAGTTCATAAGTTTACTCAGATGTGCCATTGAAAAATGGCATCGCAAAAAAAGGAAAGAGAGGATTTTTAGGAGGGTAAATGGAACTTGACCATAAGAAAATAGATCAAGGATTTTTTTGCCTGCTAAGGTGATGACGGCAGCTATGGAGCTTTGGGATTGCTTTAGGCCATGATGGCTTCACGAGTGTTGTTCACTTTCCTTTCAACGTAGAGTGAGATGTTGGCGCCGATACTGACGGTCTGGATCGGGCTATCACATTACTCACCGCGTCGTCCTGCACCTTGGCGATGGGGCACCTGAGCTCGGCGGTGCCGTTTACCATGGCGCTGACATTTGTCTTGGTGGCGCCGAATTCTGGAGCTCCCCGCCAATAGTCCTCCGGCATGAAGGGCGTATGGCGTGGCGACCGCTGGCGCTGCTCCGGAGAGCCCGCCCCGCGAGAAGTAGAGGGCTTCGTGACAGTGACAGAAGACCAGAGCAGCGACAAGATCAAGCCCGTCTTCAAGGCGTCCATGTCTGTCTGTGTGTCTGACCACGTCAATACTTGCAGCTAGCACAAATGACTAAGCACATATCTCTGTCGTACGTCGGTGACTATTGCAGTCGACATTTCATTTGCAAATTTCTCGAGCACAATGGGCGCCTTGCGCCTCTTCTTTTTTCATCTTTTCAATGGCATTTTCATCATGACGGCGTCATCCTTTTTCTTCCCAATAGGAGATCATTAATTAGGGAGCGGAAGAAAGGTCGTGGAGAGGAGCTTTTCATGAAGGGGTAACGTCCAACTTTTGTCTTCCAAGAACAAAGCGGTTTCAGAAGAGAATCATCATTTCTTACCACGGCTCATATCTCTTCAGTTGTTTTCCATAACAGTAGTGTATAACATATTTTCAACTTGACTGTTTTGTCTTAAAGCAGGAATTTTGCCCCCACCTCTACTACTCAGGGGAGACAATCTGATAGGCACCTCATGAAAGAAACTTTCTCAAGCTTGACACAAGGAGAGGCTTCCCTACACGGCGCACGGTTTGCACTATCCTCTTGACTTTGGGACAAGCATTTTTGCAAAGGTGCTCAACACCGAAGAGAAATTCTTCTCTGCCGAAATTCCTGTGCCCAGAAAACCTTTAGGCTGTTGGTATGTGGGAGGAAGGGCTAGAGGAGGAGGAAGGAAGAGGATACAAGGGACCCTCTTGTTCTTGTTCTTCATCTTCATCTTGTTCTTGTTCTTCTTGTTCTTCTTCTCCCTCCTCCTCGTCCTCTTCCTCCTCCTCCTCCTCCCCTTCCTCGGCCTCCTGTGAGAGTGAAACGCACATCACACGCAGGGGAACGAACGTGATATCCTTTTTCCTCACTCAGTCAGCAAGGCCGCATATCTGAAAGAAAAAAGATCTCCTTCCTCCAGCAGGCTAAGAGGGACCTCTCCTTCTTCAGGACCTAACAGGGTGAATCAAAAAGAGGCTTCATTGAGCCGTGTCAGCATCCCAAGCGCACTGTTTCGTCACCTCGTAAGACGTATTGGATGCAAAAACGTTCTCTTCCAGACAGAGACTCGTGCTTCTGCTCGCTCTGCCAGTGTATTTTCCCTTTGCGATTTTTTTTTTCTGCTTTGTGCTGAGAAATGCTTTCTCTTGGGCGTCAGTAACAATGAACTTGGACTGCCTGGCCCCTCTCTTATATTTCCTCTCTTTTTCCCACATCTCAAACGCTTCCCTTGAAGTATATTTGACGTTTCTTTTCTTCTTTTTCTCCGAGAAAAGCAGTATAGTTTACATGTAAATACATCGAGGAAAGTAGGCTATTAAGGAGATTCAGGCCCCGCCGTCTTTTTTCGTGGAATTGAATCCGATGCTTTTAGCTCACTTTCCTGAAAAATAAATAGGAAAGTAAAAAATATTGTTATAGGCAAGTTCTATAGGAAGAGGAACGGTACAAACTTGGTGCCAAATGAGAGGCTCCAGTTACAACTAGTGATTAGAACAAACGAAGGCGTATCGGGGAAACAATGCTCTGAATGCACTCAGACAGCTATAAATGTACCTGGGCCTATCTTGCAATCCTAAAGCACCCCCCCCCCCCCCCGAAAAGTTAGGTGGTGAAATTAACTTGCCCTGGCCCTGATCAAGAGAAGACTGAACTGAAACATTCCCTTCCATTTACTCAGTCCTTGTCTTATCTCTTTTTTGCTATCTCTCTAGATAATTTTATTTCAGCCTTCGTTCTCTCGGTGATCCTCCTAGTTTTTTTCCTCCGTGACTGATATGAGAAGGAAAAAGTCTGGAAAATCTACATTGCCCCTCCCTTACCATATGTGCACGCACGCACCCTGTGCCTCTCCAGTATCCGTCTACCCATTGAGAGTGGCTATTGTGAATCATGAGGGTTATCACCCGAATTAGTTGATGACACGTCGATGACTTCGTCAGTACAGCCTTTTCTTGTAGCACACGCCGTTGTTGTCATTAAGAGGAACAGTGAGGGCCTGACTCAAACGCACCTGTGATGTACATGTTGCCTCCTTACAAACGTTTGGAATTCCGATTTCGTGTCACTTGCGAAGTGTCACACCAATATGAATGCAATAGTCATTAGTGTCACTGGCGTTGCCCACTTCATTGGGTAGAAACAATGTAAGTGTATGTTGGCTGTGCATGTCGGACAGACGTTGATTCGGCCCAGTATGCGGTCAACATGAGGGCCGAGCTCCTCGCTCATAACGCACATCATCACGCTTATCGCGCAATCCATGCTCAACACGTGCTCTGTGGTCAAATCGATCGTGCAATAGCTGAAAACCAGCTCGGCAAAAGGCAGCAAAAGCTAGAAATCGGCCGCACAAAAGCTGGTAAAGATGGAAATCGTCTGCAGACACAGGCGCACACACAGGCTGACGTACGGCCTCTCAATTTATATTCTTAGACTGGACATACTGTAGATCGGGCTCGACCCGCTTTGCTGGATGGAAAGAGTGGAAAAGACAAAGAGAGCTGCGTGTGTGGGGCGAAGGTGGTGGTGGTATGCATGTGTCAGTGTTCGTGTGTATGTGAAACATGCCGCGTTTGGGGGGATTGACCCGAGAAGGTATTGCCTCGGCGCGCCTCCCAACCGTAGTCCATACATATTAAACCTTGTCCCAGCCAAAATGTATATGGACACCTGAGTGTCAGTGTACACGCCGCACAATGTATCACTAGAGACAACTGCCATAGGCCCGGTGTAGTAGCTTGTGCAACGTAGACTTACTAAGAACAAAACCTGTATTATGATAGGCCAACTGACCCGCCGATAAAGAAGCTAGTCGGCACTCCGGAAAAGGGGGTGCAACTCCCCAGAGAAGCACATCAACACTAAATACACGACTCTCCTCTCAGCAACATCACAGTTTAACCTCACACTCCTATAAGAACTCAGAGTAGATTTGGTGGGTGCCCATTTGCTGCATGCTACGCATAGTGGCAGTTTGGAAATGAATTCACGAGGAGTAGGGGATGTGGACTAGCTGGACCTCTCCGCAAATAACCTTCATGGGACCCTTCCCAAAGAGATTCACCAACCAAGCGACATGCAGGCTTCTCCCAGGACAGTGCTGCAGAGAACACCAACTCTCTGGAATGGGACAGTTGCGGGAGGTGGACCAAGCCTACACCCCGGTGCTGCAAAAGAAGACGGGACGCAGACAAAATATACCAACCGGACTGGCCGTTGGTAAACGTGACGACTATGCTGCCAAAGAAGTCTACTTATATCAGGCCCCCTGTACAACCTATGAGAAATACCTATCCCATTCTCAGAGTAGAGTGCATTGCGCTACTTCCTATTCTTCTGCCTCTTCTATCCAGGCTAGGCCCCACTAAAGGCAACTTAGACCTGGATAACAAGAACCTACTGCTCAAGGTCCAAGAGCTGAAGGCACAATGCATTGCCGACCAACATGTCAAAGAGACGATCGAGAGCGTCCGCAACCTCAGAGTATTCCTGGATAGGAACTAAAGATTTCTAGGGCACCTGGCAGAGGCATCGCCTCATCCTCCATGACAAAGGAAGAAAGAGAGAGTAGCTCTTCTTTTTACTTTATATGTGTAGCATCAAGAAGGGGATGAGGAATAAAAACGGGAAAGAAGCACAATTACCACAATGCGTACCGTGAATGCCATCCTCAGGGACGAAGTCGACGAATCAAGCGAAGGAGGCCAAGACAGAGAGCCTAAGGAGAGAGAGAGAGAGAGATCCACTGAGAGATGTGAAGCCGCCAGAGTAGTAAAGCCAGAGGAAGCCTACGAGAAACCAAGAAGCTGCCAGGATTACGCGAAGGGCAGATGAAGCCTACGGGAATTGATCCCAAAACATGGGGGCCACAGACTAAGAAGAACCACACGATGCAGCATATGCAATGCTCGTTCAAATTAGCGACACCGAGAGTATCGCCATATCACATTCCCCTGTGTATCGTTTTGCCACGGATCTCTATGCATTAATGCAGTAGGAGTAGGAATGGCACAGTGGCAAGAGTACAATAACTGTAGTAGCGATGACGATGAGAAGGATGAGGAAGAGTAGCGTCGATCGTAGCGAGGATAGAGAAGATAGCGAGGGAGTTGAGGCAGCAAAGTCTGATTACATACGGCGGGATGAAATGTATTTTTCCACTGCATTAACAGTTAAAACCTGAAATTATTGGCACCCCTTATCATGCACAATTGAGTGTACCCAGACTACTCCTTGTGCTGGGTACACTCAATTGTGCCATGATACACCCCTTAAACAAACAAACAAGGCCTCAAATTGTAAAAAGCACTTGGACAGAGTTCAAAGGCTGGGTTTGCTGGCTCACATGCATTGTTCCACTCCCACTGCTGGCCAGGAGGCTGTTCTGGATGTCATGCTGCTTGATCTGTATGCCTAGTGCATGGTGGCCGAGCCAGCATGTAGGGGCTTGGTCAGAAACCTGAGCAGATGGGATAGCATTGGGCATGGCCCTCTCCAGGGTCACCTTTTCTGGAGCAGTTGAACATGGACAACAATTGCACAACCACGAAGAGGAAAATCAAAGACCTCTTCCATGGCAGATGGAAGGAGTGCTGAAAGCACCTTTCCACATGTCATCAGACTAAATACTGAGTAGACATTCCCAGCAGCTTAGGCAATGATGCAGCTTGCCTGGATAATCCTATTCTCAGCATTGTTCTTCAGGTCTTCACTGGCCATAACTATAATCATTATATAGTAGGTCATCTCTCTGAACAGATCTGTAGATTCTTTGGGGAAGAATGTGAGGAGTTCATGCACCTTGCAAGTGAGTGCCCTGCACTCATTCTGTATGAGGCCTCCAGCTAAGCAGGCATCCTCCAGACCTCTCTATGGTCTTGTCAGGTTCATGCAAGTGGGCCACATTAGCAAGGCCTTGGAAAGGAGCGCAGAGAAAGTTAAGCACACTGGTGGACTTGCCACACCAAGCACTACGGTCTGCCAAGCACTTTGATGTTTGCCACTAACTGGGGCGCTTTGTCACTATTAGTGGGGAACTCAGCATTTGACAAGTTGCTAGAAAGGTTTGGTAAGGGACTAGTCAGAGTAAAGGGATTCATGGATGACCCAGCATTACTAGTTGAAGTCCCTCACTTCCCTACCCTCATAGACCAAGGGCAGGAGGCAACAGAAGAACCCTCGAACTTGGGCAAAGAAAATGACCTCACCTTTGGCGGTTTGGGTCATTGCTCAGCTTGTTGACTGGGGTGCCCTGGCCATTCAATGATTGAAATTGCACAACTGTTTTGAGCTTCAAAGACTCAATTGCCTCGCCAATGGTCCCAGTGAATGTTGCAGGCTCTGCTGATGCTCCATCATAATGCTTGAAAAGGTGTCAATGTGGCAGTTCATTAAAGTGCAACATGCAAACAATCCAGTGAACATGGCACTTTAGGTGTAGCTCCAACAAATGCATCACTCCACCTTTGTTTCCAGTGTTTGTTGCAGTCCCATCAGCCCCTACTGCCAAGAGGGAATCAACAGAATTGTAAGTCTGAAGCAGATCAAAGATCTCTCCAGCAAGGTCCACAACTGCTTTGCCACTCTCAGGAGCAATGTGATCTAAATATTGTGCAACAGGTTCTGATATCACACTGCTGTGTTTTTCCTGGATTGTTCTTCCATCTTTTTGCAGGGTCAGATCCTTTCTGCCATCAAATTTTATGCAAAGAAGGTTTCCCTTCTGACTCTGCTGCTGAAGCCTTTCCTTGCCATACTTTTCCATTTCTGCCACGATTTTTCTCCTGCTGACAAGATGGCTTTCTGTTGCTAGACCCATGTGAAGCGGACTGAGCTTCGGCCACACTCTACGCGGTCGTACCAGAGGTAGCGACTCTACGCGGGCTGGCCGTAAGAGGGCACTGTGTAGCGCCCGGCTCTCCGCTCGCGGGGGAGCGCGCTCCCTAGCCGCCCCACGCTAGTAGTAGTCTAGAAGTAGATTGTAAAGTAGTAGCTCTTGTACCATTAACGTGTGTAGACCTTGGAATACACTCTTATAGTATGGAACCAGAGTATGTCCCTTCCGAGTTCCCGGACCCATGGCGTCCGGGTGCCGTTTACTGCGAAGCTAGTATGAGGCCTTCTTGTCGCCGCCTGGCCGACGCTACACATGTCTTTCTGCAAGTCATTTGCAAGTGCAGTCACAGCTCTGGAAGATACATTGTGCCTCTGTGCTGTTTGTACAAAGTTTGAATAGTCATTTCAGTTTTTTGTGCCATCTTGGCATGACAGTTCCTTCTTCTTAGAATGAGATACAGATTTTTCTGAAGACTCTTGCAAGGACAGGTTGCTCAGTGAATCCTCCACTGAGCTTCCACTGCAGTCAGTTTCATTAAGGGCATCCAGCCTTTCATTCTCTCTTTCAAGTTTCTCAACTTCCCTTTGTTGTCTTTCCCAAAAATTTCAAAGTTGTTGCTGCATCAACTGAGTGACCAATGACCATCCTTTGATTACTGAGCTGATCAATGTAGAAACCTAATTGAATGTCCAAGATCTTTGCTTCAAAAGGACACTTGCTGGCAACAGTTTTGCCTGAGCCAGTGTCTTGCAACTTGAGCAGCAGGCAATGTCAAAGAGAACACTGAGTTGCTGCCTTCCTTTCAGAATAAATTTCTGCACTTTCCCTCTGACTCTGCTTCATTCTCTTTGCTTGGTCAAAGCATGTTGACAGCATTCTGATCAGTTTTGTGTGAACTGCTTTCTTGTTTTGTATAGGAATACTTGCTTGCATCCAGATGCCCCCAAGTTCTTTCAAAACTTTCCCAGAAATCTCACTTTTAAGCTGTGTGCTGATGTGCTTTTGGTTTTCAAGATTTACCATGTTCTGATTGTATCACACTAAGTCAAGGACTGTTGGAAGTTGCGTCCTTGGGAAGTCACTTGGAAATCCAAGGAAAAGTGCACACCAGTCTTCCTGGTTTTTCTGTTTGTTGGTGGAGGCAATCTCCCTTTAGGAATTGCACCTGATTGCTGTCCACTGACCTGAGACTCAGGGCAAAACTCAGGTGTGGTGTGTTCTGATTGCTTCCTAATGAACTGTATGTACAACAGCTTCAGGACCAAAATGCTGCATGGACAGATCTCCCTGCTGGGGAGATGGTCCCAAGGACCCTCCTCTGTCAATTTCAAGTCCCTCTCAGTTGTGCATTTATCACAGCAAGATGCAGGCTGATGCAGTATCCAGCTAACTAGGATTTAACCCTATTGGGCCAGGCGGGACCGTTTCGGTACAGAACCTTAATTCTCCCCTGGCATCACTTCTATCCCAACCAAATTTGGTGACTTTTCCTCCTTCAGTACTTTGTATATGTACTTTTGGAGCAAAAAATCATAGATGAGTGGCCACCAAAGAGGTGCCAGGTTATATACCTCCTTGAAAATGGTCATCCTTCCGTTTGTGGTCAATTTTGGGTGCATGTATGTGTCGAAAAATAGTTTAAAGTGACAGAGAAGAACAAACTGATATCAATGAGTCAGGAAGATGGGAAACTCTTTTTTTATTGCCTATCATTAATGTTTCCCATTTCAGTGTCGTCACTCTTTGCTTTGGTAAAAAAAAGTCTGTGTTGTACAAAGACGGTGCTATTGCCAGGGCAACAAAAAGGCTATCATTGGAGGGAAACAAAGCTCTTTGACAGTCAAGCAGCATTCCTTGCACTAGATAGCAAGGGGTAGTATTTGAGGCTGGTAAAAGATTGCATTATTGTACAAGCTTGCACAACGCAATGAAGGTGAAGGACAGGGTGGGAATTATTCCTCCGACCTCTGCAGCAGCATGCAAGAGAGCAGTTAAAGAATCTTTCTACAAACAATAGAGGAAAAGAGGGTTTAATATGCCTACGTGCAGACAAAGTAAACACTGGCTGGGCTACCCAGATACCCTGGGCAGACAAATAATAATAACAGAAATGAGGTGCGTTAAATTAGTGACATCTACCCTGAGTGAAATTGTACAGGCCATGTATCGGTCCAAGGTAGATGATTTTCCAAACCAGAATTTAAACACGAGACTATTCCAGAGAAGAACACGAGGATCCATCCATATCACATGTGTGAGGGCCTGTCACTTGCGAAGGAGAGATTGGAATTCTTCTCTGTACTCCAACCTAGTAGACCCCCACCAAACCAAAAAGTCCTTATCAGGTTCACTCATGTGAGCTGCATTAATAGGACTGTGAAATGGTGGGCAGATTAAGATTATTTGTTGAGTTCTTAGATATTTACCGCTGAGGGGGAAGGGAATAATCCAAAACAAGGACTACTCCTGTCTCGTGATCATGGATATCCAGTTCTGTGCAAATCCCTCATAAACAAACAGTAATAAATTTTTTGATACGAAAGCTATTTGAATTCCATTCTTTGCTCCATGAACTATGACATGAACTGCATCGATTAGGAGATGTTTCACACACCTAAAGTCATAAATAAACTTGGCAAAAAGAAATTTGGTAATTTCTGGGGTTGGGTTTTGCAGGGGTGACCTTTTAATAATGTTTGTTTGTGAAAGGGGTCTCTTGAGTGGAATGAGTATCCCAACAAGAGAAAGGGGTATCCCTGGGTTGGGTCTTTTCCTGCCCCAGTTAGCAGCAAACATCTAAGTGCTTAATGGACATTTATGCCTGTCGTGGTGAGTCCACCAGTGAAGTTAACTTGTTCTGCCCTCCTTTCCATGGCCTTGGCAATGTGGTCCACTTTTGTGAGCCATTACAAGTCCATATAGGTCAAGAGGCTGTTTATTAAGCTGATGCCCCTGGACAGTTTCCAGGTGCACCCTGGCAAGTGCAGGACCCTTGCACGCAAGGTGAATAAACTCCTCACATTTTTCTTGGCAGAATTGGCAGATTTGCTCAGAAATATTACCTACTATATTATGATGATAATTGAGGTAATTATGCCCTTATCTATGGCTTGTAAGATCAGGCCAAGGGACAGACAATCCAGGTAAGCCAGGGCATTACCCAGGCTACCAGGGTCCTCCAACCAGAAATTGGTCTGGTGATATGTCCAAAGGCAAGTTCATCTGATCTTTCACCTGTCATAAAAGAGGTCCTTTATTTCTCTTTTGTCTGTATGGTCTCCTTTAAGTTCCACCCCCTTCAAGATTTTGTCTCCCCAAAGAAGATGACCTCTCAGATGACTGCAGTGGATACCATCCCAGCTACTCTGGTTCCTGCCCTGGACCCTCAGTCCACCTGAACTGCTGCACACTGTGCAAACAGGTCAAGCAGCATCACATCCAGGATAGCCTCCAGTCCATCTGTGGGAGTTGAATGATGTATGTGTGCCATAGCAAGCAACCCCAACCTTTGAACCCTATCGAAGTGCTTTCTTAAATAATGTATTCGCCCTCTGACTTTAGTCTACACAGGTCAAATAATGGGGTGCAAAAAAGCCAGGGGTGGGTGAGGAGTTAAAAATCTTCAGATGAAGACGCTGTTCCATACAAGTGTGACAACTGTGTGTGTTCCTTTTTCTACTTCTTGAGCAATTTTTGCCTTCACAAAATCCTCTTGAAGTTTTTTGCCTCATCAGACAAGGTCATGCGCGCCTTTAAACCCCTTGCGTTTTCCCCTTGTCCCCTCCCCCGAGGGGCGGGAATGGTTCTAATGGGTGGTCGGAGCCTCATCCAATACGTGGCAACAGCGGGAGGGGCAGAACTGAAACAACATCTGAAAGTCCTTGAAGCAAACGACAGCGGCTGCAGCACGGCATGAACGCGAATGCAGAGCAGAGTCGCAGGCGGGATCCGAGAACTGCATGCTTACCGACCGCAATGAGGAAGAGGTGGCAAACTTTCTATGCATCAAGATGAAGTCAAGCCGCTGCTGCATGTCCATGGATACCGTACGTGCAGTGAAAAAAGTATGTCTGGTGTACTGCGTGAGCCGCCCCGGACGCTTGAGGAAGAGACGGGAGTGGGGTCGCAGCAAGCTTTACCCCCCTGAGCAGAACACACCGGAACAAGTTGTGCTCGATGGCGGTGGAGGAAACGCTAGTGATCCCTGCAAGTGATCACTGCAAATGATCACTTGAGAAGCTTCTTGGGCACAAATAACAAGTGAGAGGAAGAAAGACGTCATTGTTTACAGAGTGCGACACCACAGAGGGGGGAAAGGGTCATGGCCTCGCTGAGAACAAAAATCTAGCTTTGACATTCTGATGTATGAAACAGATGAGCTTGAAGTATCTAAAGTAGTTTTCTCCATTGACAAGAGTGGTAAAAACAGGGGAGAAATGGCTGATCAAGCTGCAATGGCAGATCCAAGTGAAGCTCCTCTGCAGAGAAGCAAGCGGAAAAGGTGGGGTCAAAGTGGTGACATCATTGAGGAAACCCCTAGGAGGCACATGACACTGGTTGATGTTGATGCCATGTCAGAAATAGTGGAACATATGAAGATGTTTCGGATGATGAAAACTGTTCCAGTTCTGCATCTGTAGGTTCTGACGAACTGTCTCCCTCATGAATCTTTGAAACTATCTTTGTTACTCTGCTTGAATACACATTTCCATGCAAGTTATTTTGTTCACTTTTTTGCCCATTAATCCAATTGGTGAGTTGTGAAAAAGGTTTGGTATGGCACATCTTACTACTTGTTTCCCCCTTCTTCTTGCAACAACAAAATGATGCCATGTTACTTCACCCCCTTTATGGTTAACCCTCTTTTTTAGGACCCTCCTAAATGAAAAAACAATCAGAAACCGGACGATTTCTGGCAGAAATTGGAGTAATCGAAAATGTCGCAGAACTAGCTATAAACTGATGATTGACGCCATGAACTCAGGTTCGTCTTGTCGATCTCAAAGACACATATATGTTTATTAGGGTGTTGCAATTTTGGGGGGCTTAAAAAGTGGCAACAGGTCAAAACATACGTGTTTCCTTAAAAAAATCTGGAATGATTTTATGACACTCCCAAAATGGCTTGAAGTTCAAGTACAGTAGCACTGCACGTAAGACTGCCTGAATTGACACTTTCAAAAATGCGATGTTATAAAAGTGTCTTTGATCGTGCTGAAATTTTAGGTTCTTATAGTAGGTGCTGTCTTGTATTGGCACCTAACATTTCAGCTCAATTGGAGACAACTTTATAAGATAGCAGTTTTGGGGGTTGTTATGTTCTGTCGCCTCTTTCTATCTACATGTGAGTAGAAGACCATCCATCACCTACTGCAGATCCAGGAAAAGGCATCGAACAATTCCATGCTGCACATCCATAGGGTGCCTCAGTTAAATTGGGATACTTCATCATATAAAGAGGTCGTTTGCCTGGAGGAGGCTACAGAATCACTGTTGACCATAAAATTCAGTGAAGATCAGCTTCAACATTTGGAAGATGTGACTCTGGAGCTGAAACACTATCTGTGTCACAGTCAGGAGGTTGAGCAACTTGTGAAGGCTATGACAGAATCATCCAGGATAACTGTCACACCTGAACAATGTAATGGCATCATACTTCAACAGACAAGAGCGCTTTCAGAGGTGAAAACACAAAAGGTTTTAAAGTGCATCGAGGCCCTCATAACTTTTCAGATACAAAAGATATTTCAATTCTGCTTTTTGTTCTGTGATATGCACTATGAACTGCAGCGATATAAACAAATGTTTCATGCTCCTGAAGGCGTAATTAAGCTTAGCGACAATTTTGGTTGTGCCATGTTCATGAGTTGGTGTCTCGTCAGGAGGAATGGGATTCTAAAAAAAGTAAGTTTTCCATTCAAATGTGCCTGACTTTTGTCTGTAATTCCCTCTGCCGCAGACGGACTTTTCTCCATTTCTCCCAAGGGAGATTTTGAGTAAAGGGGAAAGAGAAGAACTTTGCAGCCTCATTTTGACGACGACAGATTTTGCAAACAATGTTTCCCCTACTGTACATCAGAGAAAAGTTGCCATTTTGCTGCTGCTGCTGTACCTTTCCAGCTGCACCTTTCTAGTGTGTGCGCGCAAATGATATGCAAACAAGAGAGAGAGCAGCGAGCAACGGAAAACGACGGTGACGCGCTTTAAAAGCTCTATCAGTTGAAAGCAAGCTTATTTTGGGGTGCAGCAGGGTTTTGATGAATGGGTTCTGCTTGGAAAGACTGCTTATAAGAGGACTCCACTCTTTTCACCATTAATTGTTAAGCCACATCACGACCGCATATTATGTCAAGAATGAATAGAAGGATGGAGAGTGTGATAGGAAATCTAAGCCCAAACTTCCCCCTCCTCTCAGCAATGTTTTAATTGGCCGAAAATCCCCACCGCCACCCAAAAGCCCATCATCATCACAAATTCCAGACCTCATGCACTCAACTGGATGCTAGAACTTTCTGCTGCGCAAAAGTCGAGCCGGAAAGCCCTTCGGAAGGTCTCAGGAGGCCACAGGGCCCACACTTGAGGTACCTGTTCAGCCCTATCCTACCTACGCCCATTTTTATGTAGAGAAAACACACCTTTTTTTATAAGCAACAGAACACGTCCTTCCACTACATTTTTGTGGAGCAGTGAAGGCTTTTTTACACTACCCACTAAAAAGTCTTTTGTCTAGAGAGAGACGACGAGGCATACGTAGACACTACAGCTCTGACTGGGCTTTGCATGCGAAAGACGGACGCGCAAAAGTATTTGATATGCACGACAAACTTAGGAAGGCATGTAGGGTGACCTAGCTAAAAGTCAGTCTTAGTTAACGGGATCACTCGTGATAGACTTAGGAGGCCTCGAACGATTAGCTGATTTCGCACTTTCATGACCGAGGAGGGCTTCGGATCCTACGTATCTTCGGGTCTTCAATGCGTATCTTCCGAAACGCGGAATATCAACATTGACTAACCTTGGAATGCAACGCGTAGCCACCCTGTATTAACTTTCTTTACCTCTGCGTAAATCCCTCATTAAACCGAAGCAAAAAGGAATTTGTCCATGCCTAAGCTCATTTTAAGGTTGCTGTAGTTGGTTTTGTTATCAAAGCGCTTGCGCGAGCCGTCCCTCAACTCCCCCTCCTCAGCACGTGGACAGGCAAGTTTTTGTGTCTTGCGGAAGGGTCGGGAGTTATGACTGCGGAGGTCAGAATGACACTCCCAGTGGTGAACCCGAACTTGCTTAGGACAGAATATGTCAAGAATCAAGATATGTTATATCAACTCCATCAATTTCTTCGACTGGAGAAAGCATTCCTCTCTCACTCTCCGCGAAAGTCAATCTCCCGACAATTTATCTTGAGAGCACTAACGAGTTTCCAAAGCGCCAAAAGTTTTAATTTGGCCCCATCTACCACGAGCTAATGATGCAGCTAGTAGTCAAATGTTGACTACTCACGCTGTACTGGCCTGGCAGCTATTTTATGGTGCTACTTTTGTGCAAAACACTGGACAATTCGTCTTGTTTCCACTCTCTCACTCTCCTTCTCGCTCTCGCCATGCGTACCAAGATCGTGTGAGAAGCTAAGGAAAAATACAGAAAAAATGCGGTAAGTTGAGAAAGGAGGGGTGGGGAAAGAAGAAAAAAAGGAAGAAGGAAGGATCTCCTGAAAAGCACTCTTGTGAATACGACTTTGCGCGGCGAAGTCTTCTCCACGCAGAAAAGTGGCCTCCCAAAATTAAGGCCAGAAGCAGGATAACCCCAGTCATGTCCTCATAAGAAGTGAGAAGTCTAAAGAAGCTTACTCAAGGAACGTGTATTTGCAACTGAGGGGTTAAGGAGGTCGCTGGGTAAGCTAAGCTGGGTAAAAAGGGACAGAAAGGAGGAAAAATACTCTAAATGCAATATGAAACAGTATGATATAACACCAGGGCATTCCTCAGAAGCATCATTTACATTCTCACGTCGGAGGCATCAACCTTGTAGATCTTTGCACTTGATAGTACCCTTTCTGCATGGGTTGTCCCTTTCTTCCCTTACTTTGGAATGTATTGCAACTGTAGAGGAGACAGAAGTATCCTTCATTTCACACTTAGTTGACGCTACGAGCGGATAAGGTTATCTAAGTCTTCCAGAGTTGGGTTTTTGACTTGATGGAACTTGTGTCGCACCTCTTGGTCATGGATCGATGTAAAATATCTATATATCATGTGGCTAATCTATTGTAGGAGTCTCCAGTTCGGCCTCATTACATATTTTGCACAGTTGGGTGGTCCGTACCATCGGGTACCTGGAATTCATTATCCAGGGTGCTCATTACTCTGCCGTCATTGTGTGTACGTGTGGACGCACACATTTCTGAGCATTCGTGTATGGCTGTTCTGTTCTATCATACAGTTATGTATTACGTTTGTGTGTAAGACCCAGCGCTACTCGAAAATCGCTTCTTTTGCTGGTTTTATTATGGATTTTTGTACCACGGGAAAAGGTTGAGCTGCCGTAACTTAGACAAAAGCATTCGTTCATTCGCTCTCTATGCTTGTCTCGCTTCGGACGTTATCTTGGGAAACACCTCCCGTGCCTTGTACAAGTCAGCAGTTTGTACTCCGGGACGATCGCCCTTTGGATTGACCCACCAACAGCTGGACACTGTGCTTCTCCAGGAATGCCGCTGAACTACGACTTACGACTACAACATGGCCGGCTTTATGATACCCATAGGGTCGACGGAACGGGGAGCAAGGTACCAGGGACTGACCCATAGGCGATTTTTAAGTCAAAGCTGAATCCCAAAGGTTTACTCGAATCCACTCATTTTCTGAGTTCTATGTTCTAGTTTTAAGCCATACTATTTAAGCTCTAACCATCGCTCACTCCAGATTATACTCATTATCCAGTACTTAATCATTCTTTTACTTGTTTTGATTTTACTCGGATTCTCTTAGCCTTAAGTTCAATTTTAAGTCTATCTTCGCACGTCTCCTCTGGAGCTCAGTGGCATGAAACAACAGTACTCAGAAGCAGACTTAGCTTAGGTTTAAGGCAGTTTTGTCCCAGTCTCTTCTGATCGGCATGCGTACACTTATGTAGGGACAGTCATCGAAGGCTGGATCACAGCCTGTTCAACGCAGACTTGAATGCACAAGTACAGATCTTTACCTACACGTACGCGGAAGTTGGTCTCGTGCTCCTTTTGGGTGTCGGTGTCTATGTTGCTAGTGAAGTACAGCGTGTAAAATAAGTCTGGGAACATTAGTTTTGGTGGCATATACAGGGTGACCGGTTTAAAACGATACACTTTTGAATTTAGTGCCAAAACATGCCAAGCCAACCATTCTTCCGTGAATTGACCAATCATGGTATCGATACGATTCCAAAGGGCGAATTGTAAACAAAAGCGGCAAACATTTTGCAAGTCCATGAACATGAGTGCCATGAACTGGGAGCAGACCAGGACGGCAATTCTTGCTCTATCTGCCCACGGCAAAACACCGACCCAGATCCATCAAGATTTGGGAGTGTCACATGTGACTGTGTGCAGGACAGTGGCGAGGGATACGCCCAAGGCACCCAAACGAACCAGGGGAAGGCTCGTGAGGACACCAAAGGCTGTGGATGCTGTCAAGGCCATTGTCAAGGAGAAG
>JAAUXU010095616.1_pt1 | contig 20522 bp, 19 predicted proteins | sample 7278151 | NCBI WGS metagenome assembly JAAUXU01 (sample SAMN14350113, study PRJNA611818) | marine sediment metagenome | isolation source: surface marine sediment (1.8m) | place: French Polynesia: Moorea | collected 2018-08 | reverse complement strand
TTCTCTATGAACGTTTATTCAAGACTGAGAAAGGGATAGAGAGAAAGAGAGCATAAGCTTGAGGGTTAGAGTAGTGGCTACCTACGTACGTTAAGCATAGGGATAGAACAGTTCCTAAGAATATTAATGCCAATTCTGCCCTTGATCTGACTGACTGCCCATTCTTCCCTCGACTCAGGGACTACTCAGAGATGACTCAAAAATATCAAATGTAACCCCGAAATTTTGCAATCAATTATCAATCGCATCTCTGCTATGAGCACTGTATAATTGTGGTTTTCCTCAGCAGTTGATGCACTGTTGAACCTCGATATAGTATCAAAGGCTTTTGCTGACGATGCAGCCATTGTTCTGCGAGGCCTCGACGTTTATACCCTCAGAGAACGAGGGCAAGAGGCAATTCTTACGCCTCAATCCCGTGCTGGGGACCCCAGTAACAAACAAACAAACCTCGGTATAGTGAATGACTGCGCTGTAGCGAACTTTTCTGTGACAACCGATTTCTTTAAATAAATAATGATCTTCAATATACTGAATCTTTCAGGGCAGCCGACCAGGTCACTATATCGAGATTCTACTGTATCCTCATTTAGTCCTTGGGCTATCACACTCGGACAAGATGAAGCGTTGGACACGTCAAGTCGTTTTGGAAAAAAACCTAAGAAACTACAGGGCTACAGTACAGAGATGTATCATACAGTTAATGCAGGTTTATACTAAGGGTAGCAAGAGACTAACTCAGCCCACTCTCTGAATGAATATACCTCGTAGTGACTTAAACTTCACCTCAAACTACAATTGCATTGTCAGAAGGGGTTCCAAAATCCTCGAATTGGCTTGAAACCACTCGACGTCGGATCTATATGGACCTCAGGCTGTCACCTCGGACAGGTGGAAAATACCTCGGGGTTCAACCCCCCAAAAACTGGATCATGAGGCCCAATGAAGTAGTTTCCTAGTGTTGTCCTGCAGAAAGGAAGTGATGACTGACAAAAGCGTTCCTAGGTTGTTACCGAACCTCGACGGTGCGACCCCTTGACCGTCGACTCCGTCGGTCCGATCAACGTGATTGCTCGGGTGCGAAACTAGCGGGTCCCGCCGGTGTGCAAGGGGGAAAAGTCCATTTTCCGGGGAAACATTTGTGTCTGTCACTAGAGTCATCACCGACAGATCCGACCTCATGCGTAAATAAAAAAAGACTTCTGCATCAGACAGGAGTAAACTTTTTTGCTCTTCAAATGTCCAACAGATCTTAATCTGGGGCAGATTTTCCATGTTGGCCTAACCCAGCCTGACCCAGCCCAACTTTGCTGAACCTGACCACGCCTTCCAGTGGAAAGAATCCTTCTGTCCCAATGGTCTGGGGACGTTTTAGTCCCTCACTCAATCAGGCAACTGGCTCAAAGGCCCAACTTTCCCCGGCGCTTGATTAAGCGTGTTTCACTGTACTCGCTGAAGTCTCAGCTGATCTGATGTAGAACTCGAGGACTCTTTGCACAAGTCCTCCTCCATGGACCTAACGAGCTCTCCTTCTCGACGAGGGGCAACCGGCAAAACAGAGCTGATGCGTCCGGTAGCTCCAGAGGTCCTTGGCCACTGAGCTCCGGACAGTGATGTGCATGCTATCAAGTCATGGACGCCACATTCTGCCTGCGGCTGCTCACAGCAGGTACTTTTCTGGGACACACAAGTACACGTGAAAGCTTAAGAAAAAAGTAGACTTGGCATCGTAAGAAATTGAATCTGTCATCTGAGGAAGAAGAATTTATGAACTCCCTGTCATCCTTTAAAGAAACCTCTGTTTCTACAGTGGAGCCCAGTTAAGAGGGAAGCCCTGGGGAGTCCACAGAACTGTGCAACAAAGTAAGGACGACATTTTTATCATCACAAAGCATTTTGTGATTGGATGCAGGCATCGTTGGATATCATATTGGCCACCAAAAACTGAGGCCCTTTCAACGAGGCTGACAATTTTGCACACTTTTCTGGGCCACTCAGAGCGACCCCATCTTGTTCAGGTGAAATCTTACCCGGCTGCCACTGTAGCTGAGGTCTGGTCCGTACGAGGCCTCGGGGCCTGAAATCGCCAATGTCAACAGAAATACACGCGTAATAGAGCGTGGGAGGGATAATACAATCTTTATTGGTTCGACGTATTGGGAATTTAAAAGTACGAACAACTCAACCTTTCCAAAAGTAGGTTTAATTAGTGTCTCCAATGTGACGCAGCCAAAGATGAGACTTTCTTGCGACGTCTACGCAGCCTCAGTGGGTCTTCGTCAATCAGGTAGTGTCTCAGCAAATGTGGGCTTCGGGAGTGCCACTGCTGAGACACCCTGTTGTGCTCTCGGGGAGGGACCGGAGCCACATGATTGTCCAACAAGGTCAGCCGGAGATGAGACAGAATCAAGTTGTCCTTCCATCTGTGGGAGGAGGAGAAAAAGGCCAAGATGAAGGAGCAGGAGAAGACGTCCGTGCCCCATCTCAGGTTGCTGAGGGAGGAACTCGCGCAAGTTGTAATAACGTGAGGAAACCGTCTTTAATACAAGTACCAATATCAACAGTAGCAGATGAGTCTTCAAGTGCCCCTTTTTTTTGCACTGTTCGCACGACATCGACCGAGGAAAAAACAGGACTGACCGCAACAGCTTTGACTGCGCGCCGTCCTCTCTTTGGCATATTCTGGCACATGTGCCAAGTGCCAGAACAAGAGCCAAGAGTGATGAAGCAGAGTCATTTACTGAGGGGTGTGGAAAATGCGCCCAAAAAGACGAAAATGCAGCTCAGACTTCTCTCCCAAGTTGTAGACAATGAAAAATTGGTATCACCAGCTACCAGATGGGGACATTTTTGCATATTTTCGCCATTCTCGTCTAGAGGTGGGCAAAACGGTCCAAAAAAGCGCTCGACATCTGCCAAATTGTAGTCACTGATTTAGAGGCAAAAACCGCACAGACTTGCGAACTTTAATTGCTTTCAAAGCAGAAAATTGTTTTACAGTCACACGTGTAGATTCTATATCTTCATTCTCACAGCTGGTCCCAAGTCTGTGTGGAGAAAAGAAAGGAGAAAGTAAAAGAAGAAAAGTGGGCGCAATTCCAAGATAACAGACATGGTGAAGGAATCTTGGTCTCAAGTGCTTTCTTGGCTTCCCCCTCATTTCTGTCAATGATACCTCGCATTGGCAGGGTTCAAGACTGAACTACAGTCAATACCTATAGAATGTGAGTCCGCTTTTGGGGGAAATTTCTCCATGGGTTCATTCATTATTGAGTGAGGGGGGAGGGCCAATTTGACACTTTCCGCAGGTACCCCCGACACCCACCCAAGTTGGGAATTCATGGGTTCCGTAGTTGTGGCGTTGATTGCATTTCAACTTTATGCACTGAATCCATTGTTCCTTTAAATACATAGAAGAGTATGTTCAGCGTATTAGCCAAAAGCTTGCTGGGATCCCATTTTTGCCAGATGGCTTCGGCGTAACCTAAACCTCTACTGTTGCTCAAGGTCAGGACTGACTGTTCGTCAGTCAATGAGAGGACCGTGGCCAGAGGCTCTTTGTCCCCTCTGTGCAGGGGACAATTTTGGAGAGCAGCCGCACCTTTGCCTGCCCAGTTGGCCCACATATAAGCATAAGAGTGGCCCGAGGCCATCTGAGGCCCACTAGCGATGATTTGCGAGGTCAGGCGACCTCGCACTGGGGTCGGACCACTCCTACGTCACTCCCTGGTGTGCAATTCCCACATCCTCCTGTCCAGTCGGGTTGCGATCCGCCCGGCGGCCCGGGCGTTTCACAAGCATAGGGTTCCTTTGTCTTTTACTGCTGTCCGATGGAGAGAAGACAAGTTCATGTCCTCCACGCTGTCCTCATACATGAAAGCCAATATCCCTCGGTGACTGTCTAAGCACTCTGCATATAATTCCCAGGGGGCTATTAAGGCTCTGCGCGCTAATATCCCCCAGGTAGCTATCCAAGCACTAATGACCCAGGATGCGCTAATATCCCCCAGGTGGCTGTTTCAGCTCTTAATGTCGACATCCCCAGGTGGCTGTCGTAACCAATGCTTGGCTCGTTTAAGGATATTAGGGCTTACACAAACCCCCAGTGCTTGAGAGCCTCTCCCGCGTATGACTCGACCATCTCCTCGAACCTGTCCGAAGCTCTCGAAACCAGCGTGACAGACAGACAAACAAACAAACAATGACGAACGTGCGTTAGATAATGTTGATGCTGTCTCCTCTCCCACCCAACTGTGCAGAGAGATTGGCTCTAACAACTGGCGGAAACTGCCCTGAACCCTGTTGGAGGGGGTCATACTGACCTCGACTAGCCATAACTATCATTCGTACGGGCTGAGGCACAACACAAATGGAACAGTGTCGCTTCTGAGGCAAAGAGTGGAACACCGAGTGTGCCAATGCCCAGTTTTGACGCGTTCCACCAGCTCCAATATCCCCCTGACTTACTCAGGCTCATTGACATGGATTGCATTGGGCAGGCCATAAGTCAAAAGGGGCCCCGAAGTGCGATCACAGGAGAGGGGGAGAAATCTCAGTAGAGATCAATCCTGTCACGTGGTGCTATCCAATAACATCACCCGAACTAGGAAATTCCGCTTTTAGCCATCAAAATGTCCACTCCCCGAGCTCCGACTGCGACCGGCGGAGCCCACTGTACCGACTGAACCACCCTGTAATCCGAGAGAAAACTACTTCCAATTCTGGCTTCACCTTTTGGGTCACTTTTGGGTCATTGTTGTACCTCGTTCTTGATATTCCGGGGCCAGGTTTGGGTCATTCTTGGCTGACAAAGAAGTCGACCCCACATGTTGCTTTTTTGCCTATTCCTCCATTCATCTCTCCCTCTGAGAGATAAAGGAGCCAGACTGCGAGGAAGAAAACCGTGGTATCTCATTACCGATGGGAAAAAGGACTCTCGCAGAAGATGTCATTGGCAATTGGGAGGGGAGTGAGCGGAAATGTTGTCATCCCCTTCTTCAGTGTCTCCCCTGAGCATCTCCATAGGATCAATGGACTTGGGTGAATGGCAAATGTCCCTTGCTCGGTGGGAGGACGAGACGCAAAAGTTGCCACTTGAGGAGACACAAACTGGGACGGAGTTGAGCAAAGCCTGATTAATCCCTAGGATTACAGTCTTTATTTGACCAAACTGTACCAGTAGAAAAAAAGTCATCACGGCTATGTGAGGGTAACTTTTTGAGCGCTGACACGATGATGAGACGAAGAAAGGCTTCAGTGCACGAAAAAAATCTCTTGAAAGACAAGTATCTAGTACAAAGAAGTTTGGCAGAGGACGTCATTCCGTTTCATTTCATCCTCATCATGGAATTGGAAATTTCACGTCTCCTTGATCACGACCAAATCTCGTTTCTTCCCCCCTTCGAGTAGAAAGTGGGTCAAGCCTCCTTGACGATCTGAACCACCCACATCCAGCTTGCCCATCTCCAGTGCCTGGGCAAACTTGGCCAATGTGGTGTCGAGCTTACCCAGTGCAATTTTTGGGAGCCAAAGTGAACAAATGCTATCTGAGGACGATGAAGATTACACGCTGAAGAAAGATCATGAGTCTCTCATATGAGAATGACCAAGAACCTGGCCAGGTGAGCTTCTTCAGAGCCAGCAACCGCAATAATAATTCTCTGCGAGGAATGCTAAGTACTTTTTGTTCTGACACAAGTGGTCCCAGGGCAAGAAAGCCATGGCAGAGGATTACAACGTGCTTCGTGGCAATACCACGTAATGCAAAAGGTTGTGGATGACATTCAATTCCTATTTACTGCACCAGGAAAAATATTCCGGGACTTTATGTCCCCCAAACGAGGTATTTTAGGAAAATATAGTAAACAGAGGGATGGGGCTCGCAGCTGACCCTCATCGCCTTCGGTCTGAAAGCCTCATTTTCGCGACTGCTGCCCTTCAGACCCACTGCTTTTGGGCCGGCCAACGGCCCATGATGCATCTTGATGAAGACTGAGGGGACGAAGGTTCTTAGAGTTTCTAGACTCCCTAAAACTATTCGGCCGTCCCTGCAAAATATGTGTTAATCTGCTTTCATCAGAAGGAAGCTACCTTTAGCCTACGAGCAATGCTCCGTATCGGTGGAACAATCACTCATCTCCTGTTCTGCTTCTCCAAGAGGTCGAACCTGGGAGTGTGGACCTTCCTCTTCTTGGCCTTGACGACTGAATGCGCGAGGATGGATAAAACAATCCACCCCATGAATGAGCCCTCGTGCTTGTCCATCGACTTCCAGCTCAAGCTACTTGGGCTGGTAGCGCGAGCACAGAGACCACAAAGCAGTCGCAGTGGAGATCACAGTCATCTCAGGCTAGCAAGTCAGCGGCTCCAGCCTCTCGCTGCCGCATCAACTGTAAACAAGTCGTTCAGATCCAAATACTGTTTCAGCTTCATCGAATGTTGCATTGTCATTTTTAGTCTGGCTCAAGATTAGTCTAGTAGAGCATTGATATGAAGCACAATTTTGGCTGAGGGGTTGAGCATCCCCGTTGACTCGAGATTGGCAGGGAAACTTTGGACAAAGGACAAAGAAAGTGACGAGAACAAGCAATTCTTTTGATAAGCAAAGATTTGAAACAGAAGCCAGGAGATGTAGACAGAAGGTGATGAAGAAATGCATCCTCAGAGATCCGAGTCTGTATATATATATATATATATAATAGAAGGACAGGCCCCTATGTACGTATGTGTGTCTGTCTGTCCACAGCTGGTTCTGCCATTTCTCGCGGCTGATTTGTGGCGGTGGATTTTTGCAGCAGCTCGTTGCGGATTTTGATCTTGGCGGCTGATTTTTGTCATGTTTAGACACACTGTTGAGCGCGGCGCGCGTGTTCAGGGCGAAGCACGAGTTGTTGAGCGCGGAGCGCGTGTTGAGTGCGAAGCACGCGGCTAACTGACAGACAGACCAACGGACATATGCACAGCGCTTTATATTTTTCCCTCCCCGACAAAGTGGGGAGCATGTGAGCGATCGTAACTAACGTTATACGTATATATTAGCGCTGCCTACTGTGCACATACGCACTGGTAATTTTTTATTTAATGCCGTGGGTTTTCGAAATATTAAGCAAGGCCAAAAAATATGAATTCGTCTATAACAGATCCCATGCCATTAAATGTAGATGACATATACGTATAGTGTATGTGCAGTTCCATATTTCCCTGCGCCGACTCTGCCTTGGTTTACATTGAACCAACATTATGTACTGCATTATCCTCGAGTTGCCCAATGATTTGACATGTCCTCGACCATACGGTATCGTCTGTTTTGTCCCGCTATGGTCGAACCACTGGATGGACTTGCGCATATTAAATTTGACGCTGTGGTGTCTTTTTACCCAGAGAAGGTTACAAGGGTTCGATTGTGACCTCAGAGGTCACTCATTGAGGTCAACAGATTAATTTGCCGACTGGGGACTGGCGGAAGCCTCAAATCGAATAGTTTAAAGAAGCAGCGTTGCTCAGGAGCCAGCATAATGGGGGGGGGGGGGGATGAGGCGGGGTCCGACCTCAGCTTCAAAGCGAGGTTGAAGACTTTATTTTCGTGAAATATCTCTGACCACAATTGGTGATCCCGAATGACCTTCGAGGTCAGGTCTGACCAAAGTATGAACGGAAGGCGTTCATTTGAGCGAGTTCGTGAAATCGTGAACTTCAACCATGCGAACTGAGCGGAGCTCAATTTTCTATGAACGAACGCATGAACCTTAGGTCATGTAGGGATCTCCAACCATCATTCTGAGCTGCTGAGCTTTTCTGAAACGTTTCAGAAACGTTCCCCACTAACCACAAAACCAGCATCTGTACGGCATAAAAAGGAGGATGCTTGTGTTTGCTCTGGATCGACGGTGGCGCCATTGGACCCAGGGGGGCCAAACATTTGGCACAGGACCGGCTTTTTGCACGGGTCAAATCGTGAAGGGTAGTCAGCTGTATTTGCTGAAATCCGAAAACAGCTGAGATGAGGGGGCTGAATTGGAAAAACAATTATTAGAGAGTCCCCCAAAACTTACCCTGATAAATGGAACATCTGATGATTTAGACTTGACCTAGGACTTGGGTTGCCACATGGCGGGACACCAAAACGGCCAAATTACTGAGCAACACTAAATAAAAGAGCCAGTCAAAAAACAGCTAAATGTCACTCTAAGCTACAGCAAAATCGACCAGGAACCTCTTCACTTGGTCAGGAGCACCTAAATGTGGCTGTGAAAACGACCATCTGACCTTTGTCTGTCCCTCTGTCACTCTGCCCAGGAGGTTGGTGCTGGACCGCTCGTCCCTGACCTTGGTCAGCGGATGCTACTTTTCATGGGTCGTGGAATTGGGGGATTAAAGGTGACTTCGAGGCTTGCAGAGGCTGAAATTGGGGTCCAAAGTACGTGCCACGTGGGTACTCGGCTATTTCGGAAATTTCACTTTTGCTGCTTCACAAGAGGAAATGGTCCTTTGGCCAAAATATTAGGATTTTGCTATACGCTTTTTTCTTCGGGGCCGTTGCGTATGGGCACTCATAACTCAAATATGGTAAAATAACTGCTTGGCAGAGTTTTCTGCCATGAACTTCACTGCATCGTGAAAAATGAGTGGGCCTAGGGCAAAAAAAAGTATATCACCTTGGTTTTAGAGAAGCTTCTTAGCTTTTCACAGAGGGGTCAACCGCTTCTGTGGCTCAAGCTAGTCAAACATTATGGCTAAAAAAGGAGCATTCACAACTTACCTCATGTTGTAAAATTTCAAGTAATAAGTGCTCGTCGAAAAGGCAACGGATGAAATAAAATCTTAAGATTTAGGTCGAAGGCGAGAAAACCCAGGCCACAAAAGTTTTTTCCGAAAAAGTTCATTTTCGAGCCAGCCAAATCAATGCACATGTTCATATGTACATATTTATGTACTTTATGGACAGGAGAGGAAGGAGCAGCATTGCCAGGCTCCAACACTGTGGGTACGAGAGGAGAAGAGGGGAATTCTTGCAACTTCGATTATGCAACTTGGCAACGCTAAGGAGGACATTGGGAAGTGAGAGGCTTCTGGACTAGCCAATCCAGATGTGATAAGAACTCTGTCGCAGCCTGGACAAACCGGAGAGGATCGGGGTGGAGCACGAGGGCGGCGCTGAGTGCGTGGAAGGCAAACTGGGGGACAACCGGACCAGCGGTGGAAGCGGCGTTGGCGCTCCCACCACCGCAAGAGACACAGATAGACATTGCGAGCACGCGAGCACGCCCATCCACCCACCCACGCGCACACACACACACACCAACACACACACACCACACACACACGCAGCGCTTCATGGCTTCATATTTGGATGATAGTTAAGTCTGTAAGAATGTGTGCAAAACAAGGGTATCTCGGGTTTGCCTAGTATATATTAGTATGAACGAACCTGCTTTGAGGTCGACTTGAGTTCTTTCTCCACCAGATACATAAAGAAGAGCGTAATAACATTGCAGGCACTGCAAGAGTTTTTGCCGCGTTTAGTTTAGAAACCGAAGTCTTTTGTGAGAATTTTTTTCAGAGAACTCGATTTTGCACTCCAAGACAAAGTTTCCCACTCGTGTACGTGGGATTACCAAGAGATTCTTTCCTTCCTCGAAAGCTTTACTCAATGCAGCGCATATAGTATTTAGGGCTCTTGAATAACCGTTGGAATAAAGAGAAGTTTCTTATTGGACTCTTCACTCATGAGACAGCAACGACTGAGTCACCGTTTCTGCTTCAAATACGGCTTTTTTCTCTCTCACGGTGCATATTGAGTGAAAGAACAAATGGCATTCAAGTCATGGTGGCTACCAACTGGTTTAGTATCAGAAGAGCTGACGTGGCAGGACCAAGAGCCAGTTCAATGTGGGTAAAGTTCAGTGTGACTAAAAGCTGGTTTAAACCAGGTTTAGGCCATGTTAAACTACGTTGAACCAGATTTAAGCCATGTTAAACCATGTTACACCAGGTTTAAACCAGGTTGAAACCATGCTAAACCAGATTTAAGCCATGTTAAACCATGTTACACCAGGTTAAAACCAGGTATAAGCCATGTTGAACCATGCTAAACCATGTTACACCACGTTTAAGCCATATTAAGCCATGTTACACCAGGTTAAAACCAGGTTTAAGCCATGTCAAACCATGTTTAAGTCAGGTTTAACCAGGTTTAAGCCAGGTTAAACCAGGTTTAAGCCAGGTTAAACCAGGTTTAAACCATGATAAATATGGCTTAACATGGTTTAAAGCTTGTTCAATGTGGTTAAAAACTGGCTTAATGTGGGAAAAGCGACCATACCATGACTATGAGCCCTTTCAACGTGAGTGAAGTTGTATGCGGCTAAAAGCTGGTTTAGCACGGCTAAAGGTTGGTTTAACATATGGAAAGCTAGCATATCACGGCCAAGAGCTGGTTCAGCACGGGCAAAAGCTGATTCGAATGTCTCTGCCTCCACCGTCGAGCAGACTGACTCGGTCGTCGACGTTTTGTCGGTGGCAGAGAGCGAAAGAAGGAGGAGGAAGAGACCTTTTCTGGCCCTCACTATTCTGTTGTTGTCGACGTTCCCTCTCTCTCTTTACGTCAGTTTGCTTATGGCTGCGAAAGAACTGAGAGAAGGAACGGGTTACTTTCCTCATTTTTGTGTGTTCTTCACAAGGGAACGTCCGCATCAAGCTTCTCCACCACATTTCTGCTTGAAGCAAAAGTGAATTTGATTGGGAGCTGTGCTGAAACTGGAGACCATGTGTGCGTTTTAACAGCTCTTGAAGGGTAAAAACAAGTGTTTTAAGTGATCCACCTTAAACTTTTCGGTTGTGCTCACTCTTTTCCTTGCCCAACTTGGAACGTTTGTCGACGTCACCCGGAGGGGTGGTGGTAAAAAATCGCCTCATTCGTCCCACCCTCGGCACAAGGATTGAGACAAAAACAATTAGAAGAGTTCTAACCAAATAGGCGTCCTGAGACAGGTGAGTTCTTGGAATGGGCCTCGCTCTGTCCTTACTTATCGAGCTCAGGGAGCAGAGTTCAGCTTTTAGAGGTGCCAGTTGTGCTAAGCAGAAAGCGAGGGGGGCCTGGATTCCAAAGTGTTGAAAGCTCTCAGAGCCTTTCCAAAAAGATATAGAGAAGGTAAAAGAGTGTGTCATTGCTATCTCCTTGGGCAATTTGTCTTGTTCTTCCTTTGAGTCGCGCCATCGATATCAACGGTATCGACAGCTTTTTTCATCTTGGCTTTTTTTTAGCAAGCATTTTTGTATACCTGCTGCTCGGTTTTTTTTATCTGCAAGCATCGGGCGTGAAATTGGACCCATGTGCAAAAACATAAACATAGAGTGAAAGCAAATCTTGGTGTCAAAGTAGCCTAGCCAGCTGTAAATGATACGCTGTTTCTTTCACTTGCGTTTACTTCATTAGCAATGAAAATAAACCTTTTAAGTCCCTATACAGATGGATGCGTAATTTCACGCTTAGTTGCCGTATCAAGGACAATTAGTTGGACTTTTCTCTTTTTTAACAGCACGACAGCCTGAATAAAGTGAGCGATCTCCAGCAAGGACATATTTTTACACCGTGTTCAGACTAAATTGGGCAATTTTACAACCCTGTCACGTACAGTTGATTTGTCTACATCAAGTCACAGCTAAAGGAATAGAGATTTATTTCGAAACGAGTCTGTCGTGATGTCCTCCGACTATGACTGCCGTGCCGTCACCTACGTTGCCCTCCGCACTGAGCACGCGCTTGGTGGGATGACAAATTCCCGAAGTTGCTGGCCAACGCTGTGGTCAGCGGGTCGGAAGCCTTTTCGAAGCAGAGCACGTGTGATCTCTGTCACAAAAGGACACGACAGGTACTGCACCAGGAAGAGCGACCACGAGGTCATGGAGACCCTCCAGGACTTGATCATTGAGGACTCCTCGGTCTCCACGCGCACTGTGGCCACCAAGCTGGTCCTACCTGTTGGCACCTTCCGTAATGCCATCCACTAGGGTCTGAGGCACAACAGTTTTGTCCTGAGCCATCATACGGTCATAAAGGAGAAGAGTTGAGTAACCTGCTGACCTCGAGTAAGCAAGCGGCTGCAGGGAGGCTCTTCTTCTTCAGCAACGACGACACATTCACAGCGGCTGCCAAGATCAAGCGTAGGAATTACTGCTGGCCTTCGCAAGGTCCCGTGGATGTCCTTGTCGTGGGCAGGACCAAGTCCTCGGCCTCGGAGCGTGTACTGCTCGTCGTGTCCTCAGAGGGACAAGTGATGCTTGGTCCTTTCTTCAAGAAAGAGGGAAAATGTGATCAAGGAGGCTTGACCTTGAGGTCCTCAGCACCTTGGTTGAGGAGACCACACCAGCCGAACGTGTTGTTCACCTGGTGCACAACAAGCGTGATGACTGCCCAGAAGGTCTACCTCTACGAGGCCATCGTCACTGTAGTGGCAAACATAAACGCTAGGCATTTGAAACATGTCAAGGCCGCCGTTACGGCCGAGGGAGGCTAAGTTGGGTGATGGGCAGGACATGAGCCCACTGGGCGCGGCTCGGCTGGAGCCGACTTGCCAGAATGCCAAAATTCCACAGCACTACGAACCGAAACTTTGTACATACCAATATAATGGAGAAGATATACGTAGCTATGAATGTAAAAAACAATCTCTAAATACATTCAAAGTGAGGCGTTTCTATAGCTAATACCGTCATATCTCGCACATGTGATACGTCTCGTATTTAAGAAAGTTCAGATGCTGACCATTTTTTGTTCACTAGAAGTGATTCTTATATCATGGCTAAAAAAATCGGGTGATGTTAAAGTAAATTGTCCAAATTTCTTTAAATGGAGAAAGATTGTTTTGGCCTATATGTGAGCCAGTGAGGCTTAATCATTACAAGCTTTCTCTAAATGACGGCCAAAAATTCATGTCTCACACTTATAATAAGTCCAGCACACATGATACAACTACTGTTGACTGAATATTATCATATGATTAACAAAGATACGGCGCAACATTATGGATTTCTAAACAGCTTTCGATCGGTCACCCCCGATCTCAAGGACATTGAGCATTTTTGCCCTTGGTTCTTGTCTCAATTTTGTCCGCCAGCCTTAAGATGAAGCTGTTTAGAAATGAATAAGTTGTACCATATCGTTGATTATTTAGTGTAACACTTTTTTTTTAACTAATTACATGCTGAAGAGTGCGACTCCCCTACGTGGATTGTTGCAAGCCGATGAATTATAAAAACTAAATATACGCCGTTTTCACTACATAATTTTACTCCAAAAAAACCCTTAGCATTTCACTCAGGTAGCTGAGGTACCCGGCGTTGCTCGGATTATTGTATGACCCACCCCGGTCCCGGGGTTGGAGGAGGATTTTGGAGGCCGTTTTGAGGCCAAAATCGAGACTGGACCATGTGCACGCTCCCGTCCACACACTTCATGTCGTCCATGTGCTCCGCATTCCGCCTCTCTCATCTCGATCCTCCCCGTTGTGTCCCAGATATCACACAATGGCGCTTCTTCTCTCTCTCTCTCTCTCTCTCTCTTTGCATTTGAACTCCATCTCTCTGCTGATTTCCCCTTCTTCTGCTGCCAGTCCATGGCCGCGGGCTCTCATCTATCGGGCCAAGCCACAGTTTGGCTCGTGCAGATTGCCCGGACCCGAATCCGATCCTGCTCATTCCTTTTCTTCTCACCACTTCTGCCAATCTGCCAAAAGTAACACTCAATCCTTGGCCTCAAAACCTACTTCCAGCCCCACCTCTTTGTGAGTCCCTGAATGCAGAGGATCGTTCATGCCAAATTTGGTCTGGACCCAAAAAAACAAAGGGAACAAACAAACATGCAACTTTGGTAATACATGTTAGCCTAGGTCCTAAGTTGATTTTTTTTGGAATCTGACTGAGTGTATCTTAGATTTGTCAACAAATGCCAAATGGTGAATGTGTAGTCGAATGGTTTACAAAAAAATGACCCTGCCTCCATGGCAATGAGGTTTTGCTACAAAAGTTCAGTACAGAATGATGTGCTCAGATCTTGACAGCCTCATGACAAAGCTGTAAACACCTTATTTTTTTTATTACTAAGCTTCAGTTTCACATCTGGCAAGTAACTAAGCAGGTCCACATCAAATTTGTAATATTGACCTCACATCCTTATGTTCTGTGTCTAAAAAACTTTAAAGGCAGAGAGGGCACCCAAAAAGTCATTATTCTTTCATTCTACTTGACTAGAAGGTCTTCTTCTAGTGCATTCCTGCGGCAAATCTAGGACACCACAAGAGATTAAGAATGACCTTGTCCAATATCTATACATATACATAAAGGAAAAGTTGAATTTTTGTTACGTTTTCACGCGGTAGCCATGGGACATCAACCTCTAAGACCATATACATTCTTAATCAGCATGACAGGGGGAATGTCTTAGGCCCCTTTTCATTGGGGCTCGGGTCCGGGTTAGGGCGCAGGGAAGGTTTTGCCAACTGGTTGGTTGAGGAAGTTTTGACTGCAGAAAAGCAAGCTCAATCAACCGTTCTGAGGCATTTCAGAATGTGAACTTCCTCACCCCATTGCAAGTGAGGGGCCAAGGAAGCAGCCAAATTTGTCCCAGCGGGCGGGATCGGGGCAGGTCTTATAATAACCCGAGCACTGCCAGGTACCTCTGCTGGTATATTGGTAAGATGGGAGATTTGCTGTTGTCGCATATTCTTCGTCAGTGTTCGGTCTTGACACTCTTTGTTGGGGCTCATTCACACCTTGTCCGGGCTCATTTGTGACTCGGACTCTTTGGCTCGTCTTCATTCCCGAGTGGTCGTCAAAGAGTCAGAGAAGACGACCTAACAGTGTCTCTGGATGTGCCTCGTACGAGATTTCCCCTCTTTAGTCTGAACGCTCTGTTCATGCCTGACTTGGTTGGGCATCTTAGCAAGGATCCTTCCACGTTACGTGACTCTGTTACAAATATTTTCTCGAAGATGCAGATTTGCTGCTCCCTCATCATAACATCCAGGCAAAGCACTGGCAAACTGTGCGGACGACAGCAGCAGCTCAACTCTCAACAATGCATTGGTTATGGAGAGTCCTTAAGCTCTGTTAGCCAAGGTGCAAGTACGTGAGTCAGCCTTTGTGCAGGAAGCTACCAACGTCTATTTTCCCATTGATGGCCTTGGCCTTGCCGCCTCTTCTGTCTGGCCTAAAAATGCTCAGCTATCTTAAAAGCTTTTTGAAAAACTTTGTTCTACGTCGCAGTTTCTTCATGCGCACCAATTGTTGTTATAAATACCTCCGCCAGAAGTAGCTCCTGCGTAAGGTGTCTGCTTGGGAGGGAGAAAAGTACTTTTCTTCGCATTATGTGTACTATACGTAGTATGACGTATATAACTCAGATCAGACGTTTAGGAACTTTGGACCACTCACACACCAGAAGGCCAACTGCTCGTATGTGTTGGGTGCTGGAAATACTTTTCTCCTTTATACTACTTGCTTCATTGCTCATTGGCTCGGTTCTGTTGGGAGGACTGAATGTTTTGTGCAGCCCACCTGGAGCCCTAAGGAAAAAGAATAAGCTGACTGCTTTGTTTTGCGTAGGCAGGATAAAAGCATCATCGGATGATGGAATGTTGAACGGCCTCAATATTCACATCCATCTTACAGATGGCGCTAATGTGCAATAATGAGATGGGAGAATACAGACTTCGCTTTCTACACATTTGTATGTAAGACATGACTGCCTTTCTTAATCTCTGACTCGTTCAGGATGGCCACGACGATGAACCTAGAGGGGCTGGACATCTTCAAGTTCCTGGTGGAGGGGGTGATCCTGACGGTCGTCTCCTGCCTGGGGCTGCTCGGCACTCTCATGTCCATCTACGTGCTGCTCAAGCCCAGGGTGAGGGACTGCTTCTCCACCTTCCTCACCGGACTCGCCATCTGTGACTCGATCTTCCTCTTCTTCGCCATTCTCATGTTCGGCCTGCCAATGCTCTGGACGTGGTAAGATTGAATAAAAAAAGGTCCTATTGTGTTGTGTACACGGCTGTCCTCACCCTGTTGTCCGTAGCCATTTTCTGGTAGAAAATGTCAAGTTTTTCCCCGTGCAGCAAAGTGGCCAAGTACAAAGACGCTGTCTCAAAGTGAAAGCAGAGCCTTCATTCAAGATCAATTCGCCAATAGAGAGAACCAGTCTGTTGTGCCCCAAGGGGCATTCAACTTTAGCCAGGACTGACCAAAAGGCTCACTAAGGAGACGTCCTGGAGGAGCAGAAGGTTTATTTGTTCCTTTCTCTAATGTTGGTTCGTGGCATTTCTCCAGTCTCCCCTCTTGTCAGCGTTGTTCGGGTGCTTGGACGGTGCCGCCGCCGCCACCCGGAACGCCGTTTGTAGCTACAGGGTGAAACAACACCGTGTCCCTTTCAAGCATCAAGTCCCACACGCTCACATGGATGAATTCCCATTTGCGAAATGTTGAGCGACCAATTCCGTCACACCCTGTATGAATATCTTGATATGAAATCGACAGCACCAAGCAGATCCTTCAGAATGGGAAAAGATAAAAGACTAAATCACGAGAGTACAACAGAAGCTTCGTATTCTTCCCTCCATATGTTGTGGAGTCTGGGCAAAATATTTCTTTTTGTCGCAGACTGCTTATGTCATCACAATCAAGTTCAGTGGGGTTGGTCCTTCACGGTCAGTACGGTTAGGTAAGCAGTCTGTGACAAAAACAAATATCTTGCCCACGTCTAGATGTCTCTCTGCTGGCATACACATTATCTAGATCAAAAAAAGCCTCAGCCATCATTTACTTTCTCTGGAATCCGAGCTACTTCAAGAGGATCCACAGCATCCCGAAATAGCACGTTCGCTCCTCCGGGACGTCGTGCTGGGAGATGATCCTGTCAAAGGATGAATTCGTGGCACTGGAGACGGCTCTGGCCTCAGTGGGGAGGGTGGTTTCCTCTCCGGTCTTGATCCACTGCCCGCATTTCCTCTTCCTCTTTGGGGTGCAGCTCTGGCCTCATCAGGAGTGAATCCCCGTTGATGTCACGAATGGCCTTGCTGTCCTCCAACTGGCACTTGTCGGACGGCCTTCGCAGCTGATGCTGTTTGTGCCCAACCGACAGAAGGCCGTGGAGGCCCGCGTCCTCAGCACGCATGGTACGTCCTTGTGCCTTTTAGAGAGGCTGAACAACTTTGTTCAGCTGCAGACAAGATCGAACTTGACTCAAGTTGGATGCAACTCGTACATTTCGGCTCAGAACAGGTGATGTCAATACTATCGCCATGTAACACGAGCACTCACGTGCGCACTGTATCAGCATTCCTGCCTGATTCATGCCGGATGCAAAGTATCCAATGGCCGGATGCGCAGGCACACGAGTACGCTGGGAGGGTGCAAATCAGCTCCAATCCTAGAAGCTGCCATAACTCCCCTACACATGCATTTATGCGAAGACTCCATCGATCGCACACTTCGCACTCATTTTTTAGCTATTTACTTGCATTTTTGGTGACTGAGCCTCAGTGCAGACTTAAAAGTCAACATCCCTGGCAGGCTGAGTACTAAGTGGGCAGTGGTAAAGTTTTGATTTTTCTTTTGCATCAGCCTTTTGTTCTCTTTCGAGGGATGAGATTTGCTTGAACGAATCATAATGCAATGATTTTGAAGAAGGATTCGTCAAAGAAACAACAGCGGCCGCGACTCCTGCGTGAAGCAGTTCAAGGACAAGTCAGAGACATCCAAAACAGCCTGAAAAGTCAATATTTCACTTTTAGCTATGCTTGAAGTCTCTCCTGCCCTCCCCCCAGACTGTCTTTTGCTGAACTTGGGGGTGTCGTGTCAGCGCCAGAGGCCGATAAAAAGGTCACTGCATTGTCAAGCCTGCACCTTGTTCATATGCTTCAGGTGCAACTTTGTCGGGTCCATTTCCAGCTCCTCCAGTAACAGTAACAGCTGAGCTCCTCATGAATCATCCATCCACGGACTTTAATAAATCTCAGCTCAACAAGGACACTCGCTTGTACTTCAATAAAGGGAATCCTCCTCACTGCGGAAGATTTCCTATCCTGCTGCAACACAAGAGTCATTTTCGTGCCTGTGCACACAGGTAAGGTGCCTAAGAAAGAGAGTACATTATTTACGACTTTGCTATAACTTTTAAAGTGGCCACACTGAGGGTGCAAGCACTATAGGGGTGTTGCAGCTTAGTCCTTCTTCAGTGTGTGCATGGGGCCACAAAAGGGTGCAAAATGAGTAAGGAGGCAAAACGTGATAGGTTCAAAAGTGAGCACACCATTCAAAAAGTTGATGAAGAAGCTGTAGGAGGCGTGAAATTTGCAATTCCCCCGAGGATTTGCATGGGTATGCGGGGTTTAAGCCCCCGCCATCATCCCGGTCAGATAGGCAAAACTCGGGCTCGTGAATCGGACATGACTACGCAGATGTCACTTCTGCACAGAAGTCACACCTCCTTAACCTTGGTATTGTTGCTGCTCAGACCCTCTTCATGTCTCTGCATTGCTAGAGGTCTTATTGATTTGAGCTATGTACTGCACTGTGGTGGTGAAAATACTGAAAGGGTGTAACAGCAAAAATGTGACTGAGTCTCTCAATCTCTGGCCACACCTGGGTGATGGAGTCTCCTCAACTCGGCCCGAGAGTCAAATTGTTTGAGTCATTTTTTTCCTTAAACACGTTGACTCTCGGGCCGAGTTTAAGAGACTCCATCACCCAGGTGTGACCAGACATTGAGAGACTCAGAGACATTTTTGCTGTTACACCCTTTATTTAACACAGAGCTGGTGATGAGTGCCGAAAATTTAGCAGATGTGGTGCACTCACATTTGTAACTTTTGCTTTTTGCTTCCCTACGCATTTCTGCATTCTTCTGTGGCCACATGCATGGATTGAAAAAAGGACTAAGCTGTGATACTTCTATAATGCACCATCAGCGTGGCCGCTTCAAAAGTTGTAGCAAAACAACAGCAAAACCACTAGGGATGTACACCCTGTAGCTCTCTTTTTGTAACCTTACAGAACCTAGCAACCTCTTACCCACAAAACACAGTGTTATGTATGTGATTGTGTTAAGTGCCGCAGGGTCTCGGGAGTGAAAAGGCACATTTTCATTTCAAGCCTGTTCAGTGTGCCTCCCCCTCCTGGGGGCTTCCTTTTGAGCACTCTACCACCAAAATGGGCAGCCGTGGCATGAACCTCTGTCCTTGAGATTGTGCCCAAGTGTCACATCTACATGCTCCGCAGCAATCTCACACTCGTAGAAATAACTGACAGGAAGAATTGGACATTCTGGCCAGGGACACATTCAAGTACAGGTGCAACCACTGGTCCTGCACGGACGATGATACCAAGTCCCCATTTGGTCTCGATGGGATAGGTAAACTGTTAGATTTGCCTGAGAGTCTGGAATGGTGTACCTCAGGGGTTTTGGTATGGGGATTTTGAATTTACTGCATGTTTTAGGGCGTGGAAAAAGACTTTCCACTGGAGTATGGCAAAAGACCCACAACATGAGTGAACCTATGCACAGCTTGCGTCCGGCTTTTAATAAATAATACAACATAAGCCTTGAACATGCTCAAAATGAATCTTATTTCAGCATGACGTGCACATATTGGTGAAATCCCCGCTGAGAACATCGTAAAATTAAGTATCAGCCCATATTGTCAACAATCACCACTGCATGCGATGTTGCGGATACATTAGAAACTCCGCTTATAACGTGAGTTTCCGGTTCCAATGATCATTTTCATTGGTGGAGGGGAAGGAAAACAACACCAAGAATTGATCCTTGGGCAGAGGCCTTGACCGCCTGAGGCCTGTTTTGCTTTGTCCGTCACGGCGCCTCCGCCAGTCAAGGTCAGAGATGACGCCATCAATGAAAAGATGTTGCCTCTACAGTGCATTCGAGAAATTTTGGTTGCTTCCCTGTCCAGATGAAGATGTTGCTTCCACCTATGACGTCATCAAGTGCCCCAGACTAAACCTGACGTCACCAGCGCTGGATTGTGTACTCAAACATGAGCGCAGGGGGGTACAACATGCTCATTTTTTAGTTGGGGGACAGCTTTCCCTGTCCACTGTACAGATATGTTAATTACACAAAAGTGTCATATTTTTTAAAATGAGGAAGTTCTCTGGGGCAGACTCACAAATGATTCTCCGCTCATCATCACCCACTGCTCAATATAGCAAAAACTTCTTGGCCCGAAGCTGCTGCACACTCTGGTGTTCAGCTGTGCAGCTGCCGGCCAGCAGACCTTCAGCTGACTCGACTTATCGGAGTGGGGGAGGAATATGGGTAAATTGAGCAGCTGCACAACATTCATTCCAAGGATTGTCACCACTGGACTACCAGGTTCAGGAACAAATGGTGGTGCCATTGAGACATAACCTTTTAAGACGATTGGACCTAACTTAACCTAACCTTTCTTGCCTTTAGGACGACTGGACCCAACTTAACCTAACCCTTCTTGCCTTTAGGACGACTGGAC
>JAAUXU010085984.1_pt1 | contig 20542 bp, 22 predicted proteins | sample 7278151 | NCBI WGS metagenome assembly JAAUXU01 (sample SAMN14350113, study PRJNA611818) | marine sediment metagenome | isolation source: surface marine sediment (1.8m) | place: French Polynesia: Moorea | collected 2018-08 | reverse complement strand
CTCTCTCCTCTCTCTCCTTCTTCTCTCTCCTCTCTCTCCTTCTTCTCTCTCCTCTCTCTCCTTCTTCTCTCTCCTCTCTCTCCTTCTTCTCTCTCCTCTCTCTCCTTCTTCTCTCTCCTCTCTCTTTCTTCTCTCTTCCTCTTTCTCTCTGTTCCTGTCGACCACCTCTTCGACTGCCAAACGATCTGTTGATTGATCGGACGCACAAACTCACGTTTGGTGGAGTACAAAGAAAATCACACTGGCGACGTGAGTCTGCAAAGGCGACAACGCGATTGGCAGGAAATTACGGGTGTGCTTACGTGTACACGTGTAACCCTTTTTTGTGTGTCCCACGACCCTTTTTCTCTCTGTTCTTCTGGCCGAAAAGTGAGGCTTTTTGTCGCATGTTCAATACCTCTTGCTCTTCCTAACGACTTCTTCTGTCGTGTTGTGTTTACGTTATTTGTCTCTCTTCCATTAGGAGCAGTGACGAAGAACAGAGAGACGCTGTGGAGGAAGTGATCGTTACTGATGCTGCTGCTGCTGGGGGTGTTGTTTTCACAAAGTTGATAATGAGCTGGAGCACCAGCGATTCCCAAACTTTCAGATTCGTAGGCTCAAACGGCTTTTTTGTTTAGAAAAAAAGTGCTGCTGCAGCGGAGGAATAAAGTCGATTTCGTCGGCAACAACCGTGTGAGCCATGAAGACTGCGACAGCTGTGAAACACTCGCCTGGCGGAGGACCGCACGTCGGAGACCAACCTCTCGGTGGGTCAGATCCAGCCCAGCCGCGTCGAGGCACCGATTTAAATGCTGCACAGGCCCTGACAGGCAAAAACTGACCTAACCCGACACTCAGCAATGCAGATGCACCAGCCCAAACCTACCAAGACACCCCACTCTTTTTTATCAAGCTTTACAGCACCATTATACACATAATTGTATAGTCTCGGTCATGTAAATTGACCTTATCTCGTCTACATCTGAGCTGAGGGGTGAGTTAGTCTTCTTTAAACCCAATCCTGGTTTGATAAGGACAAACGCCCTCACAGGTGAGCACACACACACACTTGCGACGTCGTCGCGTGTTTTTTTTTCTCTCCCAACTTTTGGACGAGCAAACGGCCGGGGAGGGGGCAGAAGTGGATGGCGGAGATCCCGGACAGGTGCAGCAACAGTGAGTAAATTAGGTGGAGCTGCTTTTACTGTACCTACACAATGGCAACACACAGCGGCAGCGATGGGGAACGAACGAACGAAAAATGGACGATGTTTCTGCTTATTTTTCTCTGATGCTCTCGCACATGACAGAATTGAACTAAGACCCCATAAATCTTGCCCCCAATCTCAAACTGTCCTTGCAGACACGTCCAGAATTTGAGCTTTTGTCTGCTTCCAGTTCAAACATATCTTTTCTTTCTTTTTTCTTTGAAGGGGAGGGGGGTCATACATACACACATGTGGTTCCTCTCTCATTATCCCCCCGGACTTAATTGCCCACAGTCCGGACATTTCGCTGTCCAAGACGAACTCCAGCGCCCTCAAGTCTCTTACATCCGCCACAAGTGTCCCCGTACATTTTCAAGATGAAACCTCATCACTCATCAGACTCTCCTGGTTGTTCCGGAACTCGTAGGCCAACAGGCATTGTTTACTTCACGTCACAAGAGCTTAAAATTCCCACTTACAAACAGAATCGCCACCATCTGCTCCAATGTAGACCTTCAACCGTGGCCTGAAAGACTTGCAGATATCGATGATGTACGAGTAGTATATAGCTCGCTACTCATGGCCTGATACGGTACGTGCGTCTATGACAAACGTTCATTGCTTCACAAAGTATCGACAAGTCTCACATACCGGGTGTTTCAGCCATTAACGTCACGTTCTCTCCGAAGCATGTACGGGCTGTCGCAAGTGCCTTCAGTTGTGCGTTTCGGCAAATGAGATCTATGGTACTTGAAAAAGTTCTTCGCCGACTCCTTCGATACATCGATCTGGTCAAAGTCAGCAAAAAGTCCTCGAACCATACCAGGTCCCACGTCATCATGCCATGCATGCGAGATCCAATTCTTAATATTCCCCGCCAAAATACCTCCTAATGCTAATTAAACTCGTTACCTCACTTTTGGGCGGGAAATCCGCACAGCATCAGTGGCGTAACGTTAGCTAACGGGAAGGGGGGGACGGACACAAAAGCCCCTTTCATATTCTTGTTCCCCCCTTTTAGAAAGCGTGCAGCCGCCGCCATTGTAAGATTTATTTATGGGAAGGAATAACAAGCCTGGGCAGCAGCTGCTGATTTCTCTCACGGAAAAATGACCCCCGCTGCCTCCTCCGGCCAACTGACACCTCCTGGATGGATGCAGTTCAGATGATGGATAACTAACTGCAGCAGGAAGGACATGAATAACGCACACAGACTTCAGTGTTACCATTACAGTAAAAAAAAAGTTTCCACAGCAACATATAGAGCAAGACAAATCGCATTTTTCTGCTTGGAGCAGTGCAGACGTTCACCTGCACGAAGCATATTTCTCTCTCTGTTCAATCTCGCACACTCTCGTGATATCTGCGCACACAGATGTGGCAGATTTTCTGCGGCACTGTGAGTAAATGGACTGCTTTTGGTGAGGAAGGGGGAGGGTGCACATATGGCAGCACTCTTTGAAGCGGGTATCGTCGCCGTCGCCGTCGCCGTCATCATCGTCGAAAGCTGCTCTCTCTTTTTCTAGCACACCACATTTGACACACGACAACGACTGCAAAATGCAGGAGGTGAAAGGAGAGAAAGAGGCTGAGGATTAGAAGCTTGTCCAGACCGCGCCATGCTTCAGCGCCCTGGGAGGGGGGATGAGATTTGGGGGTGCAGGGGGGGGGATGGATTGGTGGATGAAAATGAAAACATCAAGCATCATCGTTTATCGGACGGCCGCGGATTAGGATAACTTTGGTGGTTTCTCTGTCAAAAGAAATGTCTCCTGTGGGTGGAAAAACATCCCCCGGGGGTTTAGCTACCCCTAATGCGGGGAGGGGGTCGAAGTAAATCCGGAAAGAGCAGACCTTCATCCAGGCCCTATATATATGTTTGTTACAACTCGCCTCACTCCTTGAGGATCTGGACGAAGTTCTGTGCCAAACATCAGCTGTGTGGGTGCTGCAGCTCGTGTCTGGAAGTCTTTTGGACATAGATAGACAGGGAGAAAGTAAGCAACGACTTACGCGACACCCAGTACATGTGCACGAGGAAGAGGGGGTAAAAAGAGCTCACACATGTGTTCTGCAAGAGGAGGAAACCTGAGAAGTGGTGACACAAGCCAAAAAAAGGAGAAAGAATCGATTTCTCCGAACAGGATCAGTGAACGTGATACTTTTTTTTTTAATTTCTACACTAATATTAGAACAGCACCGATTTTTGAGCTCTGCTCATTGTCAGCCCATTTTACGCCTTCTCTTCTTTCCAACCCCCCTTTGAGGCAACGCGTCAGTCCGGATACAATGGACCCCTCCTATTTCCATTCAAGGCTTATCTGTCCTTTGGATCCTCACAAAACAGCCGCCCTCATTTGCTCTTGAACTGGAGGACGGTTCCGAACTGGTGAGCACGCAGCAGCATGTGTGGAGCTTCGCCGACAAGAACATGCAGGGGAGAATGGGGTGGAAGGAGGAGGAGGAAGGCTGCAGGCAGGCAGCATGGGAGGCAGATGGTAAAGAGCAATGCACACACATAAAAGCCGGTCACAAATCAGAAGACGTGATGTGTGCCCTAGATCTGCTCATTTTTTTTACTCCGTTGCAGCCCATTTTGTGTCTGCGCCCCCCCAAAAAATGTCTGCGCCCGGGAGGAAGAGAGCGAATTGGGTCAATTTATGGAACACACATTATTCTGGCTTTTTTTTTCTTTATCTGGGTGTGTGGGTGAGTTTCCACTATGTTCGAAGGTAATTTATTGTATTTTTTTACACTAATACCTCTCCGTGCACCATAACAAAAGCCATCTTTATACGTCTCCTCTGTCACTGGATGTGCGTTCTGCGTCCGCACAGCTGTACATACTGTACAAATGCAGGAAACGTCGGGCACAATTTTTCATACACGCTGCAATAACTTTCCCCGGTGAAGCCCGGTGGAAAAGGTAGGACAGAGCAATGATTCCATGAGGCTTCTCTCACCGGCGCGGACGAGCTCGATGAGTACCGGAAAGCGAGGAGAGGTGTTAATGAATGTTTTGAGTCTGGGAGGGGGTAGAAAAGATTGGGTTTGAGCAATTCCAGGAATCTTTCAAGTTTGCTGGCGGAGGCTAATTTTGCCTGTGGGAACACTTTTATCTCATGCCAACGAGGAGAGAATTTCACAAATTTGTTGGCAAACTCGTCTTCTTGGCAACTTCAGAATGTGGTGGAGCAACAATATCTTCTTGGGAAAATATCGGCATTGTCGGACTGGTCGGTCGATTCTTGTGCAATGGAGACACACGCACGCACGCACGCACGCACGCTCATTGTTGCACACACGCACGCACGCCTAATTTTGAATGGTCTCTCCGCCTTGTGTGAAATGCGGACCTTTGTGCGCTCGCCGGACCCCTGGTCTGTGCTCAACACCATGTCCAAACTAAATAATTCATTGTATGCGCGAGCGCGCGCGTGTGTGCACTTTGTACTGCACACGCGGGAGGTTGGAGTTCTCAGCGGTGAGAGTGAAGTGAGCTTGACTACGACGACGACGACCACGACGACTACTACGACTACTCCTTCCCTCTCATTACCGCAATCGCGGACTCACTTTGACAGGCAAATTGCTCTCAGAGCCAGCAGGAGAGAGAGAGGATTGGCGCCAGCAGCAGCGCCCACATCGGCAGCGGCGCCCACACCGGCAGCAGCGCCCACATCGGCGGCAGCGCCAACAGCGGTAGCAACAGACATCTGCTTCCGGTGCGAGAAGAGGCACCGCCTCCCGTCCCTCCCCAACCCGCACGCATTTGCTCAGGGAGAGAGAGAGAGTGAATAAAAAAAGTCTCTCCGGCGAAGGCTGCGACGTCGCAGGGGGTTAAAGACTGGTGGAAGCAGCACAAGATGAACTGTCTTCCTTGGCACATGTGGGCACGCGAGAGAGACAGAAAGAGCACAAGCGTAGAAAATAAATGGTAAATTGAAGACGGATTTCGTGCTGCACGACATTTTCGTCTCGCGCCGATGCCTCCACAAGGAGAGAGAGATCAGCTAAGGTTTCTCTTTCCGATAAGGAACTCTCTCTCTCTCTCTCTCTCTGACTCTTTGGACTGGCAATTTGTTCTGGAATCTCAATAACTCGAGTCAAATGAACATGAACTCAATCACGGACGAGTTTTTTCTCTCTCTCCTACTGTGGACGAATCTCTTTTTTTGCACTTTTCTGCAATTTCATAGTCCACATCCAACACTTGAGATGCGGTCCACAGATTGAGAGAGAGAAGACGCAACAAACAACTGTGCTGTCCGTATCCATAAGCCCGCCGGCCGCGTGAGCGCTCGAGCGCGCGGAGGCGACGGCGTAGCCGAAACGCAGCTTTTTCCTACTCGATTCGTCAGTAGCCGCGCGTCCTTCGTAGTGTGCAGACGTGCGTGATTCCTCTTTTGCTACCTCGCCTCACTACACCCGGATAGAGTCGCACTTGAGTGTACAAAGCAAAGAGGGTTTTTTTTTTTGCAATGTTGCAAAACAGATCTTCGGTCATGATGTCTCCGACGTACTCGCTGCCTTGGCGGCCAGCGTCGTCGTCTTCGCCAGGAGGAGGCAGCAGCAATAGCAACAGCGGCGGCAACGGCGACGATTCCGCCTTTCACGACTCAGACCCCGACTACGCCAACTCCAGTGCCAGCGCCCACAACGAGGCTGGCGGCGGCGGGGCCGGTAACGAGTACTACGCCAGTCCGGCCAACTGCCTCATGCCCAACAAGGACTCGCCGGACTACGAAGAGGTGTCCAATAATCCCTGCTCACCGAGAAAAGGTTGTCTAGTCTACAACTTGGCCTCCGAGGGCATCTTTGCCAGGCGAGAGGAAGCCCTGGAGGAGCTGGACGGAGGAGACCCCATCACGAGGGAGAAGATCATGCAGTCCCTCGTCTATTGCATCCACAAGGTAAGTAAGTTCATAGCCAAACGTCACCCAAAACTCTTCTCTGAACATTCCAAGCACCCAAACTCTTCTCCTCTAAACATTTCAAGCAACGCAGAATATTTTTTATTCGTGGCTTGGCCACAGCTCCAGTCTATTCTGGATTTTTTCCCCTGCCCAGTTAATGAGTAAGCAAGCCTCGAAAGACTGGATTAGTCACGATTCGTTCAAGAACCGACGGTGCAAATCGTAGGAAGCCTCTCCCACTTTACTACCTGGGACCGACTGAGCGAATCCGTTCCTCTGTACTTTATGTGTCACCTGGCAGCATGTACGAGTTGAGGGCTGCGGAGTTATAAAACGAGGCGCTTGCTCGCTTTATATGCGGTGACGACAATATGAGTCACAAAGAGCTGAATATTATGCACCATGAAAAGTCAGTTCTGCCTGCAGTTACCCAGAACTTGAGTGCATAATTTATGCTTAGCACAGGCGCTGCATCCTTTCAGATCGTGCATTAGTTTCAATGATCTTCCTTTCAGTCTGACGGATGCCGTTGGAGTGGTCAGTTAAGCAAGCTTAAGGCCCACCTGAACGTGTGTCAGAAGGACGCCATCAGCTGCCTGAACCAGTGCGGTGCCAAGATCGCCAGGCTCATGATGGAGGACCACATGCTCACCACCTGTCAGAAGAGGCTCGTACAGTGCCATTACTGCAAGAGAGACTTCACTGGAGCCGTCATAGACGATCACCAGGTGAGTAATGGGTTGTTCACGTGCAATTTATACAGTCCGCGTAACTCATTTGGCGTGTCTATCAATATTTAGTCAAGCTGCGGCTTCGAACCAGTGGATTGCGAGAACAAGTGCGGTCAGAGGATCCAGCGCAACCGCCTCAAAGCTCACCAGGTGAACACCTGCTCCAAAAGGCTCGTCACTTGCGCCTACTGCACCGGCGCCTTCACCGCGGAGACGCTTCAGCCCCACCACCGTAGATGCAGGCTGTTTCCTGTGCCCTGCCCAAACCGCTGCTCGGCCGAGTACGCCGGAGTGCCCAGGGAGGACATGGAGAGGCACCTGGCAGAGGATTGTTGCGCCAACAGCGGCGTCGCCAACGACGAGGAGTGCGCCATCACGTGCTCCTTCAAGGAGGCGGGCTGCACTTTTGAGGCCAATTCGAGACAGACGCTAGAACAGCACGTCCAAGAATCGACCAAGGCACATCTGGAACTGATGTGCGGCGTAGCGCGCCGCCAGCGCAGACGTATCACCGAGCTGTCGGCGCAGTTAGAGCGCGCCGCCACCAGCTACAGCGGCGTGCTCACGTGGAAGATTCGCGATGTGTCCGCTAAGCTGGCGGAGGCCAGGACAAGCGAGGGTCTCGAGCTTGTGTCCATGCCCTTCTTTACCTCCCCCAGCGGCTACCGCCTGCAAGCCTCACTCTTCCTCAACGGCAATGGCGCCGGAGAGGCCAGCCACATGTCGGTCTACATCAAGATCCTACCCGGAGAGTTTGACAGCATACTGAAATGGCCCTTCAGGTGAGACTTACACTACTGTACAGTCCCGGTCATATATTATAGGTGTGCACTTGGCATGCCAACAAAGAAGTGTCATATGTAGTGTGTATTCTAGGCACAAGAACTACACAGGGCTAACATGTGATGTTCAACAATTACAATTTCAGGCACACAGTAAGCTTTTCTCTGTTGGATCAGTCCGAGGACCGCCACAAGGCTTGCAACGTGGTGGAGAGCTTCTTGCCTGATCCAGCCTGGCCAAACTTCCAGAGGCCTTCCAAGAGGCCCGACCAGTTAGGATTCGGCTTCCCAAAGTTCGTGTCTCACCAAATGCTCCTGGGCAGCGCCGGCAAGTACGTCAAGGACGACTGCATGTTTATCAAGATCAGAGTTGATCCGGCCAGGAACGTGGCCGTCTAAAAAGGACACCAAGTCAAAGTCCGAGATCTTGCTGAGTGCGTGACCGACGACGACATGCAAGATACCTTGAGGAGGCTGGACATTTCTAGTCGAGAAAGAAAGTGCGTACCAAGGTTGCCTCGACCTGCCTCATCATTTCTTTCAGTTTGCTCACAAAGAAGACGACGAATTATGTAAAAAAATATCATGCTTTCTAGTGCAATTTTCATATTTCATTCGAGTACCATGCGTCCTGACGTGATGCGTGGCGCTGCTTGAGCGCATGAAGCAATAATTCTACAAAATGTAAAGTGTTCCGTCACATTGTACAGCTCTCTACGCCAAAGAAATTTTGTTTCTCCACACATAATAAAGCAATAGGAGTGAAAAGTTCAGTGTTTGTCCAGTGCTTTCTTATGCAATTCGAGGGAGCTGTTGTCAAAACGAACTTTCACTGATCACTTCATTTGTTGCTTAGTCGCCCTAATATTTATACACAAAGTGGCACGTATAATATCCTCCCGCTAATGTTCATGACGACAGATACGCAACGGATACCGCTTTTTAAGTAAGAAAGACCTCATGGCCGTGCTCTCTTTCTTTGCTTCGTCCCACCCATTGGCACTACTGATCATGGAAACGATGACGACGACAAAGACAGAGAACGATACCAAAGAGTGGAGAAAAACGACGAAGACGATGCCAAAGTAACTGATCACATTCATCGGACTTAGACCACTTGGCATCTTGACAACGATGGTGATGGTGATGACCAAGACATGTTGCCAATGCTCTTAAAACGAGAAGTGCAGTCAGAAGACCGGTAGTGATGGCATAAGACGATGTCGGAGACCTCCTGGTGGCTGAAGCTCTGGGGCTGAAGTGAATGAATGAACATCGAAGAAGAACAAGCAAGAGAAGGCCAATAGACGTCGGCAGATCACTAGGATGACCAGTGGTGCTACAGGTGCCAACCCAATGCTACAAATGTAGCCGATAGCACTTTTACAATGATTTAGACCAAGGTGTCGGTGTTCAAGAAGCATCAGCCCATATCAACTGCTGGGGTCATATAAAAAGTTAGGGAAGTCGCGAGTACGAAGGAAGCCAACAACGAATGTGAAGATAATCCTAACGTTCCAAAGCCTCGTAATAGCTTCTCTTACCAAGCACAGGGTAGAAGTGTGCGAACGTAGAAGCCACCACGAAGACGCCTACTTCATGCGGATAAAACAACTCTCTACATAGCTTGAGCGCTGAACGTCTCCTACCGGTGACAAAGAGGTCCGATTCCCTCCAGGTCCTGGAGCGTTCCCGTGGAGGACTCGCCGTGAGTGATGAAAAAGAGGCAGGGCTTGTGGGTCACTAGACCGTCCTCGATCTCAGCCAGTGTGAACGGCACGCCCGGAGCCTGGTTGAGCATGCGCACGTCCGCACCTGAAGAATGGTAGTAGAAGAAGGTGTTAGATCATCCGCATTGCCAGCACACCGACAATGTTGAGCCCGCTCACCGTTTCTCGTGGCCATGTCGGCCGCCCTATCCCCCCAAATCCCGTTCTTGGCGATAAGGACGACGTCGCCCTTCTCTAGCAGGTTGACCATCACGGCCTCTATGGCCGCATGGCCTGTTGCAGGCAGCGCCAACGTCAGCCTGTAGGACGTCTGGAAAGCGTAGCGCAGGCCGACCTTCACGTCGTCCATGACCTTCCACGAGTAAAGAAAAGTCTTATACATGAGCGCGTTCTAGGAGCACCTTAACTTCACAAACCTTGCAATATTCTTGGTGCAAGTGCCCTAACGTCGGCTTAGCCATGGCGTCCAAGACCCTCTGGTGAACGTTGGTGGGTCCAGGACCCATAAGGATCTTGGAGGGAACCTCCAGGGGCAACTTCAGCTCCGCAGGAGGCTGCACTAACATTTTAGCCTCCATCTTCACTCGCACAGGTGGTATCTGTTTATTTAACTTGCTGCCGACGAAGGGTGCGATAAAAGCTGTCGCACTGATACTTAGGTACGAAGTAAAGCTTCACCTGTAGACGCTTGTGCGTGCGTATCTATCTTTCTAAACACTGCTGTACAGTACAGCCGACCACTGCTGCAAGCACGCCAAGGAGCAGAGGAACGTGAAGCAGCAAGATCGGACACAGCAACAAGTGCTCGAAGCCCACGTGCCTGTCTTGATAGCACTGACTTAGTGCCAAGGACACGATGGAGCAGCAAATTTCCCTCCTCCCCTGCTACAAAACGAGTTTTTCCGAGCTGAGTCGACCCAGCTGCTCAGTTTATTCACTTGGCTCTAGCGTTTGGGCACTGAAGTGGTCCAGTTTTGGGTAACACTTGAAATGTCCCAGTTGACATGCAAAAAAGGTGTAAAAATGACAAACAAAACAAAAAAAATCTGCCACAAAGCTCAACACTAGCAAACCGGCCCAGGGGGGCAAGCACTGCTAGTTTTTTAGGTTAATTTTCTTTCCAACTACAATTTTTCTTGTTATAGCATCGTATAAACCATTTTCCAATACAGTAGCCTCCGGTCATAATCATCCCGTTACAACCATAACCAGGTTAAAGTCGTCACCTTTCCCGGTCCTAATTTTTCACTTCTTAAAAAGGAGATACTTTCATTGGTTGAAGTCATCAAATTGTACTTACGTACATCGAACTACCTGTAGAGCAGGAAATTTTAATTTTAGTTTTTTGGAACCCAGACCCTCGCCCCACTGTCAATAAGTTAAACCTGGGATTCCGAAGTGATGGCTATAACCGGATACTAGGTAGCGTACTATAAAATCATGCTTTGCCTTTGGTTTCCACGGTCACTCCTGCTCAGCTAACCATAATAACAGTTGCAGAGCCTCAAATGTACCCATGTATTTCAACGTCATCGCTATTTACATCTCTTCGGTGCACAGGTGATTTTGGAGTCTAGACAAGAGCATTCCGAACATCCTGACGACGTCTTGGTCATCCAGACGCTACCGTGTCCGTGGTAGGTGCGGTCTAGGACAAGATCCAGATTGCAGATCAAAGTCTACTTGTCTGCGCTACACATCTTAAGCAAGTTACCCTCGTCTGAGAAGCAGTCCCTGTAGTCGCAGTTTGCGTAGTCGACGCATTGCAGGCTCCCGTCGAAGCAGCCGCAGCTCTGACACGCCAGCTCTTTCTTGTGCAAGTGATGCAATGTCCTGCCGTCAGACAACGTACAAGATCGGTCTGGAAAGAGTGCGAAGTCGTTGAGATGTGAATGAAGAGTAATAATATGGCTCCAGAATAGCCACTCACCGGAAGATGCAGCCTCACAATTCTTTTCAGTACACTTTACAGAATCATCTTCACATATGCAGTAGTTGCAGTCAAGGAAGGCTCCGCCAATAACGACCTCGGTGCAACCTCAAGGAAGAAGAGCGATACTAGCTGTACAAGCTGGCCAAAGTCACCAAAGAATGATATCCTCACTTGGACACACGCTGAGGCATTCCGCTTCTCCCATGTTGCATAGACAGTGCTGACAGCCCGCGTGATCCTTGAACCAATGCCCGTGAGGATGACGGCGTCCAAGGCTGTCACTGCATTCTGTCCAGCGGAGATGAATGAACATGTCTGACGCAAGCAAATTTCCTGTCTCTGAAAAGCTTACCAACGGATTCCTTCGTAATGCATTTTGGCAGAGGTGCCAAGTTCGGTAGGATCTTCCAGCCATGATCATTCGAGCAAGTTACTGGCACGTCTTCCAGGTCCGCGGCCAAAGGAATGCCAAGGGTCACATTCGTGACTTTGCTTGTGGATGAAAATGCAAATTTAGGCACTCAAATTTTATGCAATATGAACGTTTTTATCCCTCACCTTTCTAGATTATATTCCAAACGAGCACTCGGGAATACGTTCTGGACGCCGGAAGCGTTGAAAGCATAGCTTTCCTCAGCCAAGAGAGAAATGTTCTTCGGTATCACATAACCGGATTTGCATACGAAAGTATCTGGAAAGTAGCATCCAATTTTGCGTGCGCACAAACAACGGCTTATTGAACAGCACATAACAAGAATGGGAGCACCGTGTTCTCATCATTGAATCATTTAAAAAATATGCGGTAAAGAATTCAGATGCAGTGCCTTAATAGGACGACGGGACCGACACAGTACTAAGGCACATGTTATCCTGCGCTGGGCAACATGACCGTGACAACCTGTAAAGGCAATGAGGACTGCACCATGTGCATGGACTGCGCAATACACATGAACCCATACTTTATAGTTTTACGTTAGTTTGATTATACCCAGAGCAATGCCGACCGCCTCTGCTAGTATCGTATAAAATGAAAGATGACATTTTCACACCATCATTCATTATGTAAACACCCCGTGACACCCTCTTATCCCCCTAAACATCATCAAGAAGCTTGTTAGAAATTGATCAAGGCATTTACATGGGATTCTCGTCATCAACGGATCCTCCCTTTCATTGCCGTTCTTTGAACACCAATATTCATTAGTTTCGTTAATGGGTAAGTAACTCACTATTTTCTAAGATGCGGCCATTCAGATGTGGAAATTCCTTAACTGAGCAATCATTCGCCAAGCAATGTCCATCTATGCAGACAGTACCAGGACCTGTGAAGCCAAAAAAAACACCAAAAATATTCTTTGATCCGCATCCGCTCATTTTTTTAGACCTTACCTATAATACGACCACACTCTTCATTAGTGAGACAACCTCTGCACCTATTGCTGTCAAGGTCACACAGAAGATCATGTCTGTAATAGGCGTCCTTACAGTCAGTGTTGGAGTAGCACAAAGGGTGGCACGTGTGATCGCCCTGGTGGCAGTAGAAGTCCCTGGGACACTCGTCACTGTTCTGGCAGGACAAGTCACCGAGACAGTTGGGGTCGCTGGGGTGACATTCGGAGAGACATCTGCCATGGTTGCAGTATGGAGTGGTTGGATCGTGGCAGTCGCTGTTCGAGTGGCAACGGAAGTAGCAGGTGCCGTTGTCGCAGGTTTGGTTGGGTTGGGGGCACTCCTCGTCGGCAATGCAGCCGACGCAGACCCCGTCGACCTGGCTGCACCTTGACTTGTTCAAGTCGGGGCAGTGTAGGTCGGTCAAGCACTCCACGCATAATCCGGTGTCCTCCCGGCAAAAGTGGAACTCGTTGGCGCAGTCCCCCTGGTGCTGGCATTGTCCTACCTCGACGCATACCTTGTTGGCAGAGCAGAAAGCTCCGCGGGGGCAATCTTCGTCATGAGCGCAGTCGGTGATCATGACGCAAGTCAAATCCCTGCAGGCGTGCAATTTAGGGCAGTTATCGTCCACCATGCATGCAACGCAATCGTGGTGAACGCAGTGCGGCGTGTCGGGTGAATTATTGCAGTCGCTGTCGATGACGCAGGTCACGCAGGTCTTCGTCTCAACTTCGCAGCGGAGGTCGTCCCTGCAGTCGTCGTCGTCGTGGCAGGACCCTTCCTCGGGCTTGCAGTCACCAGGGTCTTGGCACATGCCGTCAGATGAGCAGAGTTGATGGCTCGGACAATCTACATTTGTCAAGCATTCCACACAAACACTCTGGTCAACACTACACCTCGGAAGGCGGCGAGGACAGTTCTCATCTCTCCTGCATCCTGAAAGTCATTGAAAATAGAAGGAACATTTTTTACCGGGTGTCTTTCCAGACTACATTGGGCCGCAAAACGGGCTCATTTTGCACCTTCTGGCTCAACGGGGATCTTTCATTTTAGTTAGCATCAAACTGGCCCATTTGCCATTAAAGTGACCGGCTGCTCATGGATGGACACCCGAAAAATTCCCGCCCAAAATCAAAAATGGTCATCGATCTCATCCTCAACGAAAGAAAAAAAAAGGTTATCGATCTCATCCCTCAACATGTGGCCTCTTCATACCTTTCTTGCAACCCTTCACCGATCCACCCCAACTGTCCACAAACTCTCCTTCATCGTGGGACTTCTTCAAGCAAACGATGCCGACTTCACTCACGCCAACAGATTCTTCCTCAATCGGATAGTAACTTCCCTGAGGACACGTCAGTCTTCCAGTGCTGCCCAAGGAATGATCTTGATCGTAATGATTCATCGACACTCGCGCATTTTCCACATCATTTGGCAGATCACAGTGAATGTGAACACAGTGATGGTGTGTGTCACAGTAGTCCTGATAAGGACAATCGTCAGAGGTCACACAGCCTGTAAGAATAGTTTGATGCTAGTTTAAATCTACTTTTTACCCAGTTTAACTGTGCTGACCTGCTACACATTCTGGCACTTCCTCCCCATTGAGCAACGTCCAGCCCACCCTGGGCAAGGAATCCGCCAATTCGCTGCATCTGACAGTCACCTCTCTGGCAGCCTCGCCCGACAATCCGGTTGGGTCAAAGATATAACCCGGATCGCACCGGAACAGCTCTACAGCCGCTACATTGTAGTAGACGATGTCGCTAATTTCGTTCCATCTCGTCGTCGACATTTGACCAAGCTGTCCGTGTCCAAGCTGCCCATGTGCACGAGTCAGTGCTGACGGGTGGCACGTTGCTGGCTGGCAGGTGGCGGTCTTGGAGTCGCAGGTCGACACCGCGGCAGGACAGTCCTCGTGATGCATGCAATGCTGGGCCACAAGAGACAATCAAGCTTCGTGGGAATTTAGGACAAAGTCATTCTTAATCCACCTTGAAACACCTAGGCATGTCTGCTCCATTGGGGAGGACCCATTTCGGTGTCCACCTTTCTGCCTGACAGATGACTTGGTAGTGGGTTTCTCCGTCCAGGGTGAAGTAGCCGTCCTTGCAGACGACGCGGCCGCTCTCGAGGTGCGTGGGACTCATGTTGTCAGAGTAGAGGACCTGCGGAAAGCATCATGCAATCCTACTTTGACGCCATAGTCCACCTCTTAGACTTACAGCATTGTTATAGGCCTGGGGAAGACTCAACGGGCATGTCTGGGGTTGGCAGAGTCCATCGATACAAGTTGAGGGTACCCGACAGTCCGTGGACAAGACGCAGCCGGGCAGGCAGGACGGAAGAGGTGAGCCGTCAGGAAGGGTCCAACGTGCTTCGTGCCCTGAGTTATGAACAAGTGACACTCCTGAACATCATTACATACCACGTCACCATCGACTATATCTTCTTGCCTTCCTTCGCGAGTGTGCATACTGCGTCGGCCTCCTTGACGAAGTTGATGAGGTAGCCGTCATCGCAAAGGACTTTAGCGCCGGCACCGGTGCCAGTCCTAGCGCTGGTCGGGACCACGTGACCGTTGGCGACGCTGACGGTGTTGACACAACTGGTTGGCAAGCAAGAGCCTGAGGAGCACATCTCCTCCAAGGCACAGTCAGAGTCACTGAAACAGCCTGTTCAAGAGGTACTTTATCATTGATTTGCATGATCTGGATGATCACGAACAAGGAATTTGATCGTGACCAACTTGGTAGTCTCGTTTCGCTGACCGTGCTTGCACTGGGCATCGTCCAACAAAGACCCATCCGTGGCCACCAGCTCGACGCTGTTTGGACGGTTTCCCTCTCTGGTAAGGGCACAGGCGAACTTGACCGACCTCTGCGGACTTCTGTTGCCCACTAAGATCAGGCCGTTCTTGCAAGAGGTGAGGGCTTCTTGCCCCAACGGAACGTACGAAAGGGCAGTGGCGGTCTTGTCCTCGGCGGGCAGGGTGGCCTCGAAGTCGGGTGGGAGCAAACAGCGACTCAGATGGCAGGTGTTGGTGTCGTCATCGCAGACTTCCACGGCCGAGGAGCACTCGGTATCGTGGTCGCATGATTTTTTCTTACCTATGAAGCATGACCCTTATTATTATGAAAGGACCAAGGAGCTTGTTACCCTCTCCTCACCAGAAGGGCAGTCAACCTCTGGATTCCAATCGTGACACTTTTTTCTGTTGTCCTCCAGTGCATGCCAATGTAGAAGGCCGTTCTCCACGCTCTTAAGGCACCTGACGTCCTCCCCTGGACCGACCCCACAACCTCGACGACAGAATCGTTGGGCTATGGAGCCCTCGACTGGAAGGCCGCTGACCAGCAAGACCCCACTGTCAAGAGTGAGCGGACAGGTGTCGGCACGGTTGGTGGGCTCGCAGCTGCAGGAGGTGGCGGAACAGTAGTAGTTGGGTGAGCAGTCAGAATCGTCGACACACCCTGCAGAGAGACGGGTTAAACCTACTAGTCCGCACCACTATCTCTTGGTTCCCCCAATCCTAAATGATATCATTGGTTTTTGATGACTGCTTGTAATGGCAAAGTAAAAGGCTCAAGGCCAACGAGGTCAGCATAAAAACGCCATCAGCCTTTAAACAATACAGCGTCCGTCCATATTTCAGTCAAACCGTTAAAAAAATCCTTATATAACTGTTCTCGTCATAGAGACACATTTGACGTTTGTTGGACTAGTCTACTAATGCTATTCTTGAGCACCTCTCTGGCAGTGTCCGATTCTCGACTGGAGGTCCAACTTCAGCCTCCAGGATGGCATTTGGTGGTCAGCATTTGGACTGCACGTGATCTCTTCACTTCTCCGGCAAGAACCGTCTGTCACTCTTGGAATGACGTAGCCCTAGAAGATCGTCCGTGTTAAGCTTTAGTTGGACAGGACTCAGTTCAAAGGCTTCTACCTCTTCGCAAGCCACAATGGCGTCTTCTCCGACCAGTGGCTTCTCAGCGTTGAGATGGAGGTTGGCGTGACGCGAGGGAGAGAGTGAGCTGCACGAGAGTCGCTCGCAAACGCTCTCCCCGGAGCAGATCTCATCCTCGTTGCAGTCGTTGGTCCTCTCGCACACTAGAAGTGCACACGAGGAAGATACTCTACGTTGTCACGAAACAAACGAACAAAAATAAAGAACTATTGCCGACCTCCTTCTTGGCACTGAGGTATCGACGCCCCACTCTCCAGCCTGTACTCGACCGCGTGACCCAGCCTAGGATGAGCGACGACGTAGCAGAAGACGAAGACCTCTTTGCGGCCGAAGTTGGTCCAGGCAGTGGACTTCATCCCGAAGCCGGGGTCACAGCGGAACAGGCTGAAGCCTCCCACGTCTAAGCCTTTCCTGCAAGTGAGAGATTTTGCTCGTCGTTGTCATGTGACTCGCATCCAAGATAACGCACTTGTTCGGGAAGTCGACGTGTCTGCCGTTGTCCTGCTGGTACGGCTCGTTGCACCTCGTTTCCACACATTCCCACGTCCGCCTGTTGCAAGCCTGGTCTGCCGGGCAGTCCGAGTTACTCAAGCAGCCTCTCTTACAACTAGAATAATTGTTTGAGGCTAATGTTACTAAGCCTATAATGAACTGATACATTTATTCATGAGTTTTGCTTAGATTCAACCACTAACTGAACACCTGACAACTGAGCGCTTCACATTGGTGTTCTTTTTTTTTTCAAAGAAATTCAATGCATACTGTAAAAATCGTGGTAAAACTGATATAAGGATGATTGGATACTTTGCGAAAACGCTATCTCTTAAGCGACCGGAAAATGGCCCTTATCCAAACTCGCGCAAAAATTCCATACTGTAAATATTCCCCCCTTCCCTAAAAATTTAAAGAATGCATGTATTATCAAACACGAGTGACTTCACAACAAGACACAGTCAAAGCTTTTTTTTCTTTGCATTTTGTTCTTTCATACTTTGTCACCTCCGCAAGTCGGAGGGACGCTAATTCTGGTGCACTTTGTATACTGTGGGACATTCATGCTGAGTTGGTACAAGTGTCTTACCTGACTTCCTCATGACAGCCTTCCAACGACGCCCTGCCCCTCGCCACCCAGATCCTCTTGTTCCTGTTGCCGCGACTGCGGCAGCAAACCACGCGCGTGGAGTTCCGGGGAGTCAAGTCGAGAGAAGGAGACCCGGGTTCTCCGTCCCACAATATGAATCCGGGGTTACATATCACCTGAAGAAAACATGTTTTGTTACATTACGTTTTTATTTGTGTGAACGCTAAGGTATGAGGCGCTTGTTGGCACCCACCAGGTAGCCTCGATCGCCGCCCTCGTCCATGGCCAACAACTGTCCGTTGGGGACCTCAGCCGTGAGGTCGCAGGACGAATAGACACACTTGTAATTTTTGCAGCTGTAGTCAGAACGCCTAAAATATTGGTAATTATGTAACAAAAGTAACTGGACGCGGTGAGATCTCCCCAACCTGCAGTCCCTATCTTCCAAACACTGGCCCTCGATGCACTCGTGGACGGCCTCGCCGGTGTCTGCGTCGACCCATTGGGCCTCTTCCTGTCCTTCACTGCATCTGCAAGCGAGGTAGACCTCGGACAGAGGGGGGAGCCTCGGAGGCTGCACAAAGGAGTGACGATGACAGCGAAGACGAGCAGTCCCATGGTTGGCGAGGACACCGTTGTATCTACGTGGCACGTGCATATAAGGTTTTCAAGGTCACGAGCAGTCACGACCACAAAGATAATGCGGCAAGTGATACTAGTATGATACTAAACTAATGCTGATGCCAATGATGATTATCCTTACGAGAGGAATCCTCCGGGAACGCTGGTGGGGCAACTGCTCGGCACGCACGTGTACGACGGTGCCCTGCACGTCTGACAGTGAGGACAAGAGTGTGGAGTCGAGGTGCAACCTTGTCAATAAGGAGGGAAAATTATGTTATGTTCTTTACGGAGTTTCAATGAAATGATGCTATTACTACCCTTCCTGCATGAGTCGATCTCGTTGACTTCATCCGCCTTCAAGACGGCGTTGGCGTGAACCCAGATGCCGTTCTCGGTCTCGTTGTTCGATTTCTCGCACCTCACGAGCAGGTGGGTCACAGGCTCATGAGAGCCGGGGATTTCATGCACATAACCTGGCGAGGGACATGGAAAATGCACTCTCAAAATAATAACAGCAATGATGATGACAAAAATAACAATCCCAGTCTGACGGACAAGAGCTTCCACTCCGGGTCGTTGCTGTCGTCTGTCCATACCTGGGTTGCACTCCATGATGGCTGTGGACCCAAAGGGATACACCACGTTGAGGTTGGAGGCGAGGTTGCCATTCTTTTTTTCCGGCAGATTAGGTGGGCACCTGCAGCCAAGATGTTCTCTGGTGTTCTCTACTACAATATTGCATCGTCACTATTACCTGATCCTGAGGCAACAGCGACCTCCATCTGAGGTCTGGGACATGGAGCAGTCGGCGGAGGACACGCAGCTCTCGCCCTCGTAGCAGTCTCGGTTGGAATCTAGACAACCTGAGGGCAGATTTTCACGAAAGTGGTCACACATGAGGAAGTGCAATGGGGGAACAAGTGACACACACGTTTGGGCAGTTGCTACAACTGAGGGGAAAATGGGACCAGAAGTCGAGAGATTCACTGTAATGTCTCTTCTACAGGGTTCTTGGGAAATAGGTAGAAGGCATCTAGGTCAGTGCACGCCAGTTATGCTTTTCAACAGACCCGCAAGCGTTACAACGAAGTGACATGCACACTTGTCCTCGTAAAGATCAATAAAAACGTTGGCCTCCCTTGCCACGACCATGGGGGTCAGCAAGGCAACCAGGGTGGCCCTTACATTAAAGGGTCGGCAGCGATAAGTCAAAGAACAGACTTGGCGGTGCTGCCAGCAGAGCTTCTCCTAGTCCCCCAAGCTACTCTTGATGCTGCTGGATGTGAACAGACCCTAGAAATCGGTATATTCACCCTTCTTGCAAAAAGCGTCCTTGTGACAGTAGAGGCCGCTCTTGTCGCACAACAGAGATCCAGCACTCGTGGCTCTGAAACGTGACAACGACGGGGGGGTTATGCACATGACGAACGTGGTGCTCAATTTGAGGACGACTTCACCGGCAATGGAGAGTCTCTTCGCGCAGGAGTCCTGGAGTGAGGTAGCCATAGTTGCACAAGATGTTGACGGTTCCAACCCCAGGGATCAGCTCCTGCTCGGACTCCACGCGTCCGTTGGTCAAGGACGGGACCTTGCACTTCCCCACGCAAGTATCTTAAAAAGGAAAAAAAAGGTAAAGAAGGAGCAGCTCACGTACAAAAATTGAGAATTATGAGAAATGCAGTCTTACTTGTTCTGTTCACCAGTAATGTGTCGAGACAGACAAAAAAGGGGATAAATTAATCTGTGCAGTAAAATTAAATGGTGTACAGTACCAATGCTGGCTATGCTGGGAAGTTCCTCACTGTGGAGCTAGTCTCTCACTGTACAGTAAAAGGCGGGGATGACAATCATTGCACAGTAAATTTCCTTACTGTGCAGTAATTTTTTTTCTGTGCAGTTGACTAGAGTGACAAAAAAGGGGAATTAAGAGAGAAGTACTTTCCTTGCTCCTGCTGCCCCTGATGGCCTTTCTGTTGCTGAAGCTCTGGACACCTTCTGCAGCCTTCAAGGGGGCCTTAAGTGCAATGATGGGGAACAGTTTTGTCAGTGGAGTCAGCAGTATTGGGTGGTTAAGGTTGGGGAACCCTGGACAGAGACAACCTGTACATGTCCTGTTATGTCTGCCATCACTCCACTGGGGTGTGCATCTGCCGTGGGCTCTGTTCTGCACCATCATCAGCCAAAGTCAAGACTTTG
>JAAUXU010052239.1_pt1 | contig 20543 bp, 17 predicted proteins | sample 7278151 | NCBI WGS metagenome assembly JAAUXU01 (sample SAMN14350113, study PRJNA611818) | marine sediment metagenome | isolation source: surface marine sediment (1.8m) | place: French Polynesia: Moorea | collected 2018-08 | reverse complement strand
GTCTACAGAGAGTCTGAAAGATGTCTACAGAGAGTCTGAAAGATGTCTACAGAGAGTCCAAAAGATGACTACAGAGAGTCCAAAAGATGACTACAGAGAGTCCAAAAGATGTCTACAGAGAGTCAAAAAGATGACCACAAAGAGTCTAAAAGATGTCTACAGAGGGTCTGAAAGATGTCTACAGAGAGTCCAAAAGATGACTACAAAGAGTCTAAAAGATGTCTACAGAGGGTCTGAAAGATGTCTACAGAGAATTGGACCACGAAGGTCTGATCCATCTTACTAGAAGGCATGGAACGACTTCATGCAGTTTGCAGGATCTCGTTGTATGTAGGGTTGGTTTGTAAGAAACTCATTCTAAGGTTATCAAATCAGATGCCAGCTGCAAGAATATCACTGTGAATGTACGTAAATGCAACAGTCAACATCTACATCTAATTACAGTTGAAATCATGCATTGGCGAAAGAATAAAACATCGTGAAAAAAGTTCTTTTTTTCACTATTTTTTTGAGTGACGAGTAGAATCTGCAGATATTTTGGACCTCCGATTTGGAGAAAAACAGATGAAGAGAGTAGATCGAGTGAATGGAAAATATTTTGTCATTGATATCTCATGAAAAAAACAGTCGATCAGTTAAAGAGAAATCTTTTCCTTGATAAATCGGCTTCTTCCTCTCAAAGTTTCCCTCGTATAAACGTTATCTAGAGTTCTAATGTGCCTACTCAGCAAATGCTATCAGCATTACTTGGTCACTTAGTCAGTAACAGAATAAAAGTCATCACGAAAACATGCCATACTTTTAGGCGACCCAGCCATCCAGACGGACTCGCTTATCTTATGATCATTCAGTGATGCATCATAATATCTCTTTTATCAATCTATATCCCTACAATAAAAAGATTTATCTCTTGACGTGTCAATGACACCGGCCAAGTCAATTTTTAGTTTGGCAGTTTTCAGTTTAGCAATTTTTTGTTTAGCAGTTATCAGTTTAGGAATTTTTAGTTTAGCAGTTTAGCAATTTTTAGTTCAGCAGTTTTCAGTTTAGCAATTTTTAGTTCAGCAGTTTTCAGTTTAGCAATTTTTAGTTTAGCAGTTTCCAGTTTAGCAATTTTTTGTTTAGCAGTTATCAGTTTGGCAATTTTTAGTTCAGCTGCTTCTATCATGACGTGCTCTTGTGACGCGCGAACCAAAGCGTTGAACTCTCGTACTTGTGCTCTTGAACATGAGGACCTGGTTACCTTAGTGCCAGCAATGTCGTTTCGGTTAGAAGAATGAACCTAAGGTCAGGCAGAATCCTTGAATTTCGGTGAGACCCTCTAAATCCCTTATCAGCCTACAACGAGGTTTTGGAGCTGTATGGGCACGTGAGGGCATGTCGACATCACATAATGCCTCTCCTGGCGGCCGCGTTATCGTCGTCGCTGATCCTTAAAAGGCTGCCTGCTGTTACCAGGCGCAAACCCGAATCTCTCATCTTCCTCGCCCCCTGGCCGCACCCGCGCTCCAATCACTGCAGCATGCAGACAAGCACAGCGGAGACGAGCACAGCGAAGACAACCACGGCGGAGACCGCAGGCCGGCCTGATAGAGGTGAGGAAGGGAAGCAGCAATTGTGGGATTTTCAGGCGCTCCCGCAAGGGGCAGTTCATGGGACACTGTTTTCTTCTAGACTCGGCCTCTGCCGCCGCCTCAGTCGCCGGCGTCATCATCATCGGTGACGAGATCCTAAAAGGACAGACGCAGGACACCAACAGCTGGTTCCTTTGCCGCCGCCTGCATTCGCTGGGTCTGCGCGTGGATCGCGTGTCCGTGGTGGCGGACGACACAGCCGTCATCGCCGAAGAGGTCCGCAGCTTCGCCTCAAAGTACAAGCTGGTCCTCACTTCCGGTGGTATCGGCCCCACCCACGACGACGTCACCTTTGAAGGAGTTGCATTAGCTTTCGGCGACCACGTAGAGCTGAGTCCGAAGATTGCATCCTTCGTACGTGACTGGTTCGGCACTGACGATGAGGGCGATCCAGCCTACAAGCTAGCCAGGATCCCCAGCACAGCCAAGCTCAACTACTGCAAAGACAGGAACACGGGGAAGGAGATCATTTATCCGTTAGTCTCCGTCCAGAACGTCTTCATATTTCCTGGGATTCCACAACTACTGCGCAGGTGACCTACTGAGAAACCTTTAGTCGTTGTACTCTACGTCACTCACGCTTGTCCCCTTCAGGGCTTTTGATAACTTTGCCAACGACCTCTTTCGACCTCTGGCTACCGAGACGTTTCACCAGACCGAGTTCTTCCTGGCTGATCACGAGACGTCGATTGCAACCAGACTGACGTCGTTGACCGAGCGCTTTCCCACAGTCTCCTTTGGGTCGTACCCGGAGTTCTCGCACAACTACTACAAGACCAAGGTTACTTTGGAGTGCACCGATCAAGCGACCTTCGAGGAGGCCTCGGCCTTGGTGCAGCAGACACTGCCTATCATGACCTCATACGACAAGGATCCGTGCGCCAACGCCTGGGACAAAGTGCAGGCACTCATAGCAAAGTTCTCCGATGACCAAGAATTTGTAACAGCAGTCAAGGAGGCTCTGGACACTGTGGAACGCTGCTTCGCCGACTTCCGCCCGGAAGAGGTGGCCGTGTGTTTCAATGGCGGCAAAGACTGTATCGTAATGCTCCATCTGACGTACGCGCACCTCTCCAAGTACCATCCTAGTGCCCGAATGCAGACTGTCTACATCAGAGACGAAGAGCCCTTCCAAGAGGTGGAAGACTTCATCCTGGAGACCGAGCGCCGCTACTCGGTGGACGCTCTGAACCTGACGGGACCCATGAAGCAGGCGCTGCAGCGACTGCTCGTGCAGAGACCCGCCATCCAAGCCGCAATGATGGGCACCCGCATAGGAGACCCCGGCGCACACCGACAAGACCTCTTTTCGCCGACCGACGGTGACTGGCCCAAGGTGATGCGCGTCAACCCTTTGCTAAACTGGCAGTACCACCACATCTGGCGCTTCGTGCGCGGGCTCCATCTTCCTTATCCCGCCCTGTATGACCAGGGGTACACCTCACTAGGCAACATGAGAGACACATCGCCCAACCCCGCCTTGCGCTACCAGAGCGGCGACGGCAAGTGGCACTATCGCCCGGCGCATGAGCTAAAAGACGGCGCGCTGGAAAGGCGTGGCAGGAAGTAACTTTCCAGTCTAAGTGGTTTTCACATTGTGACATCTTGTTATGCACTCATCCGTGATTAAAAGTCGAGATCATCGTCCGGATCCTCTTCGTCCCAGTCGTCTGCCTCGTCAGGCTCGTAATAGATTTTGCCCTCGCTCTTCTTGTGCACGTTCACTCTTACTTCCTCGTCATCGTCTCTTTCTCTAGTCTTGACGTAAGGCAGGACCAGCTTGGCGCGCTCACCCTTCTCCTCGGCAGTCAAGCTCAGGGAGAAGGACGACCACTGGTCCATGGATGGAGCAGTCGCAGCTTCGGCGTTGTCCAACCCAGTGCACTTCAGGCTTTTCTCTGGGCGCCTCTCTCCCAACTTCTTCAGTCTGCCATTCTCCACGCTCAAGATCTCGACGGTCCTGGAGCCTTTTCCTGAATCCGATCTGCAGGCTGAGTTCGCCAAGATTGTGCGATCATCTTCCCCTCTCTCCAGTCGAACCGTCGACTGGAAGATCTTTCTGAAGTGCTGCAGATCAGGATGGCACTCGAACAAGCAAGCCGCGATCACCTTGCACACGCCGGGAGTTTTGGCAAGCGAGACGAGACCGCGGGCGACCGCGCCATGGGCTTCCCTGAACAGAAACGGAGTGACACTCCAGAAGATGACCGCAGTGGGGGCAACTACCCTGGAGACCACTTCTCGACGCACCAATTCGAATGACCCCGGCTGCCGCTCTGTCCAACAATCCACAATGTCGAAGGAGCCGGCAGGCGGGAGGGGCCAAAACCGAGGGTCTTCAGTCAGAACGACCACCGTCTTGACATGGTCGCCTTTCTCACTCCTCAAGACTTCCTCCAAGAAGGACGCGTTGACTCTGGCTGGACAGGACGTCTCGACCAAGAGCGTGGTGGCGGCTGCGCAGTGGGACGCGCAGAGCGGCAGGCGATTGACGCCCGGAGTGGCTTGAAGCATTTGCTGAGGTCGTTGTTGTTGAAGTGAGTGAGGAACTGACTACTCCTCGTCGGCCGCCGCCGACTTGCACGGGATCAACTTGCCGACTGCTCCTCGCCACCTGACCAGGCAGAGGGCGGCAAAAGCAGACTACACATTATGTAGCTGGCCCAGGGGAGCCATGAAAAAAAAACGATCCACAGTTAAGATTAAAATATCTAAAACTCACTCGTGAAATGTTAAAATGACTACTGGAAGCACATTTTGTGCCCAAACGGAGCCCGAAGTTCGGGGTCAACTTCTGTTCGGACCCGTACGCAAAATCCTCAGGGTTCATGGCAGCGTCGGTTTTCTACCTCCCCTGACCGCTTCGCTTAGTTCAAGTCCCTCGTTCAGCAGAAAATCGTTCGTCGGAAACGTGGTCCGGCTTTGAGGTCGCGAGGCCGCCGGATAGGACGTACGACAACCCAAAAAGGGTGAGGCCGCGGGGCCAGGAGGTGCCAAAGAGGCCGAAGGTAAGCGCCATTTGGTAAAACTTCAATTGGAAGCACCCGCTGACCTCGGTCGGTCCGCCCTACTGCAGGTGGAAGAGGCTGGACAAATCGATTGCGAATTGTCCCAATGCGCAACCCGCCTCTTTGCCATCAGAAACGTTACAATCGGCGGCACGGCAGGACCGACGTGTGTCACCGGGTGAAAGGAACCCAATGTGTCGTGCCATCTCCGGTTCCCTCCCTGTTAAAGGGTTTGAGGTCGCCGCGCAACCTCGCTGTCGCGCTTTGATACGAAACAGCCCAGATGTCACAGCTCGATGTAAACCGTCAGGAGTCATGATTGAAATGTTTTCTTCCAGCAATGTTTTCCATCCCATCTGTGGAGCCGTCGCGTGGCTCCTTCGGTTCGGGGGCCACGGACTTCTTGGACCTTCTGGCGACGGTGGCGTCCAGAGAGCTCAAAAAAGAGATGCAAATCGAGGAAGCAAAGCCATTGATGAAGCCGTCTTCCCGCTTGCCGCGGCGCATGAGGCGTCTGGACGATTACGACGAGTTCGACGTGGCGCACTTGCTACGCATGACGCAGCCGACGCTTCTGCGCATGTTCGCCGAGCAAGACTTCGACGAGCTGACGCGGCGCTTCAAATATGTGTGCGCCCTCATGCCACACCTCTGTTCATACAGCGCACTGAGCTTCGGGAGCGAGACAAAGGCCAAGGGAGAGATGAAGCGTCATTTGTCTGAACACGTCAAAACTATCAGCGAGAGACCCAAGGACTTCGAAGGGTTCACGGCCGAGTCCGTCCCGGCCAGGAAACGAAGGATGGTTGAAGGTGCTTCCGCTTTGGCTAAGCGCAGGGCATCTCTGGACGACCAGGACTCCACTGTTGGCTCGAGTAAGGAACGAAAGAAGTCGAAATCGCCCGTTGAGAACAAAGCGGACCTCGTCGTGGACCACGACTACTGCCTGACGTTCGGCCAGGAGTCGCTTGGTAAAGAGAGCGATATCTCTGCCGACACCAACGACGGAGAAGAGCAGGCAAAGGGCGAGTTGGAAGGGTGGATCAAAGCTGTGGCCGACTCCAAATGTCGTGACGTGGAAAGACTCGAAGATGACAGCTCGAATGGCGGTGATTTCAGTGGCTTTGTCTTCCCCGAGCCTTGTATTTCCGGCTCGGTACTCCAGGTTACCCCAGTCATCGGGAGCGAGGTAGCAATTATGGATGAGACTCCGCAAAAGCGACGAAGAGAGCCTCGCAAGCACGTGCGCTCCTCCCTGGTGGACCGGGTGACCAACGAGAACCTCAGCCCTGAGGACGCCCGTGAGCGCCAGCTAGCACTCCAAGCAATTGAAGACCTGAAGGTTGCGGGCCATTCAATGGAGGACTTCCAGTGCCGACTGTGCGGCAAGCACTTGTCTGCGTTCTCGACCTTGTTGAACCATCTGCGCAGTCACGCCGGTGTCCGGCCTTTCGGGTGCAAGTTGTGCGGTGCGTTGTTCACGCGCCAACACAGCCTCAACTACCACATGCTGATCCACCGGGACGAGACCCGCTTCACGTGCGACGTGTGCGGCAAAGGCTTTCGCCATCCCTCACACTACAAGGAGCACCGACTCCGCCATGCAGGACAGTTGCCTTTTGAGTGCCAGGAGTGCATGATCAAGTACAAGTCACGTAACACTTACAAGCGACACCTCAAGATCTTTCACGGCAAGGCATTCACCCCGTCCGGCAGCCTCAAGTCCCTCACGCCCGATGAGTCCGCGCGTATACGACAACAGGAACTACAGAAGGAACAGAACAGATTAGAGCGACGTCGCAAGAAGCAACAAGTACAAGAACCCGAGGCTCTGCGGCCGAGCAGCGTGATCGATGACTTTGCCAACGAAGGGGACGACGAGGAGGTGGCTCAGTTGAGTAAGCAACTAGCAGAAGACGAGACGATGCTGGAGGGTCGGACTAAACTTGGCGGAAGCGGGTCCTCTGAGGAGGGCTCTTACTACCCGTCGACTGACAGCGAGTTCAGCAGCCCCGATGTAACGAGTCAGTCTGCTGCAGCCATGGACGTTGCTGGACCCCAGCAGACTTTGGTGGAATTTGACAGCTCGCCGCCGGCGAACGTCAGGTCGACGCCGCCCAAGAACTTGTCAGTGAATCTGAACGGAGAGCGGCCCGTGGCACCGCTGACGCCACTCAAAAATCAGGGGACTTTACCGAATCTCTTGGACAGTGGCTCCTCCAGCGCCTTTAATCCCATCAAGCAGGAGCAGAAGAAAAAGACGACCAAATCTGACCCAGAGACGACGCCAGCAATCAATGAGGAGGAAGTGAAGAAGTCAGATGCCTTCCCTCCTGCCATAGTCGGCGGGAACGGAGTCAAGTTCTTGCCTTCAGCCGGCATCGTCTCTGGCAAAGCCGCCCTGTTGGCCGATGTGAAGGGTCAGAAGATGTTGTTGGTGCCGCAGCTGGACCAAGACGTCAAGTCCTCGGCGACTGCAGCCATGAGCCAGAGCAAGCTCGAGCAGTGCCTCCGCTATGGATCTGCAGCAGCCATGAAGAACAACTGTACCGAAGAAGTGGTACTGGATGTTCCCAAACAGTTGGCCTAGGCTTTCCTCACCTTCCCTCCCTCTCTTTCCTAGACGGAAGATCATTTTCATAGAATATCTGCATATGGAACACATTGGATACCAAATGACGTCATCGGGAAGCTTCCCCAAGAACCACTCGTGCCACAACAATGGACTGTGTCATCCGAAGGGGTCATACAAGACTTGGAAGACCGAATGTCTGAAAGCTCTCCGCGTTAACTAGAACTTGGTCTAAGTTATGCGGCGAAAAATTTTACAGTTTCTCAATTGTTGTTACTGTCCAAGACAATCTTTGTGTATCTATCAGTGTTTGAACTCTAGGGACTGCAGTAGATGTAACATATTTGGGGGGGGGGGAGAAAGCGCAAGATGCCTTGAACACACACACTGAGCAAAACTGGAGCTATTTTGACGGAAATTTGCTGATATCTGGTGTGATGGTCACGAGGAGTACGTAGAACAAGGTTTCGGGTTTGTTTGATTTGCACCGGGAGAAAAGGAAGTACCGTATTTTTGTATGCTTTACTTATGAAACCACTCAAGTTTAACAGAACGCACAAGTCATCATAAAGAGTAAGGAATAGAATAGAAACTACTATGTGCCAAATTACAATGTGATTTAGGCTCTACAATCAGCCACACTATTTTGGAGGTTACTCCTTACAAACATGTTTCTTACAAATTATATAATGAGGCAGTGTTAACTTAGAGATGTCTCAGGGATGTTTAAAGTTTCTTAAAAATAATGCTGTAACTTTTTATCCCGGGTGCAAATTCCAAAAAATACGAAAGTGTCGTGTTCTTTTGACAAGTGTAGTGACCTTGACGCAAAGTTTCACGTATGCACAGACTATATCCAATTTTGCTCAGTGTGAGGAACTAAGGAGGTGTATTAGTATGTTCTTCCAAACATTTGACGTTGGCCCAGCCCCGCTCGACGTCAACAGTATAAGAGAACTCCTTGTGTCCAAATTGTCATACTGTGTACGTTGTGACGTTTTCCGACAGCTCCGTCCGCGACATTGGCGGCCTTGTCCAACGACGTTGGCTTCGCCCACGAGAGGAAGATCAGTGGAAGCAAAAGGAAGGGATGACAGTGGGGGAAATAATCGGCCATGCTCTAGTGCCAGCGTCCATAGGGATGGGGCTGTCCTACCACGAACAGCTGACCATTTTGAAGCCTTTACTGTGACTGTTCTTGCTGCTTAGGTTTTCTTATTACTATCCAAAGGTTGCTTTCAGCGCCAAGCGGTGATGCAACCTTGTGCAGTCTATTCCAAACTCAAACAAGCTTGTGAGACTAGCTTACTTTTATATAACTACACTTTGGGGCAGCAAAGTTGTCGCGGGCGGACGAGTCGGGGTGCAATATGGTGCAGTTCGAGAGGTTCTTTAAAGCATGAAGAAATCTAAGATGTAGTCAAGTATGTAAATAAAGAGCTGACAGAGTTTTCCAGCAATCTGGTAATAACGACAGGTCCACCTTTGCAATCGCAGGAGGGTCATGCCTGGCGCGCGGAAACGCGGTCGTGCTGATGGAGGAGCAGGAGGAAGGAAGCGCCAGAGAGCTGAACTGACCAACGGATCTCCACTAGAGACTGGCATGAAGTATCCGGGCGCACACGTGTCCGCAGCTGGTATTACGACGATCTCTCCATTTGGATGTACTTTGCTGAAGAGTTCTTTCTTTCTTGGACAGGCGGTGTCCACAACTCGGTGGAGAACGCCTTGGACGTCAAGGCCAAGTCGTTCGGGCTGTTCTTGAAGTCACAACGCCAGTGGAAGGGCAAGCCCTTGGATGACGAAGTTGCGGAGAAGTTCATCCAAGCTCGCAAGGTACGTGAAGACCAAGTCTTTCTACATGATGTCAAGTCACGTCTGTTTTTGCTTCGCCAGGATGCTGGAATCTCGCCTCACTTGATCCTGCCCCACGGATCTTACTTGCTCAATCTGGGCTCGCCCCAACAGGAGACTCGTATGAAGAGTAGGGAAGCCTTCCAAGACGAGCTGAAGCGCTGTCAGCGCCTCGGTCTCAAACTGTACAACTTTCACCCAGGTGCTGTACCGAGTACGAGCGTAAGAAACGTGAGGATCCCCCCATCAAGTGATTCTCCACGGTTTCAGGCTCTACATGCGGTAAGATCTCCCGCGAAGAGTGCATTCAACTCATCGCCGGGGAGATCAACCTTGCCTTGAAGGAGACGGCTGGAGTCAAAGTGGTCTTGGAAAACATGTCTTGCCAGGGCAACACCATTGGCGGCGACTTCAGCGAACTGGGGGACATCATCAAGCTGATTGACGACAAGGAGCGGATCGGAGTCTGCTTGGACACTTGTCACGCTATGGCAGCAGGTAGTGATAGAGGAGAGGGCTCAGCGTAGAATGCAGAGACTCAGAAATGCTTCTCTCACCAGGATATGATCTGTCTACTCAAGAGGGCTATGATCGTATGAAGAGCGAATTTGAGGAGAAAGTCGGCTTCAAATACCTAGTGGGAATGCACCTGAACGACTCTAAAGGTGTGGAACTTCGCTATAATACGATACATCGAGCAAGTCCTGTTTTCTCGCAGGGGCCGCCGGGTGTCACTTGGATAGGCACGAGAACATTGGCAAGGGGAAGATTGGCCTCGAGGGATTCCGACGCGTCATGAACGATCCTCTCTTTGACGACATCCCTCTCATCTTGGAGACACCCCTTGGTAGAGAAGGGAGCTACGCCGAGGAGATTACTCTTCTCACCGGACTGAACGAGGCCAAGACTGGATGAGGGCTGGCACCCGTTACGGATTGCTTGAACGCTGCCTGATTCGAACCAAATGTTCCATAGTGTACGTATGTACAATATGTTGTACATGTCTATAGAAATTGCTGTTGCACCGGCCAGTTGGCATCGACTATTTGAGTGCACCACGCCCATAAGGCATTTCCTGCTCAATTCGTCCTTATCAGTACTTGACCCAAGGTTATGACTCAGAAGCACTCTTGGTCAGGCTCCCTTGGCAGATGAAAAGTACGTCTTGTCCTCGTATAAGAACAGCTGCTCAAAAATCAGGCCCAAGCTGATTCTTTCAGACGGGTTCCACTGTAGCAGTACTGGTGTAAGCAGTACAGGGGAAGTTCTACGTATGAGAAGTTGTAGTAAAGGCCACTGCACAGAACTGCACGTGGCACGTGCACAGACATACGCACGCACGCAGTTCTTGCTTTGTATGTAAGAAGATAGATGATACTTTTAGAGGGGTTCCACTGTAGCAGCGCACGTGCTACAGTGGCACCTCGTTACATGATAAGAATAGCTTCCCCATAACCTCCTCAGAAGGCCCTGATCTACGCAGAGTGGTTTCACTGTAGTCGTCGTCAAGCAATGGAACGTCGAGCACGTGGAATGCATTCTACAGCATGAGACTGAAATAACCTCTCGTAGCATGGTCTTTCTCACGTTCCTTGGAAAAGTATGCATAAGAGTAGCCTCGACAAGAGCGTCAGTCTAAGGAACTTGACTCTCACAAAGAGCTTCCACTGTTATCCTAAAAAAAAGTCATGAACTTGAATGTGAAACACGACCTCTGGTGTCTGAGCTGGAAACGTAGATAACCAGACTTTACATTACCCCGTTGCATCACAGTGTAAGCAACTTGACTGCGTTTGCGCTCTCGGATAAACATTATGACTTCCGCTCCTCAAAAAAAAAGAATGGTGATAACTTCCCATATTTTTTTTTTACCCCTCTGGCCTAGTCTGATTGTGCCTTAAGAGGACTCATGGGCTGTTATTTGCGTTCAAGCTGCCTCCAGATATCGCCGACTCTGCAAAATGTTTCTGACAGTAGCGCTTGGTAACCGGAAAGATCAACACAGTTCACTCCTTGTCCGCCGCTTCTCAGAACCAAGCCTGCTGCAGGCAGATCAAGGGGAGCAAGAACGAGCTGGAGTGATATAAACAGCGAGGCAGAAACAGAAACGTCCATTTAAAAAAAGGGGGGAGGCTTTTTTTCTCTGCCTCCTCTTCCTGCCTGCGGCCCGCTTTAAGCGGCCTAGTTTTTTCCCTCAGTCGCGTGAAATTTCTCTCTCTCGCTTCTCCAGCCAACATGGCGACGGTGGTGGTGTCGCTGCTGTTGGCCACGCTGGCCAAGCACCTCTTCTGCGCGGCCACGCAGTCGTGGCACCAGTCCATGTCTATCCACGCCAACGAAATCAAGTTGGTGGTGTTGGCCACTCGAGAGTCGGGAACATTCGACTGTCTGGATAAAGAGGATACGCCGGAAGTGACGAGAGCCTGGTTTGGGCCGTCTGAGTTGGCCGAGTACGACCGCTGCTCGGACGTTGTCCCCGAACCCTCGTGGCTGAACGTGACGAGCGAACTGAGGAGTGGATGCGTGAGGCACTTGGAAGGGGGCAAGAAGGGGTGCCCGGTCCCGAAACTGACGCAAATGCGGCGGCGCAGGGGTGGGACGCGCTTCAAAAGGCCGTTTTGGCTAGTCTGCTACAAGTGCGGCAACTTGAGCGTGACCAATGATGTCAATCAGGTGACGGCCACACAGCGAGACAGAAAAGGCCGCAGTCAAGACAGATATGTCTTCCACCCGGTCCAAGCCTCTGCAGACGTCAAGACGACCACGACCACGCCCAAGAGTGCGGACAACTTGGAGGATCACCGTGAGCGACTCCTGCGGGCCAGGGAGAGCGAGTCGTTTGCAGCCAGGAAAGAGATGGCGCTGGAATTCACGCGCCAGATCTTTGCAGCTCAAGTAGACACGATTGTAGGTCGACAGGGGCTCCTAGACGACCAGACTACGGCTGAAGCTCAGCAACTTCTCAAGTTCTCTGAGACCGCATTGGGCACCCTCACCAACGTTTTGCAAGACAACGAGACCATGATTCTGGACGTTCCCCAACTTGGATCAGTCACCCTCGTCCGTCAAGATGGGAATGACGGGAACGCGGCGCTTGCCAATGACAAGGTCGTGCTGTCTAACGAAGAAGCCTTGAGAAACAGTGACGGCTCTCTCGTCGTCTCCTTCTGCGCCTTTGACAAATACGTGACCGAGGCACTCGGCGACAACAACGTCTCGCAGGTGATTGCGGTGACTGCCTATGATCCGGAAGGGCGTCCACGCGCCGGGATTCAGCTTGAACAGGGCGTGTCCTTCTCCCTGCAGTCGCCCCAAGTCGGTGCGTGCGTGTGGTGGGACTTTGACGACGCGGCCTGGACGACACGCGGTTGCCGAGTCACGGGACGAGTGGGAAACGTCACCTCGTGCACGTGCTCGCACCTCACCAACTTCGCCATCCTGCTGGACATATCTCCTGGCGAGTTCCACAATTCTGCCCTGCGCCTCCTCACCCTGGTGTTGTGCGGGGTGTCGTCGCTGGCTCTCGCCGGGGCGCTGATCTTCTTCATTCTGCTGTACAGAGGCAACGATCGGAGCGACCGCGTGCGTATCAATGCGCATTTCTGCGCCAATCTTCTGGCCGTGCAGTTGGTGATCCTGTTCGCCGTGGACCGCACGGAGAACGACGCGCTCTGTTCTGGCTTCGCTATGTTGTTGCACTACTGCCTCCTGACGACCTTCACGTGGTCGCTTCTTTCTGCACATCAAATCTACGTGCTGCTCGTCCAGGTCTTTGACGATGGCGACGAGGATCGACGCATGCACAGGTAAGAAGCTCTCGTACCTCCCGCTGCTCACGAACATTCGGTCTAACACGCACATGGGAGGACAACAGAGACACCCATGAAGAGTACAACATTCACACGAGGTGTTCTTAAAGATCTTCTTTTTCTTCTCTTTATATCTTGAGTCTTAGTTAGTACAACTTTACCAGCATCCCAGAAAAAAACTAGAGCTAAGATTATAGAAAAAAGTTACTCTTAACAGTGAAAAATGCTAACAAGCATCAATTTCGAGATCCCAAGTCGGAAACTACTGTGACTAGAATCATTGAGCAACATAAGATCGATGAGTTTTCCTTATAAATTCGTGTAGCGTAAAAGCAGACTTTGTTCATCAGCGTGATCACATTTCTGCCCAGACCGCAAACTTTGTGCTCACGTTGCTGATCTGACACAACATGAAGTTGACTTTAAGGTTGTTGAGTAATTCTATCTGGCCGAGTCAGGGAGTGTCAGGACTGAACCAGCGTGCACGGTGCGCATGCAAAGTATGGACTCGTTTGACATGATCAACCTCAACTTGGCTTGTCAGATCAAACGCGGTCCCACAACGTGGGTCATGCATTGAATAACTGTGCTATAAAGGTCTAACTGTGCCCCACATATGGTACTGGATAACGTTTCTCATTGCGCAAAGACTCCCCATTGCGCATGCGCAGCGTGTCACATTAATATGGACCGGATGAACATAGTTAGCAACAACCTATCTGACCTCTCTCCCCCTTCGGCATTGAGAGTAGTTGTTGTTAGGTGAATCTGGTCCTAAAATGAAATATGTCTATAATAACAGCTTCCTGCTTAAAGATGACACTTACCACATATACTATATGATAATGCATACGGCACCATGTGGACGACACGAAATTTTTTTTTTGTTCTCCTACAGGTACTATTGTGTCGGCTACGGAGCGCCAGCCATCATTCTCGGCGTGTCGTTGGCCGCGGACGCCGCCTTCTACGGCAGCGACACCTACGGCACTGACGTGGCGTGCTGGATGTCCCCCAACCTAAACTTTATACTCACTTTCCTCCTGCCGCTGTCACTGGTGTTGACCGTGAACTTGAGCATGTTGACGCTGGCCGTGGTCAAGGTGTTCCGGATCCGGCCTCGCCCGCACTTGTTCACGCAAGCTCGTGGCTGGCTCAGCCTGGCGCTGCTCCTCGGAGTCACTTGGGCCTTTGGACTCCTGACCAAACTTTTCTTTCCGTCCTCCACGTTCCTGGCGGTCTCGTTCGTGGTGCTCAACTCCTTGCAAGGCTTGCTCATCTTCGTATTCAACGTGGTCCTAAGCCCGACTTGCAGGTCGAGGGTGCGCAAGGAGTTCACCTCGCGATTCCACTCAGACCAGATCTCTCCGACGAGCAAGGCCTCGGCTCAGCAGCACAAGAGCACGTCCGAATTCTCCATGCATTAAGAGCTTTAAGAAGATCAACCACACTTGCTCGGTCATTGCCAAGCACAGTACAGTCTGTACTGAACGTACGTACACACTACTACGCCAGTACGTGGCCCGTCCCTGACCGTTGAAGTACCTAACTTGTATTACTCAGTTCGTACAGTATGTTTTGCAGCAGTTTCCAGTGTATGAGTAAGTTTATTGCACATGGATGTGACGTACTTGTACATGTTGGTGACATTTACATTTGGCTGTACTTCTCAAAAGCATCCGCCACTGCAGCCATCAGCTCGGCGACGTCGTCAGGAGAGAGGACTCCGGCGTTGGTGTTGCCGTCGGCGCCTCCGCTACGCCGCTCGCGGGCGGCGTTAAATTTTTGTCCGACGACCGAGGTGACTTGGGAAAGGACCCCGTTCGTGACGCCCCGCGCCAGACCGACGAGCCCGCCGAGCAAGCTGAACTTGCCGCCCAGGAGGGCTGCCATGACCTGCGCCGCCAGCGAGAAGACGGTGTACACGACGAAGACTGCACCGGCAAAGAGCACGACTGGGTACACCGCGTCGCCCATGAAGGCCTTGATGGCGCCCAGCGGCGTGGTGGCAACCCCGCTCACATCCAGGTTCAGGTTGGAGAGCTTAGCCGCCAGGTGGTCTTGGTCGAAGCCCAGGTCGCTGTAGCCCAATTCGGGATCTACGCCCTCCACCACCGAGACGTCGACCTCTTGCGCCGTGGTGGCGCAGAAGAGCAGAGTGGCAACAAGTGTCTGGAGGAGCATATTTGCTTTTTGGGGAGGGAGATGTTGACTGTCTGGTCGATGAGCAACAAGTGACGAACCTTTTGGCGGAATGTCCCGAAGTCCTCTCTGGAGGCGTGGGCGTGCGCGGGCGCGTGGGCGGACTTGTGGGCGGGAGCGATCCCATTGTCAGGTGGACCGTGGTCAACGACAACGGCCGCGCTGTCACCCCGCTGTCACCCGCTGCGTGATTAAGGTGATGTCTAAGCTCAAATCTGGGTCAATTGGAGCAACGGACGCCCCCAAAAGTAGATTGATCACCGATCCATACATCCATGCAAAGGAGAGACCACGATGATCCTGCAGGTGCTGCTACACGACGGAAAACGCGTGTATTTCTGTTGCTGCTATCATTACAAACGTACAGTGAACAACAGCGCGAATGCTTCATTTTTGACGCAAGAACTTTCGGAGTTGCTCGCATCTACTGTACCGTGTGTAACACGTGTAGAACATACAGTATGAAACAGAGAGAACAAAAAAAAAAACTTGCTTAAGGGTACTTCTTGGCTCCATCCTCGACCTGATGCCGGGAATTCACTTCCTTGAATGTGTTCTTGAAGATGTTCACGGGCAGCCTGAGCGCCGCGTTCAGCAGCTCCGAGTTCCTCTTGGACGCGTACCGGTTGGCGGCAGAAAGAACCCACTCAACTTGGTCATCTCCCACTACTGCCTCAGACAGTTCCTGCAGGAACTGAAAGCAACCCTTTAGGAAGGAAATGAGTACACTTCAAGACTATTTTTGCACCATCTGCATCCAGGAAACATTGTCCTAACACTCGGAATCAGTGATGCTTTGGCCACTGCATCCAGTGGCTGCGAGTCCAGACAGACCTCGAGTCCTTGCATCAGAGTAGACTGAGAACACTGAACAATATAGTCAACTAACAGCCCGCCTCTCGGCCATAACGTGTCAACTTCATACAAAGAGATCCTTTGCAGGGTCCTTTTAGGTCATGGCTTGGTCAGTCCAGTTCTGAAACGTTCCTTTCTAATAACTGAGAGATGCAGCTGATTCTCCTGGTCTGAGGACCTCATTCATTTTCTTCACTGAGTATTGACCTTTTCTGGTTGACTGGGTCAAGTTTGCTCAGCCAGAAGTCACTGACAAGGTTGATACCAGTATCACAGCATCTGATATCCGAGTAGCGATGTCATTTTTCAAAGCCAGCTGAATACACAGCACTCTCACCCACTACTTCAGAGCCAAAAGCTGTGTCTCGTGCACCTCAGTGTATTTGATAAAGTCCTTTGGTATGGTATTAAGTTGAAACATTGGACTGTAGGGACACCACACCGGGTGGCTCTGCCCATCCTGCACAAGCAGCTTCGACAAGATCAATCTGGGAGGATTGCACGATGAAATTTACTGAATAAGAATCTATTCCAGAGCCCAAGATCGACCCCAACGGGTCTTAAAAAAGCGGCATGATCAGTCTGAAGCCAGTTTTTCGAGGACTTTCTGGACACCCTGTACGGTGTTTGGGAGGATCTGACCGTATCCTCCCGTGGCTTGAGCAGCCTGCACTTGACTGTTTGGGCCACAAATGTCTGTCATAGTAACCGCTCATGACGTCAGGTTGGAGTCGGGTCACTTTCTGAGCATTGACGTCTTCCCTCCAGACGAAAAAAGCCACAAACAGTTTTCCTCAACTTTTTTTTCTACTTTAAAAAAACTTTTTTCTCCCCTGATTTCCTCCATTTTGCCAGGTCATTTGAACTGGCTGAAGAACTTATGTGTGGTACTTGAATGAGGCATAACCGTCTCAATGTCAGTTACTAAAGCGATTCCACTCACTTTGAGTTGCTGGCGCGAGAATTGGTTGAGTCTCAGGATGTCGGCCCACTGTGCGCGCACCGGCGGCGCCCAGGAGACCAGCATGAGGGCCAGCGTCAAGCAGAAGAGCGCCGACACTGTCTTGTTCGACGCCATGGCGAAGCAACGTCTGAGGAACCGTCGGTGGCTGACACAGGCCTAAGTATAGGAAAGCTACTTACTGGCTATTGTACTCGCCAGATAATGAAGGCCTCGTCCTCAGGAGGCCCCCTTTTATGCCAATAGGTCCACGGAGCACATGCAAATACGTAGTACTCTAGTACTGCTGGAGCAACTTTTCCTCTCCTCTCTCTATATTCTTTAAAAGGGTCATGAAGGATAATAATAGCTGCCCATCAAGACTTTCTTCATTCATTGCTCTGTTGAAGCACCTCTGAGCGAGTAGCAAGGCTGGAACTTCATGAGCAGCATAAGGAAGACTCGTAGCAGCGGAAGCATTTTCACCTCGCAGGTGACGGACGCCAATTTACCAATGAATGGAGACGAGGAAGAAACTCGTAGTCACCGCTCCGCTCATTGTCGCTGTCAGCTTCGAAATTATCAAGTGCACAATGCGGTTTCCCGCACTGGGGAAGGGGAAAAAAATAATAAATGTAGCAGAAAATAAAATCCGCCAAAGCGGCTCCAGTCGTTAGTTTTTGCAGTCCAGGAAACATGGAGGAGGCCGATTTCAAGAGCAATGGAGTCAGCGAAGGGGGGAGGGAGGCATTTATGTGCATCGTACGTACAGGGTCTACCATAAGTGGACAATTGTGAGAAAGATGTGGACGTCACAAATTATCTATCTTTCAGCTTGATTCTTATGCCTTAAGTGATTATGACATAGCAGGTGGTGGTGCTGCTTTGCTCAAAGACTTTATGCCTATCGCAGGCGAGATCAGTGATATCAAATTCTGCGTGCTGCCAACTTTCAGTTTGCACAAAGTTTGAATGCAGTTTGCAGATCCAAAGTAACTCAGCTCATGATTTCCTTGAATGACGCTACTTTTGGTAGGCCCCGTACCTACCGACATGCGTACAGTACGAACTGCAATACACGAGGAAACAGTTGATAGCTGCCATGCTGGGCCTGTCCCTGCTGGTGACGGCGCGGACACTTGGAAAAGGAACTTTCAATGCAAGCATTTGCACCATTTGAGGCTTGCAACAGGTGACAGAGGAGTTCCTCGTTGAAAGTCACGTCCAACGCGTCCACCTTCGTCAAGCACTGAGAAAGATAGAAGAAATACCGGTATGAGCAGGAAGAAGAGGGAAAAAAGAGTATCTTGTCTTTCTCAAAATATGGGAAGATACGTTTGGTAAGAAGAAGAAGAAAGATCGACGTCTAGTCTTGTCTCCCTCGATTCGGTCCGCATTCGGTTCATTTGTAAGGATTTTTCAGAAAATCTCGGCGCAGACACAGAAAACGACCCCGCAGGTGAGGTGGTCCCCGTTGGACCCGAGGGAGGAGCGGCAAGAACAGGGACGAAGGGGAGTGGAATTCAAGGATAATATCTTTACCTGCCCGCGTCCATCTTCAGCACAAGGGCGCGAGCCGGCGGAGCGGCCGGAGCAAGCGGGCGACGGCCAGACTGCACTTATTTGGTGGCGGTCAGTGGATATCCTATGAAGCGTGTGAAGCTTCCGCCAGCTCTGGACGTGCACGCGCTGCAGCTACTGCCGGAATGTGCAGTGTGAGTCGCAAAGAAAGGCGTGTGCTCAACTCCGGCACTGAGTCCCGGGGGAGGAGGAAGGAACAAAGACTCCCCCTCTCTGGGTTGAGTCCTTCTGGAGGACTCCTTCGAGTCCTCCGCGGCCTTTTCTTTCCACTCACACGCTCTGAAACGTCAGAATCTGTTCTATTCTGATAGTCACGATACTCACAAGACCATGAGAAGTCCTGAAATCGATATCTTCCTTCCTGAGCAGAATCGATCGAGTTCACAACGTCACTGTGCAGTTTCTGCACGTCAGATGCAAGTTGTTCAATGTCCAGATGTGCCAAAGCAAACACTTATGACTCCGGCGGGATCTCCTGCATCGTCATGCTCCCTACACCAAGAGTAACCGTGCATGTGTAGTTCCATATTAAGCATTTGTCCCAATGCAAGGTGAGCACCGACTTCCTGACACCGGCAGGCAACTTCAGGCCCTTCTTTCCTCTTCTTTTTGGTGCACATTCTTGTACTCCCACGGCGCGAGGCTCTCGACGTTGCGGCCCTTTGACTTCCTGCTTCCCCTGGACCCCGCAGACCCAACGGTAAAGGTCAAAGTGTTCGCTGAGCAACAGAAACTTTGGTTTCTTCGTCACTCTTGAGAGGGGGAATTAAAAATTGAGAGACAACAAAATTGAGAGTTTTGCACTCATATTTGCTAAAACAAAAAAAAATTGCAAGTATCGCAAGCGTGCATTTTTTGCGCGCGCGCGTGAGGGACAGATCAATCGCACGCGCACACACTTAAGTCAACGAACTGCTTTGCTGCGGACGACCCGATTGCCTCCATCCATGTCGTCGCCGTCGTCGTCGTCGCCGTCGTCGTCATCTATCCACGCTCAAGACTTCCTCCTGCCCGCTGTGGCCGAATTTCCCGAAGGACATCAACTCCTCGTCTAGCCTCTTCTGGCTGCCTCACTGGGTGGTTGCTGGCTCGCGTGCACACGGACGGGAGCTGCTGCTGGTTCTTTCCCCCCTCTTTCCACTTCTTGTGCGTCTTCCAAGTGTTGTCCCAACTGCCTAGTGTGCAATAACCGCGCGTCCAGGCAAGAGTCATGCTTCCTGTGCACTAATTCTGCCTACGACTGCCCCAAAGTGTAAGAATTTGGCTGTGAAAAGTATCATGGTCCTCGGTTGTGACCATGGCTGCGATCCCCTCCTCCTCCTCCATCCCGGTCCTCCTGCTCCTGCCGCTGCTGTCCTTGTTGTCCCTGTTGCTAACGAGCTGCTCGGGCCAGCAGCAGCTCTTGCAGAACGGTTTCTCGGCTGTAATGGCGCCCTTCAACTCGGTGGTGCAGGGCGGGGTGCAGGGGACGCAGTTTGTGGGCACGTTAGTGCAGGGCACCTTCAACGGGTCCTCGAGCATCCTGCTCAACACGGTAAAGTTGTGTCGCCGTCGTCGTCATCACAAGCATAACTATGCTTACGCTCAGTTTTCGACCAAAATCTGTGGCTGACGCATTTTGCACATTGCATAAGTTGGTATCTCGCAGGTATCTGCAATTCAGGCTTCGCAACACACTCTTCTGTGGCTTAAGGTAGATTTACAAAAGGTACTTAAGACACTGACATGCGAGTCCATGAGATGATCGGTTAAACCAGACATGTTAAGCATTCTGGCATCAGCTGCGTCCTCGTCAAGTTACACAAAAACTTTGAGGAACTAAAGTGGATGGTTTTGTGCAAATAAAAAAAGTCATCCTTCATTGCTGAGTGTCTGGTCGAAAAGACAGTAGTTTTTTCCAAAAAAAAGTGTGTGTGTGTGAATGGGTGTGGGTGCGTGCGTGTGGGTGTATGTAGTGCAGAGCTGGTGTGTGTGTGTACTGTACAGAGCTGGTGTGTGCACAGAACAGAGCTGGCGTGTGTGTACAGTACAGAGCTGGTGTGTGCACAGAACAGAGCTGGCGTGTGTGTACAGTACAGAGCTGGTGTG
>JAAUXU010074355.1_pt1 | contig 20545 bp, 22 predicted proteins | sample 7278151 | NCBI WGS metagenome assembly JAAUXU01 (sample SAMN14350113, study PRJNA611818) | marine sediment metagenome | isolation source: surface marine sediment (1.8m) | place: French Polynesia: Moorea | collected 2018-08 | reverse complement strand
GCCACTTCCACAGCGGCGGCGGTGGGGACAGTCGGGGGCGGCGGCGGCAGCAGCCGCGAGTCCACAACCGGGCCCGACATCAAGTTGAAGTTGGGAGGCTTCTCCGGAAGAAGCTCCAGGAAGGGGTCCAGCTGTTCCACGCCCATTTCAAGGTGCCAAAGTTCTGAACAGTTCCTTAGGCTGCCCCAACTACTGACACCCTATAACATAAGAAATGTGTGCACGTAAAACGTAGGGCAAACTGCTTTGCTGTTTTTTTTTCCAAGCAACTTCTATACGCAAGATACGGCTGTTTGACCTAAGACTATCGCATGAAGTTGACGCGTTGTGAGCACATTGTCTGGCACTTGAAATCCCGTGACGCTAGCAGAGGTTCTCTTCAGGCCAGGAATTGCTTTGTTGTTGGCCTGATGTGCACAGCAGTTGCTGATGCAGCACGAGTTCTTTTACCTTTATTATTAACTTTGTCGATCGTGAAATGTTGTGAAAGTGTCCGTGGTCCTTTGGGTATTTTTGAGGTCCGTGGTGGCCGGGACATGAATACGTATTGACAGAATATTTCAAGTGCAGAGACTTTTTACCCTGTTTTATATGGTATTGGTATACATCTCAAGCTCATGCATCTACAAGCTCAATTGGGGAAGATAGACGGTATCACTCAAAAAGTTCTTGACCTTACTGATATCCAGTGGCCCGCTTGCAAGCGCATAAGTAGTCCACAGAGAGCTGCAAAGTACCAAGTGGCATTTAAAACTTTAGAGGTTGTCCAGCAGACTAAGCAAGTAAACTGTGGATTGCCATTCTTTTTGCTGGTTCTGAGGACCATTGAACCCTGGTGTTCATCGATTCATCGTTGTCTGTAACATCAGCAGCAAATGATGGAACTGGAAACCTGACAAAGAATGAGGAGCGGTGGAATGTGACTTTCTGGTGACTTTTCATTTTTTTTCTAGTGGTCGAGCGACGGACATGGACTACCCGAGCTCGAACTTCATCCGGCCTTCACTGGTCAACCTTGAGGACTCCGAGCAGGAGGTCTCAATTGACGAGGGCCACAGACTTACCATCAGGCTCCACTACAACCCAGTCATGGACGAGTGGGTGAGGTAATATAAAAACAACAAACGAACAAAAGGGTTTAGCAATGGTATTTGACCATAACTTGTCGCCAGCCTTACTGAAGAGTCCGCGAACTCCTCTGACGGGAACACCCAGGATTTGGACACATTGTTCGACCTGCACAAAAGGATCTCGAGTCTGGAGAGCAACGGCGACACCGAGGTTATTCACATCGGCCACTTCCTCTCGGCTCTAGAGACCACGGGCATCAGGCGTTCAGACCAGAGGCTCAAGACTATGATGAACAACCTGAACGCAATCAGGAAGGAATTCCACAAGGACACACCTCTTGAGAGCGTCATCCTCAACAGAATGCAATTCAAAAAGTACGGGAAAGTGCAAAAAATGCGTCAAACAGTGCGAGAAATTAAGAGTGGAACACGTATGATTTGCAGAGTCGTGAGTGAAAACATCCATTTGCTGTCTAAGGCGTTCAAGAATCAGTTTGTCATTCCGGAGTTCAAGCACTTCTGCGACCAGATCGAAACCATCTATGATAGGTGCAAGGACAACGACGACGGAAATGTGGGTTCATCGCTATGCTGAAGTAAAAAATGAAGCTCAACTACTTATTGATTGTTTCCAGGTTGCCTCGTACATCCCGCAGCTGGTGCGCTACGATCCCAAGTACTGGGGCGTCTCCATCTGCACGGTCGACGGCCAGAGGTTCTCTATCGGGAACACAGACATCCCATTTACTCTTCAGGTTGTCTCATAGTTGACGGTCCCCAAGTTGTATAGGGTGATTACAAAGAAAAAATGTTTTTCTTTCTCTCAGTCCTCAAGTAAACCTTTCACATACGCCGTTTGTCTGAACGAGCTGGGCAGAGACGTCGTTCACGAGTACGTCGGGCAGGAGCCAAGCGGGAGGGTTTTCAACGAGCTCTCCCTGGACAACAACAGTAAGAAGACCTCCAACTTTTTTTTGAGGATCGTGCAAACAGTGTCGATTCAACTGAAACAGATAAGCCACACAATCCCCTGCTTAACTCCGGAGCCATCATGTCCGCGGCCATCTTGCTCAACCTCGTCCACCCAGAAATGAAGCTCTCCGAAAAGTTTGACTTCGTCACCGACTACATCAAAAGGATGGCAGGCGGAGAGTTTTTTAAGTAAGTTTTTTACGCAAGGTATACGGTATATCACTTTCATTGTCTTGTCACTGGTCCGTATGTTATCATATTTTACAATGTAGTATGTTACTAATGCTCAATCACACATCGCACACATTGTTCTATGAGAAGCCGAGAAGAAGAAAGCATTTTTGCTTCAAAATTGCAGCTTCAACAACTCCGTGTTCTTATCTGAGCGGGAAACCGCAGACCGCAACTTCGCCCTCGCCTACTACATGAAGGAGAACAATTGCTTTCCCAAGGGTTTCCACCTGCAGGAGTGCCTAGACTTTTACTTCCAGGTATTTAGATTTCCCCTGACAAAACCCCTACCTTGGAATGCATAGTCTTGTTTTGCGTACAGACGTGCTCGCTAGAGGTTAACTGCGAATCTATCGCCGTGATGGGCGCCACATTGGCCAACGGCGGCGAGTGCCCCACCACCAGAGAAGAGATCCTCAAGCCGGAGTCCGTCAGGGACGTCCTCTCGCTCATGCACAGGTGGAAAAGAAAAAGAAGGGAAAACAGACCAAGCATAATACAAGCTTCTCTCTATTTTTCCAGCTGTGGCATGTACAACTACTCGGGCCAGTTTGCATTCAATGTGAGTATATAACGAAATATATTCGGATGGGATTATTGTAGAGTAGGTGCTGCGTGCTGCGTGAGTCGAAGAAGTGTTTGATGCTGCTTTTATCCCTCCCGCCCCATCCTTTCTTGAGTAAAACTTTCACCACTGACCTTTTTATCAACCATTCATACTTGTTTTCCATCACCCAATTTTGATGACCCTTGCTGCATAGGGTGTGACTTATTTAGCTTCAGTCGACCAGACATCGATGTGCTGTGCACGTATTTCATACAACACTATCATTGGAGATGCGTTGATGATGAAGAGGCCAAAAGGTTTGGAGGAGCTCTTAGAACTACTATGGGCGGATCTGCTACAGTTGGACACACGTTGTCACGCAACCTTGACCAGGATTAGGCCGATTGAGAGGCATGGGAATTGGACCTTGGGAGTCTTGATGTCTATCAACAGTAACTTGGCGGCAAAAAGTTGATTACTATCTGTTATGATGCTGTTGCTGGCCTCAATTTCTGACCTTCAACATTTGGGCACTAAATAGTCGGGTATGAGTTGAGTGGGTACAAAATCTCCAGGTTGCGAATGGTCAGGTACAACTTCGCCAAATACGAAACCCTCTGACGGCGATGCCAACCTTTAAATGAGAACTCGCTTGATTAGCTGATGGCCCCAAAAAGGGGAAAACATGGGGTGAAGTCAAGTAAGTCGCACCTTATAAGTACCTTATAAGTATTGGTGTGGCACCTAGAGAAGAAAGGGCTTGAACTCCATACAACTCATTGCACTCTGTACAGGTTGGTCTTCCAGCAAAGAGCGGGGTGTCCGGCGCCCTCGTGCTCGTGGTTCCGAATGTGATGGGCATTGGATTGTGGTCACCGCCCCTCGACAACCTCGGCAACACCTGCAGGGGCGTCCAGTTTGCCATGGTGAACTCGAAAAGAAAAGACATGTTCATCAATATGTATGCAATCTGCATTCTCTATTGCATGTAGGAACTGGTGAAGTTGTATCGGTTCCACCGGTTCGACAACCTAATCACGAACCAGACGACCAAGGTCGACCCCCGCCTGTTCAAGGAGGAGTACGGGCGCCAGTCCACGCTCTGTCTCCTCTATGCGGCCACCACGGGAGATCTCACAGCACTTAAGAGGTAATACTTTAGATTAAGCAATAACATTTCGTAGCGGGTTTATGTGGCAAGCTTATGTTTGCATATTAAGAAAAATCATTATATCGTATACAGTCCAGAACAATCATGATTTTTGAAAGTTCCATCTTGGAGGACACAATTTAATTTTGAGAAATTATTCTAGGGAATATTTCACTATTCGCAGGTTTTTATTCTAGTGATATCACTCAATGAAATTGAGGACAGTACAAGCAGGGGCAGGGTCAATTCTGTCACGTCTTCCCTACCCACTTGACTTTTAATTCTTTTTGAATGTGCAAGACCCTTTTGACCAGTGATTTTGCCTTGGCCCGGGGTTTTGTTCACATTTCGGCGCTAAAGCGTTCAGCATACGGGCCTCATCTTCAACTTTAGCACTGTTTATCAAAACTTAAGACTTAAGTGTCATATTGACTAATGGGCGGATTACGCATTCAGGTTTTTCTACACGAACGCCCAAATGAGCTCCAGCAATTACGACGGCCGCACGGCCCTTCACCTGGCCTGCGCCGAGGGTCACCTCAGCTGTGTCAAGTTCCTCGTCGAGATCTGCAAGTTGGACCCGCTCAAGAAGGACAGGTTGGACGTACATGTGGTGATAATGTCACGCCGGCTGCAGTCTTGTCACTTTTTTTTAGGTGGGGCTTCACGCCGGTGATAGAGGCCAAGCGGTTCCACCACGAAGCCGTGGCCGAGTACCTCATGAAGCATCTCGACCACGCGTTCCCGAATCAGCTGCAACGGATCACCTCTCTGGACGAGAACAAATAGAAAAAGGTGCAGCTTCCAGGGCATCCATAGCTATTGCATCCAGGACGGTCTCCACAGCGGGATTTTTTGCGTGAATTCTCTGACGGATTCTCCCCGAAGAGAAGCTGAGCGGGGAGGAAAATCCACAGTCGCAGTCACAAAGATATCCTTCCTCCCTCGTCTACGGAGATCTGCGGACTCTGAAGGGAGCTTTGCTGCGGATTCTCCTTTCTGTCGAAATTGGTAAAATTTCGCCATCGGTGACGTCGATCTTGCGCCTCCACCCACGACGAGGCCAAAGGCGCCAACAGCTTCAGCGTTGACGATGCGGATGGAGAACTGGAGCGAAACCCTCTCGTAGACTACTACTAGATCACAATGACAAGAGCGCTCAAGGGTGGATCAAAAATCCTCCTTAGAGCGTCGCAATCCCTAGAGGAGAATCCCCCTGGAAGAATCCGCGCCAAATGCAGCTTTCCCTGTGTATGCACCGTCTAAGCTTCTTATGCATTTCACCATGTTTGCATATTAGTCAAGCAGTCACTGTCATAGATGAATTACTTCCTGTCACAAAAAGAGACCTCTAAAGAAAAATAGGAAACAAAAAAGTAGACCCCTAAAGTAAGAGTGTAAATAACTCAGGTTGTTGCTGTTGTGAACTTAGTCAGACATTAATAACAGTGTTAGTTGATCTGAATTAATGCCTCGGGTCACGGCCTGTCTAGTCCGGACCGTGGTCGTTTGTCTTTTCTCCGGGATTGAATTGCGGCCGGAATGGCGATTTTAATGAATGTGCACGAAAAAGTCAAAGATGCAAAAAAACGTGTCTCCGACACTCTGATTCTGTTGTCTTCTGGCCGCAGACGCCATCTGAGCCCAATTGGACGCGATTTAGAAAAAGCTCTGTTGCACACGCGAAGAGAAATCGCAGCCCATTTCAAGTGGAGCCACTCAAAGTCTTTTCTTGCCCATTTCCTGCCCATTCTTTATGCCTTCGTACCCAACAAACCGCCGCCTCCTTTCCAAGCATCTTCGCGACGACTAAGGGAGGTCCGAGAAGTCGACTTAACGTTGTATTGGTGATTTGTTATGTTCAGAGTCAGGAGTTGGTACGAAAAATGACGTCACCTCTGTTCGTTAAGACTGCAATTCGTCGACTGCGTTTCCCAGAGATAAGATTCCGGAGTGTGGACAGATTTTTAGTGACATTTAGTGACAGCAATTTTCAGCGACTGGACATGACTTTTGGGGCACCCTGTGCAATCCTCTTCTCATTCAGCTGAGCCGCCGCGCTGTATTGTTCAAGCCTTCTGATAGTCGTGATTATATTTTTGTCACGTTGCAGAATACAGTAAAACTTCGCTTTAACCATGTTTTCCGCCAACGGCAGCCAAAACGCCAGCACTTCTTCTGTGCTCTCTTGAACAACTCCAGTGCCCTGATGAGCCCTAGTTTCTTCACCGTCATCCACGCACAATCACCAGATCCTGATTTGAGGCGTGACCACCTGATCTTCCTCCAGAAACTCAGCTATTGTTGCTTGGCGACTGTGGAAGCTTTGCGGGCAGCCAAGTTGCGGTTAAATAGAGATTCGCTACTGTCACTGTATTGCAATTGCGAGGCAGACTCGCACCCCCGGGGAGGAGAAGTCGCTGCCTGCCCAGAATTCAAGGCCTGCTTATCCTAGACCTCGGAGGAAAATAGAAAGCAAGATGTTTTTGCACAGAAAAAAAGCAAACGTCGATCGACGTCGAGCACCTTCTGTTGTCCCAGGCGCCCACATTTTTGACAGGAGAAGAGAGGTTTCTTTGTCTGATCAAATGAGACACATGGGGCGAAAGCAAAACTTATCTCTTAGACCCTCGTCACTCCTTTGTTTTCAAGCCTTTTTTTCGCCCAACACTTGCGCAGGAAAGCACATGGGATTGAGACTACAGTCAGAGATTATTCTTAATCCAGGCACTCCCAAGGACGAAGGACGATGCGAGAAAGACGTGAGGTTCTTACGCTGCGCGGCGAAATTGAATTTCGATTTTTCTGCTTGGGACCGGAATTTGAAACCTTCAGGGCGGGCAAAGGGGTTTGGGGTTCGGGGGTAACCCCCCTCCTCCCCCCCCCCCCTCCTTGGCCAATTGAATGGAAATAGGGAAAATAAGCATGAAAGTCCAACCTGACCTGTCTACTCATTTTCTTGCGTCTGTCTGGAAATGCTGTGCATTACGTAATGAAGGAGCGCTTGAACGTGTCAAAAAGTGAAGCAGTGGACAGAAACCAAAGAGATTGAAATTAATAAACTATTAGAAACAACCCAAACAATAATTTTTATGGACATATATAAATCTTGATGTAATCAGTGTAGATGTGATCGTAGAGAGCTGACGAGGCTTTTCTGACCGAACAGTGTTTTGCTCCCCAAGTCGCCGTTGAGCTCGCTTGAAGAAAGCGCGCGCGCGCGCGGAAAAAAGCAGCAAGCGCGGTCAACGTTCAGTTTGGTACCAACAGAGTGCGTGATCCCAGGTGTGTCTTGGAGAGAAATTATTAGACCCAGATCTGACGTACCTCGTTGAGGAACGGTTTTCTTTTTTAAAAAAAAAATGATGTAAAAGTTCAGGCTAACACCAACAACTCGTTCAGGTACACCAACATCCCGTAAGGGGTGGGCTCAAATACAGAACCCCTCGCCAGTCAATGACAACATTGTGTTGTAACAGAAAGATCGTAGACACTTTTTATTGAAGAGTGTTCGAAAGGCACACGGTTGAAGGTTCAAGCAGGGCGGCACTTTCGGAAATGTTTCCAGCGAGAAATCTGAAGTCAGCAAATAAGACATCGTGACATTAGCTACATGGAGATGTTGTGTGTGCTGCTGCAGCCCAAGTTCACAGGTGTCTATGTCATGTCTGCACGAGGACAAATTTGGTGGGCCACACATCGATATACAGTAGTCAATATGATATTTCCACGAAGTTCCATAGGCGTACATCACGATGAGTGCAATTAAGTCGGGAGTTAAGTCGAAAGTACTGCAGTACAGTACTCATTGTGCTTCGTACATTGTACTGTCAAAGAAGTCACTGCGGTACAGAAGATGTACTTACAGTTCGAGTTTTAAGTACAAAAGCACAAAAAATTACTAACCAGAATTCAAATAAAAAGTTCAAGAATGTGACAAAATGTTGATGAGATTGAACAAGTTTTGCCTACATAGGTACCTTAAAGTCTTATTTCTTTGTCAACAATATCATTCTTAAATGGTGCTTGCATTACCAATAAAAGAACAATATGTGCACTGCATTAACTGCACCGTCAGAACTTGTACTGCAGTAACCTAAAACGTTGTTTGCGACCACCTGAACCCCCCACCACCTGACCCAACCGCTAGAGTCATCTTTCCTTTTTACTACAAGAGTTGTGCTATGTAGACGTGAAAACTACTTCTAATGATGGAGGCTCTAATTGTACATTCCGATGATGATCTAATTCATTGGCAGCACAAGCTGTGACGTCTTGGAGAGACTACAATGTATGCGGACCCCGAGGTATACAACGAGGAGGACTCCTCCAGAGAAAAGGCGAGGAAGATGTCCAGGGAGATCTTGAAGCAGAGAAACGACACCACGGGAGGAACAAAGGTTAGAAAACAGGGTTTTTTTTTAGTTTACCACCGATTTGCCCTAAAACGAGAGAAACTGAAGCTCAGATTTGTGCTGCTTGCAGATTTGGCCCAGATTCACAGAGATGTTTGCGCATAACCGTATCAACTAACCATAGAGTCTTTATTGTACGACAACTCTTTCTCTCTCTCACGCACAGTGACAAAGTGCAGAACTACTCTACGAGAAAAGGGACGTGAGTGACAGACGTTTTGTATTATCGTTCCACACTTGCTCCCCCCCCCCTATCATCAAGCATGCGTTTGTGAGCCGCCATCAACGAGAAGTCAACATCTGGCCTCTTTAGCAAGCAGCGGGAGATCGACTTCACTTTCCAGTACGCAGGTTATGTACGCAAATCCAAGGCCAAGGACAGGTGAAGTACAATGGCCTCCGCATAAAAGACGTCCCCTCCCCCCTCGGGTTGCTGTAGCGCCGCTGACGAAATGACGAAAGGATGCTTGGGTTTAGAAGCCCTCAAGTTGCCCTTCAGTCATGGCATGATTTTCATCGCTGTTTCACCTAGAAGGAGGAAGAAGTCATTTGATGTGGCCAGATGTGCAAATTCTTGGTAATTCCGTTCAGAGGGACAAATCTTTGCAAATTTTCCAACTTTCGCCTGAAGAGCCAAACGTGCTTGTAGGTGCAACGAACAATGTTTAGCCAATTGCATTCTGGCCCAGGTTTTCTTGCTCCTTTGTACAGAGAAATTGCCTCCCCCCTTTTTGCAAGTGACTTCGGCACACACTGCATGTCTGTTCAGACCAAAATCCGCCATGAATTTGCGAAAGTCTGCACAATTTCTGACCTTTTTGGAATATTGCGCCATCGCTCTGAGCTGCGCCAACTGACAGTGGTGCAATTGCAAAAGGCTGTATGAGTTCTTTAACCACCATTGTAAACTTCTATCGATTGGGCACTGTTCCAAAAGCTTTGTGCTCTTTTTGATCTTGTTCTGGCTCAAGTGGTCACAGAATCTATAAATATTGACGGTGTTTGTTGAAAGTGCTTAGTATGTTGACCCACACCTTGAACTGTCTCTTTTAAGAGCAGAGTTGACCTCCCGCTGTAAATGAAGTTTCCTTAAAAAAAAAGTCCACGGAGTCGAGCAAAAGCACCAGGGTTAGACGTGAAATCGCTTCAAGGCTCAGTTATCTGCATTGCATGCAAGTATGCGCATGCACACTCGAAAAAGCGAAGCTCAATTTACTTTTACTCACGGTCTACTGTAAAATCGTTTGTAAGCTCAGTGGAGAGCCGACCTTCAGGGACTAACTAGGTACTTGCACCGTGCGCGTCGTCAAAAAAGCCGTCGTTGGAACAAGGCTCGTGGACACCTTTGGACTGACGCAGCTCTTTGCGGATCACACGATGCTGGGCATGCATGCACGAATGCATGCATGCATACTTTCCTAGTACGTGTGGAGGAATGCGGAGCTTTCGCGAAATAACTGGCGCGTTGCGTCATTTGTAAACAACAGAGAAGAGAGACCTGGAAAGCAGGAAGAAAATGGTCTTAAGGATTGTTTGCACGGGGGGGGGGAAGGGGGGAATCTACGGCATAGGAACTATTTGACTTTGCCGAATTGTTCTTTCTTTTCCGCTGTAACGTGCAATTCTTTTTAAAATATACAAAAGCACCTCTGTTCCAGCGCTCTCGCAAGCGCGAGCACATGGTGATCAAGTGGATCATGAGGGTGACGCACATCAACAAGGACATGAGCGTCGACTTCGCCGACTGGGTGCAGGACGGCAGAGTGCTCAAGGAGTGAGTGCAGATAGTGAAAAGCCAAATAAATTATGCACCATTTTTAATGTGTTCTCTTACGCCCAAAAGCGTGATGACGACCCTTTGTTTCAACTCTGTGGAGATCGATCCCTTTGCCATGAAGGGCCTCAGTCAGGAGGAGCAGAGGTTGCACCAAATCATCCAGCAGGTAAGAACAGTTTCCGTCAATGAGTAGTTATACGTGCCTACGTGTACAGTCAAAGTACATTTGATCTTTTCAGATCAGACACTACGGGGTGCAGGAGAAATACATCTTCAAGGTGGGCGACGTCCTCAAGAAGGAGAGGCCGCAGAAGGTCATCAGGTGCCTAGAGGAGGTCGCGAAGCTTGTAAGCTGATAAACATTTTGTCAACAGTACTGAGCTTGTTGGGGACTTTCTTTACCTTGCAGTCAAAACAAGAGACTCACATCAAGTTGGACACTCTCCTGAGGAATAAACTCTATACCTGAAAGCCGCTATAAAAAAACCAACAGAATATCTGGCCCAAACGCTCATTTGCAAAATGCGGTAGGCACCAGGTATTACAGGAAATTAAAGTCTGCTCTTATCAAAGGATAAGTTGCAAGTCTGCTCGTCATAGAATTTTATTCTTGAATAAAGTCTTCCTTTACTCAGCCTTTTCTTATCGAGAGTCTTAACCTTGTATTTTTTCATTAAATAACAAAAATATGTACATTTACTGTAAACAGTGTATATAATTGCAAAATTTCCTAATATTTCATTCAAACGCTTGCCACGGAATGATATGATTTCAATTGTTGATTGAAACAAGAAGCTCCTAGAACATACTGTCACGCGTGACATACGCGGAAGAACTTTATGTTGTACTCTCGGAAGAAAGGTGAAAATGAAGTCCTTCGGCAGAGGTCGACTCCCGGGGACAAGTCCCGGAGTTGCCACCGTCTCACCCTGAGGAAGCTCTCCCTGTTGGACCGCACGTCCAAGGTGAACGCCGAGTCGCCTTCTTCGACGGGCTCGCCGGAGACGGGTCCGCAGGGTCTGGAATTGCTGACATGAGGTGAACACAGCTGATAGGTGACATTGTCAGCTGGAGGGAAGTGAACAGTGACTGTTTTGTCGCCAAAGAACTGCGACAGGGGGACCGCGAGAGTGACGTTGATCGCGTGATCAGCCCCGTGACAGCCGTGGTCGGGATCACAGAATCTGGAGTCGAGGGTAAAGTTTCCAACGCTTGTCACGAGGATAGGAGGAGTGAGATCATCGGACTCCTCAGCGTTTCGGATCCTCCTGATGATGCTCTTAACCATATTTCCCATGGAAGAGCCCACTCTGCTCACTTCTCGTTTGGCTCGTTCCTGCTGAACACTAGTCCCAATGACACCTTTTTCCAAGGACTTCTCAGACGTTGTGAAAATGTTCTCATCTTTTTTCACAATCTCATTTAGCTCCTTGTCCTCTTCGATTGCTTCTGTCAAAGCTGTCAAAGCAACAGTAGTGGTAGCATTAGCTGCTTTCTCCTCTTCTATGATGGAGTTAATGTCCGTCACATCGTCGATCTCGGTCTTGATGTCCTCTGCTTCAGCGGCTTTGACACTACTGAAAATCTCCAAAGGTTCTTCATCAGAAATCAGAAGCCTCACCTCTCTCGTGTTGCTCTCAAGATCATTTCCTACTTTGTCGGCTACCTCATTCGCCAGCGGAAGGTTGTTCAAGACTCCATTCTTCGAATCAGTTATGTGGTTAACTTCCGTAGCGTTAGAGCTATCCTTGTCATCTTCAGACACCCTTTCTACCTTGTGAATGATGTCTTCTTTAGAGGCCTCACTTTCATCCTTATCCTCACTTTTGCGACGAGGGACGGTGGACGACACCTCATTGGTAAGAGCAGCCACTTTATCGGGGACATCGTTGTATATTTCTTGCGGAATCTCTTCAGCCACTTTCACATCGTCAGACTCTTCTTGAGGATCGGCGTGAGATGCTTCGATTTCAACAAGGACCTTCTGACTTTCTTGATCACTGGAACGGTCTTCTTCCTCGAGGAACATGGACTTCTGGTCAAATGATCGTTCGGCACCATTAGGATTAGTCTTGGAGTCTTCAGGCTTTGCATCATGTTTGGCAAAGTTGTCACCATTGTCTACTTCGGCGTGAACAAGACCGATGGGCTCCAGGAGCTCTTCTTCAGCAAAAGGCTCCACAATTAGGACGTCAGGCTCAAAGGATTCGGCGATTGCATTGGTCAACTCATCATCTCCAACGGCATTCTGTCCGGGGCTGGTCAAGTTGTCCTCATCATAGGCATCATTTGCAGAAGCAACTGTGGTCTGATTGTCTTGTGAAGTAGAATCTTCTGAAGACGGTGGCAAGCAGCAAAAAGAGCTGCAACTGCCTGAAAACGAGCACTCGCTGCTGGCCCCAATGATCGGTGGTGGCAGAGATGGCACAATTGTCGTTGACGAAGTTAGCGGAGGAGACGAGGATGACTGTTCAAGCCATACTGACGTTTGCTTCGGTGTAGCCGATACATTTGCAGTTAGACTACGAGACACGGTGGCTTTACCACTATTAGTGAAATTGCCAAATGACGGCAGCATCGTTGTTACGGAAAGAGTACGCAACTTGCTTAGGGACTGAGTTGCGTACGGATCGAGAGGGACAATCTCATTCTCCGTAGCATTGACGGTGATGAACTCTTCCAAGATAGTAGTGGTACTTTTGGTCTCTTTGATTCCGCCTTTATAAATGTTGACGATGTAGGCGATGGCCATGACCGCGAGACAGACGGTAGCAATTGCCATGAGTGCCAGAGCCACGGCTTGAGCGCACTTGTTCTGGAACAGGGCTGGACTTTGGCTGGACGATCTCTTTTTCTTGTGAGTAGACTTGTCACTCGAAGAAGTGGTGGAGACGGAAGACAACGAGGCTCCTCTTTTCAATCTGGACAGCCTGACTGCCACGGACTCGCTGGCCTTTTCCAAATCGCCGATGCGATCCTCCAGATGCCCGGTCATCTTGCTCAGTTCGCGGACTGCACCAACGTTTTCTATTGAGGAGGAAATAGCATCACATGCTGTCATATTTGATGTACTGATTTCTCAGGAAAAAACGTACCCAAAAATAGTCTGTCCTTATCTACGATGAGCATGTCTTGAATGTCATTCCCGTTTGCAAGCGTGAAGGACTCCGCGGACGTGGCTACGGCCTCAGGTAAGATCTTCTTCAGGTCTTGGGCGATTACCCCCGTCTGCGGAGTTCCTTCGACCCCTAAGGGAAAAACATCAGCGTTGATATCTGCTTGTGCGTAACAATTCTAAGTAATGCACTACTGAGTGCATTGTCTGCTCTTACTCCTTCTCTGGTCCTCGGGTAAGGTGTCCACGTACTCCTTCCTGTATTTGAACTCCATGATCTTGACCTGCTTCACCGTTTCCAGCTGCTGGCGAGGATCAACTTCGCGCAACCTCTCCTTGAGCCTGAGGTCGCTGGGTTGAAGGACCTGACCGGTCAACTGAACATTGCCGTGGACTGACAAAGCCTCCCCCGCCTAGAGGAGCAACAACATCAGGCTACAATGAAGGTACTACGGAGATATTGCGCCGATCAAGCTGTACCTGATCCGTGTTAATGGCGACTTTCCCCATGTGGAAGAGGGTATCCGACCCGGTTTCCCTCTGCCAGTTGCCCTCGGTGTCCGGCTCGAACTGGCCTGGGTTCGACGCCCGGACGACGATTCGTTCAGACGCCAGTCGACACACTGGAAGGGACTTCTGCTGTGGTGTTCCAGCGTAGATCACAGCTTCCAAGGACACCTGCAGTAAAAACCAATTCGTAACCAAAAAAAGAAGGATCTATGCCCATGACGCTACAACTGTACACCAACAATATGAAGGATAAGTTCAGGCTTCACTCACCACGAGCTGGAAGTACTTTTGGGCCGGGTTGGGCTTCCCCTTCTTCCTCATGTTATTCGCTGTAGTCTCTGTGAAGTGCAACCGGCCCACGGACACCTTGGCGCAAGTCTCACCCTGTCTGAAGCACAGGCGTAGCGGATGGAACCTTAGCTTGGACCGGTCTGCTTGGCTCTGTTCAACCTACCAGGAAAGAGGAAGGATACTTACTACTGTATACAATCTACAATATACACGACTTTAATACGCTGTGTAATGTGTGTACAGTTGCCGAAAGCAAGCAACCTTCACCTTGATACAACTCCCGGGTACGTCCTGCTTCACCCCGTAAAAGTTCATCTCCAGGTAGGAAATTTCTTTGAGTCCGGCCGAGGTCGTGACGAAGTGAAAGTCGGAGAGAGGGACGTCGGCCGAAGACTCAACGACACACGTGATTTGGAAGTGGTTCTTCTTTTGCGCAATGAAGGCGTCATCCACTGACGAGAAGTTGAACCCCTTATCCGCGACGGCCGCCAGCCGCGGCGACGCTAGCTCCACCAGGCCCGCAGACGCTAAACGGTGGCACTGGTGAGGTTCGAACGTGTCGAAGCGGATGTTCCCGCTCATTTTGCCGCCGATGGCCTCGCCCGCCGACGGCGGCTGCTGACAATCAGAGGAAAGTTCAGCCTTGATCTCCTCATGCTTAAACTGCAAAAAAGGCACGAACTAAGCTTGAACTAAATCTTGGACACTTCTCACGTCGTCCCTGATGCTGCGGTCACTCTTGGCTGTAGCAGAAGTGAAGTTTGAAAGAAACTAAACTGATAAAGGATTTTGGAATCATTCTCAATCATTTTTGGAAGCTCCTTGGAAAGATGCCGTTAAGCTAATGAAGTTCCTCCTCCCCACAAATTAATGTAACCTCGCTTATCAACCGCATTAAGTGACCATTCAACCTTAGGACCAAAGTGGTCACTATACCGAGGGAATAATATAGTACGTACAAGCGCAACCATCTACTTTTCTCCCTTGCAGCGAACAAAGTAGGGAACGGTTCTTTTCTACAATGATAGTGATGGGTTGGATGATAGTGATGAGAAACCGTACGACGATGGAAAACAAATACGATATAAGTTTTAGACTTATGGACGAAAGAGGAGTTTTTGCAAATTTTCGAAAAACGCATTGTTCGTCGAAAAGAAAAAAAGACTTGTAAAAAATCGGAAAAAGAGAAGGTTGCTTCAGTAGCTCTGGGTACGGGTCCAATGGCCGTCGATGTAAAATTCATTCGTTGTTGTACTTTAAAATGCGCCGAGTAAATAACTCTTCTTAATTCTCAGCCAAAACTTGGGTTTTTATAAGGTGGAATTCTTACCGTGCTGACATCCGAAGGAGCTGCTGGTGCCGCCTCCTTTCGCTTCCGCTTCGCTCTTGCGGCAGTCGCCGCCGCCGCCTTGGTCTTCGTCATCACCTCGCTTATGGTGGACGTGGTGGTTGGGAGAGCGCCAAATCTGCCCTGCTGTTGACCTTTGAGTGCGTCGCTCAAGATGGACTGAGGCATCTCCACAGACGAACTCTTGGATATTGCCTACGCATAAGAGATTCAAGACCATGGCCTGCCCGAACCCCCTGGAGTATGAGCTTTTGAGCAGCCCTCACCTGTTGCTGGTGCGGCTGCACCACGACCGCCCCTCCGTGGTACCCGCCAATGTCGCTGGTTGTTCCGACCGACGTCGACGTCAACGTCGAAGTCCTGCCGCTGTCTCGCAACTGCTCCTGCTCCTGGAGCAGCTGCATTGGCACTGTGTAGTCTACGGAAGTGAGATCTGACCCCGGCAGCCCCGTGGGCGGACTCAGTCCGCCCGGATGATCTGAAGGAGTCCCATGAGACCGCACCGGAGACAGCAGCTGCTCAGAACCGGAGTCCGGAGGACTATCGGGTAATTGCCCTAAGTGCCGAGAAAAAGTCGTCAGCATCACCCATTTACCATCACGGTGGTAGACTGAGCAAGCAAAAATAACAATTACCAGGGAATATTTGGTGGTCATTGTATATGGAGTCGACGAGAGCCCCGATGTCCCCGCCGTCGTCTTCAAGATCCAAGGCGACGTCCAGGTCCATGTTGGCCTTCCTGCGGGTGGCCCCTCAGAGTTCGGTCACCCCATCGTCAAATCGTGTCAACTGGCACGATAAGAGAAGTTGTTATGTAAGGATCATTTGGCGAGTCCAATTATGATAGATGAACTTAGTTTTTCCTCCTAATTGGTTCTTTGAATTCCGCCGAATCGCGGGTTTTACGCAGCAACTTTTTTGTCTGCTCTGTGAGTCACGAAACATTTCAGTTCAAGTGCCCGCCAGAAGTCAGCAGCGGTGTCGCAGTTTGGATTGCATAAGCATACACATACGATTCCCCACTCTCATGTTGCAACACATGATGATTGGAGTGCGCTTTGGGAGTTTTATGTTGATGAGGACGTCGCTAATCGAAAACACCTTGGGACTAGGACACACTGTTCACTAATTCCGAGCTTCACGAAAAGGAATCGTACTACATTAACAACAGACCAGGCATGCTTAGGCCAGTCAGCATTCCCATACCTTACAATGACTGTTATACACTTGCAAGGGTCTCTCCTACGCTATTCTTCTCAAACAGGACTAACCAGCATGACCCTTGGCTACGACCCGGGTTGTTCAGGGTACAAAACATAAAAAGGTCTAAGAAAGATTGTTGACTATGTCTGAGATAAATTGCGGCAAAAACAACGATGACTTTTAAATATGTTTGCAATATCCGAATCTTCACTATGTCCGAATTTAAATGGTCCTCTGTATCACCTAGAATGTATTTTTTCATGTCAAAAGAGTAGTTTTCCCAGTGAAGCACACTTTAAAGCTGAATGAAATAAACTGCGTGCAAATTCAGACAACTAAACTGGGTCTTCGAGCAATGACGCATGAAACACACGATGTGACCAGTCAAGTACAGCACAAACTGTTCCTACTTCCTGTGCGATGCTTTAGAAACTAATGCACCTTTTTTTTGGATGTGAAGCAACTTTTTTGGACTGTGAGTGTCGTTGTTGGTGAAACAATCACGGACGTTCACTCTTATTACTACACTTTGGTTAAATACGTAAAGTCATCTAAAGTGCTTCAAGTATTAATCCCCCAAAATTCTTAATGTATGAGTAGCTTTGTTGTGACAAAATATCAAAAGCTTTAAGACAGCATTAACAAAAGCGGACTAAAGTTGTCGCCTTTTTAGGTAAATCCACTTTGGCTTCGACAACAGGCTGGACTTAATAACCGAAAGATATGTGTCAAAAAATTTGCACGATTAATGCTGAAATGTTGCGATTTGGGTCTCGAAACTGTTGCCCTTGGGTCACTTGGGATGCTCTAACCCCGCGTGTCAATGTGACCCCCGACTTTCATCACATTCAACAGTCAGATTGGTTTTATCGAACTTAGACTTCACTGTTAACTGGTCAACAATGAAGTTTAAGTGCTCTGTGGTCTGGATTTAAAAGAGGAGGATAGATTTAATTGCCAGCAGATTTTAATTCTTTCTTCCGAATTATAAAACCTACCTTATAAACCTGATTACTGTATCAGCACTGATTGAAGCTGGCCAAAAGTTTACTTAAAACATTCGTCCTTTCGCCGAAATAGCTTGCTCCTTTGGTCGCCTTAAAGGGCATCATATGAGGACATCATTTTCATCCACATATACCAAAACTCCACCATTGCACGATTCAAAGAGAAGAATAGGAATGCTTAGGCCCATTAACTCTTTTCTCTTTCTACTGCGCTCAACATCATGGGTGGAAAATGAACTGCTTAGGTATAGACAGCGCTCATCCCGATGGATGAGTGCACAGAATGGGCACCTCCGCAAACTGGTTTCTACTCACAGGCCAAGGAAACCCTCTCCATGATAAGTCTGATCGTTGGTGCTGCTTGTACAAAAGCACTGTTTAGACGAGAGTTGCAATAAGAAATAGTGACTTTTCTCGCAGGCTTCAAGAAAGAAAAGAAAAAGAGCTGCTGTGTTTTGCAACCCTTTTCCCCCTTACCTTCTCCTTCCTTCGGTTAGGTGGGCCCATGAAAGGGATCTTGAGGCTCCCCTTATTTTCCTGGCTTGGGCAGGCTCTGGGAGGGCCTTCTTGGGTCGATGCCTCTGCTCAAAATTGGGCCACTTTCAGAGTATGGTCCCAAATTACGCGCGTCTCTTCACCTCTTCGGGGGATTTTCTAATGCTCGACTTTGGTTTATGTGTGCGATAAGCAGAACTTTTGGGGTGTCTCGAATTTCCCCCAATTTTTTGCCTCTGTCCGTTTGTAGCAGATAAGGCCTGGAATGGCCTGAGTTACACACACTAATTTGACACGTGCCCTCGCTTGTTCTCTTCACTCAGCGTCCTCTCTCCCCCCCTCTTTGCAGTGACATGATGAACTGCGCAGGGAGCAGCGTCAACCACGTACACGTCCAACCTCTTTTGTAGCACAAGTTCAGCTGCTATGGCCAGAGGGGTAGGAGAGACTTTTCTTTTGCCTCACAGAGAGATGGCACAGGTAGGTATACCTTGATGCATTTGGATGGGGGGGGGGGGGGCTCCTCTGCTGCTGCTGGGGCAGAAGAAGCATATGTTTCACTAAGACTGTGCGGTTCTGTGGCAGACACAATTGTACGTAAAATAGTACGAACACCGGGTGAATCCTCCGAGTCTCTGTATTGACCCTTACAAATCTCCTCTCATCTCCGCATTTCTGCAGGTGGAACGAGTTTTGAAACCAGCTATTTCTGGTGTGTCTTCTCAGAAGCGTAAGCAAGTTGCAAAAGAAAATCCTGACACCAAATTCTGTAAAGGTACGAAGAACAGCTCTTTTTCTGTGTTTGATAGTGGATTCCGTCATTCTGGAACAGCACAGACCCGTGACTGAAACGAAAGTCCATCAATAAGAACAATCGCACATTCTCACTGTTCACTGCCGCCAGTCGTATGTGGCCAAGAGAGCGCTGGATGCATCAAAGGCTCCAGACCGATCTGCTTTGCTGAGGCAATTCTTGTGCTACACGGACTGCATTAGGGGGCACATCTTTTCTGCTCATACGGTCGTTGGGACTGGTGCACCTTGCCGACGTCGTGTGCTCGGTCCTCTTCTCCTCTCTGCGCGCGCGCGACTGGTGCGAAAGGAGGAAGACTTCAAGTTTTGCCTCGCTTGGAGCCCCCTAAGAAGTGAATCTCCGTCACTTCCCTCACAGACACATGCAAGTTCGCTAATGAAAGGCAAAAAAACAAAGAAAGAAAAGGAAAAAATTCTCCTACTCTCCCTGCTGGTGCTGCTGTTCATGCCCCCGGGGTCACTCAGGGCTCAGCTGAGGCACAAGTGCAAGTGCGAGCGCGCTGAGCTGGCGCACACAATGCAGTGGGGTTCTTTGATATTCCAATCCATACGTTCGGGTCTGCACATAGGATGCACAGGATATGAGCCGTGGACTTCGAGCAGTGCTTCCCCTCCCAAATTTTCAGTGCGCCTCTTCAGGTAGTTTTATAGGCCGGGCACTTCTAGGCAATGCTGAGCAGGCACTTTAGAGATAATGGGATTTATTTCGTATATTCAAGTTATTCTTGAGTGTTGTGTTAGAGTTCACAGGTGTCCGGGTGAAATCTCGTGGCAGGCTGGATCCAGCCCCCTCCCCCGGGCCAGCCTTTGGGAAGCACTGGTACGTTTGTGACATGAACGACCTTTCCGAGCTTGTCTCTGGGTGACAACCCGTAAGGAATCATGTCACACAAACAAAGACGAACATTTTTTCGGCCATCCTGTATGTCTCGCAATGCTGGTTTAGAAACACGCATGTAGGATGTGTCCATGCTGAGTAGCGAACACTCGGGGTAGTTTGACGTCATCAAGATCAACTTGGCTGGTAACAGTAGCCCAAAATGAGTCATGCATTGAACAATTGAAAGGGCCAATAGATAAAAATCTGCCTCTGTGCTCCCCATATTGTTCTTGATGACGTTTTTCATTGCACAAAATTTCCCGCCAATTTAAGTCCTTTACTTGAAGCCGAAAGGCGAGCAAAGCTTCAACAGTATCAGAACTTACGCCGTGGAGAAAAATGCCAGTGGTTACCTGAAGCTGCTGGGACCCAAGCTTCACACATGACAATGAAGTGAAAGAACCTCAGTGATGAAGCCTTATTGTCGATGTGGTAGACTTGTATTGCTAATTTCCTCTCATGTACTCCTTAAGCTTGACTCATACTTCTTTTCTAACACGCTCTGTGATAGCACTAAGGCTGTGGGATACTCGAGCATCGGACCGAGCATTGCCACTTTTTCAAGTACCAGCTTAAAAAGTACCGCCGATCATGACATATAAGAGCCAGCACATAAATTACCGAGCAACTTCATGTAGATTGCCACGACTTTTTCTCCTGTACTCTTCTGTTTAGTATTGTCTCTAAACTATACGTTTGGGCGGCGATGTGTGTGTGTGTG
>JAAUXU010018542.1_pt1 | contig 20553 bp, 29 predicted proteins | sample 7278151 | NCBI WGS metagenome assembly JAAUXU01 (sample SAMN14350113, study PRJNA611818) | marine sediment metagenome | isolation source: surface marine sediment (1.8m) | place: French Polynesia: Moorea | collected 2018-08 | reverse complement strand
GACACTTCTACTGTCTACAATGTGAGCTGTAGAGCGCTCTACGGTGGCCACCGCCGCTGCCGCCGCTGTCGCCCTCATACCACCCCAGGATGCAAGATAGCCTACGTTTAGAAACTATTAGTATTAGTAGCTTATAGAAGAGCAATAATTGGGCCACTTTGGACTGGTAAAAGGCCGGCATTATCATGTCAACATATGTTGTGCCTGTCTGTGGCATATAGTACCCTCTTTCATGACCGTCAAGGCGCTAGCAGACAGAATCTCTTGGTGCACATTTCCTCCAAGGGACGGCACTTCGTCCGCTCCAGGTCGCATTGGTCTTAGCAAGTCCAAGTTCCTCCGATGCATGCAATAATTGAATCACTATCATTTGTTCTGACGACAGTTTGCCTTTAACAGGAGGAAACAAGGGCCTCATGACCAGCTCAGAACCTTTCCGTGTAGTCCGTGAAATGTTTTCAGCGACATGAAAGAGCTGCCTTCTTCTGACACTACTTGCTTTCACACGACCAAAGCAAATAGCACAAGTTCTGTTTTTCTTCATGCAAGATAATATGTATCGATAAATGCATGCCATAAATTATGTCCATGCATTTTCTGCAAAAGAGGTAAGCATCTCAACTACTAGCTTGACGAACGTGTCTTTAAATTCATTTTCGCCTTCACGCTACTGATGGAAAGTAACGGCCTTTGTCTCATCTTTGTCCTTAAATGGAGGAGCAAAGGCAATTTTTAGTATATAGAATTCATTACAGCCTGGAGCAACGACCAGTGCAGTCGCCGTGTGTGTTGTATCGCGCTCCTCAGTGAGGCGGAGGAGCCTCTCCTCGAGCCAGTTGCGGCATGAGCCAGGGCGAGGATTGAGCAGGTGGTGGTTGTGGGGGTGGCGGAGGGACTATAAGAACCGGGCCGGGGACCAAGACGAGCTGGAACCATTTCTGCCGCTGTGAAACTCAGTGACAACTAAGAGAGAGTTCTCTTGGACATTAGTGATTGTTGTACCTCACATTTCACTCATTCATTGAAACATTGGTTTGAACATTTTGTTTAATGCATCATGACCTGAGGCGGGATTATTTAGCCACTCAACAACTTATGGGTATGTTAAGATCGACTTTCTCCTTTTGCCTTCAGGCTTTTTATGTTTTGGGGCAGTGTTCTTGTCATATTTTTTCCCCACGAATTCTGCCTCTTTCCTCTTTTTCTTCAATGTTGTCACCTTAGCAGGACCCCTTGAGTTCTTTTTGGTCGTCACCTCCACCATCGCAACTTTCTTCTTGGCCCCTTTGGACCATCGCTCCAATCTCAGCTGCCTCCCATTCAGATGAGTCCCTGTCTTTGCTGACATGGCCAATTCCACGCCATCCTCTGACTCAAAATTGACGTAGCCAAAGCCCTTGCCTATGCCAGAGGAGTCCCTCACAATGCGTACGTGAGTGATCTGACCACAGTCCTGCGGAAAGCAATTGGATGGTACAATGTATTACGAGGTACTTTGGGCAAGTGCGTGAGATGTCACCTCAAAATGCTTCCGGAGTGCGTTTTCCTCCATCCCAAAGTCGAGGTTACCGACGAAGACGGCCTTCCTGTTATTGCTAGAGGGGCCCTCCTCATCCTTCTTGGTGACCCTGTCTACACGGATAGTGTACCGATGTCCACTGGATTCGTCCTTGGAGGCCGGGACTTCAGTGCCGTTCATTTCCAAGCTTTTTTCTGCGGCCTCGGCTGAGGAAAAGCGGACGTAGGCATTGATGTTAGTCCTGTCCTTGTGGAATTGGCCCTTGATCACAGCTAACCGCTTCGTGGTGACCGAATCCGGGCGTGCTGCCCCGCGTAGCCTTACGGCCTCGACATGGCCGAAGCGCGAAAAGAGGGCCTTGACCTGGCGGGTCTTGCGGAACGCTGCAGTAGGGAGGTTCCCCACAAACACAGTCCTGAAACGGGAGATCACCGTACAACTAGTACACTAAATGAGTCACTCAACATTAGATTAAATCCAGTACCTGCCGTCGACGTCAGGGTCTGCGTGGGCCAAGCGGCGTTTCTTGGCGTCGTTTTCGTACGCCAAGGCGGAAGAGAGCTTCTTTCCCACAAGTTTCTCATCACCGTCATCGTCCTCTTCAGCGTCGAATACACTCTCCTTTTTTGAAAGTTTACGCTGTCCAGCCTTGGTGATATTCTTATTCGTCACTGTCTTCACGAAACTCTTCTTGCTCTCATGAACTTTTCGCTTCTTCGAGACCGCGACGTGGAAACGCGTGGGCTCTTTCTGCTTCTTGTCTGTCGTGAAAAGCTTCTCCAAGGACCCACTTTTCTTGCCTTCTCCACTGATGAGATCGGCGAGGGCGCCCACCTTGTACTCCTCGACGGCGTCGGAGGAGGACTTCGTCATCGTTTTCGCCGCGATTGAAACATCAGCATGGAAGAAGAGTGTTGTTCACTTTGTTTACAATCAGAGGGCAACTTCCAGGGTTGCCACATTGCTGCGGCGCGATGACTACTACAGATACGAGTTAGTTGTTAAAGAGCTCAAGGCCAAAAATATGGGAATCCGATCACGACGCTTTTATGGACTTCCCGAACGTGTCCACTCGGGTCAATCTTAAGTTCTTCCAGGCCCCACTGTAGTCTCCTGCATCATCCGTAGCGACCAGCACATCAAGTCATGTGATAGTTGAGTGTAGAGACACCGCAGTCAGTGTCTGCAGTTGCGTGGACCCGGAGAAGAGAGGCGAGCGAGGTGAGCTGACTTGTCCTTTCTCAAGGAGAACCTAGAGTTGGATCAACTTTTCCACCTGGGAAATGATCGGCGGTGTCCCATTCCCTGCCAAAATGGCATCACTTGACTCTTTCATTTGAGGGTCCGAGATTTGTCCGTGACATCGTCTGTCGTCGTCGAGTCGTTGCTGCCGGTCTGCGTCTCTTCTGTGAAGTGGCCCATCTCTAATGGACTCGTCGGCTCGGCAACATCAGCAGGCAACGCCGCATGAGAAAGGCAGGAGCAGCTCAGCTTATTTCCAGTTCTCCTTCATCTCTCCTTGAGGCAGCGTGACTGTTGCGAGTCCGTGTTCACCTCGATCGCCACCTTCAAAATGGCTCTGGACAAGCTCTCCCTGGACAACCTCGACGTCTCTGGCAAGAGGGTCTTCATGAGGTAAGCGCGAGGGGGTGACAGCAATTTCTTGGCCGAGACGGACCCCACCGAGGCCCGGTCACATGGTGTGCTTGCACTCCAGCCTTCTGGTGACTGTAGTGTACTCGTAATTCATGCTGAAGTCTGTGCCGTCACACCTTTAACCTGCAACCTGTACGAGCTGTTACATACGTGTGGCATATACCAATTGCAATCGTTCCACCTACGATGGATGACGCCTGTCACCTACACTGTCAATCACGATTAAAGCAATGCTGTTATCCTAAACAGGTGTGACTTCAACGTTCCCCAGGACAAGAAGACTGGTGAAATCACTAACAACGCACGCATCAAGGCCGCATTGCCCTCCATCAAGTACGTCCTTGACAAAAATGCCAAGTCGGTGGTGCTGTGCTCCCACTTGGGTCGACCTGACGGCAACAAGAACACGAAATTCACACTGAAGCCCGTAGCTGCTGAATTGGAGCAACTGCTTGGCAAGTCCGTGAAGTTTCTCGACGACTGCGTTGGCCCGGCCGTAGAAGAGGCTTGCGCCGACCCTCCTCCAGGCTCAGTCATTTTGCTGGAGAACTTGCGCTTCCACATCGAAGAGGAGGGCAAAGGCGTTGACGAGAGTAGCGGTGAGAAGGTGAAAGCCAAGCCGGACCAAGTGGCGACCTTCAGGCAGTCACTGCGCAAGCTGGCTGACGTGTATGTCAATGATGCCTTCGGCACGGCACATCGAGCTCACTCCTCTATGATGGGCGAGGGCTTTGAGCAGCGAGCAGCTGGATTTTTGCTGAACAAGGAGCTTAAGTACTTCAATAAGGCCCTGCACAAGCCCGAGCATCCTTTCCTTGCCATTCTAGGGGGTGCTAAGGTGGCAGACAAGATTCAGCTGATTGAAAACATGCTGGATAAAGTAGACGCCATGATTGTGGGCGGAGGCATGGCCTACACGTTCCTCAAGGTGACCAAGGACATGAAGATCGGTCAGTCACTGTACGATGAGGCGGGTGCACAGATCGTGCCCAAGCTAATGAAGAAAGCTGAAGAGAAGGGCGTCAAGATCCATTTGCCCAGCGACTTCGTCACGGCCGATCAGTTCAAGGCCGACGCCAAAGTTGGTGCCGCCACCGTCGAAGAGGGCATCCCAGACGATATGATGGGACTGGACGTCGGACCAAAGTCGGTGGAGGAGTTCGTCAAGGTGGTTGATGAGGCTAAGCAGATCGTGTGGAACGGACCTGCGGGAGTTTTTGAGTTCGAACGCTTTGCCGCCGGCACGAAGGCGTTGATGGACGCCGTTGTGGCCAAGACTGCTGCCGGCGGAGTCACCATCATTGGCGGCGGAGACACTGCCACGTGCTGTGCCAAGTGGGGCACCGAGGATAAGGTCAGCCACGTGTCTACAGGTGGAGGCGCTTCCCTAGAACTGCTGGAAGGAAAGGATCTCCCCGGCGTCAGCGCTCTCTCACCCAACGCTTGAGGACTGCCTGACGTCTGTATGCTTGTAGAATAAAACTGTACATATTCCCTCTCCAGCCGCTGCGTCAGTGAGTGTAGTCTTGACTGATTTCAGTCCATTCCTCACTGATGGCGCGTAGATAATTGAAGTGTAATAATACAGAAGACGTTGTAAGAACGAAATGTTGGGTTGTCGCAATGCTGCTGTCAGCGCTGACGGGACAGGTTTTGAGGTAGTCTTGTCATCCTTTGCATGGCGACAAGAGACTGACTGATGTCCGTATTGATGTTTAGTTCTCCACTCATGAAAAGGGAGAGGACGCTAACGATAGAAACGTCACTTGTCCAACGCAGCCAAGAGCGGCTCTACGGTGTCGAAGTCAACCCTACGTCTTGGCCCCAGTCGGCTAAGGAGATGCGTGATCTTGACCGAAACCACGACATTGAAATTTCAAACCAAGAAGTTGATCCCTTGCTTGAGGTCACCAGGAACGATCAGAAGTATGTCCTTGATGTTTCCCTGACGTTCGAAGAGGCTCCTGGTCGAAAACGCGAGATCGACGCTTGAACAAGAATCATGCCCAGCTAAGAATCGAAAGATAAACTGAACAAAGTTTATGTAATACTGTTGGACGTAGTGAGTGCAAAAAGTAGGCTAAAATAAAAAAATTAAACCATCACTGAAGGACGCAGTTGCCACAGATGCTGTCTTGGTCTTCACGAACCAGATGGTCCTTATCGCTGACGTTGAACGTCGAGGTGGTCGAGGTGGAGCTTCTCCTGTTGCTGTTGGCGCTGGCGTCGTGCACTTGAGGAGTCTCGAGTGATTGGGGCAGAGAGTCGAACGATCCTTTGCGTCTATGCCGCTTGATCCGCTCCCTCGCTTCGCGAAGCTTCTCCTTCCTGGCAGCCTTCTCCTTGGCCCACTCCGCCAGACGCGCCTCGCGCCTCTCCATCTCCTCCCGGTGCTTCTGCAAGGATCGCATCACTATCTCTGTCTCTCTGTACAGCTCCAGAGGCGTTACCTGAATATGCTTGACATTGGCGGTCTCGCAAACCATGCGAGAGCCGAAGACAGGCATCTTGCTGAAGTTACAGTTGGGAGTCCTGTCCAACGCCGATCTCAGCCCTCGATTCGTAGTCATAGAAAGCTAAGACTTCATACGTCAATAAATAGCAAGTTGGGCGCACCAAAGTTTCGTACCTGCCCGCTCTCAATATGGGTTGACAAAACACATGCATGGTGTGCTACGTGTCATGGAAGGCTGATGTGCGGGCGCACCACATTCTTCGCTTTCGCCGCGACGTCCTCGTCCCACTGCTCAATGTGAACGCACGTGCCATGTCTTTCAGAGCCTTAGACCCATGAAGAGGTCATTGATGCATCAGGCCTTCAACGAGTTGGACCTGTTACAACCAGATATTTCTAGTTTCTGGAGAACTCGTTCTAGCAGAGGTAGTGTCGTAACACGACTAAACTAGTAGGAACCAGATTGCAGAAAACGCGTACTTGCAGTATCTACTTACAGTATAAGTGCATTAAACTTTATAGGTGAGTAACTATCAGCACAATGAAGTGGGCAAATGACTTGGAGACCCCCACGCGCGGAGAAAAATACCGACAAGATACCGTAATAATCAATAACACCTCCCTCAAACGAGTTCGCTGTCACAGGAAGGATGTACTGAGCGGCGGCGGCGTTGGCGACGACAAAGCCGGAGACCGGGGCTGTCAGTCAATCAGACGAGAACCGTCGTCAAGACTACAACCTGCCTCGAGACTTTAGCTCTTGACTGCAAGCAAAACGGTACGTGCAACAGGATCTTTGAAGGTTGAATGAGATAAAGTTTAATGCCTATGTGTCTAGTCACAGCGAAGGTCCCCGGAAGCTGGGGTTTAGCATGGAGACTTCATTTTTCTAGGAGTAACGTGGGTGGGTCCCGATTTAGTACCCGTTCCCAAGGGGTTGTCTGTTTAGTGACGCTTCCATACCCAACTTTAAATTTGCAGCCTCCTTTGGAATGGTAATTTCCGTTAACCTAAATGCGTGGCCTCAATCTTAACCTAACGTCAAGGTCAGATTTACCCCCCCCCCCGTAACCTTTCCGTGGGTAAGAAGGCAGCTCCGTGCAAAATTTGGTACTGATCATTCCACTGCTTTGGTCCTGCATTAAAAAAATGGGGGCTATTCAAGACTGAGTCGGCTGTAACCTAACATAGGTGGAAGACTTTTTTATATCTTGCAACGCGGGTACCAGAGACCCCGAGGACAGTCGCAATCTGACTAACCAGCACGTCATGGGTACAAGCTCCATATTGACGTACACCGAAGAGCCCAGGTCTACGTTACGCCAGATCTTCTGTGTGACCCATCACTAATAGCATCAGTTGCCATTGTGATTGGATGAGCTAGTGCGGTGGCCAAGAGAAGTAAGAGGCATGTCTCATGCCTTCGATAGAGAGGTCCGGGACTCTTACGCTTGGCCAAAGCCTTACTCAGAGCTCATTTGCTACTTTGCAAAAGTTTCGAACTAATAAAAACAGTCATTTTCTGTTTTAAAAGAGATATTAACTGATGCAAACCTTAACGATGTCAGGATAACCTCGTACTCCACTGGACGCTTAGCAAGGCGCGTCCTCGACGTGCCTGGTACGACAGACAAACAGACGGACGGACAGAGAGAGCAGCTTTCACTCCTTGTCGCCGACGTACTTCATGACGAAGCCGGCACAAATTTGGCAAGCTTCCCCATCTCGTTCTCCTGTCCTGTTTTCCTGCGTATGAGACGTGTTCGACAACATCGTGGAGTGGCAAACTCCTTCCCTGCATGTAAAAGTCTTTCTCTACCTCCTCATCTCTGACCTGTTGCGACCATGGTAAGCCATTCGTCAGTCACCATCCACCTGTTGCCGTAACCAGCCTAGCTGTGCGCGCGCGTCACGCAGGCGCTGGACCGGCCCCTCTACTAGCGTCATTGCACGCTCGACCTAATTCACAGTCAGCAATCTTGCCCAACGCCTGTACAACGACCGCGGATCTGCTGGCAAACCAGTCCCTCTAGCACAGTACAAAAATGTCATGTAACTCGTCGTCAAGGTCATCAATGTATTAAAAGTACAAACAGTGGGCGTAACCAAAGGACAGCTTCTTTGGCGTCAAAATGTACAAGCATAAAAGTGGTTCTGTTGCTCCATAGAATTTCCTCAAGAACTTCGTTGCTGTTGGAGGGGCTCGTGCCGCCTACATCACCGTGCCCAAGAGCAGCAGCAGTCTCTCCAGCTCGTGTAGAGTCCAACTTCGCGCCTCCTTCAGCACGACCAAAATGACCGGGGATCGACTCAAGATCGCCGTGATCGGCCAATCAAAGTTTGCTGCAGACGTTTTCAAGCGAGTGCGCGCGAGGGGCCATGAGGTTGTCGGGGTCTTTACGGTCCCTGACAATCCCAAGACCGGCGCCGAGGATCCGGTGGCGGTGGCGGCGCGAGAGGCCGGAGTTAAGGTGTTCAAGTACAAGTCGTGGAGAAGAAAGGGCGTAGCCCTACCTCAAGTGCTCGAGGAATACCGATCTGTAGGTGCAGAGCTCAATGTGATGCCCTACTGCTCCCAGTTCATACCGATGGAGGTGATAGAGCACCCGGAGCGCAAGAGTATCGTATACCACCCGTCTTTGCTGCCCAGACACCGCGGGGCATCAGCAATCAGCTGGACACTCATCGAAGGAGACACCAAGTAGGATTTTTTGTACTTTTCACACTGGTTCTCACATGTCTCGTTGGGCAGAGGCGGCTTTACCATCTTCTGGGCTGACGAAGGGTTGGACACCGGTCCTATACTGCTACAGCGTCGTTGCCGGGTGGGCGCCAACGACACCGTCGATTCTCTTTACAACTCATTCATGTATCCCGAGGGAGTGAAGGCCATGGAAGAAGCAGTGGAACTCATTTCAGACGATCTCGCACCCAAGGTCAAGCAGCCTGAGCGAGGGGCAACTTATGACGCCTTCCTCAACAAGCCTGAGCTTTGCAGGGTGAATTTGGATCAGGTACGGATGCATCGAGAAGTTATGGTTTGATTAACTTCCATGATGTTTTAACTCGTCTTCTCTGTCTTAAGAGCGCCAAAAAGATTCATGACTTTATCCGCGGCTTGGACAGCCAGCCGGGGGCCTGGATTGTCCTTGACGAAAAGACTACCAAGGTGTTCGACTCACGACTGTGGTCTCCTCGACCTCTTCCTGAAGAAACTAAAGAAGTGATTGTGGAGGGAATGAAAGAACCCGGACTAGTCCACGAGGGCGGTTTGCTGCTCACAGGCTCCGACGGCCGGAAAGTGAACATCAGGCTGCTGCAAGTTGAGGGCAAGTTCACACAAGCAGCCAAGTACGGCCTGGCCTCTGAAGCACAGGTGGAACTTGACCTCACCGAGGAAGAACAGGCTGTGGTGGAGTCGCTTAGAAGTATTTGGAGCGAGATTCTTAAGTCTGACATCATCGACAACGACACAGACTTTTTCGCTGCCGGTGCGGGATCCATGCATGTTGTGCAACTGGTAGAGGAGGTGAAGGAACGAGCTGCGCCAGCGAACCTCAGCAACGAGGACGTCTTCCTCAACACAAGGTTCGGTGACTTTGTCCAAGCAGTTATCCTAAACCGAAGGGGTGGAGGCGGCTCTGGGGGAGGAACTCCGTTGGAGTTTGACGCGATCAAGATGCACGTGAACAAGATGGACATCTCGTTTGGCAGACAGCTTTACATTAACGGGGCCTTTGTCGATGCGACGTCGGGCAAAAAGCTCAGACTGTTCAACCCTCACGACGAGAGTCTGATATGTGAAGTCGAGGCAGCCTCTGCTAAAGATGTGGATAAGGCTGTGAAGGCTGCAGAGCGTGCCTTTTATGAGGGGGAATGGGGCAAGATGAGCAGTCGAGACCGCGGAAACATTCTCTTACGCCTGGCCGATATCATGGATGCGCACAAAGAAGAGTTGGCTACCATTGAGTCCATTGACTCCGGCGCAGTCTACACACTGGCGCTCAAGACTCACGTGGGCATGTCTGTGGATACTTGGCGTTACTTCGCCGGTTGGTGCGACAAGATCGAGGGCTCGACCATCCCAATCAGCCACGCCAGGCCCAACCGGAACCTGACGGTGACGAAGCGGGAGCCTGTGGGCGTGTGCGCCCTCATCACGCCGTGGAATTACCCTCTAATGATGCTCTCCTGGAAGATGGCAGCTTGTTTGGCAGCGGGGAACACTGTGATCATCAAGCCCGCACAGGTACGTACAGGCATGTATGCCGGTACAACAGTATCTACCCACCCATTCTGGGTACAGAAGAGAGCCTTCCGTTTCTTTCACAGGTGTCGCCTTTAACGGCCATCAAGTTCGCTGAGCTATCCCACCTTGCCGGCGTGCCCCCAGGCGTCATTAACGTACTCCCGGGCTCCGGCTCAGTATGCGGGCAAGCCATGGCTGAGCATCCACGCATACGAAAGCTGGTGAGAGTCCTTTGGAGGAAATCATGATTCTTGAAGCGTAAGCATTCTTTATGCTTTTCAGGGGTTTACCGGAAGCACTGAGATCGGGCACACTATCATGCGTACTTGCGCCGATTCCAACCTGAAGCGCGTCTCGCTCGAGCTTGGGGGAAAGAGCCCTCTCATCATCTTCGGCGACTGCGACCTGGACCGCGCCGTCAAGAACGCACTCTCAGGCGTGTTCTTCAACAAAGGCGAGAACTGCATCGCGGCAGGAAGGTACGTTGACACCCAAAGCGTCCTGTGATGCGTCTGTGCGAGTTTCTCCTGTCGCGTAGACTGTTTGTGGAGGAGGACATCTACGAGGACTTTCTTGATCGCGTTGTGGAAGAGACTCGCAAGATGCGCATCGGCGATCCGTTGGACCGGAGCACGGCGCACGGGCCACAGAACCACCGTGCCCACTTGGAAAAGCTCATTGAATACTGCAAGAGAGGCGTGGATGAAAAAGCACGGTACAGTAGGATCTGACTTGTCCCCCGAAACTTGCTCTTTGCACACTTGTGCACATTCTAATATAAACAGGCTCTTGTTGGGCGGTAACCGTGTGAAGGGCATGTCGGGGCTGTACATGGAACCGACCATTTTCGCCGATGTCGAAGATCACATGTTCATAGCTCAAGAGGAGTCCTTCGGTCCCGTCATGGTTGTCAGCAAGTTCAACTCAGGCGACGTCGATGAGGTGGGGAACGTGACTTGTATTGAGCTACTTTGTTGGCGGACGGAAACATTGAATTTATTCCTCAGGTCATCCGCCGAGCCAATGATACAGAGTTCGGCCTTGCATCTGGTGTGTTCACCCGTGACATCAACAAAGCCATGTACGTGAGTGAGGGCTTGGAAGCCGGGACGTGCTTCGTCAATACATACAACAAGACAGATGTGGCGGCACCATTCGGTGGATGCAAACAATCGGGATTTGGCAAGGATCTCGGCAAGGAGGCGCTCAACGAGTATCTGAAGACGAAGACCATCACCATCGAGTACGGGAACAATTAAAAGGGCCAAGATTTTAACTCTACATTCTACCTATGTGTTAAAGTCAGTCCTTGGAAACCGTCAATTCTTATATTGACTAGCCGAAATGCATACTGGTCAGTCAATTCTTGAATTGAGTTGTCAGAGAGGACACCAGTTTGACCTCTACGTTTTCGTAGAAGGGATTATCTACATAATAAATGTAAAATGTCTATCTTCTATGAAGACCTGAGCATGTTCTAAGAGTATAATTCTAAAATAAAGTGATGGCACCTCACAGAACACCTCTTTTACGTGCTTGTCATGTGCCTCGTGTTAAAGACCAGGTGATATGACGAAAATCGAAGTTGTTCGGAATGCTTCAAGAATTATGCATAAAAAGTTTACAGCGGGAGGTTGTCAGATACAAAGAGCCGTCTCGTTCGTACTTAAACACCCCCCGCGTCATTGAAGTCAAATAGAGCTACTTTGAATAGTTCTGCACGAGTCAATTCGTACACACCCTGTACGAGCTCGGGATTAGGCACTGTGTTGTTCACCACAAGTACCCCTCGTACTCAGATCAATCGTTTCTATCTGTTAATAAGTGCAAGTGAGGGATGGGCTTGAATCCAACAGTTCAGGACCAGGTTTCTTTAGGTGAAATTGCGCTATCAACGGCTGCAGCTCTGGTCAGGGCAAGTGCCTCAAGAACAATGTCAAGTGCAATGGTTAGTGCCTCAGTAGTTCTAGATGTGCCAATAAGTGTAAAATAGGCTAGGTCGAAAATTGCGATTCCCTGAAATAAGTTGTAAATTGTTTTTACAGGGCCTATTGTAATAACATTTTTCTAACAAAACAGATCATGTCAGCATTTTGGCATCTGATTTTCACCCAGTTTGGCAGCGTCTGACAGCCACCAGAGCTGAAATCTACTTTCACAGCAACTTTACTACAGTAGGTCACATCATAAATTTTGAATCAAGTTGGTTATAGGTAGATGCAACTCTTTTTAAAAACTACTTGATCACATCTTCATCATAGATATGCATAACGCTAAACACTATTTCACTAACTTATACCAGCATTGGGCCTGTACGCTAGGGGTGAACGTTGCGCCCTGCGAGTGGGGGTGAGTAGTGTCACCCCCCACCCGCCCCCTCAATTCCATAAAATCCACAGGTTTTTTCGAGGTTTCGTGACTTCGACGGTTAGTTCCGTAGATCCGATTCCTGAAACAATAAACAACGAGGATGTCCGCTTGTGAGGACGAGGACGGCAACGGGAGCTGCTCGAGCAGCTCCTCCGCGACTTCTCCTGCTGCTCTGAGACTGCCTCTCACCAAGGTCCGCTCACTGATGAAGCTGGATCCTGACCTTCAGCTGGTGGCACAAGACGCGGTCTTTCTTGTCGCGAAGGCAGCGGAGATGCTGATCGAAATGCTGATCAAAGTAAGAAGCGTAAGAGCTGCGAAGAAGTTACCTCCGTTTTGCATGTACGTGTTATACGCTCTGTAGGAGACTGCAAAAGTGATGAGTCAGAGAAAGAAGAAGAAGACGATATTGACCTTGCCTGACTTGGAGGAGTTCCTTCAGGTTAGTCTTAGCTTAGTTAATGATGTGTATGTGTGAACGAATCATCTCCTCCGCCAGAACGATTCATACGAGGACTGCCTGAAATTCTTGATGGGTGGTCTCGTCCTCAAGCTGGACAATATGACCATAGTCAACGGAACCCTCGACGGCGTCTCCATCCTCGACATCAAGGACGACGGCTAAACAAGGCGTCGCTTAGTAACAGGAACTGTGATAAGATTGAAGGTCGTATGATTTATGTGTCAATACAGGTAGAAGGGTTGCATTCAAGGTTAAATCTTATACACACATGGTTGCGTATTTTACTTAACGATGTATATTTATCCCCCAATAACAAATTATAGATATTAATTCATGTGGTCAACAAATAAGAATGAGAGTGGTTTCGTTATTTCTGGCCATTAACCCGGGCGATGAGATCTAGACCTCTCTGGATGGCTGGGTGAACCTGAAGTTTCAAGATTTTAAGAAAATACACAATTGAGTGCGTAGGATCATTGCTAAATGTACTTAATGATCCCTAATCTCACCTGTGGCAAGTTGCTGGGCTGGTAGCCGTTCTCGTCGGCGATGTAGGTATACGAGATGAACTCGCCGTTCGGGGCTGTGTAGCTGACTGATCCGCGCACCTCATTGACCGCCTCATCGCGAGTGAGCTGACGCTGGCTGCCACTTTCCTGTATGCTGATGTCCGGCGAGTTGATGCTATGAAGGATGAGGGAAATCTCGAATTCGGATTCCAACTAACTCTAGGGACTGTGTGAGGAGCAACATTCCGATACAACCACGAGCAGAAATGCACGCAATAAGTTCTCGCCTCGTACACGTATCTGCACCGTGGCCGCCTTGAGGACGTTCTTATTGCTCAACAGGGTGGTGGCCATTTTGAACATCTCCGTGTAACATTGTCAGTGACATTCCAAAGTCGTCTATGTGTCTTAGTAACATCACGTGTGTGAGCAACACCACTTTTTCTAGATGTGCGAACTTCGTCCGCACCCTGAAATGACAGCAGTTTGAAGGGATAACCTAGTGCAGACGTAACGTGACTAGATCACCTATTTCCTGGCATGTTAGCTCTGGGATTCCCGATTAAAATGGGTCATGTCTTCTACTCAGTCCAACTCAATAGTCTTTGCTTAGTCTCTGATTGCATTCATCAGCCGTAAACTAAATGAGCGCAAAGATTGATTTCACATAGTTTCAAGGCTCTCTGTGGACCATAAGCACTGCATGTCACGTCGTCCAGTGCCACTGATCAATTTTCATTCAATCTCTTGCTCCCTCCGCGCTCCTGTACCTCGGTATCTGGTCTCCTGCCTTTTTGAAGTCGAAGTCTGTGAGACAGATGAGCCTGGCCTGTTTGTGCCTGTAGTAGTCATAGGGCTCTGCCTCCTTCTGCCAGGATATGTCGGGAGTCATCGTCAGCCTCCAAATGCAGAAAAGACTGGTGCTTCCGAAGTAAGCGCCCATCATATAGAACAGTGGCTGCAGGCCGAAATGCCTCCGGAGGTCCTTGGCCGGATTTCTTATGGTGTTTCAGCATTCACACAAAAGTCCAGTGCTTATGGCCAAGGTCAGACTTCGTTTAGTCATCCGCCCTGGATGTCCACCCCTAGATCAAGTTTGGCTCTTGAGCCAGTGAACAGTTGTGTGAACGTTGCTTTGGGCATCAAACCTGAACCCAGTCGGGAGTCGGTTGTTAGCCAGCCTGCCGTATTTTCCGCCCAAGCAGTTGATGGCCAAGCGGCGACACTCAAGTATTTTGCTCAGGATCTTGGAAGACATGTTGGTGGTTGGCGGTCTTGTCTTGTTTTTCCAAGCTCGTCTCTTGACGAAAATTGAATTCACTGCTCTTGACGAAATTCTAAAGTTATGACGGCCAAGACTTGGCGGAAAACCCAATCTTGGTCCTTTCCCCTTACATCTTTTTTCTTAGGACTCATGTAAGTTATTATGTGAGGTCGTGTGAGTGTGATAAAGGTTACCTGAAGTCATAATTTCCTTCTCCGTCGGGCGCGTTGTTGATAAACTGGGTGCCGTCGTCAAACTGAATGTTCTTGGGCGTCCGGAGCTGTGGGGCCTGGCGGATTGGCGCAGCCTCGACGAACTGCGTGCGAGCGACCTGCTCAATCACGGGTTGGGGCGCTGCCTGGATCGGCGCCAGTCGGTGCACCTGCGAGTTGGCGTCGGTCAAGGAAGACACTTTCAGCTCTTCATGGAACGGGTACCTGAGCAATCGGACGTCCCACGTTGTTGCGGGGAAAGTTGGCAAATCTGGCTGCTGGCACCCGACGGAGTCCGCCAGCCCGGCCTTGGCGATTGCCACCTCCGCCGCCGTGGTCCGCGGAGCAGAGGGAGAAGACGAGGGTGATAACGAGCAGGGACTGCAAACAAGAAGGATTCATGGGAAAGACGGACCAGCATACTTGAGTAGTTTCCTTCTAAGGACTGACGGATCTCCATTACTTCCTTCGTCATCTATTCTTGTCCAATTTTCTCTCTCCTGGAGTGAGTGAACGGGGACAACTCAAAGCTGGTCAAACCTACCTTGGCTGACATCCTCACCCTTTCTAAGACATTGAACAGAATTGTACAGCGTGCAACTTAGCCTGCTGCTCACGAGGAAGAGGGGGCCAAGTGACCATGGCCAGAGGGACCTTACCAGGGAACCCAACGACCGGAAGCCGTACAACAGGGTAAGGCCGCAGACTTACCAGCCTCATATTTGTGGTCGAAGCGACTGCGTCAGTACGCCAATGACCTTTCTTTTATATGCAGACGCACGAGCGCGCTCGGCATGAAGAGGACCCACGAGTGCATAGCTACGGTCGTCTTTTCCATCCCGCTGTGATACCTCGTTGGAGCGCCCATAAAGGGGAAAGAAGGAAAGACGCAGCAACACCCAGGCAAGGTGACGTCGTCGCTGTCGTCGCCGACGTTCGCCACCCCCTCGTACCCTCACGTACGCATGTCATGCACACATAGTAGCATGCATGAGTGAAGGGGCGTCGGAAATAAGAAAGGGATAGTTTTGCGATAAAATCTGCCTAAAACGCTCGTCACTTTAGCTGCGTCCACTTTACAGACCTGCGGCTCCGCAGAACAGCAATGATGTCCCCGTGGAAGAAGCAAGTGATGTTGATGGCTCCAAGGCCTGCCAGCGACCTAGGTGTTGTTGCTCGACTGCCCATTCTCTCTTCTCCGTCAGCGTTTCGTTCCACTGCTTGGGTTGAGGGACATTTTCATGTTATGGAAGTACAGACACTCTCCCCACTTGTGCAGACGCGAGATTCTCCACAGGTTGTACTTGTGCATGCAGCAATGCTGCAAAAACTCGGAGATCCTTGTGTACCGTACATGCACGTACGTACTTAAGTACGACTTGAGTGATTTGGCAAGGGTGCAGCATTCATCATATGTTTTCGTGCTATAAGGACACTCAGTGTGCAACTGCTGAAGGCGTTTCATGGCTGGATTTCTGCTCAAAATCAAGCACATATTGGCCAAGAGAACATTTTGGGCGCGGCTTCTGCCTTTTCTCGTGGGCGGATAAAGCGTTGTCAAATATGCAAATGCCGGAAATTATTGGCGGAGCCAAGCAAAAACGAACAAGGAAATCTCTCTTCAGAGACGTGTGTAGCTGAGAGCAGAAATCCCATGGTTCGACGTTTCTGGGTTGATGGATGGAGGACTTGTGCAGTACATAGGCAAAACAATCTTTCACCCTCTCTCTTGTCATTATATACATTAAGCACGTCTGTCTTGGTAAAAGCAAACAAGTTACGTGCAAGGAGCAAACGATGGCGGAAGTGGCTTTTCGCCGATCGTTTCTTTTCCTCTCGTCTTTAAAGAATGAAGAAGAACACGTGCATATTTTCAGAGGAAGACGTCATGCACTGAGGTGCAGCGAGGTCTCCTCCCAGTCTTTGGCATTTTGTTGTCTAGAAAACACATGCCCTTTTCGTCTCACCAAGGGCACGGAACTAAGGTTGCTCGATCTTATCCTCTGTACGCACCGCGTTGCCCATGATTAGGCTCAAGAAGACCTCCTATGGAGGAAGGAGAAAAATGCCAGAGCTGAAGAATTTTTCCATATCCTACATGAGACATACGTATCAGTGAAGGTTGGACAGGCCTCTGATGGTCTGACACTGCAGCAGAGGCCGCTTGACCCGCCGCATGTCCTGACAGATGAAGTGCACATACTTGTTATAACATCCCAATGATAAGTTGGTTGTGCTTACTCGCGATAGTTACCGGACCATGTTCGTAGGGACAAACAGATCCCGTGGAGAGGTTGCTGAGAGGTTAGGTGAGTCTCCACATGCTCTTTCCGAAGAATTCTACTGCATGTGTTTACCTTCTTCCCTTCAGCTGCTCGGCTCCTTCCTTTTCCACAGCGACCAGCTACCGATCATGGTGAGAAACTGAGAATTCTTAACTTTTTTTTGCAAATTTTGCGTCCCTGACCGGATTTCGGCGGATTTGCCCACGTCATTCGTGTTGGTCTTACTCAATGTAATTTCTTTCTCCTGCAGCCTTTCCATAAGTTCGTGGAGATCGGGCGCGTCGCCGTCCTTCAGGATGGACCTCACCAGGGAAAGCTTGCAGCCATCGTAGACGTCATCGACCAGAACAGGGTGAGCCAGCAGCATTTTTGAACATCTGACCCTCCGATTCCACTGACACTTTTTTTTTATCCGCTTCAAGGTGTTGATCGACGGTCCCTGCAGCGGCGTCCCTCGCCAGGAGTATCGCATTAAGAACCTGCATCTGACGACGCTGAGCGCGAAGTTCCCTTTCTCTTCGCCGACGCGCATCGTCCGCAAGGCCTGGGAGACGGCCGAGGTCTCCCAGCGCTGGTCGGATTCCAACTGGGCCAAGCGGATGGAGATGAAGGCAAGGCGGACAAAGCTTAACGACTTCGACAGATTCAAGCTCTACAAGGCCAAGCAGGCGAGGAATAAGATCATGGCCAAGGCCATCAACACCCAGAAGAACAAGCTCGTGAAAGCCAAGAAGTTGTAAGAGGGTTGAAGGGAGAGCAAATAAAGAGCTTGTATCCGATTTCTCCAAACGGCTTGGTGCCGAACACGTGCAAGTGTCTTGCTATACTGAGCACTGAATGTATTCTCACATGGAAAGGCAAACAAAATCTTCCTTGAACGAGATTCCACATTCACTTCCAGTCCCATCGTCCCCTCCCGTAAGTAGTGCCGTCGTCAAAGTCCAGGGAGTGCCGCCTCTGTGGCCGTCTGCCATCGTACCTGTAGACCAAGATGCGAGACAAAGGGGTGCAATCATGTCGAGCACTAAGGGAAAGATTTACATACCTGGCATGATCGTCGCGACCTCGACGTCTGGGCATATCGTCATACCGATCATGGGATCGACTGCGGCGTGGCTGAAAATCTCTGCCGCCAGAATCTCGAAACCCGCCGGCCTTTCGCTTCGGAGAGCTTCCTCGATACCCGCAAAGTTCCTCCAGTTCTGGAGTCACCTCCTGACCTGCCTCCTTTAAGACTTCGATCTATGAGAAAAGCACTGCAACTTAGTACTTCGTTGCTGTAAGACTATGGGGTGTTCTTACCAGGTCTTTGGCCGAAGACGCATCCTCGTGTGTAAAGAGTGTGTACGCTGTTCCAGTTCTGTCCCTGCGACCGGTTCGACCGATTCTGTGGATGTAGTCCTCTGAGCAATTGGGGTAGTCGAAGTTTATAACATATTTGATGTCGTCGACGTCAAGACCACGAGCTGCCACGTTCGTCGCAACAAGGATCGGTGTCCGGCCTGAACGAAAAGCTCTGAAAGAGATGACTACTGTAAGTACCGGACAAAACGTACTTGTACGGCACATACATGACTTCCATCGCATGTCTTACCTGAGTACGGTGTCTCGCTGCTTTTGTGATTTGTCCCCGTGAATAGCCTCAACGCGATAATTTTGTCTGTAGAGGGCTCGGTCAATAAAGTCTACAGCGCGTTTGGTCTCGGCGAATATCAAGACCTTGTCTTGACTCTTGGAGGCGTTGGTCTGCTCCAAAAAGTCGAGCAGCTTGGTCAACTTCTCACTGCGGTCGCACACCTCGACGATCTGCTTGATGTTGTGGTTGGCATGCAGCTCCGTAGAGCCAATGTTAATGTGAACGTAGTCCTCCTTCCGGAAGAAGTCCCTGGCCAGGTCGCGAACCTAACAAACGGAAGGTGCATATTCACGAGGAGAGACTGTTGAGTCATCTGACCCCGTAGGTGAATTTTGAGATCTGGGGAGAAATGTACAGTAGTACGTGGTACACGAGAGTACTATTGAACTTACCTCCCGCGGCCATGTAGCACTCCACATGGTCATCTGCCGATCTGGTCGCACTTGGCTAAGGATTTTCCTGATTTGCGGCTCGAACCCCATGTCCAACATCCGATCAGCTTCGTCCAGGACAACGTAGGTGCATCGTTCTAAGTTGGTACATCGAGACTCCAACAGGTCAATCAGGCGTCCTGGTGTGGCCACAGCAATCTCAACACCTCTCTCAAGATCCCTGTGAGAAGAAAAGAGCTGCACTCACCTTCACTGTTTCCAACCTCTTCACTCATGGTAATGCAATACCTGATCTGAAAACCCTTGCTGGACCCTCCGAATAGACACGCGCTACGTGTACGAGTAGCCGTACCATAGAGCCTTACGACAGAGTTAATCTGCTGTGCCAGCTCTCTCGTGGGAGCCAACACCAGGACAATAGGCCCGTCCCCTCGACGAAGCCGTGACTGGGCCCCCACATGCATCAGCGCCGGCAGCAAGTAGCCTAGGGTCTTGCCGCTCCCCGTCTGGCCGATGCCAACCAGATCTAAGGAGGCCATTGCGATCGGCCAGCCTTGAGCCTGTCACATAGTCTTTTGGTTTTAGCCTTGCACTGTTGTATATGGCGTAGTTTTCTCACCTGAATGGGCATGGGGCTTTCAAAGTCCTCCTTGTCCAGCGCCATCATAATCTCAGGTGAGAATCCAGCTTCTTCGAAAGTGAGAGTTGGCTTGGGAACCTTATCAGCCCCCTTGACGATGGTAATGTCATGACATCGACGAAACTCTTCAACCTCAGCGTCAGATCGCAACTCCACTGATTCGGAGGGTTTATAGAAGGAGGTCTCCGCTTGCTCTAGGGCCACAGAGTCCCAGTTCCTTGACAAGTTCATAATTTAAGTACATAATTTTGAACCAAGTGCTTGAAGAAGTGACAAATCTTACTTAGCCCGCAAGCCTGAGCCAAAATCTTCCCGATGCCTATGGAGATGCAGGTCAGAAGGATGGTGATCTCGATGCTCCCGTTGTTGCAGTTCTCCATCTTCAGAGCTCGGTTCCTTGAAATGCTCCTGGTTGGTCACGGGTGAGGCGTGGAGGAACACGACACGTTGGGGCGTTGTTGCCGGTGAGCAGAGAACCCTGCCAGTCACATGAGCCTGCCATTGAAATCGAGTTGTCCGGCGGAGAGCGACCAGGAAGGGACGGACCAACGCCATCACGGCCACCAGGGTCGTCGAGGGAAGAGGATGAGAAATGCAAGACGGAGGCGAAATCGAGCCCAATCCAGTCCGACACAATCAGTATTGCATTCCGTAATCCACGCTTCGGCTCTTTCGCAGCTGGAAGTCACCACACAACAGCTGAATGTTGTCCACGGCACAGAGTAACTACAAGCCTTGGAGTAACTATACCTAGAGTGGCCCTTCCCCTCCTTCCCTTCAGCGAGTTACAGCGCCCCCTTCCCTCAGAGGGATAACTCAGAGACAACACGTCTTTTATGTACTGAAACGTAGTAGGTTTAAATGGCTCTAACTTTTGAGCAATGGGTCAGGGCAAAATAAGTT
>JAAUXU010048863.1_pt1 | contig 20560 bp, 33 predicted proteins | sample 7278151 | NCBI WGS metagenome assembly JAAUXU01 (sample SAMN14350113, study PRJNA611818) | marine sediment metagenome | isolation source: surface marine sediment (1.8m) | place: French Polynesia: Moorea | collected 2018-08 | reverse complement strand
GTTTTCTTTAAACTTCTCACTCTTTACTACCATGACTACCTCCACAAATTATTTTTTTCTAGTCATATTTATAAATATTAGTAGGAAGAATGGAGGAAAAAATGGAGAAAAAGGAAAAAATAAATTGGCAGAAGCCCATATTTATCAGTATCTTATTGATAATTATTGGATTTGCTTCTTTTTTCATGATAACTGAATCAGCCAGATATTACACGCATTTCTATGAAGAAGGAGCATGGCAACCCCTGTATTTAGCGGCTTTGCTGGAACTGTTTGTAATAGTACTAGCTGTTATAAAGATAGGTAGGTCAAGGACATTCCTTGCATTTCAGAAGTTTATTATGATAGGAGTGTTTGGAGCGATTATATTTGCTGCTGGAATGCAAGCCGTGAATCCTACACTGGAAAGTTTAGCTACAATTGAAAATAAGGAACAACTAGGTGATATCCTTAAAGAGGAATACGAGCAGCTTAAAAAGGATAGGGAAGTTTTCAACCAGCAGCGCCAGAAGACCCGAACAGCGATTTCCACCATCGAACGTAAAAAGATTGTAGAAGATCTAAAGAATCTATTCAAACAGTCAGACGTTAAGACCGACACTGGACGTGTAGCCCTTGTAAATATCATCCTTCTATTTAGTATAAGATTCCTGGTACAGATAGCTAATATATTTTGTGCTTCTATGCTAGGTGTCTATTTCAGATTCTCAAGAGAAGTAAAAGAAGAAGAGGAAGATAGCGCAACAGCTAAAGTCAAAAAGATACATCCGAACGCTGTATGCAGATTTAAGGATCTACATAAGTTCTACGTAGTCTTCTCTGATGACGCAGAAAGTAAAGGCATAGGTAAAGGCAAAACTCCAAAGAAAGCATGGGAGAATGCCTTCCAGAGATTATCCAACGCCAAATTGTGATCGATATCTATCTGGAACATCCTTAAACCTGACCATTGTTAAACCCACGTCAAATGCGGATTTAGGGAATGAGAAGACATCTATAAGCTCACGATCCCACTCCTCCAGATCTGCCAGGAGTTTATATACCGTACCACACTTATGAGGTACTTTCCATGAGTCATTAGGAGGAAGTGTATCATGTAGGAATACATATCCGTTAGGCACCATTAAGTCAGCTACGTTCTCAAAGTCTTGAAGTACTACTTCGTATTCATGATCTCCGTCAATAAATGCCAGAGCTATATTACAAAGAGTATTCTTATGTGACTTGAAAAATTCCTCTGACTTCATGTTATAGACTTTGGAATTCTTACCAAAATATCCTTTTGTGGTTTTCATATTGTGTACGCCACTGACGGAGTACTCGACATGATGACAAATCCTATTATACTTCTCAGCTAATTGAGACAAGTATATGGAGGACTCTCCGCAGCCGATCTCGATCATATCTCCCTCAGTGTAGTAAAGCACGTAATCACAAAGCACACCTAGTAAACCCCAACGTGTCCATTTATGTTGACCACTGACAACTTCCTGATATAGATTCTTCAATCCTGGATGTTCCATAACTACCTCTCCTGTATCGAAACTAAAGAAGCAATCACACGAAGAGCAAGTTATATTCTTACCCTTGTACTCTAGTTGCTCCTTCTCCATTTCTTCTGGATCATCTGTCATACCACCGACACAACAGTTACCACAATCTGGACAAAAACAATCCCAAGGCATTTTAATAAAACTCAGGTAATGATTTTTCGAAGTCTCCTACAGACATAGAAGACAATGTACCTGTAGTAGTTTCAAAGTAAACCATACCACCTTTGATATCTTTAACCTCTATTTCAACAGGCCCATCTTGTGGATGATTAATGACAACGGTTTTGTTGATCAATTTGTATAAGTCTTTATCTACTCTATCTCCTAACATATTACCAACCTCCTGAAATTGCTTCCGCAATGTATTCTCGATCCTCATCTGTAACCCACCAGCCTACAGGAATACAGATCATTTTCTCCATAATTTTTTCCAGGTTTGGAAGAGGATTTGACTTGTAAGGCATAAAGCATGTATGCTTGTCATTCCTTTCGTGTACCCTGGAAACCGCTATACCATTACTACCCATCATATGAGCAAACGAAGTTCTGTCCTCTACTAGTATAGTAAAAATCCAGTAAGAGGATCTTTTCTGCATATCAATCTGAGTCAAAGTTACTCCGTCAACATCAGCCAGGATCTCTTCATAGTACATGGCATTATCAAGAGTAGTCTTCAAGTTCTCTTCAACCATTTGCATATTAGCAAGTCCTATGGTAGCGCATACGTCATTCATATGATACTTGTAACCCCACTCCGTAATATCTTCTTCGCAGCGCATTTCCTTTCTCGGAGATTCCCTATCGATACCATACCAGCGCAACAGCTTCGCTCGATCATAGTCCTCTGAGTCCTTAGTAAATAAGGCTCCTCCGTCAATGGTAGTCAAATGTTTGATTGCCTGGAAACTCATCATAGCATAGTCAGAGTATTTACAATCTCCGATAATAGATCCCTTGTAAAGAGATCCGTAAGCATGAGCGCAATCCTCTATAACTTTTAAATTATGAGTATGAGCTAACTTAGCTATTCTCTCCATGTTACAAGGATATCCACCCCAATGTACTACCATGATTGCTTTTGTTTTGTCAGTGATTAATCTCTCAACTGAATCAGGATCGATGTTAAAGTCATCTCCTATATCAGCCCAAACTGGAACACCACCATGCATAAGGATAGGCATGTTCGTAGCAGTGCAAGTCAACGGAGTAGTAATTACCTCATCTCCAGGTTTGATTCCAGATAGACGTAGAGCCAAACTCAGTCCATGAGTACCAGCAGACAAAGCTAGTACATTATCATTTTTAAATCTTCTTCCAAGCTCACGCTCAAACTTGGAAACTGCTGATCCCTGACCGATCCAGCCGCTATGAATTACTTTAAGTAGATCTGGATCTAACTCAGGATTCATAGCCACTTTAAACATAGGAATTTGTTTTTTCATACCTTCCACTCCTTTTCCTTTTGGCACCAGTAGCGATTGACTGATTCCCAAACGAAGTAGTCAACATTACCAGTCTCGTCTAACCAATGATCTTCGGCTGTCATTAGCCATCCTACCCAACGATACCACATTTTTCCTGTTCTACGTTTTTTTCTCATAGAAAGAAAGCCTCTATTATCTCACATGCCTCTTCTTCATTCTGGCACCAAGTATGAACAGTCTGTTGAATAAATGGATGCTGGCACTCATATGATTTTAGATCATCTGCAAAAGCAATCACAGTTTTCTCAGGAGAATCATAATACCATGAGCATTCATAGAAAGTACCAAGCAGCGGTTTTCTTGGATCATAGTGATTTAAATTGACTAGTCCAATAGAAGAACGCTTTACATACATTCTGTCTTTTGGAGGTAGTACATCGATACCTGGAACTCTACCATCCTTTCTAACAGCATAATTCTTAGACTCCAGTATCCTCAAGTTAAATTCATTTTGACAAGGATCAATGAACTCAATTTCATCTCTACTTATAGGAGCCTCGAAATGACTAATAACATCTTTTCTCCATTGGTAGGTAATCGGCAACTTCGGTGAAATTTGACCTACTAGATAAACAGTTTCCATTATTTTATCCTCCTTAGATATCCTTTAGGATTAAAAGTCATTATATACTTCTCACACCAGTATTCTGGTTGCCAATAACCTTCATTGACTTTCAGAAAATCATCCACGGCTTCGTATGGCCCTTTTCCCCACTGCCAAGGAACTGGATGACCATTAGCATGAGTATCTTCTACGATCATAAATGAGTCAACAGGAACTAACGGACTATAGATACTCATTTCTTTCCTTACATGCTCATAGCTATGATCTGAGTCTAAAATAACTAGGTTTCTTTTACCCTCACATATTTTTTTTATTCTCTCGTACACTACTGGATTAGTACTACTTCCAGGTAGGAATTCAATCCTATCAGACCAGTGAAATTGATGGATTGCATCCCAATTAGCTTTTAATTCTATATCGCAAGTAATGACTGATCCTTCTCCTATTAACTCGCATATAGAGGCATAGAATAGAGCGGCTCCTCCTTTGGCTGTACCAGTCTCTATAATATATTCTGGTCGAATATTAAAAATCAACTCTTGAAGTATCATAGCATCAAAAGGCAATTTCCAAAAAGGTATACCTAGCCATTTTGTCTTCTCCCAAATTCTGGCTTCTTCATAATGAATATGAAATTCTTCTACCGCTCGTTTAACCATCATTCTCTCTCCATTTGGTAATCAAAGTCATCGATGGAAATTCAGTAAAGACTTGGAATGAGACATTATCAGCTTGTAGTAACCACTCCAGTACAGGCACTATAGGCTTCTTATGATATTTTTTCATCCAGTCTACATTATCACGTTCAACGCTTCCTCCTTCAAACGCAATCATTCCTCCTGGTCGAATTTTCCTCCACCAATCCATGATAGTTAGTTCTAGTACTTGTCCATCATTTGAGATATCCATATGGAGAAAATCTACAGTGCTATCATCGAAATTTTCCCAAACCTCAAAAGCATTTCCATAATGCAGATTGACCCAATGGTTTAGTAAACCTTTTTGACGAAGCATAGTAGCGACTTCTCCAAAGTCACCATGCTTATAGTCATATCCTTCCCATATGTCATATGCCATGAACTTTGACTTAATACCTCCACCAATTTCATTAGCTCTTAAAGCATGAGCAATATTGAAAGTAGAGTAACCGTCAAGGACTCCGCATTCAACTACTAGCTTCGGTTTATGCGCCAGTATCAAGGCTTTGAAGACATTACCATAATTGTTTTCTATATAGCTACTTCTCATAATGTTCATTCCTTATAGTAGTATAGTAACAACCCATTTTACATGATGCTACAACTGCACAGTCTCTACACTTTGGAGACATTGCTTTTATACATTGAGTCTTCTTATTTGAGTAAGGAAAAATCATCTTGTGTATCTCGTCCATCGTTTTCGGACTTCCATCCTCATGTAATATTGATCCTATCTTTATATCAGTTTGATTACAGAAATGCAAGTCAAAATTTGTTTGTATCAATCCCATTTGAACTTCACAGCAGCAAGTTATCTTCATAGCGTGAATGGCATCGATAAATTGATTCTTCTCAAACACCTGGACTTTGTGTAGCTCGTCCAACATTTCTTGATTATAAAAACACATAGGCAAAACGTGATCGTAGTTAAAACCTATTCCTCTCGCCATCAGATCTGGAATTACTGCTTTGATTGCTACTAGCCAAACATCTCTGTACTCTTTTAACTGTTCCTCATCGAATAAGTTAACCTGAGTATCAGGAGATATAGCAAACTGGACTAACGGAGCCATATCCATACACTTTCGTATTTTAGTAATTCTCTCATACATCTCTTCTCTATCATAAGGAATTACAAAATGCAAGATAAGATTTCCTACATAGTCCAAATATTCCATAACTCCATCTGGATCGAACGTATAACCATTTATGATATACTGCAATCCACTGAGCATATGATATTTTAGATTTATCGGATCACTAGCTACCTTGAGCATCTTACTGCCATTTGTGAAAAGATCTACTCTACCAAAATACTTGTATCCTTCATGCATTATCTCGATGATTCTAGGATGTAAGGTAGGCTCTCCTCCCATGAGCTTTACACATTGAGACTTTAGGTATGGCCCCTGATTCAATCTCCAGAACTCAAAAAGTTTATCAGCGTCCATTGTAGCTGTCTTTCTAAACTTGGCATTGAAGCAATGAGGACAGTCCTTATTACAAAGCTCCGTAAGTACTAGTCTATGCGCTAAATTAATCATTTGTATCCTTTAATAATCCTAAAGCATCCTTGACTTTAAAAGAGTCTGGTATAGCTGGAACTGGAACTACTGGATCTTGAATAACTATAGGAGCCTCACCCCATACTCCTTTGATCTCCTCATGCCAACGAGAAGCAACGTACTCTGCTTGAGCAAGCTCTCTAGCGGCTTTACCCTTCTTCTCCAGTATACCATGATCTTTGGTTATCTCTTCAATGACTTCCAGATAGTCAGTTATATCTTCACATAACCATCCTGTTTCTGGAGTCACTCTATCCTTTGCTCCGTAACGATTATCAGCGATCACTGGTAATCCACAAGCCATAGCCTCTAAGATAACTCTCGGCCCTTGATCTTGATAGCCTGGAGGTAAGTGATACCAAAAGCAGTTACCCTTTGATAAGAACTCTGGAACTGGAACTTGATTTACTTTGAACTTATGGACTTGATCGTGATCGAATGTCTGGCTCCATGCTGGCATGTAGTAAAACTCTGTTTCAGGATTCACATCCAGAACTTGAGTAATCAGGTCATTGGTATAATCTGGATGTTTAGCATCTCTTTGTGAGTTATGTCTAATCAGCTTCAACGGAGCGGAGTAATCCACATTGACTTTAAAGAACTCCGTTAGGTCAGTCGGAGGAGGAAGTACTTTTGTTTTGGCTCCAGGAATTCTCTCAAGCAATTCTGATTGTTTGGTTGAATTCAAGAACATATATTTATTCCAACCGAAAGTCCATTTCTCTTCTCCAGCCTTACCTAACTGATAATTGAGAATCATGACTTTGCTCTTAGCTTGTAGTTTATACATTACTTCCGTATACTGAGGCTTCGCAAAATTCCAGATACAATCACTCGTATAGAAAGCCATTAAGTCAATCGGCTGAGTCATATCAACCCACGGTCTAGTGATAACTCCGTCAGGAATATTTTTGCCATACTCACCAGAGATATTTCCAGTCGGAATTAGCTCGACTCTCCAATTATCCTCCAGGAACATTTTCATGATATGGAGACTACTTCGCTCAGATCCTCCGTATCCACGACAGGTAGTTACCATACGGAATGAAGGTCTATCATCATTAGCTATTGCTTCATTAATCTTGATTTGCTCTTCCTTTTGCTCCTGCTCGACAATTCCCTTTTTCTTCCAGAGATGACATCGATGACCACCTTTAGAAGCGAGATCGAAAGTAGGAGCCAGATATTTATCCTGCCACATCCTTTCGCCTTTACGTCCAGCGTCATGGACAATGACTATATCAGCAAGCTCAGATCCAAACTTAGTAGACCATTCTCTATTCATACTTCCTGCTGGCCCATCAACGAAGCAGAAATCGAATTTGATTCCTTCTTCCAGCAAGTCATTAATGTCTAGGTCTTTACCATCCCAATGGAAGAAGTGATTGACTTTCTCATCTGACATATCCTTGATCTTTTTAATCCAGCCCTGCTGAGTCTCAAAGGTAACGACTTTATCTACCATCGTTCCGAATAGTAAAGAGGAAAGTCCTGCGCCAAACTCCAGGATCGTCTTGACGTTATTCTTCTGCAATGTCTTCTTCATGAACATCCAGTCTTTGTCAGTAATACAACCTCCACCCCACTCGAAACCGTACTTCTTCAATAAATCTTCGTCAATCTGATCTGGAGATGGCGCAACAAATATCTTCTTCTCTTTTACTATATTTTTAAAAAAGGTATTAGGGATCTTTTTGCCGTACTCTAGTCTACCTCCTCTGTAATACGATCTAACTGCGTCAGCGATTTGCTCTGGCTCAATGATGTCTACACATTTTGGAACCTTCTTAGTATTGTGTCCTTCATTGATTTTTTCAGGAACAACCAGATTTCTACATCCCTCTAGTTTACACGCCCAACATGCTTTAGTCTCCGAACATTCCATCGTGCCATTAGTTTGGATATACTGATGACCGAAGTATTGAGTAAACCATGCTGGTTCTCTACCTCCAGCTAACACAACACAAGGATTGTTAAAACAAGCACTCAAATGCATATGCATCGATACTAGCCCTATTGAACCTTGAGAATGTAAGAAGATATTGAAAAGATCCCTAATACCTGTATTGCGGTCTTCCGTCTTTCCTACGTAGTCAATGACTCCGTTAAGTCTTGGATACGGATGACCCTTAACTCCTAGTTGAACTATTTGAATATCGTCTTTAAGAAGATCCGCTACTTCCTGCCAACGATGATATTGTTTACTAGGCCATCCTGGTTCTCCTCCGTAGATCATTATCCAGTATGGCCCTTCGATTAATGGAGGTCTATCGTATTCCTCTTGAGTCATCCAAATATCTGGACGCATCTCGCCTTGATTGATTTTGATATTTAACTTCTGCTCCATGTCCATGCGAAAAGCATTAGTCATATGGAAATTCCAGAGATTGGATTTGTTAGTGAGGAATCCAGGCCCAATTTTTACCATTGCTTCCTCATCTCTAAACTGATGATCGATATGAGGATTGTGATCCCAAATATGCATTGCTGTAGAAATGACTCCAATTCTCGTATTGGGATACGTCATTTTGAAATCCCTAACGCCAGCAGTAAATGTTAGAATGTCTCCGATAGCTTGTCTATTATGAAATACTACTTCTTTGGGAACATTAGATTTTACTTCTTTATCATCAGCAGTAGCTACTGGCTGTTGAAGCTGTATCTTAGAGAAGCTCATGAGATCCTCTACAATGGCATCGATCAGTGGTTGCTTCGGTAGGATATGGTGAATATGATTATCTGAAAACCTGATTGAGATTAGAATATCAGTAGCATCATTCCTTTTGCCTACCTCCTTATTGTTCATAATGGATTCGGCTTCTTTCCTTAACATTTTTCTGACGTTCATTAGTCCTCCTATTGCTCCATCTTCTCTTTACCGAATGCTTTGAATCCCATATAGGCAGTTACAATACCACCCATAACGAAGTACGACCATGTTATAGGCTCTTGTAGTACTTTTACTTTTTCTACAGGCACAACGAAGAAAAGCAGAAGAGTTTCTATCATGATCCAAGCAAGAGCTATTGCTGCCATGCGTCTTCTGCTTCTCCAGGTTTTCAGTTTAAGACCATTACCGTTTGGTTTTACTTCTTCCGTCATAACTACCTCCAAAAAGGGAGCGGAAAGGTCAACGACATGGGTTTTAACTAGTATAAACTCTCACATCCCTTTCCGCACAAATCTTATAGATCTTCTAGCTCCGCTAACAGTGCGTCATCGTCATCGTCACCAGAAGTAGTTTCTTCTTTTACTTCCTCTTTCTCTTCTGTCTTCTCGTCCTCATCCCACGGTGGCCCTTCGTCTTCTGGCTCTGTTGTTTTTTCCTCAGTCTTCTCTTCTACCTTCTCGTCTTTCGGCTCTTCCTTTTTAGCCTTCGGCTCTGGTTTCTTGTCTGGTTCAGAATCCTCAAAACCTTGTTTAAGAGCTTCGTCAGCTACCATATCCCATAGGAATTCGTTCTTGAGTATCTCGACCATTTTATTGTTAGACACTCCCATGTTACCAATGTACTCTTCGATATCAGTACAGGTATCCATGATTGCCTGAATCTTATCGTCATCGTCAGCCAACGCAGAATGACTTCTGGCAAAAGAAGAGTTAGAGTAGTCAGGCCAGGATTTTCCTTTATCATCCTTTTTAGTAGCAAGTACTCTGATGATAAAGTTTCTTCCTTCTTCTCCAGGATCGAAAATACTGACTCCGTATCCTTCCTTCTTGTCAGTAACTTCCTTCTTGATCTTCTGTTCTACTTTTCCAGGAAACTCGTAGAGTCTGACTTTACCAGCCATTTTACTATCAGGCTCTTTGTCCTCATCTCTTGGATCTTTGACTATATACCAGTTGCCTACAAACTTCTCCTTACGTTTGATCTGGTACGCTTGAGCCTTGTCAGAACTGGTTCCTCCAGCGTAGAGCTTTGAAGTAACGGAACAGAAAGGACAGTAATCTTTGAAGTCATGCGTTTTAGGACACAAGATAAAAATCCAACTCTCATCTCCTGCTTGCCACATATGGTAGTAATACCTCTTGTAGAATTTGCCTTTCGGATCTGGAATGAAGCGACCTTCGTAGACTTTGGGATTCTCAGTAGATCCCTTCTGAGGAGTAGGCCAGAGATTCTGACCTCTTTGAACACCTGAGTTATCTTTCTCTTCGATCTTCTCTGTCTGAAACTCGTCAAATAATTCTTTATTTATCCATTTGCTCATAACATTATACCTCCACAAATTTTTTTAACCATTCTAACACATGGAGGTATAATTGTAAACCAACTATTTTTCAGAAAATAAAAAAAAATTGCCCTAGTCAAATGAATGACTAGAGCAATTTTACCGTCAAGTTATTTTCTCTGAATTACTACTTGGTATTCGGAGCTTCGTACTCGACAGGCGCACGATCAAAACTGCGAACCAAACCAAGTCCGACATTTCCCTGAATCCAAGGACGATCTTCTGGCCCTGCTTCGTTAGAAGCATAACCAGTACCACCACCGACTAGGCCAGAAACCGTTCCACCATCGGAAACCTTGGCACCAGTAGTGAAGAAACCGACACCCCAACCAGAGGCTTCCACCTTACGATGAGCGCCTTCGGCAGTGATCTGTAGATGATCTAAACCAGCTTTGATAGCTTTCAGAGCGACCTTACCAATAACCTGGAAGGAATTGGTATCACCGTCATCAGCTTCGGCAACAGCAAAACCAGCAACACGAAGATCAGCTTTACGAACACCAGTTACTTTTCCATCTTGAATGATAGGAGCTATAACTGATACCGTAATCCACTTTACTCCGTCTTGATCAGCTTTGGCAACAGCTAGTCTTTCTCTGACTACCTGAATGTTAGCCTCAACATCTCCACCTTTAGCCAACATCTCACAGGCACCTTCGGTAAGCTGTACTGCAACCGCATTAGGATCACCAGTTAAAAAGTAGATAAGCTCTTTCGCTGGACGGAAAGACGAGTCAGGCGTAGGAGCAGTAAAGAAACCATTGGTTTGCGGAAAAGGAACATTGCCAGGATTCACGAACTGACGATTGGTAACTTTACTTCTTGAATTGTCAGTCTGAGTCACTGAGGCACCAGAGCGATCTGAGTTATCAATTCCGACTTCCGAATTCGCACCAGCAGAAGCATTTGCAGACGCACCAGCCAGAGCATTTGAGGAAATTCCCGCAACCAATAAACCGATTGCCAACATAATGATTAACATTTTTTTCAACATAACATTTTTCTCCTTATCTAATTAGAATTTGGGGAGTGAGTAGGCACTCCCCTTACCTTATTACTACTAGTACTTCTTAGTCGATGTAACGCCCACCTGTATTAGCGGAGGCATCAGCAGAAGTACTCGACTGAGCATTGACCGAAGTCATGTTGCTGAAAGTCGAAGCATTTCCGTAGGTATTGGCTTGACCATTACCATCAATGTAGCCGCAGTAGCCGCTGTTATCGAATGAGTAATTGGCAGCAGCACCAGAGTAAGCAAAGTTACCAGGAACTCCACCCCACTCGTTATTGTCTGCCAGAGCGTCATGAGCAACACGACCAGCACCATGAACTCTTGTCTCATTCGGCCCATAGTCAGTACCCCAAACCCAAGCACTTCCCTGAGACTGAGTATTGGTCATGGCACCAGCAATCGGCCCAAAGTCATAGCTGCTAACATCGGTAGTACCGTCAACGTGAGCGCCACCATCAACCCATACATGAGGATTGCTGCGGTATCCACGATCAGTGTCAGCACCAAAGAATTCAGCTTGGCTGTAGTTAGAACCTGTTGCATTCGTCACACCTTCAAAATCGAAGGCATTGGCACCAGCAGCATTGTTCTGATGAGCCATACCTGAAACGGAAGCACTCGCTCGTTTGTATCCCTTATACCCATGAGCGCCAGAATCCGAAGAGGAGTAGACATTGGCATTACCTTCTGAATGAGCGTCAGAGAACAAGAAACCTCTCTGAAAGTCATCGTAGCCCATGCCATTTCCATCCGTCCACGAAGATCCATGAACGTAGCGAGATCCGTCACCGCTGGAATAAGCTGAGAAGTCATTATCACTGGCTACACGCACATTTCCGTTACCAGACTGAGCATTGAAACCAGTATCACCGCTGACGTAGCCCTGACCATACTCGTAAGAGCAATCCCAACCTGAACAAGCCAGACCAGAACCGACAGCAATCACCAACAACATCGTTAACGACAGAAACAATTTTTTCATAATAAAAATCCTCCTAGTTTATTTTTTACTCCCAATGTTATACCTAGCAATATAGGTAGTGTATATAACTTTGCCATTTACATCCTTTACATCGACAGAGAAAATAACTTGAGAATAAATGTTTGAATCAGAATTCAATGGCATGTTAAGACTAATGACTTCCTCTGGAAGTAACTGAGAAGTATATCTCAATTTTTTGGTTTTGAGGTAAGTCTTGTTAGTCTGTAAATCCTTAAAGCATGTATTCTCCCATACTTCAAAGCGTTGTTTAAAAGGATTGATAAAAGTCATGTCTATAGATAGACCGACTAAGTTATCAGGTAGATCTCTACTCTCATCAGCTAGAAAAGCAGTACTGTAGTGATACAATTTACCCTTCTTATGATGCTCTGTAACTTTCTGGTACTGATGATAAACTCTCAGACCAGTAGCTAAGTCATTGTGCATCCCACCTACAGTATTTCGTGAATGTGTAGCGCATCCATGTAGAAATAGGATCGCTATGGCAATCAACAAAATTTTTCTAAACATTATTTGCCTTCTTTCTTCTGAGTTATATCTTTGTCAGAATCATTTACTACAGGAATTTCGGCTTGAACTCTTTTGCCTTTAGGAGTCCTGACCTGGACTTTGAGTTGATTCGGATTGAAGTTTTCAAACATGGATTTGTAAGAAACTTTGTTATTGTAATAGGTCTTCGTAGGACGATGTTCCTGCGAAAAACCCACTACAGCGAAAGCCAAAACTATAAACGACACCATCAATATTTTCTTCATAACATTTTCTCCTTTCCCAACAAATTAAACTAAGCCTATCACGTTAAAAATGGATTGTCAACACCTTTTTCACGTAAAGGCGATAATCTTAAAGGTCTTACGAAGTCTCGACCAGTTTCATTGCTATACAACTTTTGTAAGTTATCGAGTTTATTCATAGTTATTTCGATAGCCATTTTCAGTTGTTCGAATTCTTTATCGGTCATGGTAAAATCCTTTCTCATTGTTAATACTAAATTGTACCATGATTAAAAGTGTTTGTCAACACTTTTTTATTCATTCAGCATTTTTTCTTCTGAATCACCTTCGTTCAATTTTTTCTTTTTCTTCCATAGCGGAGTGCCTTCTGGCCCTTCGTTTACGAGCAGATCTCCCTCTGGAAGTACGTTTTTCAAGGGTTTACCGTCAAGGGTATCTTTCAAATATTCACCATCATGTTCTGTTGCCATTTCCATTCTCCTTCGGCAATCGCTCTTCTATCTTAGACAAGAAAGACTTCAATTCATTCAGCATGACATTTATGTTCCGATAGTGTTTCGAAATGTATGGAATGAATCCACGATCTGTGTCAGTGAGCTTCATACCTTTTTTAATAAGCCACACAAAAAATGCAGCATCGATTTTATTCTGTAAATAATGAGTGACAGCTAATTTCTTATTACCGTCACTCGTATCAATGTATTCCTGGATCGAATAGATCTCATTTTTAGTCATATACTGCTTGATAAATTTTGCTGAGTCAATTAACTTCTGCTTAGTGACCCTGACTTCTCGCTTTGAATTTTTATCCCTCTGGACGTAAAGCAAAAAGATTTTCTCATTGAGAAATTTGACATACGAAAAATTCTTCTTGTATAAGTCAAAGCCACATTTGAAATACGTATAAGGATCTATATTGCTCCATTTAGTATTGAAGCGATTAGTCAATGCTACCAATTTTTCCTGATTGACTTTATTCATCTTCTTCGTGAAGTGAGCTTCAAAGTCTTTCGGCATTCGGAAACCACGATTATTATAATCCGCTTGAGCTTTCCGAAACTGGTAGTAAATTTTTTCGATCTTATCTATCATATTTATCCCTAATAGCAGCAATAGCAGCACCAATTATTACTGCAAACCAAAATAAAAGAAATGGAACTCCAAATAAATATAGCGGTATTAAATGTTTTTCCATCATAAGCACTTTCCGAATAAATTCAAATACGCATTGATGTACTTTTTAATGTTATCGTTCTCTTCCCACCAGAGTTGACTCCGTACTCTCTGATAATCCTTTTTGAAAATTCTTCTTCGAAAGTCTATGTCGCCAGCAAGTTTTTCTATGTGAGATATGAACTCTTCGTCTGTTTTTGCCTTTAGCGACATGAACTTGTATGGAGTAACATCTGAGTAAACAGCAGGAGCGCCTAGCGCAGTGTACTCCAGACATTTAATATTACTCTTTCCTCTATTGAACTCGATATCCTGTAACGGAGCTATACAAATATCTGGCTCGATCTCTTTTACTTTAGACGGATAAGTAAAAATGTTATGCCAAGGAAGGAAGTGAATTTCGTTCTTTAAATTCTCTAACTCCTGTGGCTTCGCTCCTAAGATATACCAGTCATAAACCTTTGTCGTTTTGCGAATGAACTCTAATAGACCTTCTCCAAAGTCACCACCTTTAACATTGTCACCCTGGATTTGTCTAGTAGCAAAATGGTTCTGACTTCCAGCCCATAAGATCTTTACCTTCTCGCCTTCTTCCTTATAATCGGTAGCTTCAAAAATATCTCCCCAAATGAACTTAGGTAGATGATTCGGAACTACAGCTATCTTCTTGCAATACGGAGAATATACTTCTCTTAATTTAGCGGTAGAAGTAATCATACCGTTAGCAGTAGACATCAACTGCTCGATAATCGGTCTAGCCTGATTATAATAGGCAGAGGCATAATTCCATTCTGGAATATCAAATAGCATATCGTCTATCTCGTATATCATAGGTATAGGATACTTCGGCTGTACCTGAGATGCGAAATGCTGCATTAACTGTAAATGATCTTTTGTAGCAGATCTCTGAAACTGGACAAAAGCAAAATCTTTATAGAAATTCGGATCTGATACATAGTTCTGCAAATACATTGCGAACACTAGTAATTTTTCTTGACGAAAATGATTCAGTAAGAAGTAAGGATAAATAACTCGTATTGTACCGCAACCTTGAACGTCACCAACATAACAATGGAAGCCTAACTTCGTAGGTCTAGGGATCTTTTGATACTTAGGCATTATCCCTTCACATGCGGAACGGTCTTACCTTGCTGTACGACCTCCGCAATGTTTTTAGATTGAAGTAATGACTTCATAAAAATTTTGTAACGCTTGGCTGCTTCCTTCTTAGTAATCTTCTCTTCTTTACCAGTCTCGTCATTGACTGTAGTAACTTCTGTCTTGTCCAGGAAACAGAAGGCACATTTCTGAGGAGCCTCTTCGACTTCCTCTTCTACTTCTATCTCTACCATGTAATGCGGTGGATAGAAGTCTTCACATTGTACGCACTTTCCCATAACTACCTCCTACACGTTTTTCACTTGTTTAAGTAACGCTCGTATATAATGGAACGGTGGCCCATTGAAAAAAGCGACAGCCGCTTTCTTCTCTGGAAAATAAATTATTCGTTCTATATATACCATATCCGAAGGCAAAAGTAAACCAAACGGAGGAGGTAAATCTCGAAAAAAAATATCAGCGTCAAAAAATCCTTTCTTGGTTGCTGCTCTTCTTCTCCATATTTTTGAATCTGACGTTGGGGAATATACGATTGGTGGCCCTTTACATTCTTTGGGATTACCGATCTCCATCCAAAAGGTTCTACCTTTCTGGTAGAAAGTATATGTCTCGTCTTGATATACTACTCTCTTATGTTTTGGAAACGGTACACTATGAGTGAATAAACATAACAATATGACTAGTGAAGCAATGCATTTTGTTATCATTCGTTTAGTTGTAAAGTCTCTGGAGTAACCTGATGATCCTCCATATACTTTTCGAACTCTGGTAAATCAATCTGATTATTCCATCTACGCTTTAACTCCTCCCCTACTATTTTTTGCCTATCGTCTTTATAATATTTATAATCTCTAAACAGCCCACAAAGCAAGAAAGTCTCCATAGGCGAATGAGTAAAAGTGAATTCCTTCTTTTCTTCCTTCTTCTCTGCCATCTCTTTGGCTACTTCTACCTCATGCCGTAGCTCTTCCAGGAATATCTTCTTGCGCCTGTTAGCGGCTTCTATGATATCTGGAGGATACTCCTTTATATGATAACCAGTGCCAGCCTTGAGATCGTCCTTATTGACTACATGCTTATGAGGATGAGTCAAGGTATCCCACTTCTCTAAAATCTCTTTACAGAGCAAGTCAAAGTCATGATCGTAGATAACAGGATTATTCAACTCATAGTAAAGATAACAATGAATCAAGTAGTCATTTAAATCTTCGTCAGGCTCATCATTAGGAACAGCAAAAAACAAATTTACTGGATCACTCATCTTTATCATCCTCTTCGTAGTCTGATGCACTACGGCTATGGTACTTCGCTTTAAGAGTTGTAATCAAAGCTCTTTTGATTTTCTTCGAATGACCTATCCGTAGCTCGTCAATTTGACCATCTTTCTCAAATCGATCTATGGTCTTATAGACGATATCTTCAATGTCAATTTTTTTACCTTCGCCACTGTGTTCAATGCTCCGTAAGGTAGCGTCTACAGAATCACAAATCATTAAAACAATTGCCTCTAGTGATTCTGGAGGAGTAGTATTCTTATACCTGAAAGCATCGTCAGTTTTGAATCCAGATTTTTTATATAGGCTCTGGAGAACGGTATTACCATGATGTTGAGTTATCGGAGGAATCAACTCTGGAGGAAAGTCTTCTAGCTGAATCAAGATCAAAGCTGTATCAGAGACATGCTTCGATATGATATGAAAACTAATCAACGGCTCCAGGTTATCATGGACGTTCTTACCATTTTGATTCTCGTAGAATGCTTCTGGAAAAGTAATCTTTCCAGCGTCATGGTATTGGCCTAGTACTTTAGCCACGTCCGTATCAAGTCCTAACTCCAGCGCAACGGCTTCGCACAAATCAGATACATTTTGGCAATGCTGGAAAGTACCAGCAGCTTTCTCTCTGAATTTTTCTAAGAACGGATATTTCGCATCTAGTAATGCCTTGAGGTTATACTTCTCAAGATCTATCTCGATAGTATCCATAGGGTATCTCCTTATCTTAATTCAACGCCTAACACTTCCTTGATAAGTGCTTTAAACTTTCGCCAGTCATTGGCTTTGATTATCTTCTCCATCCTACGAACTTGTCTAGGATCAGCGGTTTGATAAAACTTTACCATCTCCTCAAAGCCAATGTTGAATTTCGATACTGCTTCCTTCATGATCTCCTCATTTAAATAATTCTCAAATTTCAAAGTACCTCCTGGACGTAACCTATGTCATGCAAGTAAACCGACTCATTATCTTCCTACACTTACGGAGTATCTCAGTCGGATCAGTTATCTTCTCAGGATATCTTCCAAACATTATGCGTCCTCATTTAAAAAGACATAGTGGATGTTATTAGCAAAAATCTCAGTCAATGGAGCATGTTTGATCTCTTTAGCATCCATAACTCTGAAATCAACTTTACCACAATGAGGACATTGGCAACAGATATGCAACCATCTTTCTCCGCATCGATTACACTCCATCCAGAAAAATAAAATATCTATGCCATCTGGATCTGGAAATAAAAGTTCTTCCATTGAAATACTCCTCTACCTATATTTATCTAATTCGACCAGGATTTACCTTTTTTCCAGCCGCTCCGTCCTTTGGCAGCTATAAACTTCGGAGAATGCTTGATATGAGTAGCTAGTCCACAAGGATTGTAATGATACTCTATTTCCTTGTTATCTTTGAGTTTATCTATTTCTATCCTGTAATTTCTCCAATGAGCTTTAGGACTGATGTAGGCAATACAAACGTCACCCATATCGTGATCCGAAAACATCTTTTTACAACCAGCGCACTGCTGGACGCACTGCTCTCTTGGAATAAAAGTCTGAGTTTCTCCATCCCACATTCCATCAGGATTCGGCAACACTGTAGCTTGTCCATTCTCTTCTGTAATCATTTTATATATCCTTTCAGTAGTCTTATTTGGTAGTTATCATTCAATCCCTCTAGACATTCATGTAGACTTTTACCCTTCCTCATGCCGAATAGAATACCACTGGCAGGGGAGTCCTTGACTTTTAAGGCAAAGTCCTTTTGATTTTCGATTTTCATGTAATGTCTAGAGCGCCAATGAATATCATCTATCATAGCTCTATACGCTTTGATGTACGGCTCAAACTCAGGCCGATCCTCTGGAAAGTGCAGCAAGTATTCCTCATGATCTTGCATGAAGACAAGTCTCGCTACTCGCTTCTCCGTAACCGCACCGTTATCCCGAAGGTGGGCGATAGCGAGATAAGCAGGATTCTTTATCTTAATCCTCCAGCTATCTATACGAGCAACGTATCCCTCCTCCATTGCTGGCAGATCCTCAGAGGCTCTTATGACATCCGTTAAAGTTTCGAACTCATCGTAGACAACAGGATAGCGCCATTTGACTCCAGGCTCCAAATACCATCCATGAGTCATCTCTCGACCATAGAAAGTACCTGATACTCGATCTCTAACGTCCAGGAGGTAGACTTCCTTTTCCTTATACGGAGTGACTACTCTGGTTTCAGGAGATACCATCTCGAAAATAATGACTATATCCTTATGAAGAGACTTGAAGGCAACATTAGGATCAGCGCCTAGTGCCTCTGCGAAGACATCTGCATAAGTCATTTTCTTATTCGGAACTGGCCCTTCGGCAAACGCCATTTTGCGAGTACAGACACGCCATTTGTCTCCATCATGGTAGACAGTCAGCAATGAGCCATCGATCTTTTTATCAACGGTAGCTTTAGTAATATCGAATTCCGCTGACCTTGGATCTTCTCCGTAATTCCAAAACCTATCAAATGAGCGACAGAGTACTTTGTGATCTGGTTTACTCAGAATCAAGCCTCTGCACTCCATGACTAGTGGATTGAACTTATGCTTATGAGAATCAATTTGATGGTAATTAAGTACTACTCGATCATCGTACTCACCTACCATAATTCCGAAATTCTCTTCCAGGTCTTTGTAGGTATGGTCTTTCAAATACTTCTGTACTTCCATCATGCGCCTTCTCCCCTCTCAACTATAGTAATGGCACTCATAATCATTTCGTTCATGTCTACTCTGATTATCTTCCATTGCATATTGATCAACCACTTGACCATATTAGTATCGATCTCAGTAGTCCAGTTATCATTGGCATCTGTATTACGAGCAGCGGTCATGGTTTGATTGATGATAGCTTTCCAATCAACACTAGTCAAATAGTCTGCCATCCTCTCAAATCGCTCTTCGATCTCTTCTTCTTTTCCTTCTGCTGCAATCAAGTGTAACATCTCATCTCGCTTATGAGCAAGTTTAGTCAAGATCTTCTGAGTATTACTCTCGCATTGCGCCAGTAGATCATTGGCGAATTTAACGGCATGAATCTCAGGTTTTTTCTTCTCTGGTTTTTTCTTCTTAAAAAATGGAATCTCCATTAGTATCTATGCCTCCCTGTTTGCTTACGAACTTTAAACATCCAGTTTGACTGACTTCCTGACACTCGACCAAGATTTAACTTACCGTTAACATTTTTCAAAACAACTCCCTCAAATTCATCAGGATGGCCCCAATGACCAGCAACGTACTCATCGTATACCGTTTTAAAATGATGCTTCCATTGCTTAATCAAGCTAACTGGCTCAGTTTCTTCAATCGCATAGTCTTCAATGACTAGTCCTGCTTCTACCAGTTTCGAACGTCTGACCCAATACGGTTGTTTGTTCAATAGCTCATGATCATAAATAAAACAATCCCATAGTACAAGTTTATTCTGGATGCCAGTGACTTTGTTATGACGTAACTCTCCGTCAAAAACAAAGTATCCGACTTTACCGAATGCACTTAACAGGATCTCGATTATTTTGTCTCTACCATCTTTATACAATGGATTAGAGTTGAAGTCAAGAGTTTTTCCATGCCGATCCCAAAATTCTACTTTTCCGTCCAGGATATGAACGACACACCTTGATCCGTTATATTTAGGTTCTGCAACCCACTTAGGACTGGTTGACATCTCCGTAAATTCGTCTTGAGTGATCTGTAACAGAACAGGTTTTTCGGGATAGAAGTATTTGAATTTTTTAATCTTCATGGTAATCCTTCTTATGTTTTTTCTTACGATTGTATTTAGATTTATCCTTATGCCAAGTAGTAGACGGAGCGGTAGGAATGCGGAAAACTTTTTTGGTATCCGAAGCCTTTTTGTCTACTATGGTTTTTTTCTTAGCCATTAGATTATCTCGAAATATTCCTCAAAAAATTCTTTGTCCATCGAATGCCAATCTGAGTAATGTCTACGATCATCTTCGCTCAGATATTTTTTGACAGTGATATCATCTTCTACGAAGTACCAGTACTTCTCGTCTTCGTCACCATGCTCCGCAAAGAATTCCTCATCTTCACACAAAACCGCATCATACTCGAAACCCACAGTACAAAAGATTTCCCCTGAG
>JAAUXU010072248.1_pt1 | contig 20564 bp, 15 predicted proteins | sample 7278151 | NCBI WGS metagenome assembly JAAUXU01 (sample SAMN14350113, study PRJNA611818) | marine sediment metagenome | isolation source: surface marine sediment (1.8m) | place: French Polynesia: Moorea | collected 2018-08 | reverse complement strand
CAAGCATTCTGTGGCAAAAGGTCAGCTGTTGTGGTGGCCCTCTCTTTCACAGATAACTTAAGGCTGCAGTGCAACTGAGCAGCTGAGTTCGTTTGCATGTGCGACTGCAGTCTTAAGTTATCTGTGAAAGAGAGGGCCACCACGACAGCTGACTTTTTGCCTCAAAATCCTCAGAGCGAGCCAGGGCAACGTTCACCTTCTCCCTCCTTTATTTTCTTTGCTCAGCGCTGAGAACATCATCAGCTTTTGTATCGGCCGAAACCAGCTGTTTTTTTCTGTCAGCACACCCAACAGCAACTTCGCCACTTGCTACATATTGTGTTTCCCACTACAGTAGATACATGAGAATTGCGCAGGATGAGACGATTCCACTGTATCAAGTGGGTGATCTTCTGCAACGAAACTGACTTTGGGTTCATAAGTCAGCTACGTACTGAAAAACTGTCAGAATTACTTTGAGACAGAGAATGTCCGACAGTTGCTCTCACGGTCTTGTCAAGGTCAGACAACAGCTTTGCTTCGTGGCGCAGAACGAGTACACAGTTTGCACTGATTTTAAAACAGGATCAGCAGAAGTACTGTACTTTATTAATTCCATACTTTTTCACTCTGTCAGCCAGAATTATGCGAAAAAACATCTTGCTTTATAAATGTTTAGCTGGGGTCTGAAGATTGAATCTAAAGAAGTGGCTGATTTTATGAACGATGATTTTTTTAGGCTGGATGTACTGCATCCAAGAGGAGAGAGTCGTTGTATATCAGAACGCTTATTCTAGACTGAGGCAAATAAGAGACAGCAGAAGTGATTGTGCTTAAGTGCAGTCACGAGAGGAGGGAGAGCTAATTCGTTTGGATGTAGAGAGGGAGCGTGGAGTACATGAGCCTTGTGACTCAGTCATGTGTGTGGAGGCGTGAGTAATCTATTACTATTGTACAAAGCGCGAAGGGCCGTATTTACGTCTGTCTGCCCGTCTGTCTGTCTGTCTGTCCGGAGGAAACAGAACAGAGTGTCTATTAGCGCGAGGGCCGTATGTACGTCTGCTCGTCCGCGAAGCGCGTGGACAGCGCGAAATGCGTGGACGACGACAGAAACAGCGCTTCTCCTGCTTTATATTTTGGCCACTCTCCTTTCCCGGCAAAGTGGGTAGTGCGTAAGCGCTAGTGTGATATATCACTATGTATAAAACACAATATGCAGCATAGCACATGCAGGGGTGGGTGGAGGGTGGAACCCAGGTTGGGACAACGACATTACGACAAAAACATGATCAAGACATAAGTGGACCCCCTGAGATTTAGCGAGAGTCAAATATGGACGTCTGTGCCACCTCTCACAAAAGTGTGGATGACCTGCAGGCCACGGTCAACCATGAGTGGTCCAACTTGGCTGAGGAGTAGCTCACCAAGACCTGCTCCAGCCAGGTGGCAGAGGGTGGTGGAAGATGCCGGTGGCCACGTTCAGGAGGAGAAGCCAAGAACCTAGTCTAGTTATTTCTGGCAAATAAGTTCCATTGCATCTTGTCCCACTATTTGTTCTTATGGAGTTTGTCCCCTCATGCCGTTGTAGAATTCCGCACCATGTACAGTTCTTAGCGTATGTGAAGTAGGATGAGCTGCATCCACCACAGTGGCAGCTCCTGAATCCTCGCCTAACGTTGGTCGTTCAGACGTCGCTGGTCAAGATCCGGCTGCAGGTGAAGCTTTGTGACCGCGCATTTTGAAGCTCCCCACAAGGATCCAGTCGATCTTTAGGTAAAGAAACGGCCATTCTTCTCGCTCGAGAAAAACTGCGTGATGTGAAGTCAGTCTTGATTAGTTTCGAACAAATACTGGTAGTCATTGGTCACTACAAAGATTTTTTCAAGGCTCTGTTTAAAACACAGCCTTGCAGGCAAATTAACGGTCTGTCTGTCACTGTGATTTGGCCAGATTTGATTAGAAAAAGTAGTATAAAAGCAACTGAAAATTTGGACAGGTCTAAGAGTTGTTAACGAATTTCATTGCGAAATTTTGGCTAACCAGTAAGCACAGAAAATTTTTTTCACAGCCAGACGGTTCAGACTCAGCCAGATTTCCCTGATTTGTTCGAAAATTAGACCACCTGGCACTTTTGGTGCGCATTTGCAATATCATCACGAAGCCTCTCGGTTCATTAGGCCGAAGTTCTGGTTGAAATGCAAAAAAAGGCATCTGAACGGCGTTGCTGATGAAGAAGTTCTGACCTGTTAACCAGGCACTTGCTGGATGATGAATGCCCGCATACTTTGACCACTGGGTATTGTGGTTGTTGGGCATGGCACGCAGAGGTCTTATGATCTCCCCAGGGTGATAGAACGTCATGAGCCTGAGGGCTGCCTTGCCCTCGGGCTCATCGAGCTTATTTAGCCTATCGCCCTCGGGAGATCATGAGACCTCTGCGTGCCATGCCCAACATCGGGGTCATATTGGCCAAGCATCTGCAGTAATTTGTTGTTTAACGCTATCCATATGTCAATACCCCTTTGTGCATTTTCTACTTTCCTGCTGCGTCTGCTCATGAGGACAAAGGGAAGTAGAGATGGCCCAGCTCGCTAGGCCAAAGCAAATGGCTTGTTAAAAGGCCTAAAAGGAGCAGAGCCTGCTACATCCCTGCTTCATCCCCTCAACTCCCTTCTGTTTTGATGGGCAGCGTGAAAGCCTGAGAGCAATTCCTTCTTAAAAGGTTCAAATAAGTTGAGCTTCCGACAGCTCAATGCGTGGCAGGAGTGGGACGTATTTTTATGCCTCCTGCTCCAAAAAAATGTCCCGTTGTTCATCACAAAGGCAGAATACATTTGCGTTGGCTTTTTTTCCTCCAGAGCACTGAAAATGAGTGGCACTGACATCATCTTCCTACATACAATTTGTGGAACCAACATCTCAACAGTTGCATAGAGCAACTTCGTCAAGATTCTCAATGAGTTTTTTGTGAAGATTTATTGAATACTGAAGAGCTAGTATTAATGTCTCATTGTGGCCACCGTTGGCTGTGATGACAGCCTCGACAAGGCCACAGGAGATACTGCAAGTTTTGCCACATGATTTTCGCGGCCGGACTGGCAAGGATGATACCTTGGTTAATTCTGTCGTTCTGTAGATAATGTTGAAGATGTAATCTTGGGGCATCATAGGGAACTCTTGCTTGACCATGAAGAACTTTCTTTAGTCATTGAGTGTTGAATAAGGCCCCCCAGAGAAGCATCATAGATGCACTAAGCTTAAGTCATCGACTGCACAATGATCAGCATTTTGGGACCATCGTGCAATGGATCTTTGAATCTCGTTCTTAGATGAGCCCTCAAATTCAACTACATTGATGTTGAGAAATTTGTGGATGAGGCCTCCAGTTTGCAGGCAAGCAAACAAGTGTCTCCCAGGATTGACATTTTCCCTATATCGTATATGTTGTATTAATCTCTCCCTCTGTCATAACCCGCTCTCTAACTATTCCACCCCCAAGAAAGGGTTGAAAAATGAACCCTCTGCCGTATTCATTCCCCTCCCCCGTATTTATGCTCCAGAAAGGAATTAACACCATGGGTCCGTCTCAGCTCTGTACTCGAATTGTATTGAAAGTGAACTCTAACTGTGCAACACTAACCTCAAGGACACGGAACTCGGCAACAGATGTGATGTGACTCTGTAACAGACTGAGATGAAAACGAAAAATAATCCCCGTCTCTAATTATCCCTCCACACAAGTGGGGGTTGAACAATAATCCCTCATGGGGGATTAATACAGCATTTACGGTGCGCAACCAAACCTCGACCTTTTCTCTCCTTACAGAAAATACTTAATATTTCATGGGATAGCACACTTTTTGCACTTCTGAATCCTGTGTTTGCTACATTGAACAATCCCCAAAGCCTGGCTGAGTGGCTCTCTTCCAAGAGTGGCGCTCATTTCAAAGCTCTTCAGCCTTGGTGCAGTCCTTACTTGGTCTTAAACAATGCGTCACATAATGGGTATTGACATCACCTGTTGCTCTCTGTGTTCCTATTGACAACATCAGTTACAAACAATGGCGTACCCCAGATACTCTTTTGTGTGGACCTCACAGCAGACTCTGACGAGACTTGATTGCTAACCACCGATCTTTTCAGGGGTGATCTACTGTATTGACCATAGAGGAGCCACTTCGAGTAGGTGTTTTGGTCAACGTACCATGTCATAGTCATATTAGTGTTAGAAACTACATCAGTGTGACAGGATCAAGGGGAGTTTGCTGGCAAATATAAAAAAAGAAAAGTGGTGGGGTTTTTTTTTTTTTTTGGGGGGGGGGGGGATGGCATTGTTCAGACTGCACCTCTTTGCAGTAAATGTATACACCAAGCTGACCTCGAAAAATGCAAGTTGGCAACACTGCTTGGAGATCTGCTGGGAATTTTCAAATCACGGGGGAGGGGGTAAACTTGACGGGTGAAGAAGGGGGTGGGGTGGAATGAGCTGTACTGTAAGATGCAGGCACGCTTAAGATTCTTTGGTACAACGTTCGATTCCGGTGACGGCAGATAGCGTATACTTCATCCCTTTATACTGTTTAGGGGAAAAGAGCTTTTTGAGAGGACTCTCTCAGACTCTCTTTATTTATTTAATGCAATCTATGCTGCTTGCTGCCCGCTCTTTGCCATATGTCGTAAAATTAAAGTTGCACCATAATTACTGCTTTGAAGTCCGCTGCTAGTAGACGTTTAAATTTTAAAATTCGCCGCTAGCAGATGCTGTGACTTTATATTTCCCCATTACTTAGATGGACTTTATTCCTCGGTCTTTGGGTCTGATTGCACGAGTGCCTTTGACCTGCCCAACACCCTTTGCTGCACGAGGGTGTGATGGAGCGGATCGGAGTGCGGCCCAAGTGCAGGAACAGGGCGAGGGCCGGCCAAAAGACGAGGACAATCAGGTCCAAAGATCGGGTATTAAGGCCCGGAACAATGAGGGAATTTGTAGTTTAACATTGGAATTCTACATTTCTTAGAAAGTGTCAGTCTCCAAAGAAGTTCGGGAAGAAATTCCAAAAACTACAGCTAAGAGCACACACATTTTTGTGATATGGAATCAACAACTACTTCAATGCAATGTTGCCAAAGGGGCATCACCCAAAAGACAGTGAAACTTGCCCTAAAAAGCAAATGAAGTAATGATTGTGTTTTAACTGAAGATTCACCCTAAAAGTGATCATTGTTTTAAAGTGAAGAAAGTGTAAAAGTGAAGATTGGGTTTTAAAGTAATGAACCGGGAAAGAAAAATCTCATTTCCCGAAGTCCATTTGTGCGGTTGAAGAGTAAAACAAAATTCCAACGTCAAAGTAGTAGAAAAGAGTATATAGCAGAGAGAAAAAAGCCAAACCATGAAAATTGAAAATCTTACGTTAAATTACAAATTCCATCGACTTAAAAATCCTCGTTGTCCCCGTTCTCCTATGACTGCTCGGACTCTTCCTGACCTCGGACCATCGCCCTCAGTCAGTGAAAGTCCTCGAAAAAGGCGTCCAAGAACTCAGTGGCAACAAGTCGACTTAAAGTCCAAGCTCAATCAGAGACACGTTTATAACATAGCATTTTAGCACAAACAACATCGACACTTATGTATAGACAGTCCATAGCAAACTCCAAAAAATGCTGTGTTATAAAAGTGTCTCTGATTGAGTTGAAATTTTTTTTTGCTAATACTAGACATTCCCCATTATGACGTTCTAAAATGTCAGATCAATCAGAGACACTTTTATAGCATAGCATTTTTGGAGTTACAAATTCAGACAGCTCTATGTTGTATGAACTTTGCTACTGAAGTAGAACTTCAAATTAAAAGTGCAGATAGCAAACGACCTTTTAGGAAGAAACGTTTTTAGTAAACTCCTCTTAATCCCTGTGCCAAAAAACCAGGATGAAAAAATGTGAATATCAAGAAAAAGTACCTTTTCCAACTGGTCTACTTGATGTTATATGTGGAAATGCTGTGCGGTGCACTGACACTGACACCGACGTCGAGTTCGTGCAAGGACCCACGGGAGGAAACAGCGATGTCAATGGCACTGCTCTGACATGCAAATGGTCGTCTGGTTCTGTCCCGCTTGAAAAGGTAAAGAACAGAGCCGGTCACAGGCAGCCGTGCACGTCCCCCTGCTGCGCCTCCGACTCCAGCCTAGCCGTGTTCCACCGACTTGAAAATGGGCACAAAACACTGCACTTTGTGAAGTTTTGTCCAGCATTTCACCCTGCAGCGACGCACCGGACATTGATAGCGAGTGTCCAACCTAAACGAGCACCAAACAGGCCTGTCACTGTCAATGTTTTCCTAACATCGTACAATCTTGCTAATGGTGAAATCACAAACCAGGGTTTCTTTTATTCACTGGGTGAGAAAAACCGGGAAAGTGGCAGACTCTATTGTGTTTCCTTCATGCGTGTGTCTTCAAGCGACCACGCGGGAGGCTCAGGGAACTCCAGAAACTGTGCGGGAATGCGAGGATATTTCCCCAGGTGCACAAACACCTGTCAATGGTACTTTGCGAAAAAGAAAATGTCCAATAGTTGCTTCCGATGCGTTACCGAGACCAGACAGCAACTTCGTTTCCTCCTAAGTTCCATAGCCAACGTAAAAGCACTCACTTTGTGGTTACTTCAAAGACTGAAGCAGCCTGAGTGCGTCCAGAAGCATCAGGTCATGTTTCTTGACAGTTTGAGTGTCTTTATGGCTGCGTGAGCGGCGTTTAGGCGAGCTTTGGTCACTGTCCATTTTGACGAGGGGTTGAGGAATGTTTCGACTCCGTCATGTTCGACGTATGAACTGTTCACAGAAGTTTTGGCCAGAAGATGGGTCACACTTGACCGCACAACCTTGACCTCGGCCTTGACCGTATATCGACACAAGGAAAGCTACATCAACCGAACATGACTTAACCCAAGATTGTCTTACGTAACCTACTTGAAACCAACCCAAGCAATCCTAAGGTGGCAGTGGAAAACCGATTTTTGTTCCGTCTGTGGCTGTGGCTTTCGTGCCAGAGCGGGTCTTCTTTTTAGACTGGCTCATACTTCCTACTTCGACATTTCAATACACCAATGACAGATGAAAAGTGTGGTCATTTTGGCTGGCCCTTTGATGCCTTCAATATACACACAACCGACTGCTGCTCTTATTTGAGGTCAGCTCAACTCTTTTTTCTAAGTAAGGCCTCTGATGTGTCCGGAACTTCAAAAAGTCCCGAAAATTTTGATGAACAAATTTCTTTCAAGAAATCCACTAGTAGTTTGATGCATAAATGTGAGTTTCCAGCTGTTCAGTTTTTCACAGGTGAGATCTCAGAAAGAACAGGAACTTGTCGTGCACCCTCGTTCTTTGCTTGGTAGCCTTGGTGGTTTGCTGGAGGCTGAAAGCTATCAGGGCCTGAGAGTTCAGTTTGGGACATAAATACTCAAGTCGAGTCGAATACTTGACTCACTTTTTTTTAGTTGTGTGGTTGTGGGCTGAATATCCATATCGATTCATGGTGCATTTGTGTTGATCAGTTTTAAAACTGCCAGTCTTGTGCTGAAAATTCCTTGCTTTCTTGGTTGAAAAGTAGTGAAGACAGCAAGAAATTTCTCTCCCAACACTTTGTGCAGCACTTATTCAAGAGCTTTTAATTGCAGCCTTGAGGAGTGCGCCTTGAAGGGGCCATCAAGGTCTGATCTGCGCCGTCCGACCCCCACTATACAGTTGATTCCCTCATGGCCTCATCCACTGACTCCCACAAGGCCTCCTCATCTATTGATGAGGCCTGGGGCCTCCGTGACGAAAGAAGAAGATCCGCCTGCCTTTGGTCTCCACGTCCACCTGGAGGCCGCCGAGGTCGATACACACCCACCTTGATACCTTCATCACGTAGAGAGATTGTGCCTTGAGAAACCCCTGTGCCTCGGTGAAGCTCTCCTCTATCCTCTATCTAGACCTTTCCCATTGTTTCACTTGAAGACTGGTTTTTGGGGTGGCAGCTGACTTTCGCAACCGGACGTTGAGCGATGGAAATTAGGTTCACTTGCAGAAAAACAGGACTTCATCGTCAGAGGTTTCTCTGTGACTTGACATCAAGGTAGCTGATACCAGAATGCTTAACATACATGACTAACAAATCCTCTGATGGACTCACGTGTAACTACCAATGTCAGGGTACCACTTGTAAATATCCCCAAAGTCACAGAAGATTGTCTGTAGCCAAGCCTCAATGGCAGATATTTGTGGGACTCCCACTTGCTGTTCTGCAGCCATCACTGTTCAATACGCAAGATGCGGATCATCTGCAGATTTGGGTCCAACAGTGGTTTTAAGTGCGGAAACCTGGTTCTATTCGTTGGACCCTAGTGTAGAACGTCATTTCTTGTGAAATAATAAGTTGTGATCAGTCCTGAAATATAGACAGTGCTTGTAGAATGCTGGACTCAGCTGAAATATGAATGGGCTAGCTTTGCATTCCCTCCCCTATCTCTTTGACCCCGTTTCTGTTTATAATTTGGAAATGGAGGTGGTGTTTTATTCTACCCTAAGTCTCAGCTTAGAATGTCAAAGTTACAAGATATTGCAATGACGTCAGTATCAGTACTCGGCTCTAAAGCACTATGTCCGAAACAAAGAATATTGCCACGGCTTCAAAATTCGACGAAAGTTTTTAAGTAGTCCGAAGAATCTTCTTCCAAGTATCGAGAAACTTGCACGACGTAACTGCAAACTTGCACTTGAGTTGTAACGGGTAGCGGGCTACTTGAGGAAATACTGCGTATGGGCCTGTCATGAGATTGTCTGAATATTTTTTGAGGGGGCAGTAGAGTTATGTACTTCAATAAACGCGCTACTTGCGATATAACGTTCCAAATTGCCGATAATTCGAATTCTTCCAAGTAAAAAGTTGGCATGTCCTTTTTTGCTCAAGCTGAAGGGGGAAAAGCCTTGTTTCTTCTACGCACATCTCTGTCATCATCCGTATTTTCCAATATAGAGAGCTAAAAACATTTCATTTCTTTCACTGTCACAGAAAATCAGTGAAAGAAGAGTGAAATCACAACCGAACACACAACAGTAATTTTCTTTCACTGATTTCCGGGCCTCCAGAGCCGCTGGTTCTTATTCTATGAAATTCTTTTAGGTGAAGTGACGTCGTCAAAACATCAAAGGCAATTCTTGGAGAGCAGCATGATCTGCTACAGCGTCGGTCCAACAGCAGTGGACGGACCAAGAGCAACGTGACGTGCAACAACAACGCCAACAACGGCGGCCGGACCCGAGAGTGCAACATATAAGTAAGATGCTCTAGATGAAATAGATCTTACTGAAAGAAAATATCACGTCTGTTCAGGGTTCAGGAGAACATTTTTTCACAATTTTGCAATCTCTGAATGTGACCCCCACTACACTTTACAATTCTCTTCACTTAAGAAACTGCCACGTGCCTACTTCCCTAGAAGTGAGGAGGGTGACCGACGCTGTCTTGATTTTGTGACGTTGTCAGAAGGTTGGAAACACCAGCGCCACCACAGGCACCAGTGGATCCCACACTATGAAGGCCAACAGGTTAAGGTCGGCGGAGTGTGCTGAGTGGTCAGCCAGGCTCACCACTGCTCGCCTGACCTCAGCCATGTACTCACTCACGAAGACCTGCGCTGCAGTAGACGTGCTGGAGCACATCCATGGGCTGGAGCTCCATCTTGTATCAGGAGAGTGTTCCCAACTTCGCCACGTTCCAGCCCCTGGAGGAAGCCTTGAATGCTTTAGAGTTGACTGTCTGCCAGCGTCCGAAAGCGTGACACCAGCCAGGGCCGTCACAGATGAACAACCCGAGCACAGACCTTGACTGCAAGACCCACATCAACCTCATCCACATTGCTGCCTGCAGCCTCAATGACACGGTCCTTGGTGGAATTGACGTATGTCAATTTTGACCTCATGGAGAAACATGCCAAAGTTCTGAGGCACTGCACCCAGTACAGCCAGCCTTGTCGGTTACTGTTCACTTCTGATGCCACTGACGTGCCCGGCGCGCACGTCCTGATCTGACATGACCTGTTCGTCGTGAGATGCCAGCAACTTGGCTAAGCAGAGCAACTGCGCTGGGATGCGCGCCACCCTCTTCCTGAAGGTGCAGCGTGCACCAAGTCATGTATTGCGTCCCTCCTTTTACGACGGGGGGAAGTCCTCTGTCCCCACCCACTTCTTCGTGAGGTTGCGCCCTTGTCTCTGCATCACATCGAACATCCGTGCAATGTCAGCCACTGTTACTGGTCCCGCTGTAGTGGACGTCGATTGCCTTGTTGTGCCACACCCAAAATCTTTGACAGCTACTGGAATGCTCAGTTGCCATGTTGGCGAGCGGTCGATGAGGACTGTCGTGATGCTGGAGACAAGTACATTGTTACTGCTGCTTGCAGATAACAAGCTGGAGGCCTTGTGTTTTGGTGCGTGCTGCTGCTTTCATCACAGAAGTGCATGAACAGGGGGTTGAGCGTATAATGGGGTCCGGGGGACCCTCGTGGATTGGGGTGGGGTGGGGTCGGGGAGAGGCCCGGACATCGACCTTTCTTTTTTTTTTGCAAAAAAATGTCCAAAAACGGCCGAAACCGGCATGCGCTCACCTCCAGGTTTGCCACGGTTTGAGCACTCTAGTTACAAGATGGGCACTCACAAAGGAAAACTTCTCCACTTCATCTTCACCTTGAAATGGAACCCCAAAACATGTCAGACACAACCACGCGATCAATTTCTCTCCCCACAAAATTTCTTACACCAAGGATTTGAGTCATCAATATTACGAACAGCACCATGTGGCCAAAGGCTTGGTTAATAAAGCCCCCAAACTGGAATGTTCATGTACGTACGACGTGAATACTGCACCGCAAAGATCTACGATGAAATAGGGGACTGATCGTGCTTCAGTCAGTTGTTTGGCCCCGAATTGGTCTATTGGGGCCTGAAGCCTCGGTTAACGGTTTCTCCAGCCGGACGGAATCTTCGTCATATCACGAGCACACGCACACGCACAGACAGATGCACCCTCGCACGCGGAAGCGGAAACTATGCCCTAGTCCAAGATCATTATGATCGAGGCTACCCAGGTCAAAGTCGAGTGTGCTGCTAGGCCCGCTTCTGACCCAGCGGGTGTACAAAAAGGCTTGGAAAGTGCGTTTAACGTGTTCAGCTGTGGCAGGTCCACTCAAAGGACTTTTCAGAGCTGTCGATGAAAGCATTTCGTACTTCTCTCTGGTGTGGGTCCCCTTGCATGTGGAGCTCCGGTCGACTCAAGCTGAAGATGTCATATCCTGCGGTATGTCGAACGCACAGCATGTCAACGCCGGGAGATAAGCTGGGCACAGTCTTGAATACAATGCGTCTTGCGTCAAAAGGCCGAGGTCTCCCAGTAACGCTAACTTGCTCACTACCTATGACGACCACACACTTGACGTGTCTGGCACGTGAATGGTTGTTGCCACGTTATTGCCTTAGCGAGTCTTATCCTAAAATGCGGATAAAAGTACCCGTGGATGATGTATTCATAACTCAGGGATTTGCCAACTAAATCAAAATTCAAAAAGAGTATGTGGGCGCTTTTCTCTCTGCTATTTTTTTCCCCCAGAACATAGTAAAAGCTGTAACATAGGCATTTTTCCCGTAATTTCGACAAAATCACATACTAGGGGGGAGGGGGGGGGCAAAGAAACCCCACAAATGGGGGTCCTGCTTATCCCCTCGTAGAAGCTGATCCGAGTGTACCAATTTCAGCCCCGGGTACCACAAACTGGGGGATGCTCTAAGCTGCACTTTACGGTCCTCACGTGTGGAGGATTTCCCCGATATGTTAAATCAAGGATCCACTGTACACGAGTACGTAGGTGTGAGTCACATGAGTCACGAACAAAATTGGGGCGGCAACGACAATCCAACCTCGGGGCACGCGCGCACGCACACAAACACAGGCAGGCCTCATCAAGGAAAGCTTTGCTTATCGGAAAGGTACAACTACCAGGAAACTTTAGGAATCGACACGTTTCTCTCAAGCTCACCTGGTCTTCTGAATATGTTAGTCCTGTTAACCACCGTAACGACCTTTTTCCGGTGCAGGTGCCAGATGATGCCGCCGTAGGTGACCACGATCACTGCCAGCGGCAGGATGTAGAGAAATATCATCCCCAGCAGAAAGTACAAGAACCCTCCTCGTCTAAAAAGAAAAAGAGGGGTAAAGTCGTACACAGGCTGTTCATTCTTGCCATCTGGCGCGCTACTTTAACTGCTTCCAGCATTGACGAAATGTGTTCGACGGCAGCAAGATGAACTTCAAAGGCAGGTGGAGTCTTCAGTCTTGTGATAGGGCAAAATTCTCTTCAAAAACAAAACTCATTTGCCTCTTTCCGGACACTGGACGAAGCTGATCCGAGGCCTCCCTCACCGCTCCTGTTTACTATCCAGTGATTGTATCTGAGTTTAAAATGAGTCAAAAATGGAGACTTTAAACTTCAGTCTGATGAAGTTGAGTAGACAGCAATGGATTTTTTTTTAAATATCACCGCCGGTAACCCTGTCTTTGCTTTAACTGAAGATGACTCGCTTTTAAGCACCTTTTCTTGCCAAACCAGAGTGCAACTTATTATGTTGCAACGTCCTCTATTTGGTTGAAAGAGCGGTGAGAGCTGAATTGACGTCAGCCCACATTTCCCTTTTTTACGCACATCTGACAAAATGGTTCTATCTACTGGGTGACCGGCCAGAATTCGGACTTATAAAATTGGGCATACCTGTTAAAACATAACACTAAAACACTTCGTATCTACTGCGTACGCGTTGCTATCTAGGAAGGATAGGAAAACCGTACCAATAGAAGTGTTTGAGGTAACTGCATATTTCTAAGAGACGCTAAATAAGGGGCACCTTGTGCAGTTGTATACAACGGCTATTTGTGACCTCGTCACTCAGTATGCTGGGCTGAACTCCTTTGTAACTCAATGCAGACCTGAGCAAGAGGCTTTTACGATAATCCTATAAGGACTTTACGGTCACTGGGGCTGGGATGTAACGGCCAGGCGCCTAAAACTGCAGCAGCAGAGAACAGTTATAGCCAAAAAATAAAGTCAGTGGAAGTTATGCAATAATGCACTTGCTGACAGCCCTAGCAGAGGTTGAACAATTGTCCAGGTGAAAATGGTTCGTGGACCCATTTGTCTGTCATGTCATGAGGAAAGGTCAGACGTTCAGGTCCCAATCCTAGTGGTCACCCTGTATATAAGAACTCAGCACTTGTTCTATACGCGACTCTGACGCCCGAGTGACCCAAAATCACAGAGTCGCGGACAAAAGGTAAGATGGAAACACAACTTTGGACGGGAGAAAGCATAATTACGGAACAGTCACCTTTTCACGTGAGGTAGCTTAACTTTTGCTCAGGAGCCAAAGTCACTGTCAAGTGTACCGAAGTCCTTACACACACATCTCGAGTATGCTTTTATAGCATTGCAGCATTAAATGAAACCTCGTCAACATTCTGTTTGTCCAATGGGCTTGTCTCTACTGAAACACACCAGTTGTTCATTTCCATAGCATCGCATCACTTTACGTTCTGCTGTTCAAGATCAGGTGATTCTTTGGCCTCGGAAAGCAGACTCAACCCCACCAAGAATAATACGGGTAAGGAAGAGGGTCTATGATGTAGAGGATCTCGATGACACTGATCATAAAAATGGCAGATTGCCCCCTTGAAACTTCTTGGCAAGATTCAGGCGCGGAGGTGTTTGTAGTTGATGATCTTTAAGCCGCCGTCGAGGTTGTGGTGCTGGCTTTTTGTCAAATGGGCTACTTGCGCCTCTTGCAGCTGCTTCGTCAAATCCCTTTTTGGAAGGAATCTTGAATACACTTTGAAGAAGGTTCAAAAACTCATATCTGACTCTATATTTTGCCACCACTAACAATTGCAACAACTCATGCATGACTTCAAGTGTCACACAAAAGTGTTTTTATACTCTAAAGGAAAGTAAGCTAGGTGACAATAGCACATTACGTGCATTTGGCGAAGTAGCATTTTACAAACCCGAGGTCTCTGCAGCCCGAAGGTTTGCTGCCCTCGTTCCTCGTTCCTCGTTCCTCGTTCCTTGCTGACCTCATTCCTCGGGCATCGGTGAAGGTTGAAGGCATCAACTTCAGCACTTCATATCGTCCAAGGCCTCCTCACAGCCGTGCACTGTGGCCCGAAAATAACACTACAGCGCACAGTTTGACGCGGACCCACCAGAAATAACGGCAAAATGAAGTTATCGATATTCCGGCTCGAGAACAACCGAACGACTTAACAGCAGCTTCGACGACTCCTATTTAGCCCTCGCACAGCTTTGTGCGGGACCTTGCTCTAATTCTGCTTTTCAGAGATGTCAAACTACGCTGTTCCCCCGTCTCACCTTTGCAGATGGTTTAACCATGATACATTACTATAACACATTTGGCAACCACGAGGTCCGAAGGCGGACAGCAATGACGGCTGCAGAAGACCGATTGTTTGTTAAATGCCAAATGCACACACCGTTAGACATAAGATTGTCCATTTGCTTTTGCATCGATCGCCAGGATGGAAGCTGAGGATTGTAGCTGAGGATTGAAGCTGTGGACTCCGGTCGTTCTGGTCCTGCTCCTGGCGGTCCCAGCATCACGTCGACGGCTCCGGTCACTCCGATCGCTGTTGACCGTTTTGATTGCTCCAATTGCCAACACCGATTGCATTACTGCCGGTCTCACACATTGGTGGCTGAGGCATTTTTTCTTTTTGTAGTACCTTAGAAGTCCTGGCCTCTATTTTACCACACTCTTCCAGTACATAAGGAGAGTGGAAAATCTGGAGTCCAAATCTGCTCTTGTGCCAACAAGCTCATCTCAGGTCAATAAAGTGCTACTTTACTTAGAGGGAACATAAAGTTAGTACAAAGTTCTACATTTATATGATAACGAGAAATTACTTTCCACAACGAAATTAAAATAAGTTCTTGGGTGCACACAATTTTTCCCATTTGCAATAACAAACCTGTTGCAGCTTCATTTGTTGAGAGAAGCAGCTGCTTCGTGAGTTCCTAATAAGCCTTTGGATTTAACTACAAGTTCCTTCTTCTATGGTTGGTCTTCTCAGCCTTTCCAACCTAGGATTAGGTGAGGTTTCAGGTTAGGCATAGGGAAGCGATAGCAGCACTGATGGAAAGATGGAGGCAGCAGAAAAGTACTCTGGTTGGCGGGAACGACGCCCAAGCCTTTCGCCAACATCCTCTGAAGTTGCGCGATCTCTTCCTCATTCAACTCAACCTGCATTTTCTGCCCGTTAATTTTAGTGTTGTCGTTCGAGAAAGTCTTTTTTAGGCAGGTTTGGCAATGGCATAAACATTTTTGGCTCTTTTATTAAAAGAAAACAAATTTTTTGTCTGAACAAATCAACGTTGCTACACATGGAAAACGTGTATACACTGACCTTGTGCTGAAAGTGCCATAGGTGACGCACTGTCCGTACCACGGGTACTCGGGGTGATACTGGAGTTTGAAGACCCATATTTGCGGCATCGACAAGATCAGCGACAGCGACCACGCCACCAGCAGCATATTCTTGGTTCTGCTCGACGAGCTGCGCACCGAGAACGGCTTCAGGATGGCCAGAAACCTGTGGCGGAGAAGGGCAAAGCGAGGGCGGAATCACATGAGAACGTAAATCTCTCCGTGGCGGGACGACGTTGGTCATGTCTAGCTTCTCCAAGGTCAATATTGTTGTTACACATGAGAAAAGTGGAGTCGGAAAACGTGTCCTTTTCTTTCCAAACGCTACAACAGTACTTTTGTTGGCCTTTTCTTCTTTCTGTCCTGCCTGCACCACACAAAGTTGCACTGCTCATAAGCAGAGGGCATTTTGAAAAGGAAAAAAAGGCCGTACATGTTTGCTAAGAACCTATACTATACTAATAACCTGGCTAGAGTGGGGCTTATGACCTTCAAACAGAGAGGTCTTCTGGCAAAAAGAATTGATTTTTGTCCCGGAAAGTCAGTGAAAAAAGTTACTTTTTCTTTTTTTTTTACTTTGAACACTTTTTCACTCGGTCCTCGCTTACCCAAGAATCGGTGACATTTGCTCGTGTGAGTAACTTTACTTACATTTCGTCAGGGATGTAATCTTTTCCGCAGGGTCTTTCAAAAAGGGTGGGATAAGTTTTTTACTACATAGTTCATTCTTCAATTTTGGAGGCGGATCACATTCCCGGGGCTCGAATAAAAGCTGAATATTGGAAAAAATTGTTTCCCACTCACAGATTCATGATCATCGTTGCTCAACTTTCCGAATTCAATGATGAAAAAAAGGAATCACTACATAAGCAGTCTCGTGGCAAAAATGGTCGTGCCTGCCTCCTGGATGTAGTCAGCAATGTGACCAAAGAGAGACCCATGACATTCACGCCCACCATCGCCATGTTTGCCTCCATGCTCAAGAGTCATACCAGTAGTTCAGGCTCTGGCACAGTTGCTGCTGCAGGTATTGGGCCCCGTCATTAGAGACGCATCGCGAATTTCGTCACAAGAGAAGGTAAGATCATAAGACATTGAGTTCATTTCGCATTTTATGCTCAAACGGCCCCACTTCCTTCAGTCACACAACATTGAACACTCTAGGAAGCATCGCGTACATCAGAGAGAATGAATTGTTCCTTCAGCGTGGCTGCAACGACCTGCACGCAGATAAAGGGTGTGAATGTCATTGGTCTCTCTTTGATCACTTTGCCGGTGTCATGGAGGGTGCTGACTGCATCCAGGGCGCAGGCCATATTCTCATGCAGTGCATATCCACAGTGGAGACACGAAAAGTTGTGTCACTGCACTGCTAATTGAGTGATTTTTTTTCTTTTTTCCTGATGGAATTGTGAGCGTTGTGACACAGAAATCATAAACCTGTGAGTGGGGAACAATTTACCTGACATTCAGCTTTCATTCGAGCCATTGGACACTGATCTGCCACTTAAAAAGTAGAAAGCACCAGCGAAAACTTGTCACTTTCATTTTGAAATGCCCTGTGATATATTAACTAAAAAAACTTTGAGCAGAAGGCCCGTATCTGCGAGCTAGCGTAACTTTCTGAAATTAGACCATTTGATAATACCACTCAAAAAGATGCTTCGTAGCTGGCTAGGGCTTTCCTCCTTCCTTCCATGAATACAAAGTGCTTTCATCCTTTCGACTCATTTGTAACAAGATGAATGTCCATATTCATTTGTTCTTCCTAACATGATGCAGCCCACAGAGTTGCACAACAATTGCAGCTTATGTACTACCTGAGCTTTTATTAAAAAAGAAAAAAAGTGTGTGAGTGACTTAGCATAATGAATGAAAAGCTTAGATCTTCCTTTCTCTTCCCAGACAACCCCAATCCTTTTTTCTTTCTACTTTCTTGTTCATTCATAGCACCGTGTGAGTCACTAAAGTGCAGGTCTTTGACAGTGCGCACTGAACATGATAGGAAGACCAATGCTTGGGTGTGTCTCTGATGACAGACTTTGGCTTCTAGGCTTTGGCATGTAACAATTGCAAATGTCTTTGCATTCAAAAAGCCTTATGCAACAGAGGCTGATGTTGGAAATGTGTAGTTTCATGTTTCTTGACTGATACGGTCCATCCATGATCCCTGGTGGGAGCCTGCATGGATACCACAGCTCCCAGCTTGATGGGAATGAAAAATGTGCTTCCTCTGTGCCAAAAAAAGCACCACATAAGGTTATTTTTGCTCAGTCATTGATTACGTAGGATGGTGAATAGCTTAAACTGGTAGACGGTTGCAAGGAGTTGCCTGCGTTTTTCTGCCTTCAAACTCCCTCTTGTCGACAAATTTGCCTCCGAAAAGTTGCACATTTTGTTGCCAATCAAAATGTCACCTATCACACTGACAATGAGGCTTCACCAAATTTTGACTATGTTCTGGCTGCTACCGCTGAAGGCCAATGATGACAATTATGGGCCTTGAATTGGACTTACTCTTGAGAGTAAAGCCCCTTGTTAAGTCCTTTGATCCTGTCCCATGACTCACTGTTAAAATGCAGTCACATTTCTGTACTACCTTTGTTTTCTACGAGTCAACGCATCCATGCTCACCCACGTACTTATTTTTGGATTAGCCGAAACCGTTTATGGTGACGTTGGATGACCATGTTTACACACGGCACAGTGGTAAATGATGGGGACGAATCAAATTCCCATCGACTTGAAATATGACTTTTATCAAGTCCATTGGACTTTCAGAGCATAGTCAATTGACTTAAGAAGCATTTTTGAATCTCCCTAGTGCAACGGCAGAGGTGAGTGAAGAAGCTGCTTGCTGTGATTTTGCAATGTCGCAGGCGTTTGGAGCTCACTTTTCTTGAAAGTAGGAGTTGCCATGAGGCTTTGGTCTAATGAGTCGAAAGGATGAAAGCACTTTGTATTCATAATATGCATAACGAAGAATATCCAGACATTTCGGAACACTCCAGAGTCCAACCTAGGCCAACGTTAGATAGAATTTCTAACAACTAATATAACACTTTAGCCTTCAGGAAGATGAGCCACGATGTGACTGAGAAATAAAAATCTGATCGAAGTTTCTTTTTTGGGTTGTTTTTTCTACCAAAATGGCATCCGCGCCAAATCTGAAAAACAGCTAAAAAACCACTAGAATAATAAAGACGAAGGAAAAGACCCTTCACCACCAAGGACTCTCTCATCACAGAGTGGACAGCCCTCTCCAGCAGGAGACACCTCTCTAGCTCAGAACCTGAGGGAAAAGCAAGGAGCTGGGAGGAGCAGAAAATCACCATTTATTTGAAAATATTCATAGGTCACCAAATGAAGCATCAGATAAGAAGAATTTTGTCATAAGATCGGTGGAGAGAACTTGTTTATCCTAATTTGGGGGTTTCAGTACGCAAAATGACCGTGATTTCTTGGGTTGGCCTTCAAATAAAGTTTCAGGTTAAAGATAGCAAAATTGCCAAAGAACTTGGAAATCTAGAATAATCATGGAACTCCTGGGCAATTGCTTGTGAAATTAGTGACAATAGCTTGGAGGTCCATAGTCTGTCCAAGAAATGGTAGAGAAAGAGAAAAAGAAGAAGGAAAATCCATGGCAACGCATTTATCCTGATCGTAATATAACGGTTTTACCACTATTCCTAGTTTGTAGTCACGGTTTTCAAAAGGACAACACCAAGCAATAAATTAGAGTTGTAGTTAGCTAGACTTCTCTCAGGCAAATTCGCTCTGAACAAAATTCGAAATAAATCAATTTGGCAGCTGTTTCTCGAGAAATTGCGCCTTCTGTTATATCTGCGTCGTGGACACCAGGAACGGGGATAGCAGCTTTCAAATTAAAAAGAACAGAAGCAACAAGTTGTCAAGCAATTTCTGTCAGAAGACCTGAAGTTCCAAGGTTTACGTGTAAGGGCTACCCTGAAATGCTGGTGTTCTCTCTAGTAGTGACTATTCTACGGGTGTTCTATCATGTCTTCACAGAGACTCTGCTTAAAGTGACAGCTTTATGCTTGCCCTGACGGTGTCACTATCAGCGGCGGAAACCTGTGTGCACTCCAATATGCTCCTGACACTTCCGACTGCGCTGAGTCCATGCAGTGCGTACAGGGCGTATCGTACATGACGTGGAAGAAATAAAGACTTTCCACCGTATGAGGCGAACCCCGACTTTGCGCATGTGTTCAAGTAAAGTATTTTTTGTCACCTGTCAACGGAGATGCATATGACTACGTTACTGCTGAGGTAGAGTCCGAAGATCCTGAAGAAAGAGCAAATCCTGCAGAGGAAGTCTCCGCCGTGCCAAGAGACCGTGGCCGCCCAGACGATCTCAATGGGCATCATCAGAAAAGTCACCTACAGGGAGGAAGGAGGGTGGGGGAAATCATCACCAGGTGTTAAAATGGGCGAACTGTGCAGTTATTCGACTCTCTTCGAGCCAACAGGTCATACTCTCACTGTTACCGTTGGTGACTTGAACATGTTCAAGCTGGTTGGGAATGAGTACGAAGACTTCGGGCTTGACGAGGATGCTTTGTCAAAGGAGGGATTTGTTTGACTCACAATGGGAACCCCCAAGTCAATGCGCCAGTGGCCTCACGGAGATGAAATTGACAACTTGAAAAGTCCAAGGGCGATTTCAAACTGAGTTTGCAAAATGTTAGCAACAAGTGAAGTACGAAATTGAAAAATTGATTCTCCTACACACCAGACCTCAGTAGAAACAATGTGTATATGCTTTCTCTTAGCTATTACTGTCGGAATGTCAAGATCAGAACAAAATTTTCAATTTGGTCCGGTGAATCCAATATTTTTCTCCTATCATTCGTGGTTGACCGATTTCGTGAGGACTGACTGAGCACTGTCGGGTACCTCAGGGAATCAAAAGACTGAACCAGAGCATGAACTGTGAGCAAATGGACTCGGCGCTGTTCATGGACTCGGCGCTGTCCATGGACTCGGCGCTGTCCATGGACTCGGCGCTGTCCATGGACTCGGCGCTGTCCATGGACTCGGCGCT
>JAAUXU010123631.1_pt1 | contig 20568 bp, 22 predicted proteins | sample 7278151 | NCBI WGS metagenome assembly JAAUXU01 (sample SAMN14350113, study PRJNA611818) | marine sediment metagenome | isolation source: surface marine sediment (1.8m) | place: French Polynesia: Moorea | collected 2018-08 | reverse complement strand
TTGTTCGAAGGAGGTCGTCTGGTCCTTAAGGTCCCTGATCGTCCTGGTCTTCCAATCGAACTAGACGATTTGAAGCTCCTGAGCAGAAAAGAAATCTCCGTCAAGCTGTATGACATTCGAGTGAACGTGACTCTAGTGGGCAAAAAGTACGACAGCTACGTCACAGACTTTCTGACAGGTGACTGATCCTCTTTCAAGTTTCTCAATATCACCTCATTTACTGCGGATTTTGACTCGTACATCATAGGTATCGCGGTCGTTGCTACTCCTAACTAGTCAGAAAGGAAGTTAAATTAACACTTGTGCGTATAGAACGCGTTCTTTTGCCAATGCAATCGGTTCGTGCTAAGGCTAAGTAAACGCAATTTCACTTCAATTCGGATGTAATCCCTGTACGTTGCAAGGGATTGTGACAGCTTATTTGCAACATACTCAATGGTCTTACGATCGAGCTCTTGTCTCAAGGCTCCGGGCTCGAAGGAATAACGCAATGGAAAAACACTGCACAGGTGTGGAAAGGACGTAATAGAACTGTGCTGTAAAGTAATAGCGTGTACGTCACTGCTGAGAAGTAACACTTTTCGGACACCGATATTGGAATTTTCAAAACCCAAAGAAGGGGTGCTCTTTGCGAGAATCACATTTGTAGCTCGATACTGGTAATTTTCTTCCTTTTCTGAGTAACCATTTAACTTTGCGATGCTTCGAAGCATGGCGTAGCAGTTTGCCCTTTCAGCTCAGACACTCAGACAGCCCAATGCCTGCAGCACAGGGTAAAGTGTTACATTACGACACGCTGCCAGTAATAACTATACATTAAGCCACGTCAATTTTTTTAGTCTCTTGCGGCCCAGATTTGTTGCAAGAAACAAAAAAGTGATGACTTTTTGGGTCCCCCTCTGCCTCAAAAGTTTTCTAGACACAGTTCATGTTAGGTCAACGTTACAAATTTGATGTGGACCTGCTTAGTTAGTTTCTAGATGCTCAACTGAAGCACTGTGGTCACATGACATTGAAAATGAATGTTTACGGCTTTGCTCCAAGACCATCAAAATCTGAGCACCTTGTTACGTGCTGAATTTATGTAGTCATACCTTATTGCCATGGCGGAGGATAATTCTTTTTCAAAAACCATTTGACTGCATCTTCACTATATGGGACTAGGTAGCAAATCTAAGATGTGCTCAATCAAATCCCAAAATTTTCATTTTTGACCTACCCTGTCAACAATGCATATTGTAATACTATATGTACCCGACTTGGACCTGCACATGAACGTCATTTCTTTTCCCAAGGGTGTGGCCGAGGGATGTGAAATGACCCAAGTGCTGTCAAGTCCGAGGAAGGTACGTATGATCATGGTACATATCATGGGTCATTAAGTTGTAAGTTAAATCACAATTTTCAGAAGCGTGACACCCCTATATGGGGGAAAGGCGGTGCAGAAAGTGAGTGACGATTTACGCACCGCTCGAACTCTCATGAGAGAGACTGCTGACAATCGATGAGATTATGGCTGAGGCTGCCATAGTTTCAGGGTGTTGAGTCGCAATATGTCCCGGGGGGAGCGAAATATAATGCGCAAGAATACTTTCCTCCAGAGAGTAAAGAAGCGGGGAAATATTCGGAAAATTGTGCGGTATAACTGCATATTGCATCGCTGTAAAGTAGGGCTTGTTTTCGTAGTTTGATTCAAGTCAATTTGACTTGTCCAAGGCCTTACGTTGTCTGCGGGCGGGAGAGGAGGCCCCGAGGACAGTGCAAAGGCCCTAGTACAAGGCCTCAGACAAGTCAACACGAGAAAAATTAAGCCTGTGTTCAGCAATGCATTTGAAAGTTTATGGTCCTTCAGGACTGCACTTGAACTACATTCTCCAGTAAGTGCTTTCCACTTAAATCTTTTGGGGACGGGAACAATTTTGGGTTGAATTATAAATTACTGGCCTTGATGGGAATGATACTTTCGTCGTTTTGATTGAGGTGTTGCCTTGACCTCGGCCTACCATGTGTTGTCCTCGGTCCAATGCCGTCGCACAATATTCCTAGCAAAGCCTTGATCATCTCAGTCAAAACCCACAGTTCGGCCAGACAACATATTGTTGATACGTAGAGTTTGCAGTGAGCGTCACACATGTCTTTTGCACTTTAACACCTGCTCCAGGTGCTATCGTTCTGTAAAGCGCTACTTGACCACACGCTCACAGAAAATAAAACAGGCAAGGAAACGGAAAATACGATGTTAATACTAGACAACATGCGCAAGAGCGTTATTTATTGTTCTAGGTCAGTCCCAAAGCCTGCGCTCATAAATCTTCTTTGCTAAGATGGATTTGGTGCGCAAAACCTACGTGAAGTTGATAAGATAAAACGTTGAAATGGTGTTGTAAAACGATAGGATCTGACCGACCACTTCGCCTGGTCTACCACTCTTCTCTGGAACCCGCGCGTCCGGTGCGCCCGGTGCTGCACAAGATCTACCCAGAGACCTTCCTCTCCTCCGACGTCTCCACTCTGAATGACCAGACGGCCTTCACACTTCTCACCAGAGCTTCTGTGACAGCCCTAAACCAAAAGTTAGACGAGCCAGTGACACACAAGTGGTTCAGGCCCAACGTGCTGGTGTCCACAGATGACGCGGAGACGCCCTTCCAGGAAGACAAATGGACAGGCAGGGTCAGGTACGTCGTTGGATTCTTACGAGAAATGCTCTTCGCCTGAAATTGGCATCACTCCTAACTTCAACCGTCTCCTATGAGCGTGCAGTTCTCCACTCGAGCACTTGCGTACCCTGCGACGAAGTTACGGCCGTCAGGGTTTCTGTTACTCCTCTTACCACGCACCGTCGCAGATCTGGAGCAGTGGCAAGAACCTGCTGTCTTTATCATCGCAGTAACTCCTGAGCACGTCAAAAGTTTCTTGAAAGTGACCGAACCTTGCGGAACTCTCGTTCGTTGATTGTCGCTGCAGCACCAGCGATGTGGTTGCCACCAGCGACAGACTACAGATAAAGACGAGAAGACCTAACGTCGTAGTTTTCAGTACTGCAGAGACGTAGTCCATGCGTGTAGGTACGTGCATCCAGTTCATGTGTGGTGTGTGTGTGTGTTTGTGTGTGTGTGTGTGTGTGTGTCTGTGTGTGTGTGCCTGCACCGTACTTTGCCGGGTCCTCTCTCTCCGTGACTTCTGGCACTCCATTACTAGATCGCTGGAGGGGATTGATGGAAAAGGCAGCATGTCTGCGATTTGTCTCTTCCTCCATGTGACCCTGCTCATGTCAATGAAGAATTAATCAAGGACTGTTGTAACTTTCTCCTCTACAAGCCAAGGACGCTTCATTAAGGACAACAGTGTCCATTGCAGCTGGTGCACGCACTCCTGATACAGCGTTGCGAAAATTTCTCTGAGCCGCCCTGTGCAGTCAAGCTGTCTGTGTGTCAGTTTTGGCTATTTCATGACATACAGGGTGAGGCAGAGTCCCTCTGGTATGTTCATGAACTCGTGAACTTCAATGGGATTCCGCCTCACCCTTTACGTTCGTTCGTAGCATGTAACAAAGGGCGGGAAGTACGAAGCGATCTCGTCATGCACTTTCTGGTAATTGGTCCTCTTTTACTTGGTCAGGTTGGGTCCTCAAGTGATTCTTCGCTTCAACAAACCTTGTAATCGCTGTCTCGCCATCAACGTGGACCCATCGAAGGGAGAGTTCACCAAGGGCCTGGAACCTCAACGCACTCTACGGTCATTTAGATTAATTCAACCGGACGATGGAGAGGATGAAGCCGTTCGCAGGTTCGTGACTTTGTTAAGACAGTGTGAATTTCTTGCTGACCATTTTGAGTAGCGTTTTAGCCAGCTTCATAAAATTACTTACAGTTGTATAAAAATCATTTGTAAAAGAATGATATATTGCACTGCGTATTTTCCCCTTCTCTTTCTCCAGAAAGGCACTGGGTGACTCTCCACTCTTTGCCGTAAACTACTCCCTGGCGGTCGGCGGAATAGCCGAGGTAGGAGATGTTGTGTACGTTGAGACTGCAGATTTGTAAGGTCAATGTACTCCACGAACCTAGTGACGTACTGCACTGCTGAAGATGTTTTAACTGTTGTAACGTATGTGTACATTATAAAAGTAACTTTCTCTTATGCAATAATCGCATTTCATTACCTCGACGCAGACAACTTGTACTTCTCAGAAATAAAGAAAAACAAGAGCATCTTTTCTTGTACGATTGCAAACATTTTCTGCCGACTCTCATGAGTTTGCAGAGTCCCGAAAGTGCTCTGCGTGCTCTGTGGGCAGGCGGCGAAAGACATTGGAAAAAAAGAACTGGCTTAATATTGGACAATGTTTCGCGCAGGGTGCAACAGAACCCCCCCTGACGTCTGGACTGATTTTTCTCGAGATTCCCTCTAGTCAGGAGTAAGGAATTGTTGCTGAAATGGAACAAATTTCAGGGTGCAATGTTGCCAATTGATGCACAGGTCATGGCCATGTCACAGCCTGACATTGAGCAACCTGTGACACTGAACAACATCAAATTTGTTGCTCCCAGCTCAGCAGTCACACCTGTGATCAAGGCCTAGAAGGATCAAGCCAGGCGTTTTGTCCTCCCTTTGCCAGATCTTCAAGGAGAGTGGAAAAATTCCATGAAGAGGTCAGCAAAGGAAATGGGCTTTGAAAAAGGTTCCACTCTTCACACCTGTTAGATGAGAGAGGGTTTTTTAGACTTATACCTAGCTCCAGTAATGAAGGACAAGAAAGAAGAGACAGGTAACATCATTCTGATCTTCTCAGGTGAAAAGTTCGTCATTATTGAGTGCACCAACAACGGAAGTTTGCCTGAGGATCAGAAACAAGAGCGCCACCTAGCACACCACTGACGTGTATGAAACCATGCATCTCAATGTTTAACAGCCTCAGCGTCAATGCAGTAATCTACCAGGGCATCCTGAGATACCATGTGATCGCCTCCATCAAGAACAACTATGGCGCAAGTGAGCTCATGTTTCAGCAGAAGTCCGCACCTGCACACGTGGCTGGTCCAGACCACAGTGATCCCAGTGAGGGATGAGTTAGGGAAGTTTTGGTCATCAGACTAGAGGCCACGAAATATGACTGACGTCGACTTGAGTGACTACAACCTATTATCACAGAGGCTTTTCGGCAAGGATGGGTAGGCAACAAAATAATCCGCATGAGGACATGGAGATTCAAGGCCACAGCGAAAGTCGACATCTCTGTCGAAGATGGCTACCTTAAGTGCTAAACACGGCCTCTGTTTCCTTGTTCGAAATAGTCAAGAAAATAATTTAAGACTCAGCTTCACGTTGCCTTTTTGCGTCTTGAAAAAGTATTACGTATCATTTATGGAGTTGTTGTGTGGAGGTAAGAATGTAAAACGTTAACTTTGTGTGCACCCAACATGTCAAGGACAATCCCCCATGGCCTAGGTCTGAAAAGTCTTAAACATGTCTGTCCCAGTCACAGCTAACCAGGTGGCCATGAGAAGCTGTATTCTGACATGACGGTTGCCAAAAACCCCGCTCTGTCTTTCTTACACAAAGAGTGGGGCAGACTGCAGTCAAACACGTACAAAAATTCATGTCGATTTATGCCGCACCCTGTACATACTGTGTGCTTCCTCCTTTCTCCCCCTGAAATGCGCAACACCTTGAATCTTTTACAGAGATACCAACTACACAGCATGGACGGACAGTATGTTTTTCTCAGGAGATTACAGACAGTGTTCAATTTCTCCACATAGCAGATACGAGCCCTTTCCGGACAAGTAACTCAGCGACCAAAGTCATGAGGATGAACTTAAAGTTGTTCGTAGCAATTTTCTCATCGGCCTCTTTTACCTCATCGACTGAAGCAGGAAGAGGATCAAAAATTGAAAGCAATTAGGCTGCTTCTTTCTCCCTCGTGCCACCACGTGCTACCTCGCGTTCCTCGCGTACCTCGTCCCGTCCTCCAGCTCGTTTGCGTTTGAGAAAAGGAGCTGCAAGTAGTGAAAGCGCAAGCGAATCTAACAATTTCAGTGCCGTCTCGCACCGTTGCCCATAGGCATCGTAACATGATTTTTGCAAATCTGATTTGAAGGGGGGGGGGCATTTTCTTTCTCTTACTGGATCTCAACCCACTCAAGCGCACCAACTTCGGAACATCTAGGCCAGACAAACAAGAGCGTGCAAAGCCTGACTTTGTCTGTTCGGTATGTGAGCATTGAGATAGCGCAATTTCGTCATCACTTTCTGCTTGCCACATTTGGTGTCAGACTCCATTTGAAGTTCTCTAATCTGATGAAATCATCAGTTTTTGTGGTCCCTGGGACTGACGTATGGACTGTGGCGGCTGTTCTACAGCACGACAGGACTGCGCCACATAGAAGCTACCATGAGAGAAGAGTAGGTCATTTTTTTTCCAAACACCATTCGATTTAGTTTTTACTTCTTCACATTAGATACAAATGCTCCAAGGGTTTTTTTTACCTCGCCTGGTGGGCAATAGGATTATGGTTGATACAGACTAATCTATAATGGTGTATGATGAATGTCAGTGCTCTGGCGATGTCCAAGCAGTTGCGAAAGAAGCTTTCAGAACATCCATGAGCACGAACACAATGCCTAAACTGAACGCATGCAACTCTAATTAGCAAGTTTGCTAGACTCTGAAGAAACCAATTATAGGTCGTCTTACCTGAGTGATTTATGTACTGTCGGACAGGGGCAGCAAACTTTCTTCTCTGGCAGTGTACAGGGCGGCAAATCTCAATGTCCAAAAGCAACACCTAATATATTATAAACTATACCCTATAAGATATAATTCCAGTCCACGTGTAATGTTATCAGATTGTTCTCACATAAATATCTATGTGTTCAAAAATATGTACCACTTTATTCACGCACAGATTTTCTTGACTGCAGCACAGTCGTTTTATGCCACAAGTGGGTCGCACTCGTGCCATAAAACAACGAAGCTCCTCAAGTGATATCAGAAGTGAAAAAGGCCTTATTTTTTTATCGAACACAAAGTTTTTGTGCGCACCCACTATTTTTTTAGAGTACAGTACAATTACAGGACAGTAATTCCCAAAAATCTTTATTCTGGAGCGAGTCACGACCCACACAAAGAAAATCTCCGAAAATGTGAGAAAAGTTAAATGCTGGAGAAAAGTTGCCTTTTCAAACCTTTTTTTTTTACTTTGTTCACATATGTCTGGGCGTCAAGAAGTGGATGAGCAAGAGAATAATCATTTGTCACTCAAAAGTGTTCACAGTCGATCCCAGGCCTTAAGCCATACGCAAGACTTCCAGATGAAGCCCTTTGTCAGATTGTTTCACTCCTCCACCAAGGTAGCCTTCAGGGACACAACATTTGGATGAAGAACTTCTCTCACCTTCTTCTCTAACACACATTAAACTGCGTAATCCAGCGGGTTTCAGGTCAGGGCTCTGAGGGCAGGGGCAACATGAGTTTATCTCAGACTTTCATGTTTGCCGCCATTCACTCCTGAGTTCTTTTTGCACCATGTACTGATGCCAAATTGTGTGCAACGAGCCGTGTAACGCTGATTGATCCAGTGGCGAACATGGTCAGTTCAGGACACTTAAATACATTTTAGATGTTTACCCATGTGTGAACGAAGAAGAGAACCCTTCATGTCGCTATCAGTGATGCCGAGGACAATCCAATGAGGCTGGAAACTTTCTGTTCATGATGACGGGGGCCTGAGCTCTCATCTTGGCCAGATGTCGGTCATTCCTGTAAAGTCATGGTTCAGGTGGAAATCTTTTCATCCTGGCTTCGGCCGGAAGGCAGCTGATCAGGCCTCACTCCAATCTGTTGGTCTTGTTGATGACTGTAAGGAGCTATTTCTGCTGCCGAGACAAAAGAAAGCTCTGCCTGCCTCTGTTTGACCATCCAATCTGCGTACTTCTTTGCCTAGGATTAGTCACTTTAGTTACGGCAAAGGTCTCTGCGCTCTTAAAAATAACACAGAACGAAACTTGTCGCCCTCTCACGAAGGAGCTGAGGCCCCGGTCCTTCTTCACAGCTGTCTACACAGTTGTCAAGGCCACAACTGTCACTGCTGGGCTGTTCTTGAACTTGCCGCTCTGGAAGTCCGCCAAGACTGCCTCAGTCTGCTTCTTTGAGGGCCATGCCACTTCTCTACCATGCTCTCTCCCTCCTGGAGCCTCATCTTCACCTTTGAAAACGTCCTCAGGCGGGCTCGTGCGGTCTCCATGATGCGCCTGTTGTTGTCGCCCCTGACACGGAGCAAATTTGGCTCCTCCTCTCATTTGGCCTGCCGGATGGTCTCCCAGATGTTTGGGCTTTGTGGTTTTGTTCAAGTCATTTGTCATCACTGTCGTACACCGGATATTTTTTTTCACTGTTGCCTAACCCAACTTAACGTAGGCTAACCAAACGTAGATGGACAAAAAGGCAATATGAAGTAAAATTTCCCGTGATATCACGTGGTCACCCAATAATCTGACCTCCACAAGCAGTTTGAACCGCAGCTGACGTCACCTATACGTAGGCGCTGCCACACACGGCAGCTTTTATGCAGGATCGATACACTTTGAGGTGTTTGGACAGTTGAGATTTGCCTCCCTATGCTGAACGTCCTTCCTCACAAATTGTGCGGCGCGACGCTCTTTCTTCCGACGTGGTGTGCTGCAGGTGGCCTCTTTGAAGGCGTTCAGGCCTCACCAGAATGATGCTATTACCACTTTCTTTCTCCCTCAAGGGAGGATCAGGCCCGCCGATTGGAGGCGCGACTTGGCAGAGAAGTTTTTCCAATCACGTCGCTGGTGCAAAATCGTCGTTACCTCTCCGTGGTACATACGTACAGGCCATGCTGTAGTACGACCTCACGTACCTCGGCAGTAGGTGTTCCACCTTCGTGCTCAAACATAAAAAAGGGGGAGAAAAAGCACTGGATGACGGCATCTACTGCACTACTGTGGAAGCCTCTCTTTCTCTCGTCGGCGAGGTGAAAGAGCAAGAGCGTAACGCATGGCACAGAGAGAAAAGGAGAAGAGAGACCTTTGCTATACGTGGTACTGGTATGTCAATTCGAGGCTCCAAAAAGAAGACTTCTCTCAATGAAGCTTTTTCCTCTCCTTTTTGTTCTCGGGCTGTACAAGGCCCAGATGGTTTAGTTGTGTGCTTCTTCACAACACCCAAAAATGGTGCAGTTGGAGAGCAATTATGTGTGAGCGCTAACCACGCACTTAATGAAACAATCGTTTCTACTTTATTTTTTACTCACGTACTTGCCTCCTACACTATTCGTTGGTTAGGATGGGAATGAATGATGCCTTCAGATTAACTGAGCTATGACAAAAATGAGCATTTAACTTGGCCTGGCTGTGTAAAATCGACTGCCAGCCTCTGCCAGCACGAGATCTTCTGTTATGACCTATCTTAATTTGTTCTTGTTCTTAATCTTGCGCAAAAGCACGTCGGGTTTTCACTAAAAAATGATGACTTAAGATAAGTGACTCGGCTGGACTCGTTGAGTTTCATGCCCCAAAAGCTCATCATCTCAACAAGTCCCATGCGACTTCATCTCTAGGGAGAGTATCATAGCATGTAGGGAACATAGGAAGGTGGGACATAACGGGTCATTTGGAATTTTTTTATGTTAAGACTTGGATGTATGGTTACACCGGGGGTATCATAAAAGCTTGGACACTTTCAGTTTAAAACTCCATCGAGATCTAGAACTGGTGGGAGGTTAACAAAAATCTGTAATACAAGGTAGAAGTTCACTTTACAAACGCATCGCTCCTAACAGAATTGCAGGCTTGAAGGCAGGTTTGAAACTTCCTGCAGGCCTCTGCCGGGGCGAAGGTGATCATCTTGGCTCAGTGCTCTTCATTGACTGTCAAGGCTGCCATCGAGCTTCTCATACTGGCCCTCTTTTTTGGCGCACCCACACAAGATAGTTGAAAGGAGTCAAATTTGGGCTGTCCCGTGGCCATAAGTTCTTTGACCAATTTCCCTGAGACCCTGATGTTTTATCGAGGTACATCTGTATGTCAGCTGACGTGTGACACCTGCCTTGATGCCATGGTGCCTCACCTTGTGTCCACACCCAACTTCTGGTTCCGTGGGTCCTCTTGACCCTGGCAAGGCCTTGTGTGCAAGAATCCACTATTACAACTTGGTGTTCATCATGCCCTTGAGTCGCATTAGTTCACGAGGGGATATGCATAACAACGGACAACTGGACATCATTGGTTTTTTTGAGGGGGGAAGGATACTGCTTCTGCAGGTCACCCTAACAGTCATTATCGATATCCTTGGTGGTTGTTCTTTTCGCAATGGAACAGTAATTCCAAAAGTTCGTGTATGGGCTGACAATATAATTCCTTTCATCACGCAATGCAAGAATATTATTTGGATGCCATTCCCGCCATTTTCTACATCTTTGGACGTCCCTCAACGCATTTTTTGTATATGTGTAGTTGTGAGAAGCTGCTGCTGAAGAAGCACAGTAATGCACTTTGGCAACCACCATAACTTCATGTCCCATTCCTCTTCACAGGGCACGCAGACAGCAAATTCAGTCGAATTGAATTACATTTTACTCTGGTATTTCAGTGGTATTCCCCTGAACTTGCTTAGGTCCACACTCGGAAAAGGCTTTTTGCAAGCTTAAGTCCTAAACCCCAAATGTCAGATCCAGTCCACAAGAACTTCAACAAATGACAAACATGTCTGGTGAGCCTGGTGCCAGCAAAAAATCCTGTCGTGCCGGTAAAGTTTGCGTCTTCTCCAATACCATCAGTGGATGTGATCGAGTAGTTTTATTCTGCCCTCAAATATAAGGATATTGTCACCCTAGCTCCTCGGTGAAATGCCCTCTGATGGCGATGCATACAAAATATTCTTTGAATCGCCTCTAACTAAGAGAAAGTGCTTTTTCTAACAAAAGACCAGCTTCCAAGTTCGTCGCCTTGAACTCTTCTCAGAACAAGAAAATCTTCCAACTTTGTCGCCTTGGCTTTTTTTTGAGTGAAATGATAAAAGACATCCCTTGACTGTTATCATTTCACCCAATCACTTTTATCATTGTGCTTTTTCGCATATTTGGCTCGACTCTACTGTCATGACTAGAGCTCGAGAATTTAGGTGAGCTCTTGTGGCCAAATAAGTCATTTTTAGATTATGGAAATTAGCAAAGTAGGTGATCAAAGCAACAAAAAGGGTTGTTTCTGCCTTGCTTTAATTGTCGTTGCTACTGGGGCAAGAAGTGTAGTTTTAATTATGGTTTTAGGACATTAACAAAACTATTAACACTCCATTCATACCATTGGAAAGCTTGAGGTCTCAGTAGTTTGTCATTAACTTCGTTTTAGACATTACTTCCTCTGCTCCAAAAAAGCGTGACATAAAATTATTTGAGCTCAATTAATGATTACCTCGGATGATGAGCAGTTTGTGCTGATAAATTACAAAAGGTTTTCAAGGAGTGAACATGTTTGTTCTGCTTTTGAACGCCCAATTTTCAATAAATTTGGCGCCCCCTCCCCAAAAAATGACAGATTTTGTTCACAATCAAAATGTCACCTGCCACAGTGACAACGAGGCTTCACCAAAGTCAAATGATCACGTTCTGGCTACTGGTGCTGGTGCTACGGCAACCTTAAATGATCTCTCTCTCTCTCTCTGTCCCTTTTAAAGGCCATGAAGAGCGCAATGATGACCAAAGGGAGCAAGAAGTATAAGCTGTCCCACATGTGAAAGACAACTTGTGTGCTCGGAGGGAGCTGCCAATCGGCATTGCATATGATCCTAAAGCAATTATCATGTGTAACTCGATCCTTCTTGATCATGCGTAGCAGTAATGATGTTGATGCCTTGTGTTTTTCGCAGCAAGAAAAGGTATGGCAATGTCGCGCTCTTTTTGGAACAGAGGGGGTCTTTTTTTTGGAACAGAGGAGTTTTTTGGAACAGCTATGAAAGGCAGCTCTGGCAAATAACTTACGCAGGTTGTACACGTCAGAGCAAAACACTACAGTAGACTGGCGCCGCCAAAAATACGCATTTTCATCCGAAGTAAAGCAAATAACTCAGATTGCTGAGGCTTTCCAATAATGTCAGTAGAGTTTGTCTAGCTAAAGGAAGTTCTCATAGGTTTGAGTTGGGAATAGGGGAGCTGACTAATGAACAGGTGCTGAACAGTTCTGTGTGTCACTAACTTCTGCCTCCCACGGTACATACGATATGTGTGTTGCGTGGTGTTATCAAGTCATAGCATTATTTTGTATTTCTAAAACTAAGGTATGCAGGGGTTTAGCGAATAGTTTGCATTGTGGGATGTTACGATCGAAACGGCGTAATGTGATTCTACCCAGCATGTCCAAACGTATACGTGAGCGACCTGGACAATCTTACTCAAGTCTAGAGCATAGTACACTCGTCTCGGAGTGACGGCTCGGGTTGGGACTAGTACTGGAGTACTTATCTCCTCTGGAACAGTTGGCATTCTGGGTGGGAGTACTCTTATTTCTGGGCCATTCGCAGCCCATGTCTCTACCTTCTCTTGAAGCCTTTCAAGTTCTTTTACAAGAGGTGCGGGGACTTCCAGCCTGCTATAAAGCTTGCTACCTGCTTGGGTCCATCGTTTGTATGCTGTCAAGGCTTCCTCCATCCACACATTCCGCGAGTGGACTGTCCATGTGCCTTGAGCGTTCCGATCATCCCTCTGCTTGGCGAGGCTGGTCAAAATCTCACATTGATCCCCATGCCGGGGATCCCCCGCCGTGGCCGGTTCAGCCCCGGGGCTCTCCCCACCCGACGCCATGTTAAATACAGTTCTACTCGGTCATGTCATTCACTCGAGCCCCAAGTTGGGCGCCAATTTGTCCAAACGTATACACAGGAGCGACCTGGACAATCTTACTCAAGTCTAGAGCATAGTGCACTCACGTCAGACCTTAAGATTACGTGCCACTGGGCTCGAGTGTATGACTAAACTGCTTGTCTTATACTAAATTAAGAGGGTGTTCCCAAGAGAGTACACTCAGTTATATAGTATTAATAGGAGTATAATTGGCATCTGGAATGGAACTAGAGTAATCTTACATGTTAACTTAAAGATACAACGATAGCAACTGATCAACGACAGACGGACCACAGAATTTGAGCTCAGTAAACGTTACTCGTGCTAGGGATACCATGCCTGCCCTTACTCTCTGTTGAGTTCGTCAGATTCGCGTCGTATTTAGGCCCCATCGTCCCTTCGCCAGTACGAACATCCTGTACAGCCCCACGAAGCTTGTCAAAGAGAGTTCTCCGCCGTTTGGTAGGCTTCCACGCCTCCCCGTGACTGGTATAGGTACTGGTGAGATTGCCGTCAAAGGTGTTGCTACCGCGTTGAAGGTCAGTGCACGAGTGATCGACGGAGTGCATGGCATGGTCCCAGGAACAAATCCACTCGTTCCATCGAAAGTACATGAGCCCAATATCCAGTCCAACAGTATTGACCAGCCCTTATCGCACAGAATATCGCTCCGAGCTGGAACTCAGCTCGACATAGTACAGTACAATACGGAGAACTTTGTACAGTAGAACACGAATTCAACATACGATGTAACAAATACAGTACGAACATGATTTAACTTAAATCTGCCCATTGTACTGCGCATGCACGCACACACAGCAACCAACTCCATGAGAGCTATGTGGCTCTTAATGACGTCAAACTGCGCAAAGAAAGATGAAATATGCGGAAAAAGCCTCATAGGTATGAAACGTCGATCTCCACTCGCATGTAATGCACCATCAGAAGAGTGAGGGTAGGAAAGGGGTAAAAATCACTAGTCATCAGTTCGTGCAGTGCCGCTATGTTCACCAGAATCAAGACCCACTTCCATGCAACAAAAAGGGCTTTCGAGCCATTGGACTCTCTCAAGAGAACTTGGAAAGAACCAAGAAAGATGTTTGTCAGTTATAAGTACCTCAGACTATCAATCTTGTAGCAAAAAAATTACGTGGACATGATAAATTTCAATAAAGAGGTGATATAATCACTCCTGACAGCAACTTCCCTCCCGTCAAGATCTGCCTCAGTATGAGAACAACGTCGCGTTTCAGGCCATCCCGATCCATTGGCAGAGCACCAAGTAAGTAGCGGAGGGCAAACATGGCGAAAGTTGCCTCGACAACAGTTCAGGTACGAGAAGAGACACCATCAGCTGCTGATGCCCTTCAAAGCAAGACGAAAAAGGTCCAAAACGAGCTAAGAAATCAAATTTTCAAGAACTCGCCAGCTTAAGACGCACAGTACGTTTTGGTGCGTGTTGCCATGTCGTCAGAGGTGTCTTGTTGCTCCACCAAAGCCTCCTCTCTGGCGGCATCAGTGAGGTGTTGCGGACCTCACCAAGTCATTCACCTTCGAAGCAGTCAAGGTCTTCCTGCTCCCAGGGACGCATCGTGAATGCATCGAGGGTCGGCATTGCCTCGTTACACTACTTTCAGCGCATGTCAAGGGAGTAAAAAAGTGCAAAATTTTCGTTTACATCTGTTTGAACTTTGACATGAATGAACATTTTGGAATTGCTCCTAGCAAGGTACTTTGCGTAAGTACATGAGAATGCGCCCCTGCAGCTCTCCGTGCCTCTACTTACCAATCAGAGGAGGTGAAGTCATAGCAGTTCTTATTTGCTCGGTCTGTCGGAGCGACCGCGTGCGTGCACGCACGGAAAGCATGTGCAACTTGCACCCGCCTGCTTAACAGACCCGTCGGCTTGATGTCCACTTCTGACTGATTAATAATCATAGCTAAATGTTGCATCACTGTAAATTAGGGTTTTAGTTTGAGTTCGCTCCGAGTCAAATTGAGGTCTCCGAGGCCTGTTATTGAACAACAGAAGGCCAAGGACATGTCGAATGACGAGGATGAACCCGAGGAAAATAACGAAAGCCGACGTACAGCGACGCAATTCGTAATTTGATGCCAGATTTTTTCTTTCAACGCTCGGTCAGCTGTGTTGGGAGTGGCACAGCACAGCTCTGTGAAACTGGGCACAAACCTGGGATATTTGGTATATTTCTGCCCCCAAAGCAGGAGATATGATGCATTTCCTGATTAAGCACACTGGCAGACCCGCCATGCTAGGCACTTCGGTTTGCTAAGCGCTCAGATGTTTGCCACTTATGGGGAAGGAAAAGACCCACTCCAGGGTTACTCCTCTCTGGCCTGAGCCTCAATCCCAAGCCAGGGACCCCAGTAACAAACAAACAGCACTTCCTCATTTCCGCAAAAATAGTGTATTTCCGAGTTTTGGAGAACACAATGTGGTTTTGTATTTAGACTCCCAGGAAATAGGGCACGACAGTAGAGAAAAAAGTCTGGTGTCAATTCTATGTTCTGCACGTACGTGCGGTGGCCGCTCGGTACGGCGCAAAGTACAGTGACGACCGTGTGTGAGACGTTGCATATTAATGCTAGCTATTGCAATGGCATAATGTACGGAAGTATTATACAAGTCGAGGACCTCACGTGGGCACATCTCATCAGTCTGTTTAAAACTGTAACTGTTGTCATTTCGTGACTGCACTAATTTCGATCATTCGAAAGACCCGACGATGGTAGACAATGGTAGTGTTATTTATAGTCTCCTCTGTTAAGGGCATTTTTGCAATTTACCGCCTGGGTCACAAAATGTGCGGAGGGCATTCAAGCCAACAGGGACTTAGCTCTCTATTTCAACTGATATGACAACCTCTAGCTGCGAATTTTTGTTCGCAGCTAGAGGTAATTCAATGTCCTTACGGATTAGAATTCACGAAAAGTGACCAGGACAAAATGCTCTATCTCGAGATAAGTACACTCTTCGCAGAACTAGGTCACGTGCCACTGGAATTAAATTGAGTTAAATTAAACCGTTAAATTGAGCTCCTATTGCAATTACTCGTGCCGTCTTAGTGTGCCTGCCCCGTCACCTTGCTCTGGGTCGAATCGGCCCGATTTTGGTCGTAGAATGGTTTCATCGCTGGGGCCACCGCCTCGTTGGTCTTCCACGAACTCCTGGAGAGCGTCGGGATGTTTTGTTCAACTATCGGGGGGTATCCGTCCTCCCGGTGAGGTCTGGAAGGTCGTCGGAGGGGTGGAGAGGGTGGAGGTGAAGTTGTTACCGCTTCGGAAGTCGGTGCACGAGTAACCGGGACGAGGCATTCTCCGGCTTAAGTACTATCCGAAAGGTACTCGATCAGAGTACACGCCTCGGAGCTCAATCCAGCTGGCTCACCAGAACGATCCAGCCAGAAATTCTTATCACACTAGGGTCACAACTGGTACATGTACATAAGATAGAGCAAAAGCTCAACACGAAGCAAAGGTCATAGAACATGGAACTTCAACTACACGATGACGGAGATGACGAAACGACAATAGAAATAATGACAGAAATAACGAAAGAACATTAACCATTTCACTCTCTCTACACATGTGCGCATGCGCGCGCACATTCAAACCTTTCCAAATAGCAATTATTTTCTTCATGTCTGGTGCCTTGTTTAACGCAAGGCACTGAAGGCGACATTTAATGTGAGACTCGGCCCGGCTACTTTGAAAACCTAGGACATATTCACGTCTTCACAGATGATGAGAGCAACTCTTGTGATAGCGAAAAGTAATGAACGCACACAAATTATTGATGGGGATGCCTTCATCTTGCTCGAGAATGTTGCTCACAAGCTCAAGACCTTATGCTCCCTGTGCACTCAACCTCTCCTGCATACGAAAGTGGAGGAATTTCACAAGACACTTCTCTTTCAGTGCTTCTGGTGTGCCTTGAGTTAACAATCAGCTGACACGAAGTAAAAAGTAGTTCGTTAGAAAGGTTTAAAGGTTTAAAAAAAAGGTTTAAAGATTACGCGCTACCCACTTCGATGGGTAGGAAAAAGTATAGAGCACTACGGGTGCGTGTCTCACAGGCAGCCCTCGTGCGCTCCTCACTCATCACCCGCTCAGCGCTCAGTACTCACTCCGTATTGAAATCGGCCATACAAAAGCTAAAAATCGGCAAACAGACGCGCAAAGTAGCCCCGCAAAAGCTGGTAAAGCGCGCCATCCACTTGGTAGGAAAAAAATGTCAAGCGCTGTGTGCATATTTGACAGTCGTACATACAGTCCTCACGCGCTCGTCGCGGAGTGCGGAGAGAGCGTATCCTAGGCATGGACTGCTCAAAGTGCGTGGACTGCGCAAACTTACATTTCGTGCATAAGTTGTAGGTCGTAGCAACGACCTCCAAGGGGAGTTTCAGGGTGACTTTGGAAGGGACTTTGAGGGCCATCGTAGCAATGGCGGGGGTGGTCGTATGCATGTGTGTGGACGGCAAGTTTGGGAACGATCAGTTCCCGGATGGGAGACGCAGACGAACGGACAGACAGACACACCCACACTTCATACTTTGGCCACGCTTCCCACCCAGCGAAGTAGGTAACTTGTGCCTCAGCGCAGTGAATGTTAGAGGCGGTGCGGGTCATTTTGTCCAGTGTTCTTTCCTGATTTCAGATTCGCTCAAGTCATTTGCCAGCGCCGTCGTATTAAGGAAGTCGAGATGTAGGAAGTGGAGGCCGAATGCTTATGAACACTTGTAGAAACAGATGGCCCTGATGACCCGGGTGGTAGGTGGGTGAAGCCCATTCACTGGAGCGGGGGATGTGGGACTTCCCCGGTCTCCCAGGTGGGAAAAATTAGCGATTTTTGTAGTCCAAATTGTGCAAAATACACCATTTTGGGCTGCTTCAGCTGGAGGGCGAATACTTCCGAACACGATCGCTTCTTCATTTGGCATCCAGTCTCATTGTGCACTGCCGTCTAATAAGTTCAGTCCTTCTTTGGTCGTCATTTTGTTTCCTTCCCCTGCTATTTGCCGCTCTCTTATTCAAGTCCGTGTGGAAATGTAAGCGTATGATGAACTTAGTAAAGGTGTCATGAAGTCATTTAAGCATAGCCATTCAAGCCCCCTTTTCCACCTTGCAATACAGAGAATGACTGCATACAACCACTGTTTCTTTTTCATGACACCTTACTGTGAATGCTAACATGAATGAAATAGTCAAAAGCATTGTTAGTGCCAGAAATTCAGTGGAAGCAGCATATTTAGCTTCACCTGAAATATTTATCATGTTCTGGTGATATGTATGCATGGGCCCAGAAGGTTTGGCTTCATTTGAACCATCTATGAGTCTCATTTTGGGTTGTCGAGTTCTGCATCATGGTGGATTCGACAGGAACTGCACTAAGGTTGCAGCACAAACATTGCTACTTCAGTGAAACGTAGACTAGACGGTGGAATCAGTTGTAATTCGTGCAGCGAAGCCAATTAGTTGGACCAAGTATGCAAGGAAACACGAATGAATAAGAACATGCTTTTAGGTACACTTCATTTCACTGCTTAAGGTAGAGTGGTCTGATTCTCCAGCGTGAGATCAACCTAGCTGCTGTTCCTTGTAGTCTTGGAGTCCCAAATGCTGATTAGCCTTGTTGGGCAGCACCAACGTGGTTACCATGTGAAAGGCAAGTGTATTGAAGCACTGTATCGTCGTGCAAGCTCTGTGCCACAGAAGTGGCTGGAATATCAGAAACCCTGCACTGCTATTGAAGGCAGCGGCTTTTTTACCTTTAAAACTGGAAATTCTGCGGGTGTGGTCGATTGTTTCTTTGGAGAAACCTGTTCTTATTGAATATCTCAGTTGCGGCATTGTTTGTGCTAGGAAAGATGTGCAGAGGTGAGTAATTTAGTGCCCAAGTTGGGTCTTTAGTGATGCCTCCTTTTTTGATGGGGAGCGTTTTGCTGTCAATGCCAGGTAGATGCTTAAAATGAGATATTGCAGCTGATGTTTCAAGTCATCGGTTATGTGTTCCACTGAGGTATATGGAATATTTATATCTGTGCATGCTGCCACAGATGCGAAGGAATGCACAAAGAAGTGCAATGCTCGTCAGGCTTGCAAATGGTTCACGTATGACAATGAGGATCAGTCTTGTTTCTTCACCATCGACAAACAGTTCATCTCGAACTGCCCCACTTGTACATAAGGACATGATCATTGCATCCAGGAAGACCCCTCTGGTACAGTCGATGCTTGGTTTAGTGAACCCATGGGTCAACAGCATGAAGTTCTCTAAATATAAACTCATCTCTAGGGGCATGAAACAACTACAAATTTTAATAATCTAACGTCAGTGCTTGAACCAATTCACGAGCAATACCTAATACTAATCCTGAGACACCTATGTAGTTTCAGACTGCTTCTTTGTATTTGCTCACGCATAGAGGCACGTGTTCTCAATATGGAGTGCAAATCTCCCAGGGTGTTGATGCTACAGCAATGACAGTGCCCATGTTCCTCCATGTTACAACAAGTGAGCAGTCAGTCAATACTTGGCAACCTCTCCTCTGGAGGGGTGGTCTTTTCAAGTTAAATTGACTGATTCGAGGTGTACCAAACTGCAAGGAGCATATAACTGGTGCTTTTCATGTACACAAAAATCAGCAACCAGTGATATCTTCACTTCTTATTGATTTTCCCCCAACCGGTGTTCACTAAATGGAGCATCAACTGTATCATATTTTAGGGCTACAACTACATGTACAGTTGTATTTGCCCTGCCTTAAAAGTTGATCTTTCTGTTCTCGTATTCTTCTTCAATGTGTGTTGGCAAGACAAATTTATGTTAGTTGGTTTCAAAGTATGTAGTATTTGGATGATCCTCTTATTCCTCGTATGGTTGGAATTACGTAAGAATGTGCGATATCAAAAATGTGGGGTCGATATGACATGATTGATATTTGGATCAACAGTCGGTACTCGATATTGACGTATTTGATATCAAGGTCTGTAGAAACCAGGTTGTGGCACAAGTCTCGTCCTCAGGCACACAGCGCAGCAACGGCCGATTTGGTCGGCATGGCATGGCACAACCTCTCTGAAAACAGTTCCGAAGCCTGGTGAGCTGACGATAATTGTAGTGCAACCTGGTTTTTACAGATCTTAGTCAGTATTAATTGAGTTGTTGATATTTTTTTCAGCTTTCAATATTATCGAGTATCCACCTAGAAAAATGCCAACTAACGATATCGATACTTCACATTCAATAGTCGGTTCTCGATATCGATATATCGCACATGCTTAGAATTTAAAAGCTCAAAAAACCTAAAGGGACATTCTTGCAAGATCCATGACCCTGTACAGGGTTGCCGGAAAGTTCGCGGGCAAATGAAATGTATAATAACTCATGTTTTACTTGTTATACATACTTCATATTTTACACAAAGGTTGACATATGTATTAATAGTACACACAAAAACAATCACTCAATATGTCCGCCTTTTTCTTTAATAATTTTGTGGAGACGCTTCGGAACCGCATCAACTGTGGCACGCACAGTATCCATGGGAATTTCATTCCAAGCAGTGGTCAAACCGCACTTTAGAGCTTCAATATTTTTGTAGGATTTTGTGCAAGCCTTATCCTCAAGAATGGCCCACAGAGAAAAGTCCAATGGATTGATATCTGGGCTGGACGGAGGCCA
>JAAUXU010176771.1_pt1 | contig 20576 bp, 12 predicted proteins | sample 7278151 | NCBI WGS metagenome assembly JAAUXU01 (sample SAMN14350113, study PRJNA611818) | marine sediment metagenome | isolation source: surface marine sediment (1.8m) | place: French Polynesia: Moorea | collected 2018-08 | reverse complement strand
CCCCCCCCCCCCCCCCGGCCCCCCCCCCCCAAGCGGGCGGAGAGATAGCAAAAGAGAGTCGGGAATAATGATCCCTTTCTCTCTCTTCCAAAGGTCACTGGTCTCGAGCAGCTCTGAGACCATCGGCCTTGATTGGCGACAACCTGGAAAGAAAGCACGTAGAAGGAGCAGATCAGAAATGGGCAGAAGAAAAAACAATAGCCAAACTGATGAGCACAGGCCGGAGCCAAGGACAGCAGTGCCATTAATCTGGAGAACCTGAGCATGCGTTGCAGTAACAATGGCACTGATACAGGGTGGAACGCATTCATACAGCCCTGTCCTACCAGCGCTGCTGTTCTCCACCTACTCCTGGACTACATATGTTCTTTTATTGCTGCCAGAGGCATGAGGATATGTGAGAAAAGTTAGGCCGAGCCATTACTTTATGGTCCTCCTGGGACAGTTCGTTCCTTATTCAGGAGCGCCACAACCGGAAAAAGAAGTTCCATCGGAGCCACGTTAAAGGTTTTCCCCCGTCCTCCCCCACCTTGGCACAGCCAGTGTAGTGAGTCACATAAGGATAGCTCAACAATCCCCCCCCTCTTACGTCGCATCTTCCTCATGCGTGAATCGCCAGCTAGAAGAAAGTTTGAGGAAGTTAGCGATATCATGGGTTGGTGTCGCTACGCGTATGCACGTATGCATCTGGATCTTTCCAGCCTCCCTCCCCTTGTACTACTAATGGCCACCGTCCTCCCGGGATCCGCTAGTTCACTCTCGACAGAAATACCAGCAATTCAAACAACCATAATCGCCACTTTTAGGAAGTCTCGGCGCGTTCTTCCTTTTCTTCTCGGCAGACTGAGTGTGCGATCAGTGAATCGCGGAGTTGGCGGCGGTTGAAAGCACCCATGAGAGCCTCAAGCTCGTTCCTTCTCTACTTCTTCTGGTACATAGAAGCTGCGCGCTCAGTTCAAGGCTCCTTTTCCCTCTCTTCTCTGAAAGCACCTATGTATGCGTCCTCATCCACTCAGCCAACAGTTGCTGTATGTTCAGGAGAGCTGTAACCACTAACTGTGTAATCGATTGCTGTTGACCGATGTTGACTGATTTCTAGGAAAATACAGTTTTTATCGGCGCGCGGGCTATGATTAATCTAAAGAGGGAATACTTCTCTAATCTGCCTTCATGTCACTGGTGAATGACTCAGAAAGGCAGCAACACCTCCGAGAAACCTTGTCAAGATCATCATCAGAAAGAAAAATGACTGCTCTGGAGGCTATGAGTGGTCGACCTGCACTGTTGGACAAGGTCCACAAGGCCTCTAAGCTCTACGTAGGCAGGACAGAGCTTCTGTTCAGCTAGCTTTGTCGTGGCGAAGCTCAGGACGATCCCGGAAGATAATGTCATTGACACGCTCATCTTGCTCCGTCCTTTGACACAACAAGAGAGACTTGGAGTAACGTGAAGAAAAATGAGTCACTCATGGATCACATAATAAGGCATTTTCTGTGCCCAAATCTGCAAAAAATTTTCTGCGCTCCTCAATCAATTTGTCGCTGCCAGGTTATTCGTATTACTTTTAATCGAGTAGCCTCTTCAGGGTGAACATGGCTCCTAATGTATAGAATGCGACTGAATTGCAGGCAATGAAACTGGCCAACTCGATAGATACATTTTATCAACTTAAAGGACAGTGCCAATCTGAGGATAGTCCTGGAAGCTGAAGAAGAGAAGTCAATGAAAGGACAGCGAATCTTTCATTGTTTGATGTGCTCACGGATGTTGGCAGGCATGCTGAATGTTGATGCAACGACCTTCAGCTAGTTCGGCTCCGCGTCCTGTCACTCTGCATGATGGCAACCTTTTCAACAAAACTCTACTGAGTTTCGTGTGCAACTATCCTCTCCTGTTTGACAGAGCTACAGATCAGTGGGCACCCTCCACTTGGCGTAATAAAAAACAGTGACTTACTGATCAGCACTGAGCAGTTCTACTCCTGTCTATGGCACAATCAGGAAGAAGTACGGCGACGCACTGCACGTCTGAGTATGCCAAGGAGGGCGAGGACCTTTTCTCTCTCTTATGGCCAGGTCACACGTGATAGGAAATGCTGATGCTCACATGAATTCCTGAATGAGGATGGATGAAATCGATCGTTCTCCGTGGCTTATTCATCCTCCCCCCAGCCTCATTCAGGAATCCATGTAAGCATCAGCATATCTCATCAGGTATGACTCGACCTCCAAAGAAGCCTCGCATTGTGGTCAGAAAGTACCACCTTTCTTATAACAATAAGGCAGCGTCCAATGGCGGGAAAAAGTCGAGAATTAAAATCACTGCCCTAGTGAACGTCCCTTATACCGTGCATACAAAGCACTGTACATACATACCCAGCATATTTCCGCGAAAGTCCTGCTCCTCAAGGCATGCACTGCTTCATGCACTTACTGCAGCCCTACTACCTCTATTCTAGCATGAGTGGCCTCCTCTACATACACAAAAGAGTAGCTACTGGTGCACGCTAACTCCGTGGAGAGGAGGACGTTGTTTGACAAATTCTTGTGCAGTGACAAAAAAGTCCTCTGCGAGTTGCCTCCTGCTGGGCTCCCGCGAGGAAGAAGACGTCTTCGCACACAATGAAGATTGATTGCACTTAGCAGTAAAAAAAGTGCAAAAAACTTGCATAAAAAGAGCAAATTGCGTACGTGCCTACAGATGGAGGAAAGAGGATGAAGAGGCTTTTTGAGCTACCATTTGACTTTATACAGATGGAGAAGAGGAGAACCCACTAATACGGATTCGTGCGACAGATGATGAGCGAATGCACATTCATTCCTCCCCATTTGATTATACAATCCAGCACAGGCGCTGGCATTCATCCTGGAGAGGGGGGGGGGATGAGGGAGGTTCTTGCAAATCTCCTACAAACGTTTTCCAAAAGATGTTCGCACAAGAGAAACGCTTACGATGGTTTGAGGCACAGACGCCACAAGGCCCTCGTCTGGAGTCACGCAACGGTACGTTGCTCTAGGACCACCCGGCTTATGTAAGTTATGCGGTACCACAACCGCAAATGTCGGCGTCATGGAAAATTAGACTTTTTTGTCAGCGAGCCCAAATTTTATGTAAAACTGTTAAAAAGCTATGAATTTGAATGAAACCTCCAGCACATCACAGACGCTCCCAATATTTTCTGTCTGCGAAGGACCAGATTGTGGCAGCCACCTTATTGGACTCTGGAGAGCATGGAAAGCGAGATATGGAGACATTTCTCCTGGACTGCCACGTGGGTCCAGACGACAGTGATGTGGATGCTCTCTGGCATTGTAAGAAACAAGAAAAGATTAAATGCTGTAAGGTCACGTTGCAAAACTCCGCGACTCTGCTTCTCTTCCAGTCAAGTGGGGCTGTGATGGAGGCTCCACAAGGCCTCACATGACATCACATTTCAGTTGACTTTGAAGGAGGTCATCCGAGTAAATGTTTTTCTTGGACTCATGGCCATTCATAGAAAAGGTAGTGACTGTTGTGAAACAATCACGGCAAGATGTACTTTGCGGGAATGGGCGCTCAGACAGGAAGAAAACTTCATTGGTGTGGGACAGATTGATGAAAGTAGCTATGGCAGGCGAAAGTACAAGTGAAGTGACCACGAGCCATGAAAAAACCTGAGAAATTGAAAACAATCAAGTCGAACAATTTGTAAAAATTAAGGACTCCGTAACCCTTTTTGTTGCTTTGCACAAGTCAGGTGAAAGCTGTATAAATTTCTTTCTGCTACATTGCACAGTGTCTACTTTGCAGCTGTTGGTGCAGCTGAGGGTTGAAGAGGATCAGTAGCTGCAATACTGATTAGCCGCAAAGAATTTTTATCGCTATGTGTAGCAAGGGCTGAACAAGGAGTGCGTCATGGGCCGGACAATCATTCTGTCAATTTCAAAGATCAAGAGACTGAGGCCCACCCAAATTGGATCACAGGAGGCTGGTTGCATGTCTACCCATGAGACAAAAATACTTTCTTGCTGGGTTGCCAAGTTTTTGTGGAAAAGAAAGGTAAGAAAAAGTGGTTAAGGTCCCCTTCTGGCTCTATGCAGACTAATTGCCGCTGAGTGCGGGACTAGAAAAGAGACACCATGATCACAATTACCATTGTAATCACCTCAATGATGATGAATGGTACCCATTAGAAAAGGGGGGCATCCCGACATTTTCTGTGGCTCCGCCTGACTCATGCGAGCTGGAGTTCAATCCCTGGTGAGGACAGGAGGAGTTTCATCACTTGGAAAAGGACTGGCGGCCGCTAACGAGGGCGTCCTGGTCGGGCTTTAAAAGCGTGCAATTTTCGTCATGTGCTAAGATCCCTGAGCCCTGAGCGTCACCTCCTTCCATCACGTGTCGCACGCACGCACAGACCTCGGCCAGAGACACGCGCTGGAGTCCAGGAAGGTCCTGTACCGTATGACTCGTGACGAAAGCCAAGCTAAACTACTAATCTGTATGCGACTGAAGGAAGTAGCGAGTTTTTCCAACCTCTTGTTGGTCTGCGGGGAAACATAATAGGAGAGACTCACGTGCACTTTAGCAGCTCCAAGTGAAGAAGAAACTCATGGAAGAGGAAAGGATCCAATTAAGAAAGTTGTCGTCGTCGACCGGACCAGCCAAAAATTAGGGGGCGAGAAATGTCCCGAGGAGAAGACGCGACAAAAAAGAGAGAGATGGAGGGAAGAACTTGAGAAAGAGAAAGAAAACAAGGGAAAAACTGATTCCGACGACGACGGCGGCTGCACCGACGACGACGACGACGACGACGGCGGAGACGGCGACGACGACGACTATTGCCACAGGCTTCTCCTGTTTCCCCCTCACCTCGTACGAAGAAGAGAGTTAAGAAGTGGGGAACAACTTGGCTTGGTGGGTGGGTACCAAAAAAGTTTTTTTTACTCTTTTTCCGTACCAGAAATGCACATTGATGCTGCTTTGGGGGCTGCTCCCCCTTCCCCCCCCCCCCCGAGGGGGGGAGGGAGGACGTTTCAAAACTTTATTCTACGTCACGCTTCACCCCCCTCAAAAAGAGAGGACTGTTTCTCGGTCATTCGCTGTAATGCACACTACTCGGGCTGCTTTCTCTTTGCCCCAAAAGTGCTCGCAACAATAAGAATTCTGCTCCATCTTTGTCGAGCGCTTGGGTAGAGCCAAAGGAGGCCAACAGAGACTCAGAAGTCGAGTTCCTCAGTCATGTCGAGGTTAGGAAAGACGCTGCTTTCGTCAAGGCAAGGGCGAAAAAAAAGAATATTCATCCTGTTTCTTCACCCAGAATCAGCGGAGGAAATTGACAAAGTTTGTGAAGCCGCCTGCAGACACGACCGCTGGAGTCACAGTCACTCAAGTTGACTTGGAGCGTCTTCATCACCACGGTGCTCGCATCCTCGCCCGCCCAGAGCGGACTCGCAGCCTCGCCGCTGCCTGCGCCAGTTTTATAATTAATAGTCTGCTCGAATTAATGTCCTGGATGCTCCTTCCGCCCCGCCGATTCGCACTGGAAGCCAGGAGACGAAGGAGTGATGCTGTTTACCGCAATTGCAGAAGTGGAGAAGAGGCCTTCAAACCCTCGCTCACTCGCAGCTCTCATAACAAACTTGTGTGGAATGGATGTGTGGGCCTACCTAACTTTGCCCACACCAGCCTATGTAAGCACACTGCGAGTCTGCTATGTGGCACATATGTACGAGTCTTTGGAACGGCAACATTGGCCCTTTCACTGCAGCTTCAGGTGTGCTTTGACGTATGGGCACGACCTGCGGTAGTAACGCTGCAAGTGCTCGTCCTCGACAAGTAACGGGCGCTCAAAACGTTATAATGCCCTGTGTTTTCGTCTCAGCCACTTCCTATTATTATTGATACAGCTGCGATTGGCTTATAATGGCTGATCGCCCCCACTCTGTCCTGGTTAAAACAGACCCTTTCCAGGAAAGTTAGATGAGACTGAAACGAATTACTTTCTGCTCGGTTGGTTGCAAACATTCTACTGTAGCAACGCGTCTGCTGCAGCCGTGAAATCAACTCTTGAAGAAAGAAAGACACATTGAGATCGAGAGATATTCTAGCTCGAGAAGGAAGGGGGAACGAAACTAAGGGCTCTTCTTCTTCTCTCAGTCCAGACACAAAATCAAGCGTCCTAGAAGGATGCTGCTCTACAGTGCTGCGTGGTACGCTCTGGAGGTATGTTCAGTACACCCTGAGTGTGGGTACAGTAGTATAGCACAGCACCAATATCCTGCGCGAGAGATAGACACGGCACTCACTTCTTTCTGCCCTTGCCCACCGTTGCTTATCGAGCAGGAAAGTAGAGAGAAAGCTAATCCTGACCGAAAGTTCTGACCGACCGACCGACCGACCGACCGATCTCTCAATCGCCAGACAGAGGCCATCTCATTTCTGCAGGGTCCTCGTACATATGCATAACTTTCATACATACAGACGAAAAGTACGGCCTAGTGGACTCAGCATGGCAGACCATATGATGAGACCATGAGGTTTAGCATGTCCCATCCGCGGATTGCGGCAGCCTCCCCCTCCCCTCCCCCCACCGAGATGGCTGCCGCATGCACGGCAGAGCGTCCACGCAGCGTGGCCACCAAATCAGGACTTCATGAGGTGTAACAATGTTGTGTTCAGAGCCACTCTCCTGGAGAATTTCTGGCTGGGGCTTGTTTAAATTAGCCTTCGGCACCCTTCGGAGTTACTACGCATAAAAGCTTTCTGTCCTGGAAAGCTAGTGTTACACAAAAGCTTTCAAGATCCCTCCCTCCTCCCCTCCCTCATTCAGTCCTTCAACGTTGGCGAGGCCGCGTTCCTGTGCCACTGACTACGTACTTGTTATGAGTATACGTAGCTCTGAGTACGTACGTACGTATGTACGTGCGCTACACTGGCAGAAAAGAAGAAATCTTGCTCTGTCGATGGGTGAGTGGTCAAGCAGTTTCCGTCCTCCTCAAGACTCGTCCGTCTCTGCCCTGAATTCTCCGTGAGACGCGCAATCGCACAAGAGAGAGGTCGTCCATCCGTGAAACAGGCGTAGGATTCAGAGATTCCAGTCAGACCTTCGCATATTTTACGAAGTGGATTTGTACTCCGCTTTCTCTTGCCCCCTCGTGTGTGAAAGATCCCGGGGTCTTTGTCCATACGTAATAAAGAGCTCCAGACTTAACACGAGTCTCTTCCGCTACAGCAGCCCCGCCGTGAGCATCACGGGCCAGCCCCACACCGGCTCACTCGCACTACTCGCACGAGGTTCGATCCGGTGTAGCCATGGACGGACAGTTCATGCAGTAGCACCCAGTGACTGTTTGTTCCTACGGACACCAGGGCCCTGTGCAACTCATAGGGACGGGCCCAAATTCGGGTGGGTGGGTGGGAGACGAGCAGAATCACAGATGAGCTTAAACCAGCCAATCCTGCGGAGGCTCGTCTAAAGAGGAGCAATGAAAACGGACATAAAATGGATGGATAAGATAAGGGACAGAGTGGTGCCACTTCCTAATAGTAGAGACAGCGAACTGGCAAGATCGACACAATACATATTGCCCACGCGAGGCTTTTGTGGCACCAAATGGTATACAGAAGAGCGTCTCAAAATTAATGAAGTTATTCTTGTTCTACGGGGAAGAAGCAGAAACAACAAAAAAAAACACGGCCTCAGTCATTACGTTTTCTCAAGCATCCACGTTCTAGACGTGCCACTACCATTAGCTCGCTCGGGCTCCCAACTTTTTGTCCATGCAGTTGAACTCGCTAGTTTTTCCCGGGGAAAAATCCTCGCGCGTCCTGTACAGCGACTGGGACTTGCTGGCAGGCAGCTACTTCTTCCAAACAGTCCAAGTCGTGCAATAATGCACAAAACTTTTTCTGCACCTTCTTCTTCACTTTTTTCCTCCCTCCCGAGCACGATTTTACTCCGGGCGACCCGGCCTTGGCTGTCCGTACTTCACATTTGGTATGACCGCCGTTCCTCTCGAGCGCGTGGGACGATGAACCGTGCAGATCTTACGTCACACTAAAGAGTGCCATCGTTCGTACTTGGCAAGTGAGCTTTCTTTTTGATCTTGCCACCTACAGGACTTGGCCGAGTGAGATCTTGGCCTTTTGGTTAAGAAATTCATTCGACTATGAGATCCTCGGTCATGTATGAGCCCACTCACTCTTCCTTCTCGGCTTAGTTTTGCCTTCATATACGTCGGCGAGGGAGAAGAGGGCTGTCACCCTCTAAAAAAGTGTGTGTATGTGTACATAGTACACAGCCTTCAATGTAGTCAGAACAAAGAAGTGGATAGAAATCCTGAAGCGGAGGAAGTCTCGAAAGGGGAAAAGCGGGCATGAGGCAAAAAAAACCCTGAATGTATCAAGAGCCGAGGAGGCTGCTGTACACACTGATCCTCGTGGATGCAAATTCTGCTGCGTCCCATGCAGAGAGCTCCTCAGACATGTCATCGCTAAGCGTACTACATAGCATACGTGCACCACGCTGCTGGGGCGGGATGAAAAGACTTTATAATGAAAGTAAAGGTCACCAAGTCGGGGGACGTCCCAGGGATAAGTTCCAATGGAAGTTCAATATTTGCATTTCTGCGCTCTTCTTCATCTCGCTCTGGCCCCAAGAAAGCAGGCAGCAAGATCCAGCCGCCACCTGTTTCAAAGGGAACAACTTCAAGGACTTTTTTGGGGGGCTTCGTCTTGCTTTCTTCGAAGATCATTGTAATCTTCCCACATTTTCTGCAACGGCACAAGCACAGTGCGTACCACGTAATGGCAGTGTACACGTGCACACTGGCTGCTACTGTACGGGGGAAGTCACTGGTGAACGTGCAAACATTGCTTGAGAGAGACACAGCTTGACCTTTCTTACCTATCGAGCACGATGTGTGTGTGGGAGTCAGACCTTCACTGTTTAGAAACAAAAATAAAAGTAGAACAGATCCACCATTGAGGCTGGCAGAAGTTGCTTCACCACTCACGTTAATGCACAATAGCTCAAGGAAGTCTTTCACTCCTCAAACACTTGCGATCAACTGAGAAGAGCCCCGTCATCTCTTTCCTCTCCTTCGCCTCCTCTCTACCCTCTCCCTCGCTCTCTCTCTCTCAGACCACATTCCCTACTGATGTACTCGAGTGTACTGTGAGTATCTAGATAGATAGTTCAGTGTATAGCAGCAGAGGGCGCATGAGCTGCTCTGTTGTTGCCGCACACGCTTGCACCAGTTGCATATTTACCTCTCCTTGGCGGATCGTACGTAAATACAACGAGACATTAGGTGGATTTTACCGCAGTTGTCCAATGCTGCAGCAGTAGCTTCAAATTAGAGTGCCAAGACTGACGACTCGGAGGTGAGCAGTCCAAAGGTGTATGCCACACACGTACGTACACGCAATAGATAGATACATGTGCTGTATTCCGTACATCAAGCCTCTTTCAATAGCATTACAATGTTTAGCATATTTTTGTTGCACTCCTGCTCAGACTGTCTAGTACAAGAACATGTTAAAACGTATGCGCATTCCTGCAAATGCCACATCCAAGAGCGAACTCCTCTCCAGTAGGCGGATGCTTCACGTGCAGCGGACACTCCTCTTCTTGCAACTGAGTGCACTTGGGGCCGACAGGACACTGCGGCAATTCCGACTTAGGCAAATTTGCTACTCGCTGGAAATCGTCGTGACACGGCTGGCAGAAGTGCGTCGTCCCGAAGCAGAAGAAGACGGCCACAGAGCAGCAGTACCGGCACTTGTACTCCAGATAGTCCGTGCCGTGCTTGGCGCACATCTGGGCCCGGCTGACGTCACTGCAGCCGCCGCAGACAAGTTCTTCAGGGTTGAAGTCGTCTGGATCGGCGCGCCCAACGTCGGCGTCACAAGCCGCTTCGCCGCCGTAGTAGGCACGTCCGCACTTGGCGCACACGTAGTAGGCATAGCGTTCGAGGGCGAAGCCGGCCGGGTCACCGTAATACCGTGCACCAGGAGCAGTCACCGCTTCGCACTTGCTGAGGCCCTCGTACTCCAGGCGCATGAGAGCTTTTTTACGCACGTCCTCGTACAGACGATCGATGGGCTCCAGCAGCTGCGCCAGCGACTCGTGGTCTATGCGAGCCTTGCAAATGGGACAGTTGCGGAAGCCAAAGGTGATGCGTGGTCCCAACCAGCGCTTCTCCAGGACGGTGGCGCAGCAACCATAGTGGAAGATATGCCCGCAGCGCAGGAGGATCGACGGCACCGGTGAGAGCGCTTCCGTGAAGCAGATCATGCACATGTCGTCGGCATCCTGTTTCATCTTAGCCCCGGAGCACCCATGCAGGCACGGCATGCAGACGGACTCTCCCGCGATGCCACCACAGAAGTGGCCGCAGGCCAGCACTTTCTCGCACGCCTGCTTGGAGTACTCAACGCACTCACGGTCTGTACAAACGCTGTCCATCACTGGCGAGTCAGCAGAGCTCTGGCGACCACAGAAGCGACAGATGCCGAGGTTTCCAGCCGCCGAGCGAGAGCGTGACATCGAGGACGTAGCCCCGCCGGCGGCGGAATTTTCGGCACCGCCTCCGCCTCCACGACGCCCACCATCTCGGAACTCCACCATGGCCTTGAGAGTCAGCGAGTCCGCGAGCGCCAGGACCCAGAAGAGCTTGGTGCGTCCGCAGCCTTCGTGCAGGTCCACCTTGATGGCCTCCTCTTCTTCCTTGAAGACCTGTCGCTGGTGCTCTCTCGTGCGGCGGTGAAGGTGGAGGAACCGGTCACAGTCGGCGCACAGGTTTCCACAGACGTCGCACTTGATGATGGCCAACGTCTCCCCGTCGTCGTGATTATCGCAGGTTGGTCTAGGCGCCGCAGTCTCTCCTTGGCCCCATTCTCCAGAAGTGAGACCTTCCACGTGGTCTTTGTCGAGAACGCAAAGGCTGGCGAGGGCCAACCATATTACGGGATGCTTCAAACACTCAACAGAATCTCTGCGTCTGCCGTCCAACCTCGTCAAGTTCAGAATGTTCTCAGCGATTGCGCTCTTCGCAATAACCGCCCATTCTTCGCTCAGCTGGCCCGATGTCAGATCTTTGAGGAGGTGGATGATTTCTTCGGCGACCTTCTTGCTCATGGAGCCGCGCAGCCACCATCGATCGCCCACGTCTTCGTGGGGGTGAATGCTGGAGGCCAAGGACACGACGGACACCGTTTTGCCTTCCTTCTTGCTCTTGGACTTGACTTGTAGCGTCAGCGCTTTCGAAATGCAGCTTAGGAAAATATCCAGGATGCCAGTCTTAAACATGTTGAATGTGCCGCCATCTTCCCTGTCTGTGCTGGACGAGGTAAGGATGCCGAAATCCTTTGGGGGCAGGTTGCTGATTCCCAGCAACCCTGCAAAGGCGACCGGCGGTACCTTGGGCAGCATCCGCCGCAGTAGGGCGATCACCTGTCTCTGTATTCTTCCTGACCCGGTGTGCAACAGCGACAGCAAATCTTTGACTAGATTCAGTTGTTGCGCCAGATAAGTCCTGCCGACGGCGCTGCCACTCAGGGCCAGCACCAGTGAGAGCATCTCAAAGCAATAGATGTCCTGTTGTGGATTCGCCATGTCTGCCGCTGCAGAAGCCGGCGCCGGAGATGCAGCGGCCCCTGAGCAGAGGGACGCCTCCCACTCCTCTCTAAATCTGGAGGCTTCTTTCTTGATTGATTGCACAATGTGCGCACACACTTGTTTTTGCAGGTAAGTGAGCTTAGATCTGCTGAACAATATGCCAACGACGTGCTCTTTAAGGTAATTTTCTTGGGCCCATTCGTCGTCTGCGCGAACTGTAGCGTCTTCGCTTTCTTCCAGAAGCTTGCCAAATACTTGACCAGTAATGAGCCTAAACACTCTTAACGTCTCGGCCTCGCAGTTGCTCTGCTGAATAGAGCAGATTTCATTCCTGGCTCTCGCCTTGCCAGCGACAAAGCTGTTCTTCTCTTCTTCATCACGCAAGCTGCCCAACACCTTGACCTGGCGCACTCTCAGAGTATTATCGGGGCCCTTCAGCTCAATCTTAACTACGTTGTGATCAGAAGGTGCAAGAAAGCAGCAGACCCAACCGGAGTAGCGACTTTCCACGTCGGCTTGCTTGACAGTATTCACGTTCTCCAGGGTCTTTCCACTCTTGAAGATGACCGAAGACACCTTATTTCCGAGATCGCGGCCATTGTCAACGTGCACGGACACATTCCTGAAGCGCAATCTAGATCCTGCGGGCAGAGTGAGCGCGATCCACTTTGTTTTGTTGCGGTCTTCGTCGCCGGATTCCCAAAAGGTCTCCGTCGAATTGTCGCTGAGAGAGGCCAACATTGCCTGACGACTGGAAACTTTGAGTTCTACACCCGATGAGATGTCACTGATCTTCTCGACGAGGCCACCAACTGGATCGCTGAAACTGACGTTGTTGGCCGCGCACGTGCTGCTGTCCAGCTCTTCCGACCTCGAGAGAATGCGACTGATGGTCGAGAAGACGTGAGACTGATGCAAAAACTGGTGATCCGTGGGCTTGAACTTAATGCCCCAGCACCGGATGGCGATTTGCTGTAGGGACGACCCCACGGGCAACAGGAGCATCAGGTCCGACACCGTCTGTAAAAGACTGTGAAACGTTTCCGGCATTGGATGGATCGCTTCGCCAGCGATGTAAATGTCGGACGTTGGGTGCTCGCACAATTCAGGCTGCTGCTGCAGGTGCTTGTCTTTGCCGGAAGCTGCAAACTTGGCCAAGATTCCACCTGCTCCTGGTTGTTGTTGTTGCGCGACTGCATTCTTCCTGTTCTTTTTCTCTTTTGTCCTGTTGCACTCCACCATGCTGCTGTTGAGGCCGCCGTCATTGCACCCGGTGACCAATGGGTCCCCCGTAGCCTCTAGGGCAGCCACAAAGCACCAGAGGAGATCGTGGAGACAATGAAGTTGACTGACGCTCCTGAGAAGCCAGTTGAGCGCTTGCATGGCAAAAGTCCTGCAGGCAGCTTTCCTCAAGGCCACAGTCATGGCCACTCGCAGACTGTCCAAGTCGTTCCACTGCAGCACAAAGCTCATCACTGGCCTCTGCAAGATGTCCGCCATCACGTTGCCTCCGCCGAATAACTTCTGCAGCGCAGGAGACGGGTTCGACATGAAGTCATTGGAGTCTCGCTGGCCTTCAGACTCCGCTTGTTGCTGCGGGCTGTCTTCATAGCTGGAGTTACGCTTTCTGCCCTTGTTGCTTTTAGCCTCTGAAGGCCCCTCCAGATCGGCTGGCATTTCTTGGCTCCACTGGCTGGTTCCTGGACTGCTTCCTACCGAAATCGATCGACAGAAGGGCCTCTTACTTGGAGAGGAGGACGTGTTCTTGTTTTCTTTGTCCTCGTCGGTGGTGCGAAACTGTGCAGGGGGAGAAATCTCATCGGAACAACGACCGAAGTTTTCCAGGTTGCCCACTTTCTCCTCATTTTTAAGAGCATCGTCGAGAATGAGCTCTCTATTAAGGAGTTTTAAGCGACTGGAGCGAATTCCCAACGAGTTGAAGCACTGGAACGGCACTAGTGGGAAAGGATTCGGATCGAAGGGAGACAGCTCGTCGACAGCAGAAAGATTGCTCTTCACCCTGGCGCCCCAGGTCGTGTATGCTTGGTGTTGTTTACTCTGTCTGGTGGTCGGTGGCACAAGGTTGGAGTTAGAAGCGCTGGCGAGGTCAAGCAAGAACATCGCGTTGTTGTTCATGATGATGTGACTGTTAAGGGTGCCAGTAGGTGAGGACAACTTGGATGCAGCTGGCATGGGCATGGTGGACTTGCGACGTAGCTGTTTAGACTGGAAAGCAGCGGCCATAGCAGAGCTGATCTTGCCACTCACGTACTTTGACACGATATCCAAATCCTTCTGACTCGTCTTGGCATCAGAAATAGCCGCTGCCCCCGCCCCCGCCCCCGCCGCAACCTGTGGCTGAGGGCGTGCACCCTTGATGTGTTCGCTGCGACATTTTTCGCAGAGGAGATACCAGCTGGAACCACCGACACCACCGTCCCCGCAGTTCCCAGCCCAACCACCGCAGTAATTTCCTCCGCTGTTGTAACCTTTGCCGTCAGCAGGCTTCCCACACCCAGGATGTGCCAGCCTTATATGGTAGGTGACAGGATGCTGAAAGTGATGTCCACATATATCACACAGCTGGTAAAAGGCATCCTTGGCTCCTTCAGATGTCGGAGCGACCGCGGCAGCGCCTCCAGCAGCTGGAATCATCCCGACCATGGCTGCGTAGAGGGCTTCAGCCTCCTCTACTTCTGTGACGACGCGATTCATGGGCCAGGCTACCCCAGGTTCCTTCCCGTAGTTGGAGTTGTTGCTGCCGCCCACTTTCCTCTTGGCCCTCTTCACCTTTCGCTCCCGATCTCTCCTGCTCTCGCTCTTTCTGGAGGGCACCTGATGAAGTGGGCTGGCCAGGATCACCTGTTGCATGATGGCGTGTCTGCAGTAACTCTTTACTTCCTCCCAGAGCATCACCAATAACCTGATGGTGAGTGGCAGGTCAGGTAAGTTCTCCACCTGCCCATGGTTCAGGGACTCTTCAGCAATTGCCTCAGGTTGAGCTGCCATAGCCAAGTTCCTATTTGTGTTTGCATTTATAGCCGACTTGATCTGGTAATCGAGTTTTGACTGCAAATAAGCAGTGGAAATGACTTCGACCGAGTGGCGTTGGTTCTTCTTGTTCTTTGGATCCTTCTTCGCCCCGTGCTGCTGCTGCTTTGCAGAGTTTTGTCCGTCCTTGGACAGTGACGGATGGAACTTGAGATATGACGCGACGGCCATGGCGTCGTGAACGATACCCTCGTGCCAGACAAAGGCAGCAAACACAGAACGCAAACTCTCAGCGACAGAAGGACTCATGGCTTCTTTGACAGGACCGTCAGGGAGGACCAAGTCGGCAGGAGCAAAGTTTCCGCTGGGAAAGAAAAAGTGCTGCTCTTGTTGAAAATGACGTTGCTCCGGGATGATCACTGTTCGCGAGGCACTTGTTCTAACGGTTGTGGAGTATGACGATTTGCCGCTCATTCCAGGGGACTCTTCAGCGTTGCCAGTGAAAGTTTCATCAGTGTTGCGTAAGGAGACGTTTGCGTCCTCGCCGGCACTTTCAAGAGTTTCCGTCAATTGACTCTTTCTATCCAACTTTGGACTTGATCTTCGGTGCTGGTGTCTGGACGACTCTGACTTCATTGAGAGCGATGGACTTGCTGAGGTCTCATCACGGACGCTACCAGGGCTTTGTGAGAGATCGCGTGTGATGCTGGAGACGAGAGCGCTCGTGTCGCTCTGTGAAGAGTCCCTGCGCTGCAAATTGACCGCCTCCCCGGAGTTGCAAGACGCGGGACTGCGCGAGAGAGGTGACTTGCTTGCGACACCAGCTGCGTTACCCCCCGTAGCCTGAGATCCTCGAATAGCAATTGGACTTGAACTTCGGCTAGTGGTGATCTGCGGGCTGGTTGACCGAGAGGATACTTTTCTAAGACTGTTCGGCGTCCCCGGAGGCGTCACCCCATTGCCGTTGGCCCTACTTTCGCCTATCACCTTTACGAGCTCTTTGACGGAGACACCCTGTAGTTCTGGAGGAATGTCTTTGTTGATCGGCGGGGGCGTCCACTTTCGGATCAGTGGGGGGCTGGAAGATCCAGCCTTTTCGCCACCAAAGAGTTTCTTAAATAGCGAGGGCTTTCTCCCATCGCTCGGGGATGGAGTACGCCGAGACGGTGAGAGTGACGACTCGCGCTTCACAGCGGCTGCCGCTGCGCCGGCAATATTTTTCCTCGGAGGTGGAGTGGGTTTTGGACTACAATGATTGGCAGAAGGAGCTGAAACGCCACCGAAGTCAAAATGCACGGGAGATGATTGTCTAACGCCCCATGCTTTCACGTTAGCAGCTTCGTAGGATGAAGGTGCCCTCGGTCGCGCCCCCGCAGGAGGCTCTTGAATCGATGGAGCAGTTGACAGCGACCTCATCGATTCACCAGAGCGTCTCACAAATGTCTCAGGTCTCATGGTTGGGGCTGCCACTACAGAGGGGTCAAAACTAGCTGCAGCAGCCGCGAACCTCTCGTCGTTCAACTCCTCTGTTTCCTCATTCTCCAGGTACTGCATGTCCGTGGCGCTGATTGCGAGAGACCACGCATCACCATCAGAACTGAAGCAGTGTCTCTCTGAGCTCTCTTGATCCAGCTGCACCCATATTTCCCCAGAACTCGAATCTTCCTTCACTTGAACGACTCCAAAATGGTCTCCCAGGTTTAACATTCCGACCGGGGCGGCCATCAAGTTGGGCTTGCTTCGTACGTTGTGTCCGGACGCGCCACACTTCACCACCGTGTACTGCCCAGGTCCTTGGACTGACAGACGCTTCCGTCGATCTCCGGCCTTGCTGGTCATGGGTAGCCGAGCAATTATCGGTTCCGGTTGAAATGGTGACGTCGAAGGTAGTCTGATATTGTTCCTGTGGTTGGTTGGCTGCGGACGCTGGTCTCTTTTATCCGGCTTTGCCGATGTTTCGCTGTTCACCACTGGCACCAGCAGAGTCTTCTCCAGATGTTGATTGTACTGCAGACACCACCCCTCGCTGTAATTGATGGCCAAATCGGCCATGGTTTTGTTGGCCAGTCTGACCCACACGCCGTCGGCGTTTTGCATTTCGTCGACGATTGCAACGACGCCGTCAACTGGCAAGACGCCTATCTGCTCAGACTGGAGAGTTGGGTGAACCCGGATCCGCAGGCCCGCGCTCGGTCGCGCAATAAACTTGCGCAGTCGTTGCGAGTAGTCGACACCCGGCGTCTTTTTCGAGCTGCCTTGCGAGGGAGGAGCCACACCTTGCGGAGGATCCTTGACCTCGACCTGACGAACGAAATGACATAAGTATAGGAATCATGACTTTTTACTCGCTACTCGCTTACTCTGAAGCTCTCCGTCATGTCGAATCCGTCGATTGTGACGTGAATTTTGTAGCCTCCAACATTTCCAGGAGTCCAGTTTGCGCTGTAGGTTCCATCACTGTTGGCACGGACCAACATGTTCTCAGATTGTCTCTGCACCACAGGAGCGGCAAATCGAAGCTCTTCGAAAGAGTAGTTGTCGTAGCATTTCTGAATGGTGATGGCGTGGTAGAACATCTTGTCCTTCACCGTGACCTCGTACTTCGGCTCCAGGTTAGGCGGGCGGTGTCCTCCATAAGTCATGGCATCCGGCGCGGATGAAGCTTTTCGCAGCTTGGAAGAGCCGCTCTGGTTCATTTCGTCCACGGGTATCGCGCGGACCTCAACCTGTTAAACTAGAACTGTGCATTATGCCAAGATACATATTTAAGTAACTTACCCTCATATTGGGAGCTTGTACGACCTCGCCATATTGATCTCTAGTGACGACAGTAATGATGGTCGGCCAGTTGCACCTCATGTCCTCGCTGTCCAAGAAAGCCAAGCATTTGTCGACGTCAACGTAGGATTCTGGCTGTAACCACTTGGCCAGCCTCCCGCCACTGGTTCCGACCGCACATCGAACGAAGTTCCTCAAGAAGGACCGCTCGTTTGAGTGGCTGCTGAAGGGGGTAACGCCGCCTAGAGCCATTTGTACCGAGGGAGGCTAACAGAAAAAGGACACATGCTAAGTACAACAATAAACATATACAAATATAGTTGAGGTTTACACGGTCGAAAGTATGTCTGTACCTGGTCCAGAGCAAATCCCTTGCTGAGCAGAGCCGGATGCATGTCATACGCATCTGCAGCAGCCTCCTCGACGGTCGCTGCTTCCATCTCGTCACCATTTGATGTCGCGTTGGGTAGCGCCAGGTTCCTCCTCATGAGTGAGGCTGCACAGAGGCCACCAAGATAAGCCAGCTCCATCTCCAAATTACGTAGTCCTCGGCCCTGGACACCCACAGGTTCATAGCCAACCACCAAGCACCGAAAGCCGAACTCGTTGGTCTGTGGAGGAAATGAACGACCACGTGATTTCGGCGCTCTCATTAGAGTTGACAGATGCCTCAAGTAAAAACTTAACAAGGAAAAAATTTCTGAGCTCATCATCAGTTGCTCCTCATGCACAACGAGTTGTCGACAACTTGTTTATGTAGTCCATAGTGTCAGGTTTGTCCGCTGGGCACCGACGCCGCGGTACGAAATGCCTGACATGAAACGGGTTAAACAAAATCGGGGTTCAGGCTTTTCGAGCTCACCAAAAAAGCCCGTTCTAACCGTTCGGACTCGGTCTGAACCACATTCCATCCCTAGTCAATAGAACATAGCGTACGTACCAGCAACGTACCAATACTGCGTTGATGCCCCTCGATACCCCATACAGTATGTGTATCGAGCTTTGGCTCGATCATTTTCAGTACCTTTTCATCTTTGACGTAATCAGAGGCAGTTTCCAAAGAGAAGAGGACTTCATTGCCAGGCAAGATGATGGCCTGATCGGGCCAATTAGAGGTTCCGCTGAATCGCTTTAGGACAGGATTGTACATCTGAGATACCGATGGGGGATGAGGGTCTGTCGGCGACGAGATCGTAGTCTTGTTCACTGTCTGGCTTCTAGCGTTCGTGGGACTCCTAATGTAGATCTAAAAACAAACACATACATGAATATGCCTGATTATTATCTCTAGGCCGAGAAATTCACCTGAAGCACGTCCTCCATTTGCCCTGTCGCACAACGTGGATCAAACTCTATGCTCATCCACTGCACTGATGGCGGGAAGACGACTTTGTAGTTGGCCACAGAGGCGGACTTGTACGGATGGTCGCTCTCTACCCACGCATAATGGGGGGAAGGAAGGTCTACGTCTTCGTCTTCCTCGTCTTCTTCTTCGCCCATGGCTTCTTTCTGCAGAGTCGCTAAATTGTTCAATGCTGCCACTGAAGGCAGGAGGTTTTGGATGAACCCGACAATCTGCACCGCGCTGTGCGGGTCAGATCTTGTGAGGTTAGCCACGCTGGCGAAAACATGTGGCAACAGTTTGGTGACGATCGGGGCGCAGTTTAACACTTCCAGTCCCTTTTCATCGTCCACGAAATCTCTGGCTGCCACTAGCAAATTAGTTGCAGTCTTGACAATCGTGGCGGTCATGTTGAGCGCCGTTCGACGGGCGTAAATCTCGGCCAGGCTCTTGGTAGCGGAGGAGTCACTGGCACCTCCCTGCTGCTGAGACGACGGCGAGCTGAAGTAGAGCAGCTGTGGAAGTTGGCCGCGAGTGGGGTTGGTTCCGTTGAAACTAAGGGAGCAGGATGAGAAGGTGAACGTGGTGCCATCGGGACCGCGGACGGAGGAGACGCCACCATCGCCGTTGCTGGTGCGGCCCCCGTGATTACGGAGGCGCAGGGCGTACTTGACATGGGGCCTCAATGCTACTGCTTTTTCGAACTTGAGCTCGGCGATATCGCCCACGCAATCCTCGCTGGTGTAGCTGCCGTGCGCGATCTCGAGAGAATTCCACCGCTGACTTTGCTGTTGCTGCTGCAGACGGTCCCTGTCACTCATGCCTGCATTGCTTTGGTCGTCCAACAGCTCCAACTCGAAATCGTACGTTCCCATTCCGCCAAAGACAGTGCATCCTACCAGAAAGATTCCTGGCTTGTCCACAGAGAAGCAGATGGCGTCGGGAGAACCATTACCGGTGTTCCAGGTTCGGCTGTTGCTTGTGCGAGTAAACCTGAAAAAGAAGAGTTGCAGTAGGCTATTGTTAGGATCTTCAGACTTTTGAACTCGCCAAAACTGCCCTCTCCGACCCTATGACGACGAGTAACCTGCATTGAAGGACTACTTCACGGACTACGTTCAGAAAGGCAAGAAGAATAGCTATAGGGCCTGTCAGGTTTTCAGCTTACCTATTTGGCGTCATGTGCAAGATCCTCCCTCCTAGGCTTTGGAGATCCGCCTCGTTGGACACTCTTTGGTTAGCGAGTTCGGAGATCACGGCGGAAATGACCTGGCAGGACTTTTCTTCCAATTCCTTGGAGAAAGCCCTTTGTTCCCCCTTAAGGGCCTGCCTCACCGGCAACGAGGCAATAGCCAGAAGACGATCCAACACCTCCCGGAACGACCATGAGCCGAAACGAATTCCCTCCAAGTGTCCCTGATAGTTCATCAGTTCATTCAAGATTGGGAAACGCTGGGCTGCGGAAACGCCACCGTCCAGGCTACAGCCACCTTCGCCAGCCTGGATCATGGAGGTGGTGAGAGAGAGGTTTTCTGCTGGGCTCAAGTTCTTTCCTCTGCTGGTCTCAGTCTCCGGACTGTAAGTGATAGGAAATGTGTTGCGCAACATGACCAGAGGACTGCAGAGGGCATCTAGGACAGCAGTCAATAGGCGGTCGTGATCGGCGTCTTCTCTTTTCCTCACAGAGCCGGTGGAGTCGTCCATGAGAGCCAGCAGATTGCAGAGACACGACCACTTGAGGTATCCAGAGGGATAATAAGCGTGGAAGCACGAGACGAAAGCTTTGTGAGCATCAGCCAAGATGTGAGCAGTCATCTGGCGGCAGGACACTACGCCTTCCTGGTGACTGGTAGTAGGAGGAAT
>JAAUXU010044647.1_pt1 | contig 20589 bp, 24 predicted proteins | sample 7278151 | NCBI WGS metagenome assembly JAAUXU01 (sample SAMN14350113, study PRJNA611818) | marine sediment metagenome | isolation source: surface marine sediment (1.8m) | place: French Polynesia: Moorea | collected 2018-08 | reverse complement strand
CCCCCCCCCCCCCCCCCCCCCCCCCCCCCCCCCCCCCCCCCCCCCCCCCCCCCCCCGCCCACATGAAGCGTCCGCCAAAAAAGTTTTTTTGCATGGTGGTCGTAGACGCAGCTCTATGTTGATCCTTGTGCGCGTGAAGGCTGGGGCGTGTCAAAGTGCCGCCATCTTTGAGACTCAGCATGCACGTGAGTGCAAGCGACATTTGAGTGGCAATGCAATTTTCCTTTGAGGCAAAAGAGTCTCTCGAGATGTCGCGTGCTTCCTCTGCACATGGTGGAGTCTTTACCACGGTTTTATTCTCGTCGAGTGTCACTCAGTTGCGCCAGGGGCGACTGGGCCCTGCAAAAAAATGTCTGCAAAAATTGAAAACCCAAACAGTCCTGTTTGTTCCGGGCGCTAAGAATGTGCGATTATGCCGATGAATCCACTGTCGAGTCTCACTCCAGTTTCGCTCGGTTATCGGTTACTGCCAGAGCGAGAAGTTGCGCCATCATACACAGAAAAAGAGCTGCTCTTCTTCCGCCCTTAGTCAATATCCCTGCCTGCCTTTTTTGCGGAGAAACACCAACACAGAGACATTGCAGGTTTCTCCGGTTGTTGAGGCTGCGGAAATGAGGCTCTCCAGATGAAGAGCACTGATGGGAAACCCGGACTCGAAGTAACCGATTTGATGACTCCAGGCCGATTGTTCCAAGGCACCACTTGTCGGTCTGTCAGTAACAGCTCAGTCTGGCCAGTCTGGGACGACTCCGATGCGAACATGTCCACCTTGGTGGCTCAGAAGACTCTGGTCATGTCTGTCAGCGGCCGCTCCGTCCTAATACCGAGTACTGTTCTTGGATCGAGTGGCATCATTGAAATGAGGTTTCGGTCAGCAGCAAAAGTGTTCTCATATGGAGAATTCTCATATCGAGGATCGCCTGTACATGCCAAAGCATACATTGGACATCTTCGCTTCGTCCCTACCCGCAAACATTGACGTTGGTGGCATTATTGAAATGGCACCAACCTATGAAGACGGTCCTGCACCCACCTCCCCATCACACACCCGTCCACGTAGGACGAGATAAAGCGGTTCGCCGGTATTTGTTGCGGCTGCTCCTCTGTCCGTAAATCTCCATTGTGGTCGAGTTTTTTTCTTTCTGACGCATACGTTAGCATGTAGTTACGCGCACTTTCTCTAAGTATAGCAGCTTTTCACGACTCCCTTTTAGCCAGAGCTCTTGGGGGGGAGGGTGGAGAGAAAGTACATGGTTAAAGCGATAAGAAGAAGAGTCTGCATGTAATTTTATCCCCTCCTCGCTTTTTGGGAGCAATTTTTTCTTCAGCCGCCTACTCTGGCGAAGGCTGTGGAGTCCAGCCAAGTCTGCACCATCCACCTTCGTGTATGCGATATTTCGCATCTACATTATGCAAGTGCCAACGCACCGTGTGGGCAGCAGAAGACGCCCCCGCACCCGTTCGCCTTCTCCAAGCCGGACTTGGCGACTCCTACGGTAGAGGTCCAGAAACGGCCAGTCGCTTTCTCTGAAATGTTAATGTAGCTTGCCAAGATCGAAAGGAGCGAGTGTGGCTCCGGTGTGGCGCGCACACGCAACCTCATGCGATATGTGCACATGCGCATTTGCCCTAGACTATTGCTACTCTTCTCTCTTCCCCCCCCTCCCCCCCCCCCATCTTGTTAGCATCAAGTGCTCCTGGTCACGCTCCCACAGTTGTATACAAACTCAATTTCCCCTCTCAATTTCGCCTCAAAGGGTTTTTGGGGCCGACTATTCCAGGGCCTCGTAAATCATCGCGATGGCCTCAGGAGAAGAGGCCAAACAGAAGTGCTTCTTCTGCAGCTCGGAGGCCGCAGAGGCGTGCCAGAGATGCAACAGGATGCGATTCTGCTCGCGACATCGGGCCCTGCACGAAGTTGGCCCAGATGCCTGCGCAAAATTTGCCGTGCTCAGAAATGGCGGGGACTCCTGGGGGGCGAGGCTCGTGGCCTCGGAGAACATCGAGGCCGGTGAGCTGCTCCTCCGGGAGGACCCATGCGTGGTGTGCCCCAATATCAAGAGCCTGCCGGTGTGTCTGAACTGCCTGAAAGCTGTTGCCGACGATAGCAGGTGCGCCAAGTGCTCGGCCCCCCTGTGTTGTTCGCTCGAGGAAAATGCGCGCCAAAGGGGAGAGGGGTGCGCCACCTTGCGCCGCCACGATGAAGAAGAGTGCGCCGCTCTGGCAGTCGCCTTCTCTACAGCAAAGGGAGCCTCTCTCAAGCAGTCGCTGTCAAAGCGGCTGCAACCCTGCCCCCTGTATTCGTGCATCGGCCCTCTTCGACTCCTGATGCACCACCAGCGCGACCCGGAGGCCTTTGAAGACGTCTTGGGTCGACTTCTGGATCACAGCGACCTGCGCCGGGCCAAAGACCCGCGCGGTTTTGCTCTCAGCCACGCTCTCCTGAACGGCGTTTTGCGCGGTGCTTGCCGGTTGGATTTCAAGGGAGATCTCGAAAGATTATCGGGTCTGTTGCGAATCAACGGAGTCAAATTGGACGGGGTTCCTGCGGGAATCGGGCTTTATCCGACCTTTTCCTTGCTCAATCACAGCTGTCTTCCCAATACCCGCACCAAAAAACTGCCAGGTACACGTGATGTCATTTCGCACTCGGCGATATACTAACGCATCAACCATTAGGTAACAACAGACATACCCTCGAATTGTACTCCACCGAGAAGATCTCCAAGGGCCAGGAGATCTTCACCAGGTACGTGACTCCGCAGAAAAGCACGCTGAAGAGACAAGAACTGTTGCAACGTCAATGGCATTTTGTATGCGCGTGCAAGAGATGTGTTGATCCGACGGAATTGGGCACGATGCTGAGCGCCTTGAGGTGCCCTGAATGCTCAAGGACCGAAGGCTTCCTCCTGCCCATTAGGCCGACCGATCTGAGGTCACCTTGGGCATGTGACCGGTGCTCAAGGGAGCTCTGTGCTTCCGACGTCATCGAGATGATGAACAACGTGGAGAAGACTATCGAGGAGCCCTCCTTGGACGAAGACGACCTGGAGCGACTCCTGGACGTCCTCGTGAGGGACACTTTGCATCCCAACAACTTCCTGGTCGTGAAGATTCGCGAGAGAATCGCGGCCAAGCTGAGAAAGAAGCTTCAGACCTGTGAGGAAGCTGAAAAGAAAGCTCGCCTGATTTTCCACTTTTCCTCTATCAGGGACGTGATGGTGGCTGCTGATCCTCCCGGCGTCGTCTGGGAAGAGGCCGTCGGAAGGTTACAGGGTGAATACAAAAATGATCTTTCGTGCATGGCTGACTCTCAAACGCTTCTGTAGCCACGACAAAGGACTACAAATTGTATTTTCCAGGCTGTCCAGATGTCTCATCACTGGGACAATCGGGATGCCAAGTTGAGCCACCAAATCATTCATAGCTCCTGATCTCTCCTGAGTTAGCACTTGTCACAGCAATCAGCTTTCACTCTGTGGGCGGGAAATTCAAAGTGGTCAACTACAACTAGTGAATGTATAATTGAGAAGCTCTTTTTCGCACACCCTGTACACCAAGACAAACATTAGCCTAACGCAAATAGCGATGGACGACAACAGAAAATTTCCCTTAAGGGAATTTTTTGACAAACAAGAAGGGCCGACAGTTGCCAACTTTCCCACGAGGCACAAAAAAGGTGTCTGAGCCATCGCAAGTTCGTCCTAACTTTTCGATTTAATTCGCATTCCTTCTCCTAAATGGCTTTTGCCCCTGCTTTTCAAGCCTTTCTGCTGATGAAGCCATTGAGAGTTGAGAGAAAAGAGAGAATTTCATCTTCAAAGTCTACGAAATTGGATTTCCCAAAGGATTCATTGGAACTTTGATCCCTCCTCGGCTTTGTTGTCGCCGAGACTATTAATGCTACACATGTCAGGCCGGTGTTGGCGTACGCATATTCAACATTAGTAAAAAATAAGGTAACTGATGCGCACATCCTCTATTTCCAGGGTAGCCCTACTTTGACGATACGTACTGCATAAGCATATGAGGAAGCCTCCAGCTCAACTCTCCTTTCACTCTCTAAAAGGAGATCCCACTTTTCTTCTCCTCTATATGGACTTTCTTTTCCTTTTTTTTCCCCTGTCGTTACCTCCATTGGAAGATAATGGTAATGCGGGCAGGGGGAAAAAATCGCCACTGCAGACTTCAGGTAACTTCTTCCTGGGGGAAGGGGGGTCTTCTATTCAGTGGGTTCCAAAGAAAGTTTGATTTGGCCGTCAAATGTTGAGTCTGGCTCGATAAAGGTATAAAAAAGATAATAAAGGGAGAAACTTTGTAGCACGTCTTATTCGTCGTGAGGGAAAAATCCCCCTCTATAGTACTGACGTGTGCGTCTAAGTACGTGCGAGTGTGTCTAAGGGTGGCGCCGTTGAGACAGAAATAAAATCTGCCAACCAACAACGCCTCGTCACCTCTGAAAAAGCACGCATTCCAAGCCAGAACATTCTTTCACCCCTTTCCCGAAGAAATTGCTCGGCACTAGACCAGATGTTGGAAGAATACAATTGCATGTAGGCTCCAGCGCTCCTCAGTGACACGTGCAGTGCGTATGCTGCAGAACATCCTACTAACATTTGCATGGGTGTCATCTCAGTCTCTGTTGTATATTCCGAACGCCTTGCATAATTCACAGTCACAGTCTTCAGATGTTGAAGAAAAGGTTGCACCTTCTATAAAAAAAATTGCATATATCACACTGCATTTGATCATCTAGCTCTTCTTCCTCTCTGCCATGGCTTTATTCTTCCTCTCCGTCTTCTTGACGTAGACGTCGATGGGCGTGAAGCCTCCCCACATGCACAACTTGGCCTCCTTTAGCTTCCGCCCGCAGAAGCCCAGCCTTCGCTGGAATTCTCTTTCCGTAATCGCTCCACTGGTGTGGTCCTCCTTGCTCACCGCCATCAGAGGGTGGATCAGCTCCTGCAGTAGTGTCCCGCGCCACTTGGTGTAGCCAGGGTCAGCCTGCAGATTCAGGGACAATAGATAGCCGGCGCGCCTGGCAATGGACGAGTCCACGGAGGACTTGGGACACTAGCAGAAGTTACAGCACAAGTATTGAACAGTCTGGAGTGGCACACCAGATGTTGAAGTGTACACATTTGCTATTACCAACTTGGCTGGCGGGGACGTCAACGTCATGCCAAGACGAAACATCACTCACGCCTACTACGTCGACCACATCGCTGACGTCTGCCAAGTGGTAGACACTGACATTCTTAACGCTATGATTAAAGACCTCGCTATGAGCTATGGAAGTTTACTGTACATCAGCATTAACAGTTACGTGTACTCGGTAGGTACATAATTACTACTTGCTTGCAGCAATACATCATAGTCCAGTTGCCTCGTCCATTTCAGACTGTTCTGTACTTGCGCACGTCTCGCTACTTGTTGTTACTTTGGTCTCCTACAATTCTCTGTTTGTCCTCTTCTGCTGAGGGGGATCTCACTGTGTTTTTTTTTTAAATTTGAGTGCAGCTTATACAAAAGTGACAGGCATAAAAACACAGAGAATGAGCAGTGGAGGAAAAAATGATATTATAACTGTTACTTACGCACAATCACTTTGTGCAAAAATGCTATTTCACTGACCTACCCGGACAATTGGTTTGTCTGTCAGATAGAATGTCGTACTTCACTCTTACATCATAGAGAAACAGTAACCAAGGTGGGCATAACATAACTTTTTCCTCTGCTTATTTTATTGATTGAAGTTTCCAAAAAGTTGTTTTTCTCAAAAATTGACATTCATTTTTCTTTCACGCCATGATCAAAGAATTGCAACATGCAAAACCACGACAACGCAGGTCAAAATTTGGAAATCTGACAGACTGAGCCAATTTTTGCCCTATCTCAATCCAAATTTTGCTCGCTTGCAACGAGCAAGTGTGTGCGCTTGTGTGTGTGTGTGTGCGTGCGTGTGTGCATGTGTGCGTGCGTGCATGTGTGCGATCGTCCGCTATGAGGCCATCCTTACTCTTCCCAGCACATCCAGGACGTTGAGACAGAGCTGAATCTTCCTCTCCTTTTCCGGCCTGGTGAGCGACTGCTTGGCCGCGTAGAGGTGCACCAAGTTGTGCATGATGTCCACCAGGATGTAGTGGCTGGGGTGCAACAGCTTCTGGTAATGAAAAAGCATCTCCTCCAGCTCGTCAATGCTGCTTTGCTCAGCATCCCCGATCTAAAAAGCGTTCCAGCGTCAGCACATCAACATGCCTGGTGCAAGTATAACAGCCCTACAGCTAACACAGTGTCTAAGCCAAAAAAGCAAATGTTCCCTCTACAGCTGGGTTAGCGCATCCTTTCCTACGGGGTCTACCGTGAGTAGCGTGACTCGAAAAATCCCTTAACATAAAATATAAATAAATGGACTTTCTAAGGTCTCACAACCATGAGCCATCAACATAAGCTGCTGCTGCTGCTTTAAGAGCATCACACGGCAACTTCGTCACTCATCATTTACCCATACAGTCTCATCTCTATGCTTGAACGTCGTTGGTCGCCGCAAAAAGTGACACAACCCAAATATTATTGGAACAGAATCAAGGTTCTGGTGCTTGGATGATGCACCAGAACTATGCAAAAATGTCTGAAAGATTCATCAACCCACGAGCATGCTTAATTCTTGATCACAGAGAACCACAGCCTGACAACAGACGATGACGCCTTGAGAATGGAGTATGTACTTCCTATATACTTTAGGTAATGGTATTGCTGGAAGAAATCAATAATCTTTCCCTTCTTCTTCCTCTCGTTTTGGAACCTTTCAGCCAGACATCTGTTTTCAATTTGCATAAGAGCAGAGAGGACCAACTCGTGGAGGGCATTTTGCCGGCAGAATGTGAGGACTTTCTGCAAGGCCTTGAGGCGAACCTGGGCATTTAGGGGCTCTGGAGCATCTTCGGTTCTTTCTTTATCTATCCCCTCGCCATCCTCCTCTTCCTCCTCTTCATCTGGGGCCTCATTCACCTTGAAATCCTCATCTTGCTCAACCTCGCTGACCTCATAGGCGACTGGGACATCAGTCAGAGGTTGATGACCTCAGCAGCAGGGTCACAATACCTCTTGAAAGCAGTCCAGGATCCCAAGGCCTGGGAGCAAAATCCAATTGTGTCCATGAGGCCCACTTCCGTCAACAGAGAACTGGCATTCGCCTTGTGGGCCACTCGGCAGTATGACTCATGATCTACTACAGTCCCTTGTAGTAGATGTGATGTTGATCTGGCAGAGCTTGTAGACAGCCAGGATCGTCGGCAGCTCCCGCCCAGTCCACTTCTTGGCGCCATCAACACAAGCACTTACTTTCTCTCCGCTAAACTGCTCGAGGCGCAGCTTCCATTTCTGTGGCAAGCCACGGGAGAACGTGACGTCAGCAGCAGCACCTTCTGATGACACCATCCCCTTGGTCTAGGCCCCCCGCCCGTCGCACCACTGCTTCTTCGGCTTCACCTGCCACTAGCAGAGCTCCTCCTCCACCGCCTCCATTTCCCCGTGAGAAATGTTCTTTCGGGACGACACCGTAATATGTCTGGCATCAGCAACAGCACGAAGATGCCTGGAATGATTCAGAACCTCAGAGGTTGTCCCTTTTGTCTTGGTAAACGTTGCCCTGACGTGCCTCAAGCCTGTTTTTTTTTGACTCGTCGGTGATCTTCAGCTTCTCCGTGAACACGAGGCTCAACTCAAGCAATCTTGTTCACCTGATAGATCATAGTGCAAGATCGTCCGTCCCATATGGACGTGGGATTTTCCAACAGCTTGCTGGATGACGACTGGATAGGGAACAACTCGACAGAATTCCCATATTTGGTCTTTTCAAAAGTCCAAATCGTCCAAAAGGTTTTATGACGATGAGAAACGGCTTCCCTTGGAATCTTTCTAAAGTCAAATTTCTCCCCAATATCGAGAGTCGACTGTTTCACAATTTTACTTTATAGCTTTTCGCAGATATCAGTTTTGTATCACCGGGGTGTGATACATTTTCGTAGGGTTACCGGTGTAATGTTATCTTGACTCTCGCTACTTACGGTGAACCCCGTACCAGTCAAAAGTCAACTTCACTCATTTTTTACCCACCTGTTTCTCAATTTTGGTGGCGACGTCGCCCTTGGTGTCGTGAACGATCGTGACCGCGTGGTTGCGTCGGAACGCACGCACGCGGGCGCTCTGGGAACACACGGGCACAATCTGTTTAGTACTGTACACAGAATGGTGAAAAAAGCCTTTCGGTTCTGTTGGTTGGTAATTAACACCTCATTATTCACCATCAGCAGCCCAATTAGTTCATTATGGAGCTCATACCATATGAAATCCGCCAAGTACAGCGTGAGTCAGGAATAAGGGGACGCTTTTCTTGACCCACCTTGTACAGGGACTGCATGTACACGCGCATCTCGGGGAGGTGGTGGTGGTGGTGGTGGTGGTGGTGGGTGGGGTGGGGTGGGGGCGGTAAGTGGAGGAATTCATTGATTCAGTCAAACCTGTCTTTCAATGGTGCTGATGACCTCGTCGACGGTGGCGTGCGCCACCAGCGCTTGGCAAGAGCGGCACACCCAGTCCGGGTGTTGCGGCTGCAGGTGATGCTGCTGACCCCCGTTACCATTAGTCAGCTCGGGCAAGGCCTCCGGGAGGAGGAACCCCGACTCGCACTGGATGCATCGCATGGCCGACATGAAGGTGCCGAGCTCGGTCGGATCAAGGCACCGCGGACACCGACACGTGAAGAACCAGTACTTCTGGATGTCGTCACATCGTCGGATGTTGCCTGTGGTACACGGCGGAAAGCCTCAGTTATGTAACATTTTTCACTACCGCAGTAAATACATTATGTTCGATGCCACTAAACTCGGTACGAACATTGGGGTCCATTGTGGACTTACGGCAGGTTCTAAACATATCTTTACTACCCTGCGTAGTATGTGCACATAACCCTGAAATGGTTGCTGCTGAGGAGAGCGATGAAATCTTCTGCTGAGATCACGCTCACCATGGCATAAGGACTTAGTCAGAAAAGCGTGATGAAATTAATGACAAGGACTCTACACAACAATTTTTAAGCCTGAAAGAACTTAAAGGACGAGGCAGTGCAAACTTTCATTTTTTACCAGATGTCAGCCTTAATTTATGAGAGAACTTCTTCTGGCTCGAATAACATTAAGGAGCAACACTTGGAAATTGGCTTCCTTTCCTATTGTCTCGACTTCCAGAAACTTCCTACTCTGCAGCTTGTCGGGGTTGATCTGTCCCAGGATTCGATTATTTAAGAACGTTTTTCTGGGGCACAGGGGGAGTGTTATGTACTCTTATATACTCAGTTATTGAACTGGCATTGGAACTACATTTGTCAGTAAGGTTACTTTTTAAGGTGGGGTGTGGCAACTTTCAGTTGCAAATCCGCACACTCAATCTTCTTGATAAATGATGGGCATTTTTAACCATCCCGCACACCTACGTAGGTGCTGACGCAGCCTGAAAACTTGCCTATGGTGGACGAAATGTATCTGGTGAAGATTTCCTCGCCCTTCTTAATAGGGATCTGGGATCTCAGCTCCAGGTGGAGGTCCGGGAACTTGACGTAGTTGGTGTTGTTGAAGCAGGCGTGATTGATAAGGCAGTAGATGGGATAGAGCGCTACGCCAGGGCATCCCTTTTCACCCTGGGGCTCCAGGCGCATCCCGTTGGTCTTAAGGATGCCGATCATTCGTCGGATCTCGTCGGCGTGGAACTCCTCCATGCAGCACGTGTCGCGAATTAGGCGGATGAGCTACAAGTAGCCCATTTTTAGACTGCACAAGTGCATGGGGGTCGAGAAGAGTGGATGTTCGATTGCAAGGGTCGACTAACATTCTCCAGTGTTGTATCTTATTCAGCTAGATCGTGGGCAAGTTTTTTTTATGAAGCAGTTGATGTTAAATCCTTTAGCTTTGCTGCGTGCCAAAGAAGCAAAAGTTGATCACCACACAGAAACAGGAGAGAAGTTTCACTTTGTCATTACACAACATGTGGGACTTCATTGTTGAACACAAAGCACGTGCGACGTCCAAGTACGTGGCGAACTAGTGCAAGACCTTAATGAGCTGCAAGTTGATAGCGGTTCCTGCCGGCGACCCCTCCTCCACATGGTCCATGAGCATGTCGATCTTCCTGAAGGACGGCGGGTCCAACTCCCGCTTGAGCAGCATCCGCAGCGGGGTGATGCACACGTAGCCAGAGTCCAGCTGCTGGTCTGCGACCATCAGCGAGGGTTTCTTGGCTCCGCGAGACTTGAAGAACGAGCACTCGATCTGGTGGAGGTCGCCCTTCTCGCAGATCTCGTCGCATACGGGAAACCTGAGATGCGGAAAACAACAGTTGTTCGAGTGTTCTGTCTGGTAGAGAGACATGATCATGTTTTCAGGGACGAATTCTTTGTATCAATCACCAGTGACACTATAGCATTCCAGGGCTTACTCGAGAACAGGTCAAAGAAGACTCTGGCCCTAACGTATCTGGACCGTGAGGTCGACGGGTCATTGTGAAAGGAAAATGTGTCGTATGTGTCGTATGTGTCATTACTTGCAGGTGGAGCAGGTGTGACCTCCTGGCTCCGTCTTCTTCAGGCACTGCAGGCATCCGCTGGAATTTTTTGAATAGGGTCCAACGACTGCAGGCTCCTCGGTCAGGATCAGCTCCAAGGGGCCGATATCACGAGTGGCAACCATGTATCTGCAACAGTTGCGAATTAAGCAAATGGTCAGGCGCTGCTATCTGTATTAGGCGAATACCCTACGTGTATAAGCTGCATATTGGGAGTAACAAAGCTTGGTTGTCTTTGCAACTTCAGTCACACGTCCGACTGACTGAAGATTGAGCGACTCCTGTACATATAAAGCGGCTTCTGTGACGTTTGACGCATAAAGCGGCCACTGTACTAATACAGTGCCAATGCACAAGACAACAGCGGTCCTCACAGTAACGCGCACAGTTGTTTTACCTCCCCTCCTCCCCGATTCTGTCTTCCCAGACCTAATCATGTGCCCGATTTAGGCGAAACTGCATCTTGACACATTTACGACCTCGTGCAAAAAAAGGCCAGTCCAGACAGACACTTGGGCCACGCCAAACTTAGGCCTTGCTGGCACATGAGCAGTTCCGTGGTTATGGCTTTCACTGAGAGGAATTCTTTTCGAGCTGCTTTTTCTTTCGCGATCATCACGAAAAGGTTAAGCAAATATTGATGAGCTTCGCTATCGCCCGAGAAAAGATACGCAAGATGAGAAAATGCACTTTTCGCCAGAAGGAAGAAAAGTTCATTAAGTCTCAAGGTTAAAACGTCCGCAGAGAAAATGGGCGAAGGCAAGAGAAGATTGTGTCCATTCTGCGAGCATTTAGTGATCGGAATTTTCCGTCAAGCGTTGGGAGGCAGAGGAAAAATGTTTCATATTCTTGACATTGACCTCGGGCAAACTTTCTTTGTTTCCTTCCTCATCTCTACACGCGCACGCGAGTACCAATTGCTTTCATGCCGAGAGACGCAGCTGGGTCCGTTTAGCTCTATCCGACCCGTTGCTTGAGTGTGGGACAAAAACGTCAATGAATGTCCACGCTGTTACCTTCCCTTCTCCTTGGTGTACTTGATCCTGAACGGGAAGCAGATCTCCTCCGGTCGGTGCGCGTCCAGGTGCTCCTGGCCGCAGAACCACACGAGGCCGCAGTGGGGACACAGCTGCAGAGGCTCCTCGGTCGTCCTGCACAAGAAGCAGCACTTGTCCGCGTCTTCCGCCAAATAATCCATCTGCTGCAGTAGCTTTTTCTCCTCCATCTCTCGCTCAAACTTCGCATCCTTCAAGTCGAGTTCGACCAGTCCGCGGCTGAGCCAGCGGCCGTCTGAGGACGGCGGCAAAAGTTCCGCGCGCTTGGCCAGGATTGCGCCTTTTTTTTCTTTTACCGAGCCCTGAGCGACTTGCCCAAGCCGCTACCGTCCCCGCTGCTGCCTCCGTTGGCCGCCGGGGTCGTGTCAGGTGTCTAGATGCCTTGAATAATAAGGGGGAAAGTAGTTCGTCTTGCTGGATGTCGTTACACGCAGTGAATGCATTACGAGAAAGCATCACCGTAGTGAAGAGAGAGACCTCGTAGTATCATGTGAGAAGAAAACAATGCCCAATGTGACTTAGAGAACCCCCCTGGTGCTGATGACGTTGGTCTCTGACCCCGACCACGTCGCCAGCATCCACCTGGTCATGGCTGACGTTGGCTGCAGCAGGTTCGTGCTCACAACTTCATGGCTCACGCAATTGTAGTAGAAACTTCCTCTTCGAGGGCAAGCGCGTGCTGGCAACAGATGAGCTTTGAGCGACCTGACCCGAAACACACACGCTAAAGAGAAGGATTTGGACTTGGGGAGGAAGGTGCGCGTGCGCGAAGTCGTGGAAAGATTTTTGGGTAGAGAGAAAAAAGCTCATGCAAGCACTTAGGATGAGTAGAGTGGAAAAAGTCTCTACTACACCCAAATGATTGTCTCTCGTAACAGGTCCGTCCGCGCAAGGATTCCCCCCAGCAAAAGCTTCTGCTCGTTCTTTTTATTCAGTCAGATGGGATTGGCCATTATCGTTATTCTCTTCAAAGAGAAACAAACATAAGCGCTCACGTGAACAAGAGGTTTCAGAGGACACATAAGAAGAGAAAGAAAGGAAGTTGCTATACAGTTGTCACATAACTATTTTTTCCATGGCTTTCAAGCTCTTCCAGCAACTTGCGCACCCTCATTCTGTACTTTTTGAGAGTACTGCACACTTTTGTAGAAAGACTCTAGCGACTTCACCTCGAAGATTAGCGCAGCTCGAAAGAATTTACTCTTCTCGGTCCATTACTTAGCTGGAAGAAGCACCTGCTCTCTACTACTACTATTGTTTGAGTCAAGAAGGATGTCTCACTGAGGGAGGAAGGTTTCAAGGGAGGGCAGAGGAGTAGGGGGCGGGGCGGGGCGGGGCGGGCCGGGGGGAGGGGGGACCAGCATATGATGATCTCAAGGGCGCTTCGACGGCTGGAAAGCAGCACTGACGTTTTTTCAGCCTCAGATGCCTCCACGGCCAGATATCCGAGATTAGTAGATAACACGAACTCTCGCACGGGCGCATACTCGCACTCACGCTCGCACACAAGGCAAAGGTGATTTCGCAATGTCACAGACAAAAAATATAATCTCGCCATTTCTTACTGTCTTAATCTCGGGCCAAAAAAAGCGAAGGAAATGCGCAAATGCATTTTTCTCTGTCTTCGCTCGTGTCAAGGACATCTCTGCCGCTGCAATTTTTGCAATTCACATGCGAAATGAGCGGACTTGGAAATTATTATGGGCGAGCAAGATTTATTGGGCGCATGAGGTTCTGCAGAGCGCTATGGGGTGATAATGTAAGTGGATCACGAGACATTTCTATGCATGACAGTGCCCAAGGCCTCCCAAATAGGCCTCGGATTTACCCCTCGCCCCTCCTTCCACAGTTGAAGCTGCATCAGACATCCATAACCAAGTCAAACTGAACGTTTCTTCCCTCCCTGGAGATCCGGACTGTGGGGAACTGCGAATCCCTTCCAAGGACATAATTCTCGTAGGCCCTGGGGACGTGATCGCGGAAATAGGCCTGCGTGACGAGCTCTTTGCGTCCTCCAGTCACCTAAGAAAGCAATGAGCGAGCATTGTTGCACCCTAAGGCCGGGCTCTCCTGGCACTTGTTATCGCACGAGTCACCTTGAAGTGATAGTGAGGAATTGGACGCCCACTGTAGGTACCCGGAAAGGTGGCCTCGAAGACATATCGACCAGACTGGAGGGAGAAGAAGTTGCGCGTTTTTTGAGCAGCCATCCAGTTCTTTCTTTACAGAACTCACTTCATTTGTTGTAGTCTTTCCTCGGTACCACAAGATGTCAGGACGGAAGGTGTAGCTCGCTGCGAGCACCAGGAGAAAATGTTGTTCAATAGTTTGTCTGTTTGGTTGTCAATAGTCGTGCTCATAAATACTGTAGACTTCTGCTACCTATACTTCCTCCGGCGTACCAGACCTCGACCAAGGCGTTGCTGATCCCTCGACAGTTTCTGTCCAACACTCTCCCGGTCAGCGAGACCGCACTGTTGGGATCGGACCTCTCTGCCTCCGGGGCGATCTGGGGTCCCGCGGGCGCGTCGTCGACGAAGAACGGCCCCTCTACGTCTCGGGAGGTGGGCACGCACTTCTGAGACAGCGCACGGTTGATGGAGAGACACGACAAAAGCCCCAAAATTTTACCAAAATGCATCTTCGTGTGCTCGTGGAAAGGTGACAACTGTCGCGTTGAGCACTCTGAGGTCACAGAAAACTCTACCAGGCACGCCAAGAGAACAAATGCCAGCCGGCTACATACTTACGAACAGGTTTCAGTACTTTTTGTGGAGTCATCGCATGGAAGACTTATCCATTGTGTACGTAACGTGCACGTGCATACGAAGGTTCATGTATATGCACGCTCTATGGATGGGAAACTTTGAGAACACCGCATATAAGGAAGTTACGTGATATGCATACGCACTATTGAGGCACAGGAACCAACCTTTGTGCAGAACACTACGCAGTGTGTATGTACCGTTTGGGAGGTATGAATGCTGGAGGGATAAGAAAATTCATAGAGAGAAGAAACGAAATGGAAAGTGCTGCTACTTTTCTAATACTAGGGGAGGCAGGCTACGAAGCAGGGCGGCTCCTGTACAGGCCTTTGGTCCAGTTACACACACACCTTTTGGTCATACTTCATGAAGTTGCAAGCATAGCAACTGAACCTACTCACAGTCTGTATTACCTGTCCATGACATTTGTCAAAATTTCCAGGCATAGGACATTGTTGGCGAAGTTGTGAGTGTCATCTGTTTTCGAAACTTTTACATTTCACCGACTGCCCACTCTCGCAGAGTGACGTATAGTTGTACAGCAATTGAATCATTCTCTCATTTCCTAATTGCTCTGGCTCGTTTGTCAACTCTGATCTTTCACTTCTAACAAACGCCACGGACTCCAAAGATACCTCTTTTGAAAGCTCCCGGAAGGAGACACCACTGATATTTTGCTCAGATTCGCTTAGGAGTTTTCATACAAATCCATGGTACATATTTTTGAAAGGAGAGGCATATTCGGAAGTAACAATTTTGTGGAAACCTCTAACATGAGGAGCACAGTCAGCTTGCCCGGATCAGCACTGGGGGCTTTTGGTTATGCTGTGTTAGGTCATTTGTGCAGCTGCTGCAGCACTTTTGCTTACTTTTGTATTATTCATTGGTTGATACTTTACAGCTTCCTCTTTCTCCTTCTGCAGCTCCACCTAGCGCCATCTGTTGTTCACTTCCCTCATGAAGTCATAAAAATCTTGAGGTTTGCAAATCTCACGTGCATTTAACTGATCTTTTGGCTACCCAGTGTCACTCCTCATGTAGGGGGTACTTTTGTTCCAAATGAAGGACACCCAGATCTGCTCACCTATGTAAGAAAAGTGGGCTAAAAATGCAAATGGTAGCCAGGCCCATTTGTAGAAGGACGATGGACTCGAAAACGTTATGTAGCCTTGTCAGAAAATTTGACAGTCACTTCTGGTGGCCGCAGCCGCAAGGGCAATAGCGCAAGTGCATTTTTTTATTTGCGTTGTACATGTATTGGATGTAGGCCTTGAATGTTCAAGTGACTTGGTTAAAGACTGCTCGTGCCATGGCAATTCAGATCAATGGTTCTTTTTTTCTTTGGTGTGAGAAGTGTGACGATTTCACTTAAAAATCAGAGCCCTAATTATACCATTGAAGCAATTCTGTCCCCCTGCTGCTATTATCTTTGCATTGGTTTTTATCATTCAAAAAAACCGCAAGTGCAAATTTGCCCTGTTCCTCTTGTCACTGCAACCAGTCAAAATGACCGTCAATTGTTTCGACAAATCCAGATAATGTTTCGGAGTCCATAATATAGCGATGCTAGAAACAGTTACCGTTTTTTCCGTAAACTTTCTTATACCACAAGCATTCTTTACCCCCCATGTGGTACAGGAAGTGCACATGAACAAAAAAATAGATTGCGTGATTCCGGCATACAAGTACAAAGGGCACTCACTGCTCAGCACGAACAATAAATAACTTTTGATACTGTGCTGAGTGCAAATACAAGATTAAGCCTCAACGCCAGTACCGTCAGTTCTAGATAGTGAGTTGATATGGAAGAAAGGTGACTTCTTTCTTACGCATAGTGGTTTTTCAAACATAGAAGTCTATTAGGACTTGCAACTTCTCGGCAGCATCGACGTCTTTCGTTGACTTCTTTAAGAAGGCCAAGCAGAGCCTGTTCATGATCAAGAGGCCCAACAGCTTGTCCCAAGACCAGCCGTAACCCCTGTCCAGAGTCTCTCCCTGATCCTGAACAGTTCCCCGGCCACGGTGATGTCCCTGCATTTGCTTTCTCTCGATCATGAGTCCGCAGTTTGTCGGAGCAGACGCTCTCCTCGGACAGGATGGCGAGCTTGGGATCGGGATGAACGACAGAGTAGAGAGCGTCCACATCTTCTGTCGCGTGATTCAAGAGCTGGCCACATGTTTGGAGTCTCAAACAGATCACCTGAGACACCTCATTGTGGGACACTCGGTGGGATTCGGCACCACCGCAGACTTGTGGTCCTTGGGGACGTGTGGCAGCATGAAGCCTTCACAGCACTTCAAAGTGCTAAAGTGGCTGCCTTTGTCCGTAGGGCAACGGTAACACTGACAGATGAATTGCCCTCCCCGCCAGATCTTGGCTTGTCTTCAGAGGCTCCACGCATCAGGTCGTCGGGACTTCTTTTCCGCTGGCAATGTCCATCCGCGCCCTGAATCCCATACTGAGGTCACACAAGGTCACTTTGGAGAACGTGTTGTTGCAGGAGCTGCTGTTAATCAACGTTGGGATAATCGAGCGCATGCGCGATGCCTGCCTTGATTCAACGAAGGCTCGACACTACCCTGATTGAGGCGGTCACGCTTGAGGCGGCTCTCGCCCCGTACATAGTCGTCTGTAACTGCATAGTCAGATTGAAACATTTCCGCTCTCTGTCGCTCCTCCGGCGGAAGCTGCAGCATCCTGAACCAGAAGACAGATTCATAGAAGGGGCCCAGGTCCTCCTCGCTCGTCAGGTCCACGATCCTCTGTTGCCTGCAGGCGCTCACCCTCTGTATGCAACAAATGACATCTGTGACACACCCACACGCACATCCACGCAGAACACCGCACTCTTTCCCCAACGGCCATTCCCGCCTCCTTTCGCCGTTCTGCTCCAAAGACAAGCGGTTGAGGCAGATGTGGCTCCGTTGACTCGACGCCGGCCCCACGGCACAAACCCAAACGGGAGGATCACTCCCCAAGCAGAGACGTCTCTGGTCACCACCAAAAAGTCTGCCCCTCTCCACTGGGCCGACTTTGGCCTTGACACTGGCGGGCCTCCGGGCCGCTCCTGCTGTCGTGGAAGAAGCAGATGGCGGACAATTGCTGCCGGTCACATGCTTTGACCACGTAGTTGTTGTCGGAGAAGAATCTGGCTCGTATTTTCTCCTTCGTCTTTGGTTGGCATCGACATCAACGACAGCAGAGACTTCCTTTTCGTGTCCGGCCGATGACCTGCACGGCTCTCTCGCCCTGACCGAGTGCGTACGTGAGAGGTTTTGCTGAACACGTCGGAAAATCATCCCATGAGACAGTTTGTACGTGCGTGTGCGTGCTTCAGTGACGACAAAAAGAAAGTTGATCTTATTCATCCATGACATGTACGTACCTTGAGTCAAGCAATCGATTCCAGTGGTCCTTTCTGCCAGACCCACAATGCGTGAAATTTCTTTCCTCTGCTCTCCAGCTGTTACGATCTTTCACTTACCGCCTACTTGTTCGTTCGCCCTCCTGATTATAGCACTTTCCTCTGACGCTTTTGCAGTCTTGGAACCTTTCCCGAAAAGGGAAGACTTGAAAGGTGCTATTTTTTTAAGACCCTCCTACACGAAAAACCAACCCATGAACTTGGCAGAACAGAAATTGTCGCATAACCTAAAATGCCTTTATGAGCATGAAACTTTTGTTAATCGCTGCAATTCATGTTCTAGGTCACAGAACAAAAAGCAAAATTGAAATATCTTTTGTATCTGAAAAGCTATGACTGTTTTTGTGGTCATGACTCTTGTCCTAGTACGTATTCCAGTAGAGCAGAGTACGTCGCATGGAAACCGTCCATTTTGGAGTTGGTTTTTTATATACCAAAGGGTTAAAAGGTGAGCAGACAAAAAGAATGTAACATTATACACGTAGTTAAGGATATCACAGCAGCATTGACAAGAAATAGTTGTCACAACACATGACGATCATTGATTAAAAGGCATTACCAACACTCTACGTGGCAAGATTTCTCCGTGAAATGGGCCTATGTCCTTCCGGTGAGCAACCACGCTTTGCAGAGCTTTGGGCAACTGCTCTCTAAACAGCATCACCTCGTCCGTCAAGTCCGACCTTGAGAAGAAGATCAGAGGAAGCGTCGACGCTTTCCGAACTGGAGCACGCCGGCTACTGCCTGATATTACAGTCAAGTTCAAGATCCATTACCAATGAAGTCCAAAAAGCACATTCCAATCCCCGCAGTCCCAGGGTCCACGTCGACCTCGTGTAGATTGGGTGCCAACACCAGTCCAAGTCTGTGTGGCAGATGAGGAGCTCCTCCTGCCATAATGATGGAACTTAGAGAGGCTCTTTAGTTTGGCCCTAGCCACGTTGGCATGGGCGACCCTCTCCAGCTCCCATCAAGGTGACGTCGCCTAGCTGGATGTCGTTGTCACCTTCTACACAAAGGATTATACACTGTTCCAACCTCTAGAATGATGCTGTTGGGTGAAGGCAATGAGCTTCCACGGCCGGTCTGTTTGCTTGCACGATTCGTCGCCATCACCCAAAAGGGAAGCCACTGCGTCGCGTTTGCCAAAGCATCCGAGGCTGTTTTGGGCCATTCCAGGCATGATCTTTGGGCCTCGTGCTCGAGTTCGAGGATGAGGATCACTTCCTTCAAGAGTTCAGGCGATGACTTTTAGTGACCTGACATTCCCTCTCGTCAGTTCAGGCACAGATGTATCTCTCTACCCTCCTCATTATTGTCTGGGGTTGCTCTCATGAAACAGCTCCCAAAGGGTCAGTCTGGTCCTGTCGCTGGTGCTCCAGACCTGGTTCCTAACTGGCCCGGGATCGAACAACTGGTTACATTTAGACCGCAGTAGCATTTGTCAAGGAAATGGGACCTGGGTTGGCCACTGATCTTGCCCAGCTTGAGGCACAACATTCATGGTGTTAGTTGTGGGGCCTTTTTTAGCATTCAGTTTGATCAATCTTGTGCATCATGCACGACCTCCTTTTCTACTATGGATGAGATTTTCGCAGTCATCCATAAGCAGCAAAACTTTATAAGTTTATAAGTAACAGTCCTGACTACCTCCTGTTATGCTATCAAGGAGAACTTGGGAAATGTTCCCAACTTTCTCAAAAAAGCCATGATTCTCCTGAGCCGCATGTCAAGGAGGACTTCCTTAATTTCAATATGATGATTGTTTTCAGTCTTCCGTTGATTGGTTTTACTGGACTGAGACTAAAGTCAGATAAGAAATTTAACTTCACAGAAAAGAAAGGAATCATTCCTAACATAGTTTTACAGAAAATTGAGGTTGACACATGACAAACTTTGCCCCATTGGCACTATTTATTCGGCCATCAACTGCACTGAGATTCTTCACTGACGCGAGACTTATAATACCACACTTCAGCTGAACATTCCTAATGCAAAGAAGCCTCGGCTTTCACGAGGTCTCAGGAAGGAAGTACAAAGCTCTGGTGTATGCATCATAGGCGTTGGGCCTACTGACACCCTCGGATACCGATGCCCTCGGGTAGGTCTTGGTGAGAAAGTATGTTCAGTGGCATAAATCATGCATTCTAGTATACAGTCCTTGCCTTAAGTAATTGCGTCAGGCATGACGGCACCTCCTACGCTGTACTGAAACATGTTGAAGGGGAATTTTGATGTGGAACGTGTAAATGTGATACTGGGACACAATGTTCAGTACACAGGGTCAATGTCAAGGCTGCCCGTTTTGGTGCTAGAATGCTCAAAAGGGAGACAACTAGAGAGGGGGCCATGCCAAACAGAATTTGGCTCTTTCAGGGGGTAAATGTCGATGAAATTGGCTGAAATTTTCGAGGAAGAATTTGGACCCAAAGGCAGACATTTTCAAGTGGGATTCACTCCCCAAAACCTATGCTATATGTGCTATGAGCAAGCATGCAAAAACCCCTGTGTCCGGGTCGAGAGGTTGCTAGGTTCGGTGAAGCAGCAAAGAGAGAGCGACGGGGTGACAGCTTGACATGTAAACAAAACGCATTAGAGAGGACGCTCCCCTTTGCCGTCGCGACGAATCGACGGGACAGTCCCATAGAAAAGAGGGAAGAAGAACGCGCTTCCTTTATACTCTCGCCCGTCGAACGTGGGACGCAAAGTCCACAGCTGAATCAGCTG